>Ga0194060_10002041_pt1 | contig 14432 bp, 10 predicted proteins | sample SepL225m_MetaG_FD_163427 | JGI IMG/M metagenome (GOLD analysis project Ga0194060, IMG submission 163427) | Anoxic zone freshwater microbial communities from boreal shield lake in IISD Experimental Lakes Area, Ontario, Canada - Sep2016-L222-5m | ecosystem: Environmental > Aquatic > Freshwater >... | reverse complement strand
GCGAGCACCAAACCAAACATGCACAAGGAACCACGTTGACCCATTTGCTCAACCTGCTGGCGGCCATCGCCCTGCTGGTCTGGGGCACGCAACTGGTGCGTACCGGCATTGTGCGGGTCTTTGGCGCGAGCCTGCGCAACATCCTGTCCCAGAGTGTCAACAACCGTCTGACTGCCATGGTATCGGGGGTGGGTGTGACTGCCTTGGTACAGTCCAGTACAGCCACCGCGCTGATTGTTTCTTCCTTTGTCGGACAGGGTCTGATGAGCTTGCCGTCGGCTTTGGCCGTGATGCTCGGTGCCGATATTGGCACCAGCCTGATGGCGCTGGTGTTCTCGCGCGACCTGTCATGGCTCTCACCCCTGTTCATCTTTATTGGCGTCGTGCTGTACATCGCTCGCCAAGCCACAACGGTGGGACGCATCGGGCGCATTCTGATCGGTCTGGGCTTGATGTTGCTGGCACTGCAACTGGTCACGCAGTCAACCAATGTGCTGACCCAGGCGCCGGCCATCAAGGCCTTGCTGGGGTCGCTGAGCAGCGACCGGATGCTCGAAATCACCGTGGGGGCCGTGCTGTCGATATTGAGCTACTCCAGCCTGGCATTGGTACTGCTGACCGCCACACTGGCCAGCACGGGAGTCGTGCCGATCGATGTGGCCCTGGGTCTGGTGCTGGGCGCCAATCTGGGCAGCGGCCTGCTGGCTGTTCTGACCACGCTCAATGCCAACGTGGAAACACGCCAGGTGCCGCTTGGCAACCTGGTATTCAAGAGTATCGGCCTGGTGGTGGTAGCCCCCTTCATCAGCGTGTGGCTCGACAGCGTGCGGCCCTGGGTCAGCGAAGTTGCAGCCCTGGTGGTGCTGTTCCACCTGACTTTCAACATCGTCGTGGGCCTGCTCTTCATCGGCTTGACTCAGGTCGTAGCGCGACGCGTCGAGAAGTGGCTACCCAAGCTGGAAAAAAGCACCATGGCAGGTCGTCAGCGCCATCTCGACCCGTCAGCGCTGGAGACACCGTCATTGGCCCTTTCGTGCGCCGTGCGCGAGGCCATGCACCAGGCCGATGTGGTTGAAACCATGCTGCTGGGTGTCTACGGTGTAATCAAGAACAACGACATACAACTGGCGCAAACCTTGCAGAAAATGGACGACACGGTAGACGAGCTTTATTCCGACATCAAGTACTACCTGACCAAGATTTCACGCGAGGCGCTGAGCGAAAGCGAGGGCCACCGCTGGACCGACATCATCAGCTTCACCATCAACATGGAACAGATCGGTGACATCATCGAACGTGTGCTGGAAGACGTTGAAAACAAGAAGATCAAACCCGGACGCGAGTTCTCCGAAGCCGGCATGGCGGAGATAACCGACCTGCATGGCCGTCTGGTGGACAACCTGCGCCTGGGCATGAGCGTGTTTCTCGACGGCAATGTGCGCGACGCACGCAAGTTGCTTGAAGAAAAGACCCGCTTTCGCGATCTCGAGCGTGAATACGCTGCCACTCACCTGGAACGTCTTGCCGTCAATACGCCACAGAGCGTGGACACCAGTTCGCTACACATCGACTTGATCAGCGACTTGAAACGCATCAATTCGCACATCTGCTCGATCGCCTATCCGATCCTGGATTCAGCCGGCGCCCTGGCTCCGAACCGGCTGCGCGACCCGGTGGTACCGCACTCGGTCAAGCCCCATCCAGGGCGCATAACAGAATCAAGGCCGCCTCGGTCGTGAATTCATCGCGCTGCAGGCGCTTGATCAAATCGGGCACCTCCAGCAAAGCGAACTGCAGCACCTCACCGTCCTGATTGAGCGGCTGCACTCCGTCCGGCACAGTGCAGCGGTACCAGTCAACCCACTCCACCACATAGCCAGCGTCAGCACCGTCGGAACTCGGCTTGCGCAACACCACTTCACCGCCACGGCGCAGTTCGGTCAGGGCGTCCATAGGCAGGCCAGCCTCTTCCCAGGTCTCGCGCGCCAGTGCTGACTCCAGGCTGTCCTGGGCGGCCACCATGCCGCCCATCAGTGTGTCCCAGAGGCCCGGCTCATTGGCCTTGTCCAGCGAGCGCTGCTGCACCCAGAAGCGTCCATCGCTGCTGCACCCGACCAGATGCACGGCGCGTGTGTCCATGCCCAGTGGCCGCACGACGCCGCGCTCAACGCTGGCAATTCTCTGCCCCTGCGCATCGCACACCGCAAGTTGCTCGTTGCGCCAGTGCTGGCGCACCCGGCCCGCACCCAAGTCCCGAAGCGCGTCGGCCAGAGCCTGCAGCGCCGGCGTGGCATCACCCAGCAAACGCCAATGCGAGTCGCTGCCGCTGCGCACCAACTGCAGCAACTCCCTGGCCAACTTTGGCTGATGGGAAATCAGAGGGTCGAAGAAGTCCGCCTCCACCGAGCCAATCACATGCTGCTGCCAGAGCAGCGGCAAGCGCGGTCTGAGTGGCAATTGATTGGCTCTGGCCAGCAGAGCCGCGCGCCACTGCGGGCTGACTGCCAGCGTCACAGGGTCAGGATGCTGCAGCCAGTGGTCTTGCGTGCTTCCAGCGCGCTGTGCGCCTGCTGCACGTCTTCGAGTTTGAAGCGCTGGTCGATCCGAATGTTGACCTTGCCACTGGTCACCGCTTCAAACAGATCGTCCGCCATGGCCTGCGTGGTCTCACGAGTCGTGATGTGGCTGAACAGGGTCTGGCGCGTCACATAGATCGATCCTTTCGGGCCCAGAATGCCGGGCGCAAACGGCGCCACCGGGCCCGATGCATTGCCAAAACTCGCCATCAGGCCAAAGGGTGCCAGGCAGTCCAGTGACTTGTCCCAGGTGTCCTTGCCAACCGAGTCGTAGACTACCTTGACGCCCTTGCCGCCAGTGATTTCTTTCACGCGCGCCAGGAAATCCTCGCTCGCATAGTTGATGACAAAAGCGGCGCCGTGCTCCTTGGCCAAAGCGCATTTGGCGTCGGAACCGGCCGTGCCAATCAGTTGCAAACCGAGCGCACGCGCCCACTGGCAGGCAATCAGGCCAACGCCACCGGCGGCCGCATGAAACAGCACAAAGTCGCCGGCCTGCAGACCTCCCTGCGGCAGGGTGCGCTTGAGCAGGTACTGCGCGGTCAGGCCCTTGAGCATCATGGCAGCGCCGGTCTCGAATGAAATGGCATCGGGCAGCTTGCAGACACACTTGGCCGGCATCACGCGCAAGTCGCAGTAGCTGCCCGGTGGCTGGCTGGCATAGGCAGCGCGGTCGCCGACCTTCAGGTGCGTCACGCCGGAGCCTACCGCCTCGACGACACCGGCCGCCTCCATGCCCAGTTGCAGCGGCATGGGCATCTGGTACAGGCCGCTGCGCTGATAGACATCGATGAAGTTCAGACCGACCGCGTGGTGCCGGATCCGGATCTCGCCGGCGGCGGGCTCACCGACGGTCACCTGGACCAGTTTGAGTTGCTCGGGGCCGCCGTGTTGGTCAATACGAATGGCGCGGGAAATCAGTGAGCTCATAACCGGGATCCTTTTTTGTGAAATTGCCTCTATCGTGCCACGAAAATCGGCCAAATGCTGTCGCAAGGTCATCAGGGAAATCACCGGGGTCTTGTTACAGTCCTGCCATGCACCCGAAACTGAGCCCCACGGCCGCTCTGGCGTCGTTTTTTCTTGCTGGCCCTGCTCAGCGTGGGCAGCTACAACGCCCTGCTGCAGGTGCGTCTGGTCACGGGCGACTTCTACGTGCTGCTGGCGAGTGCTGGCTGGGCCTACTACAGTTGGATGCTGGCAAACCCCACGGTGGAGCACCCTGCGATACGCACCGACTGGTCGGCCTTTCTGCTGGCGCAAGTGGCGTTCGGCCTGGTTTGGTCGGGCCTTTTCGCTGGTGCGCAATGGACGATAGGCATGGGCCATGCCCGGTGGGGTTGGCCGCTGGTGGCAACGCTGCTCTTTGTCGCTGTCGGCCCGGCGTTGCTTGCTTTTCGGGCTTGGGGCGCGGGTGTGGCACGCGCGGGTCCGGCGGTTGCGGGGTTCTTTTCCAACCTGACGCCGCTCTTCACGGCCCTGCTCTCCAGCGCTTTCCTGGGTGAAGTGCCGCGCCTCTACCACGTACTCGCCTTCATGCTGATCATGGGTGGCATTGTCGTCTCGTCGAGACGCTGAGGGTGACAGAACTGGTAGCTGGCATCCCGGGACCAGCTCTTGTCATCCCCGAGACCAGCTCATGTCATCCCGGACTTGATCCGGGATCCAGTGCTGCGCCACCAATGGATTGCGGATCAAGTCCGCAATGACAACCCGAAGGCGTCAATGACAGCCCTAATGCGCCAATGACAACCCTACTGCGCCTGGAAACCGCTGGCCTTGATGATGCGGGCCCAGGTCTGGGCATAGGCCTGCTCACGACTGGCGAGTTGTTGCGGCGACATATAGCCCACCGTCAAACCCATGGCCGTCAGATGTTCGCGCACATCGGGCATGGCAATCACTTTGGCCACCGCTTCCGAGAAGCGGTCGATGACCGCTTTGGAAGTCCCGGCAGGGGCAAAAATGCCGTAGTAGGGAACGTCTTCAAAGCCAGCCAGCCCGAGTTCAGCAAAGGTAGGTACATCCGGCAGTGCCGCCTGCCGCACGCCGCCCAGCACGGCCACGATGCGAACCTTTCCGGCCTTGTGGTTCTCGATGAAATCAGGTACCGAGGCCACGCCCGCATTGATCTGGTTGCCCAGCATGTCAGCCATCATGGGCGCGCTGCCGCGGTACGGCGCCGCCTGCAGGTCGATTGCGTACTTCTGACCGATGACCTTGACCAGAAATTCGGGCACGGATGCCGGTGCCGGAACCCCCACTGTGCCCTTGCCGGCGCCCTGACTGCGAACCCAGGCCACGTACTCGTTCATGGACTTGGCCGGCGTGCCGCCCGAGACGGCCAGCACATTGACAAAAGTCGCAAAGCCAGCGACCGAGACAAAATCGCGCGCCGAGTCGAAGCCGGGGTTCTTCACCACCAGCGGCAGGATCGAGATGGTGTGGTCATGGGATAGGAAGAAGGTGCTGCCGTCAGGCGCTGCCGCCTTCAGTGCCTGCGCGGCAATCTGGCCGCCTGCACCGGCGCGGTTTTCCACAATCACCGTGGTACCGAGCTGATCCTTCAGCTTGTCAGCCAGGGTACGAGCGATGGCATCGGTGCCGCCACCCGGCGGAAAGCCGACCAGCAGCTTGATGGTGCCGGTCTGCGCCTGCGCCAGGCCGCCGAGCAGGAAGGCGCTGACGGCGATGGATTTGACAAGCGCACGGGATAAGCGCTGCAAAGGGGAATTGATCATGTGAGACTCCATTTGAAATGCTGACTATATTAAATCCCGACCGTCATCGCAACGCCACCGCCCCTCGTCATCTCGAGGCCGCAGGCCGTGGCGATCCATGGCTTTGGTCTGCATGGATTGCCACGTCGCTGCGCTCCTCGCAATGACGAAACCGGGAACCCGCAATGAACGAAGCCGGGAACCCGCATTGACGTCGCCGCGCTCAGAACGTGCCGGGGTAAGCACCACCGTCTGCCAGCACGTTCTGTCCATTGATGAAGCCCGCATGCCGGCTGCACAAAAAGGCGCAGATGGCGCCAAATTCCTCGGGGGTACCAAAGCGCTGCGCGGGGATGGTTTTCTTGCGGGCTTCGATGACCGACTCGATGTTCAATCCGGATTTTTGCGCCGCTCCGGTCATGAGAGCCTTGAGCCTGTCGGTGTCAAAGGCACCGGGCAGCAGACTATTGATGGTGACACCCTGACCTGCCAGTTTGCTGCGCGCGGCGCCTGCCACAAAACCGGTCAGGCCACTGCGCGCGCCGTTGGAAAGCCCCAGAATGTCAATCGGCGCCTTCACGGCACCCGAAGTGATGTTGACGATGCGCCCAAAACCACGCGCCATCATGCCGTCCACGCTGGCTTTGATCAGTTCGATAGGCGTCAGCATATTGGCGTCAAGCGCCTTGATCCACGCCGTTCTGTCCCAGTCCCGAAAATCACCAGGTGGTGGGCCGCCGGCATTGGTGACCACAATATCAAAGTCGCGCCGCTGCGCAAACACCGCCTCGCGCCCATCGACCGTAGTGATGTCCGCAGCCACGAATTGAACACTGGCGGTTGCCGGTCGCAATGCATCGGCCTCAAGATCTGCTGCTGCGGCCTGCAGTACCTCGGCGCGGCGCGCCACCAACAACACATGAACGCCTTCGCGCACCAGCGCCTGGGCGCAGCCAAAACCCAGTCCCCTGCTGGCACCGCACACCAGTGCCCACTTACCCGAGATACCTAAATCCATCGTCATTACTCCATCTGTTTTGCCAATTGTCCTTGATTCAGAAAATCAGTTTCCCGCAGCACAGGAATCCGAGCTCACTGCGTCCAGAATGGCTTTGGACAGCGCTGCAGAGGCACCATGAATCTTGTCGGGTGACCAACCCGGGTCAGCCATTGACGCCGGAAATTCCTGTCCAGCCACTATACGCAGCGGGTTGGCACTGGGGCCAAAAATCGCCTTGTAGCGGCTGATGACGCTGTAGCCAAGTTCGGCTGCATTGTCATAAATGCTCTTGTTGCGGGCGCTCCAACCGTCGACTTGTGCGGCCAGCGTGGCCCCGATGTCGACCCAGTAGTACCTGGCATGCGGGGCGACTGCTCTCAGGGCTTGCATCAGTTGTCGCTGACTCTCCGCAAAAGATGGCTCAAGCTGATTGGTTCCGAGCATGATCACTACAACATGGGCACTGGCAATGAAGCCCCGGTCGATTTCAACACTTTCCAGAGCGGACTTCTCAATCTGGCTGCCGCGATGGCTTATCGACCTGCCGCCGTCATAACTGATGATCGAAACGCCGCCGAGCTTTTCCTGCAACTTCAAAGCCAGGCCATCGACCTGCAGACCGTAGGCAATGGAGTCACCCAGGATATAAGAGCGCCGGTTGGCGGCCTTGCCGCAGGCCGCGCGTGCGTCGCCGGCATCGAGCGCTGCCATGATCGAACGCGACAGTTCTGCATCGAAGCCGTGCACATTGCCCGGACCGCCATAACCGGGTTCAGTGCCCCAGCCAGGGAAGTTCTGTCCGGGCCGGATATTGAGGGGATCGGCATCGGGTCCGAATATCGCCTTGTAGCGGCTGATGACGCTGTAGCCGAGTCGGCCGGCATTGTCATGGATGATCGTGTTACGGGCATTCCAGTTGGCAGCATGGATCGATATCGTGGCACCAATATCCACCCAGTAGTAGCTGGCTTGGGGCGCGATGATTTTGAGCTCTCGCATCAGTTCCTGCTGGCTATCTGCGAACGATGCTTCGTGTTGCTCCATGCCAAGAATGATGATGATGACGCTGGCCCTTGCAATGATTTGACGGTCTGCCGCAACGCTCGCCAGCGCCGACTTGCCCTGCGGGCTTCCAGCACCAGTAATTGATCGCCCAGCGTCATAGTTGATAAGCGAAGGACCACCCAGCTTGGCCTGCAAGCCGGCTTCAAGCTTCTCCAGATGAAGACCCAAACCAATGGAGTCGGCCAGCACATAGGACGACCGACCGGACACAGTGGCAGCCGGCCCCTCGGCTGCGAGCGCCGCAGCGAACTGGAACAAAGCCAGGCTGCCGAGCCCAAGGGTTCGAATCAGTTTGCGCAACATGAGGACAGTTCAACCACGACGCGTAAAAACAAAAATCCCGGCAATCACCAGGACGGTACCGCCAGCAACCCAGACGGTGAAGGGCTCACCCAGAATAAGGACGCCCATCAGAATGGTGGAGAGCGGTCCCACCATGCCGACCTGCGACACCACGCTGGCGCCAATGCGCTCAATCGCCATCATGACCAGCAGCACCGGCAGCGCCGTGCACAGCGTGGCATTGAGCACCGAGAGCCAGATCACCGGCGGCGCCACCAGCGCTGCCGACCAGGGGCGCAGCAACACAAACTGCGCAATGCACAGCAGACAGGCCACGCTGGTGGCCAGACCCACCAGACGCAGCGAGCCCAGGCGCTGCACCATCTCGCCGCTGAAGATCAGGTACCAGGCATAACTCACCGCGCTCAGGAACACCAGCAGCGCACCGAGTGCCACATCGCCACCTTCGAGCTTGACTTCGTGACCAAACACCAGCAGCACGCCGCTGTAACTGACCAGCATGCCGATGATCTGCATGCGCTTGACAGTGCGCCGGTACATCAGCCAGGCCAGCGCCAGCACCAGCGTCGGATTGAGGTACAGGATCAGGCGCTCGAGCGAGGCGCTGATGTAGGACAAACCGGAAAAATCCAGGTAACTGGCCAGGTAGTAGCCACTGAAGCCCAGGCCCAGAATCCCGAGCCAGTCCTTGCGCAGCAGCGCCGCCTGACCCCGACTCGCCCACCAGGCCATCAGCACAAAGAAGGGCAAGGCAAACAGCATGCGGTACATGATCAGCGTCACCGCGTCCACCCCATGCCGGTAGGCCAGCTTGACGATGATCGCCTTGCCGCTGAAGGCAATCGCGCCGGTGGTGGCGAGCAGCAAGCCAGTGGCGCGGCTTGTCGAAACTGCTGAAGCGTTACGGGTCATTGTTTGCAGACGTTTAGTGCCGTGGGCGCCGCAGTGGATGGCTCCGCGAATGTGCCACGGCCACTGGGGCACTCAGCTCCGCGGCTGTCCCCCGAGTTATTGGGGTCAGACACCAATTTCGCTGCGGCACACCGTGCCGCACACTGCGGGCGAGCCGAAGGCTCGGCGAATTTGGGCTCTGACCCCAAAAACTCCTACGCTGAGTGCCCCAGCGGCCTGATCCACCCGGATTGGTGAGCGCAGATTGGTTTGTCGTCATAGTGGTTGGGAATCTTGGTGACGAACAGCTTATCGACTGGCCTTCGCCATCGCTTCGGTGATGCGCACCGTCTCGACGCTGACCGTGGTCACGCGTTGCAACAGGTCAATCACTTTTTCCTTGTAATCACAGAAGCTGTAAGTGTCGAACTTCTCGCGGATGGTCGGGTCTTTCGGTTTCTTCTCCTTGTACTGGTCCAGCACCCACTCCAGCGCGCTGCGGTTGCCGAGTTTGTAAGTCCAGGCCGCTGCGGGAATGCCACGCAGCGTGGTCTCGCTGTCGAGCGCGATGCTGCCGACAGTGGTGTCGGCACGCAGCAGGGCGTTGGGTGACAGACCGGCGGCGCGCGCCTTGGCGTCAGGCGTGTCGGTGCGCGACAGCGTGAACGGCGCCACCTGCTCATAGCCGATGTGCAAATGCATCAGCGCCTCACCCCAGGCCGCCCATTGCCAGAAGTCGGCATAGAACGGGATGCGTGGAAATTCGCGCTTGAGGTTTTGCGCGTACTTGTCGCGGTACAGCGGGTCATGCAGCACGGCGTAGCAGTAGTGGAAGATCGCTTCTTTGGTGACCTTCCTCGCTTTGCCCGTACCCGTTCGGGCTGAGCCTGTCGAAGCCGTGTCCTTGTACTGCGTGCTGAATTGCTTGAGCGCCCAGTCGGTGATGTTCACATGACGATCCTCCCCTTCACGCAAACGCTCGACGGGAAAGCCTACAGTGTCCCCCAAGAAGTGAAGGTCAAACGGGCAAGCGCTCCCCAAAACACGAAAGTCTTTACCGAAAGATATGCAAATAGTCTGGCCACCAAGGGGAATAGATGCCATGTCACCCGGTCTGTCCACAAGCAGATTCGATGCGTAAAGCAATCGACTCACGTAAGGGCGATAGGCGGCGGTCCGCAGCACTCTCGGTTCAAACTCTTCATGAACCCCTGCCAACGCCTTGCGCTTCAAGGTTTCCGACCACTTCACTGCTGCGTCCCAAGTGTCAAGCCGGGTTCTGGCTCGGTCGTAGGCATTGAGTTGCCAGCGGGCCTTCTCCAGCAACACCTCGCGCTCGTCGTCGTAGACCCATTCATCACGATTGGTTGATGCACCAAGAGTGAAGAGTTTAAAGATCGCCCTCTCCTTCGCCACCAGCTTCGCCGCCTTCGTGTCCTTGCTCGCCAACGGAATGAACGCATCGAAATCGTTGTTGGTCAGGTTCACCCAGTTGTGCGTCTTGTCAGGCTGCACTTCATCGAAGTCCAGACCGCTCATCGCGTGACTAGCGAGAAAGCTGAGCTTTTCCTCGGCGGTCTCCATCTCGGGGCGACGCACGTAGAACACGCGGGCTAATCTCTTGTCTTTGCCTGCTGCCGCCCGCTTGACCATGAAACTGATAGCGACACCGGTCTGGATGCCGAACACGTTGTGTTTGGTGCCGCTAAGCTTGGGGTTGGCGCGCACGTCGCCGCCCAGATCCACGACGTAGATGTCGCTGAACTCCTGCGCCACCGTCTTGCGAAAGCCGTCGAAGGTACGGCTCTCGATAAAACTCCGGTTGGTGACAAAGGCCAGCACGCCGTTCTCATTCAAACGGTCGCTGGCCCAGCGGAAGAAGCGCGCATACATGTCGTAGAGCTTGGTCTTCTGCGCCGTGCTCTCGGCAATATAGGTCTGCTTGATGCGCGCGTCGATCTGCGGGTATTCGCGGTTCTTGTTGTTGTCGTTCTCATTGGCCTGGTTCGCGTTATAGGGCGGGTTGCCGATGACGACGCTGATCCTGCGGCTGTTCTGGCGCTTGATACGTGCCACGTTTTCTTCGGAGACGCTGCCAAACAGGTCGGCACTGACCCCGCGCGCTGCGGTGTGCAGGCCGACGTTGTCCAGCGTATCGACAAAGCACAGGTTCGGGAATTCCTCGTAGCCGCCGGTGATGGCGGCATAGGTGGCTTCGATGTTCAGGTTCGCCACGTAATAGGGCAGGATGGCTACCTCGTTGGCGTGCAGTTCGTGCTGGTACTTGTGCCCCAGCTTCTTGGGCTGGCCACGAAAATGCTCCAGCAACTCGCAGATGAAAGTTCCGGTGCCGGTGGCCGGGTCCAGGATGTCCACGTCCCGGTCGATCAGGTTCTTGCCGAAGTGCTTCTCACACAACCAGTCGGCACCGTCGATCATGAAACGCACGATCTCGTTCGGGGTGTAAACCACGCCCAGCCGGTCGGCCGCCTTGGCGTTGTAGACCTTGTAAAAGTTCTCGTAGATGACTTTCAGAAAGGTCTGCTTCTCGCTGTGGCTGCTGATCTGCGCGGCGGCGGCGCGGATGGCGGCGTAATAGGTCTCGAGGCCCTTGAGCGTGTCTTTCTTCAGGCTGCCGGTAAAGAACTCGGCCTCCAGCGCGTAGAGCTCGCGCGCGACGTTGTTGTGCTGGTGAAAGTCGGAGTCGTCAAACACCTTGGCAAAGATTTCTTCGGTCAGGATGTGCTGGATCAGCATCTCGCGCACGTCGGCCTCTGCCAGGCCGGGGTTGATGGCCTCCTGCGCATGCAGCAGAAACTTTTCCTCGGCAGCGCGAAAGCCGGGGTTGCGCTCATGCTCGCGCTCGATCATCTGGCGCAGCGCCAGCAGCACCGCCGGCAGGTCGGTCTTGAACTGCTCGACTGCTGCGCGAAAGCCCGCGATCTCGGGCCGCTCGAAGCCGAAGAACAACTTCAGCAATTTCGCCAGCGCCTGCGTGTCCGTCATGTCGCAGCGCAGCACTTCATTCTTGTTTTGCCAGAGCACGGCGATGGCGTCGTCGCTGAAGATGATGTTGTCCTGCGGGTAGCCGCGCCGGAACTTCTTGCTTATCTCGTCGTCCAGATCGTCCGCCGCGTCCTTGGCCTCCCAGTAGCCCAGCGGCATGCGCAGTTCATGCAAGAGCGCGCCATCGACATTGATGTTGCTTTTAGTGGCGGTCTTGAGCGGGTACTCGGCCAGAAAGATCAGGTCCTGCTGGCGGCCCCAGTTCTTTAGCAAATCCTTGAACGCCTCGCGCACAATGGTTTCGCGCTGGCTGCCGCTGACCTTTTTGATGATGTCAAGCTGCTTGAGGTAGTCGTTGATGAGGATTTGGCTCATGGTGCCGCCTTGGATTTGGTCAGATTGGCTATTCCTACGGATGAAGTTGGCTGGCTTGCCTTGCGCCGGATCATCAGTTCTTGAAGCGCCGCAGTCGGGCTGGCCGGCTCTTTGCAGGCCGCCACAAACGACTGAAAGGCCTCCGGAGACAAGACCTCGTCTGGCGACGTAATGCGAAGATTGATGCGGGCAGCCCGAGTGGTATTGATGGCAGACGGCATAGAGTGACCCCTGAATGCCACCGATTGTGCGTCAAAACGACACGCCCTCAACACAGCAGGCCGTCCGCTGGGCTTGCACGCCGCTCACGCCTTCTGAAGGCGCTTCGTCTTGGTCCGCTTGCTCACCCCGAGCGCGAGCGCGGCCTGGTCAACCCGGGCAGCGAGTGCCTTCTCACGCACACGAGCGATGTCTTCATCGCTGAAGGGACCGTTCACGCCGGAGATGGCGGCCAGCTTCATGCCGTGCTTGAGTCCAAGCTGGTAAATCTCGCGCACCTTTTCCCATTCGATGGCGCGACCCACGGTGAAGTTTTCAAAGCGACCCTCCAGCGCCAGCACGATGGTCTCCGCCAGGCAGGCATAGGCCACACCTTTGGGCAAGCCGATGTTCTTCATGTGCACCTCGCCCGGCAGCTGAATTTCGCCCGACTCGATCACCAGCACATCGGGTCGTTTGGCGACTTCCTCTGCGGGCAGGTCGAGTGGGCGCGCAACGTCGGTGATGACGCAGCCGGGCTTGACCTGCATGATGTCGAGCACCTTCTTGCCGGCACCGGAGGTTGCTGTGACGATCATGTCCATGGCGGCAATGTCCTTGTCGGCGCGCGCTGCCAGAAACAATCGGGCGTCCGGTGTTTCCTGCAGAATCGACTCCTTCAGCGCCAGCAGCTTGGCGGTCTCCGGCGAAACCAGGTACACCTGCTCGGCCGCCTTGGCCATCAGGCGTGCGCAGACCGAGCCGATGGCCCCCGTGGCGCCAATCACCATGGCCTTGAACTTGACACGTTCCCGGCCCTTGGGTGCCGGCAGCAAGCGCATGCGCGCCAGGGCGTCGTGCGCTGCCCATAGCGCGCCCGAGGCACTGTAGCTGTTGCCCGTGGTGATGGGCAATGGCGAGCGTCTGGCGACCGAAACACCGGCATCACCCACGACCTTGGTGAAGGCGCCCAGCCCCATGATCTGCGCGCCCAGGCGCCGCGCCATGGCAGCCGCATCGAGCAGACGCCGGTAGGTGAACTCGGGGCTGTGCTGCATGATTTCCCTGGGTGTACCGCCAACCGAAATCAGCCATCCTTCGGCTTCGACGCCAGTGGGCGAACGGATACCGCTGATGCGCGAATAGACAAAGGGCGGCGCATACGCCATGATCTTTTCGAGCGTGTTCATCAACACCGGGGGCGATACCTGCGACAACAGCTCAATCGGCTTGACCTTTTTGAAATACTCCTGCGACAAGGGGTGAATCACGAAGGCGAATCGATTCACGCGCTTGAAGCCGTTGGGGTAGATGATGCGCGGTGCCAGTTGCTCGCCGGCAATGATTTCCAGGTAGTCGTCCTGCTGGATCGCCTCAGGTGCCTTGCCAGTGGCGGCCGCCATCATGGCATCGAGCAGGTAGGGACCCACCACGCGGCTCTTGATGACGGGCGAGCCGTCGATCACCAGATGAACGCCCTTGTCCCTGAGTTGGGTGATGCGCTGCTCGCTGGCGGTCGAGGTGATGATGGTCTTGCCGGCCAGTTCCTCAAGTCCGAAGTCGTCGAGCTCCGTCAGGGTGGCGACAATCACGCTCGCCTTGTGCATCGCCTTGCGCAGCAGAAAGCGGGTCCAGTCCCTGAGCGCTCCAGCGGCCACGACCTCAGGCAGTGTCCAATCCCTGACGTAGTGCGCGCCGGTGCCGTACAACTGCAGTGCCCCCGTGGAGGTCAGCAGTTTGGGCACGCCAAGCTGCAACAGCGGGTCGGCAAACATCAGGTTGTCGGTGTGCTCTGCCAGCGCCAACGCAAGCTTGTAGTTCTTCAAGCCCGAAAAGAAAAGAACACGCGCGTTGTTGAAATAGCTGCCCAGTTCAGCCTGAGCATGTCGCAGCGCCCATTCCTGGAGCATCTCCTCAAGCTTGGCGCCGTCGGTGACCGGCACCTTCGATACCAGAGCCCTCAGCCTTGCGCTGTCCTTCTCGACAAAGTGGTGCGCGCCAGCCTCGTAGTGATCCTTGATCACGCCCAGGCCAATCACGTCCGCGCGCGGCTCCCAGGACTTGAGCAGTCTGGCTGCCTTGGCAATGCTGCCATTGGTGCCAACGCGATGAACCGCAATCTGTTGCCCAAGGAAGGGCGTATTGAATTTGAAGTCCTGGTCACTGGCACCCAGGCTGATCCCGACAACCGTCTTCATGATGACCGCAATTTGGAGTGATGCAACTAATAGAATTCTTCTACGAGATGCATCATTGGAACCTCGAATGGCTCAAATAATTGTCATTTAACAAGAAGGA
>Ga0194060_10002040_pt1 | contig 14434 bp, 10 predicted proteins | sample SepL225m_MetaG_FD_163427 | JGI IMG/M metagenome (GOLD analysis project Ga0194060, IMG submission 163427) | Anoxic zone freshwater microbial communities from boreal shield lake in IISD Experimental Lakes Area, Ontario, Canada - Sep2016-L222-5m | ecosystem: Environmental > Aquatic > Freshwater >... | reverse complement strand
GGGCATGGGTTGGGTTTCAGCTTTTCAGCGTTTCCCTTGCAGGGGTGAGGCGGGGTTGCTCGGCAATACGCTGCAAATCCGTGTCCATCTGTGTTCATCTGTGGTTGAACGGCTCTTTTTAGGTTTAGCCGCTGCCTCCATGTAGAATCTACGGTTTGCCCCTTTCTCCTTTCCAGGCTCCGCGTCAACCTATTAATCAGGTAACCCATACTATACCCATCATATACCCATCCAAAACCAATAGTATTCCACTCGTATTGCCAATACGATGGGAATACGAGGTGCTTAGGACGGGTATAGCGGGGGTTTAGTAGTGAATATGGAACCGGCGAAAGTGGGCAAACCGCAGATTGCTCACTTCAGCCTAAAAACGGCAGTCGAAACGATGAAACGTGAGGCGTGAAACGTGAAACGTGAGCTGGGTACGGTGCCATTCGGATTTCCTTCACGTTTCACGCCTCACGTTTCCCATGCAGGGGTGAGGCGGGGTTACTCGGCAATACGCTGCAAATCCGGGTCCATCTGTGTTCATCCGTGGTTGAACCTAAAAACGGCAGTTAACGCAAAGACGCCAAGAGGCAAAGGCGCAAGGGACAGGAAGATGACCAGGGAAAAACAGGTTTACATAACTCACCCAGTGGGTGATAGCCCCCAACAGCCGAAACCCTTGCGTCTCCTTGCGTCTCTGCACCTTTGCCGCGCTATGCCTTTGCGTTGGTTCAACTGCTTTTTTTAGGATCAAGCATGCAGTCATGCCTGCGGGTGGGAACCTCTGGTTGATGGGTGCAGTGCTAAACATAAAACCAGCAGTTGAAACGATGAAACCACAGAATCCACAGGTATTCTATGTCGAAGGCGACGGAACCGGCATTCCCGTGCGTCCCGAAGAGACGGTGGGGCGTAAAGGCAAGCAGGCCGGTCAACCGGCCAAGACCCGAGAGGTGAAACTGGGATGTGTTTTCACCCAAACCAAAGAAGATGAGGAGGGTAAATCGATCCGGGATCCCCAAAGCACTTCCTATGTGGCCACGCTCCAGCCGGCAGCGGAGTTTGGCGCTTTGCTGCGAACCGAAGCCCGCAAGCGTGGGCTGGCCTTGGCCTGCTTGGTGGTATTCCTGGGCGATGGGCGGCTTGGGTCTGGAAATTGGCACGCGTGAACTTTCCTATGGCGGTCTTCATCCTGGATTTCTTTCACGCTGCCGAGCATTTGAAGTTGCTGGCCCAAGCGCTCTGGGGAGAAGACCCCGAGCGATCCAAAACACAATGGGAACGCTGGGCCCTCAAGGAGCAACCCAATGGCTTGGATACCGTTCTGCGGGAGGCACGCCAAGCGCTGCCTCGCAGGGGCAAGCGGCGAGGAGCCGCTTTGAAACAGATCGCCTATTTTGAAAGCAACACCGACAAGATGCGCTATGCCGAATACCTGGCGCGCGGCTTATTCATCGGCTCTGGAGTAGTCGAAGCTGGCTGTAAAACCGTCATCGGCCGCAGACTCAAACAATCGGGCATGTTCTGGGGTGTCTCCGGCGCGCAGAACGTCCTAGCCATTCGCTGCCTGCTTGAAAACCGGCAATTCGGCCTGTTCTGGGACCAATACCGCAAACCATGGCTAAAAGCAGCCTGATGAAAACCCACCCGGGTAACTATCTTGTCCTGCACCCTCCCGCCGACAGCTTTCACGAATAATCACTTTCACGAATAATCTTGCCCTTGATCTTGATTCGTGCAAAATGCGTCCCGCTGTTCAGGTATTGTAGCAAGTGCGGGACGCGATGAAACGATCGCCATTTGCCATCCTTGGAGAGGTGGCCAGCGTTGTTGTTTTTGTTTGTCCATCGTCGGTGTATGCCCAATTGTCGTGCTCATTGAAATCCTGTTGCGCGGGATACAATTAACGGATACGATGACGAACCTGGCACAGGCGGTGACCACCGTCAAGTGCCTGATAACAGGCCGGTTGGTAGGATACTCAAGTGGCCAACGAGGGCAGACTGTAAATCTGCTGGCTTACGCCTCCGAAGGTTCGAATCCTTCTCCTACCACCACCCTAAAACACTGAGGAAAACCACCATTTAATCCAATAAAGACAGGGACATCGTAATCCGTCCGCTTTTAGGCCGTTGTCCTTTTCTGCGCTTGTCTGCACTTCGCTGCTTTTCTAAATCGAGGTTTAGAAGGCGTACAAAAGGAGTACAAGAAATCTCTGCCGTTGCCTTGCATGGCGATCAGAAGCTCCGAAAATGGCTCTGCGCTACATTTTTTATGCCTTCCGGCAATCAGGATCGTTCCTGGGGCATCTGGAGAGCAGCACGGGGCCTCATAATCAGGCTTGTAACCCCCCGGCACCGGCGCATAGTTGCGGACAGTAGTGCGTTAACGAGCGATCCCAAAGATTATGAAGACAACCTTCTCGAACTCTCTTCGACTCCTTTTCGCCTTCGGTGCGGGGTTGTGCGCCGTGCCGTCATCCGCTTTAGCAGATGAAGCACGTTTCTTTCGGATTGCTGGCCCCGTGCCAACCACCATTACGGCGGTGGGGGCGGATGGATACGTCACATGGACCAATCTGGCGACTAACGCGACCTTCACCGTCCAGACGGCGGTATCGCTCCTGAGTGAAACCAATTGGGTGGATTACGTCAAGGTTCCTGTTACGACTGGCGTCACAACCAACCGACTTTACGACCCGAATCCACCCTTCGGCATGGTGCTCATTCCTGCGGGGTCATTCACGATCGGGAACTCTATCATCGATGGGAACTCGGTCACCAATGACCCGGGCATCAGAGACGCAAATCCCACGAACGTCTATGTGTCGGCGTTTTACATGGACACGAACCTGGTGAGCTACACGCTCTGGACCAACGTGTATCAATGGGCGATCGCCAACGGGTATGGCTTCAAGGACGCGGGTTCGGGCAAGGCGGCGAATCATCCGGTGCAGAACGTAGACTGGTTTGATGTGGTGAAGTGGTGCAATGCGCGGTCGCAGCAGACGGGCTTGACGCCGGTCTATTACACGGATACGGGTTTGACGCAGGTCTTCACCAATGGGGACAACGAAGTACCGATAACGGTAAATGCGAACTGGGATGCGAATGGCTATCGGCTGCCCACGGAAGCGGAGTGGGAGAAGGCGGCTCGGGGCGGGTTGAGCGGGCAACGATTTCCCTGGGGCGACACGATTTCGTGGAGTCAGGCGAATTACTCCGGTTATCCTGGGTCACTGGGTGGTTACACCTACGATCTGGCCACGGCTAAGGGTTATGATCCGGACTTTAGTGACGGGGCCATGCCTTTTACGAGTCCGGCGGGCTATTTCGCGCCAAACGGCTATGGATTGTACGATATGGCTGGGAATGTCTTTGTATGGTGTTGGGATTGGTATGCGATGCCCCCGTATCCGGCCGGTAGCCCTTATTCGGGAGGTGCTGACCCACGTGGCCCGGCTTCTTCATCCGCCCACGTTTTGCGCGGCGGTCTTTGGAAGCACCAGGCCCCTCTAGCGATGTGCGCCGCTCGCAAAAGCAGCACCCCGCCCAGCGCCTTGAGCCTCTTTGGGTTTCGTTGCGTGAGGGGGCATTAGATTCTGGTCTCTTGTTCGCTCAGCATGGGCGCAGTCTTCACCGGCTGCGCCTTTTTGTTTTGAACGTTGGCGAGCTTGAATTCGGGCTTGGCAATCGTCCGGCGAGACCAAAGCGCAGCGCGTGAAGTAGGATTATCCCCCTGTCTTCAGCTTGCGATACGCGCTAGTCTCGCATTCCTGCATTTCGTAATCTTTGGTCCACTTCTCAATTGCCCCCTGCTCTATTTCACGGAAGATGTCACTGGGAACACCCGGGGCCGAAGTTTTTGCCTTCATGCTGCGATGGGCTTTAGTCTGGTTCCTAATCTCGAATTCCTGCATTTCGTAATCCTTGGGCCACTTCTCAATTGCCCTCTGCTTTATCCCTCCAAGCGCATCGGATGCGGATTCATACTTGGGTGACGGCCTTGATGCAGCAATAGCTCTGGATTGCTTACCTTGCCGCGCTGAGCTTGTTGCCGGAAGGCTGGTGTATTTCTTGAGTTCGGCTTTGAGACGGTGGGCCGATTGAGCCGCGGTCAGGGTGTTGACGATGTCGATGGCCGTCGCAAACAGAACGGTGTGACCGGCCAGACAGGCTTCGTATGCCAAGGCAGTGGCCAAATGGCTTTTCCCCGGATGCCCTTCTGCCAGTCGCGGACTCGCTCGGCATTCTTGGCGTCCCGGAAGAGTAGTTTTCGGTCTCCGGTTTGGCTAACCAAGCCCGCATGAGTTCGCGCTTTCGGACCTTGCGGCACTCGGATTTGAGGCAATAGCGCTGTCGCTGACCGCTCCGCTGACCGGGAAGCAAACCTCCTTGCAGTTCAGGCACTTGTGTCGAGCTCTGGGCGGCTTCATCGGTTCCAAAATCAAAAGGAACCCGTATCCGAAAACAGACCAAATCGGCGAAACGCATTCCACCGGGAAGAAGACTCAAGCCGGAGAAGAAGCATGAAGACTTTGTAGTGCATCTTTCGAAGAAAAGCCACGGCGAAGAAGATCCATTCTTCGCCGCCCGTTTTGTCTCAGATCAATTTCGCCAACGACACACCGGGAAACGCCAATTGGGGTCGGCAAGCCGGGTTTGGCTGGTTCGGCGGCTGGACCGGGATTGCCATTCTTCTTACATTTCTTGGCCCCGCTGGTCCGGGAGGCGGCGTTTTCCAATGCAGAGAAGACCCGCAGGGACAAGGGTTTCCGCGTGACTGGCCACGTCGGATGGGTTGCGGCGCCGCCGGCTCTGGCCCGAGATCCCTGGTTGACTGGGCTGGCTATTCGTGCTTTATATATCAATATAGTATTCTCGATATGTAGGTATCGAGTAAGGATTCTCGAATCGAGTCATGAATGCTGAACTGCCCAAGACCGTGTCCGAGCCGACGCTCAAGCGCCTGCCGCTGTATCATCACTTCCTGAAGGAGCTGCTCCAACGGGAGCAGGGGGCCGTCTCATGCACCGATATCGGTGAGGAACTGAACCTGGATCCGACGCAGGTGCGCAAGGACCTGGAGGCGGCCGGGATCAGCGGACGGCCGCGGATCGGCTATGCCACCGCGGCAGTGGTGGACGGGATTGAGCGATTCCTGGGCTGGAAGAAAGTCAGCGAGGCCTTTCTCGTGGGAGCTGGCAGCATGGGCTCGGCGCTGCTGGGCTACCGGAAATTCGAGGAGTGCGGTCTGAAGATCGTGGCGGCTTTTGACAGCGACCCGGCCAAGGTGGGCCGGAAGATCCACGGCAAGCACGTGCTGGCGCTGGACAAGCTGACCGACCTCGCTCAGCGCATGCACGTCCTGATCGGTATTATCACTGTCCCGGCGGCGGAGGCGCAGGCGGTGGCGGACGCGCTCGTGGCGGGAGGCGTGCGCGCCATCTGGAATTTTGCGCCGGTGCGGCTGCGAGTGCCGGAGCGCATCATTGTCCATAACGAAGACCTCTATTGTTCGCTGGCGTCACTATCGCAGAAGCTGGGCCAGGCACTGGAGGCCAACCCCGCTGAGCCGGTGACCGCGCGGAGACTGCGGACTGCAACTTTAAGTTAACCAATTGTCAGACTATTCCAAATGCCTATGACAGCCAAACGTAAGCCCGAGAGCACTGGGCGCAGATTTGTGAAAGTGTGCCACATCCTGGACCAGCATGACCATAACCCGTCGCGGCTGGTGCCTATCCTGCAGGCGGTGCAGGAAGAATACCGTTATTTGCCGCAAGAGGTGCTGACCTACGTCGCGACGGCGCTGGGTGTATCGCCTGCCCGAGTCTTTGGCGTGGCCACCTTCTATGCGCACTTCACCATCCTGCCCAAGGGCAAACACCTGGTGCGTCTGTGCGACGGCACGGCCTGCCACGTCAAGGACTCAGTGCCGATCCTGCGCGCGCTGCAGAAGCGGCTCGGGGTGGATGATCGACGGAAGACCACCGAGGACATGCTGTTCACGGTGGAGACGGTGGCCTGCCTGGGCGCCTGCGGTCTGGCGCCGGTCGTCGTGATCGATGACCAGGTTTACGGGCAACAGACGCCCGAGAGCGCCGTCAAGCTGGTGGAAACCCTTATCACGCAGGAGGCCCAATGAGCGCGCAGAGTCTGCCCAACCCAAACGGGAACAACGGCCACTCGGCGCAACGACGGGTCATTGTGTGTGCAGGAACCGGCTGCGTCGCCAGCGGGTCGTACAAGGTCTTCCAGGCCCTGGTGGAACAGGTGCGGGCCGCCGGCCTGCCGGTCGTCACCGAGTTTCGGCCGGAGCATGAAGCCGGCGAGGTGCGTCTGAACAAGAGCGGCTGCCAAGGCTTCTGCCAGATGGGGCCGCTCGTGACCGTGCTGCCCGAGAACCTGCTCTATAACAAAGTGCGGTTGGAAGACGTGTCTGAGATTGTCGCCGAGACGCTGGTCGCCGGGCGTGCGGTTGACCGGCTGCTCTACGTGGACTCGACCACCAAGAAGCATTGCCGGGGCGTGGAGGAGATTCCGTTCTACCAGCGGCAACAACGGTTTGTGTTGCGTTCCTGCGGCACGATTGATCCGGAGAGCATCGACGAGTATGTGCACCAGGGCGGCTATGCGGCGGCGAAGAAGGCCTACTTGCAGATGACGCCGGAACAGATTTGCCAGGAGATCAGCCGCTCGGGCCTGCGCGGCCGCGGCGGAGGCGGTTTCCCCACCGGGCGCAAATGGGAAGCCGCGCGCAGCCAGCCGGAGGGAAAGAAATACGTGATCTGCAACGCGGATGAGGGAGACCCGGGCGCGTTCATGAATCGCAGCGTGATGGAAGGCAACCCCCACAGCGTGCTGGAGGGACTGATGATCGCCGCACGCGCGATTGGCGCGGACGAGACTCTGATCTACGTCCGGACCGAGTATCCTCTGGCGGTGCAGCGCATGCGCACGGCCGTCAAGGACGCGGAAAAGCGCGGCTTCCTGGGTGCCGACGCCTTTGGGTCGGGCAAGCCGCTGCGCTGCGAAGTGATGGAAGGCGCCGGGGCTTTTGTGTGCGGCGAGGAGACCGCGATGATCGCCTCGATCGAGGGTCAACGCGGCATGCCGCGGCCGAAGCCGCCGTTCCCGGCGCAGAGCGGCCTGTGGGGCAAGCCGACTATTATCAACAACGTGGAGACGCTCGCGCACTCAGTCCGTGTCATCAACGAAGGCGCCGAGCAGTTCCGGAAGCTGGGCACGGCGGCTTCGCCGGGCACCAAGACCTTTGCGCTAACCGGCCATGTGGCCAACACCGGGCTGGTGGAAGTGCCGTTCGGGGCCACGCTGCGGGAAGTGGTGTTCGATATTGGCGGCGGCATTACCGATCGGCGCGGCAAAGTGACCCGCGACGGATTCAAGGCGGTGCAGATCGGCGGGCCGTCGGGCGGGTGTCTCACCCGCGAACACCTGGACTTGCCGCTCGACTACGATTCGCTGCGCGGGGTCGGCGCCATGGTCGGCTCCGGCGGCCTGGTGGCGATGAACAGCAAGATCTGCATGGTGGCCATCGCCCGCTTCTTCATGGACTTCACCCAGCGCGAGAGCTGCGGCAAATGCGTCCTGTGCCGGGAAGGGACACGCCAGATGCTGGCCTTGCTGGACGACATCATCGAGGGCCGCGCCACCGCGGAGACTCTGGACCTGCTGCGAAAGCTGGCTTCGGCCGTGCAGAAAGGCTCCCTGTGCGGGCTGGGCAAGACGGCTCCCAATCCGGTCCTCTCCACGCTGCGGCATTTCCCCGCGGAATACGACGCCCACGTGTTTCACAAGCATTGTCCCACCGGCCAATGCAAAGCGCTGGCCAAGCCCAGCATCGACCCGGCCAAATGCAAGGGCTGCACCGCCTGCGCCAAGAAGTGCCCGGTTAACGCCATCACCGGCGAGCGGAAACAGGCGCACATCATCAACCAGGCGCTCTGCATCAAGTGCGGCGTCTGCGCCGAAGTCTGCAAGCTCGAAGCTGTCGTAGGCGTATAGGCTGCCCGCCACCCAAGCATGAAACCGACTGAAACAACATCAATTGAAGGCAACATGACCACCACCGAAGCTACCAAGACATTGACCATTGACGGGCGCGAGGTGCCGTTCAACGGCGAGCGCAATCTGCTGGAGCTGATTCGCAAAGCGGGCATCGACCTGCCGACGTTCTGCTATCATTCGGACCTCAGCGTCTATGGGGCTTGCCGCCTCTGCCTGGTGGATATCCAGGGCCGCGGCGTCCAGGGCGCCTGCTCGACTCCGCCCGAAGCGGGCCTGAAGGTGCGCACGCAGACGGAAGAGATTCGCGAGATACGGAAGATAACGATTGAGCTGTTGCTGGCCAACCATGACCAGCAGTGCCCGACCTGTCCCAAGAGCTCCGCTTGCCAGCTTCAGGACATCGCCCGCAAGCTGGGCATCCGCAAAGTGCGTTTCAAACCCGTGCATCAGCTCGCCGAACTGGACCTCTCGTCGGTCTCGTTGGTGCGCGATCCGAACAAGTGCGTGCTGTGCGGGGATTGCGTGCGCTTCTGCGATGAGATCCAGGGGGTCGGAGCTATCGACTTCGCTCATCGCGGACACGAGGCAGCCGTGCTGCCGGCCTTTGGAAAAGGATTGGGCGAGGGCGAGTGCATCAACTGCGGCCAGTGCGCCGCGGTTTGCCCCACCGGTGCCCTGACCCCGCGGCCCGAGGTGGACGAGGTGTGGCGCGCGCTCAACGACCCCGTCAAGACCGTGGTGGTTCAAGTCGCCCCGGCGGTGCGAGTGGCGATTGGGGAAGCCTTCGGGTTGCCCTCCGGCATGTCGGCTACCGGCCAGATCGTTGCGGCGCTCAAACGCCTCGGCTTCGATAAGGTCTATGACACCGCGTTCAGCGCCGACCTGACGGTCGTGGAAGAGGCCAATGAGTTCCTCAAGCGAAAAGCCAAAGGCGAGAAGCTGCCGCAGTTTACCAGTTGCTGCCCGGGCTGGGTCAAATTCGCCGAGCAGTATTTCCCGGACCTGCTCCCGAATTTGTCCACGTGCAAATCGCCGCAGCAGATGCTCGGGTCGGTATGCAAGGCGACCTTGCCGAGCGAGATGGGCATTCCGAAGGAGAACCTCATCATGGTCTCGATCATGCCTTGCACCGCCAAGAAGTTCGAGGCCAAGCGGCCCGAATTTGCCGAGGACGGAGTGCCGGACGTGGACCATGTCCTGACGACGCAGGAACTGGCGCGGATGATCGAGGAGGCCGGGTTCCGCTTCAAGGAGCTGGAGCCGGAGTCCTTCGATATGCCGCTGGGTTTCAAAACCGGCGCGGGTGTCATCTTCGGCAACTCCGGCGGGGTGAGCGAAGCTGTGCTGCGGTACGCTGCGGAAGCGGTCACCGGCAGGAAGCTGGGCAATCCGGACTTCCTATCGGTGCGCGGCGAGGACGGTATCCGCCTGGCCACGGTGACGTTGGATGGGGTCGAACTCAAGCTGGCGGTAGTGCAGGGTTTGAAGAACGCCCGCACCCTGGTCGAGAAGGTGCGCCGGGGCGAATGTCAATTGGACCTCATCGAGGTCATGGCCTGTCCGGGCGGCTGCATCGGCGGCGCCGGCCAGCCGGTGACGCGCGAACGCGAGGTCAAGCGCCTGCGTACCCGCGGCCTGTATGAGGCGGACAAGAACCTGGACCTGCACAAATCGCAGGAAAACCATCACGTGACGGAGATGTACCAGAAGTATCTGGGCGAGATTGGCGGGCGCAAAGCCCATCATCTCCTGCACACGCATTACCAGAACCGGCGGCGCATTGCGGATGAGCGGATGGTATTCGGCGACGGGCCCGAAGGGGATAAGGTCAAGGTGAGCGTGTGCGCGGGCACCAACTGCTTCCTGAAAGGCTCGCAGGAGGTGCTCAGCGAAGTGCTCCAGTGCGTCGATGCCCAGCAACTGCAAGACCAGGTCGAAGTCAGTGCGTCGTTCTGCTTTGAGAAATGCGATCAGGGCCCGACGGTCCGCGTGGATGGCCAGCAACTCCAGAACTGCACCGGCAAGGGCGCGTGCGCCGCCATGCGCGAACGCCTCAAGAACAAAGTCGCTCCCGAGTGAGCGCACCACGGCAATACATCCATTTATGACAACAACACGTTCCAAGCAACTGGCCACTTACATTGACGAAGCCAAAATCGCCGCGACGCTGGCATCCGCACGAACCTGCGAGGCGACGCAGGTGCGCGAGATTCTGGCCAAGGCCCGCGAGATGAAGGGTTTGGATGCTTCCGACATGGCGACGTTGATGGAGAACAACGATCCGGAGTTGTTGGAGGAGATGTATGCCGCGGCCCGGCATGTGAAGAACGAGATTTACGGCAACCGCCTGGTGCTGTTTGCGCCGCTGTACATCTCGAATCTGTGCGCCAACGAGTGCCTTTACTGCGCGTTTCGAGCGCGCAATAAGGAGCTGGTCCGGCGCACCTTGAACCCGGAGGAGATCGCGAACGAGACTCGCATCCTGATCGAGCAAGGCCATAAACGGGTGTTGCTGGTCTCCGGCGAAAAGTACCCGAAGGAAGGTTTCGATTATGTGCTGAACGCTATTGCGACGGTTTACAGTACTCGCAGCGGCCGCGGAGAAATCCGTCGCGTCAATGCGAATGTGGCACCGCTGAGCGTCGAGGATTACCAGCGGCTCAAGGCGGCGAAGATCGGCACATACCAATGTTTCCAGGAGACCTACCACCGTGCGACCTACGCCGCGGTGCACGTCGCGGGGGCGAAACGGGATTTCGACTGGCGGGTAACCTGCTTTGACCGCGCGATGGAGGCAGGCATCGATGATGTCGGGATCGGGGTGCTGTTTGGCCTTTATGATTGGAAGTATGAAGTGCTCGCGATGAAGCGGGAGATCGAGCACCTCGAAGACGCTTTCGGTGTCGGCCCGCATACGATCAGCGTGCCGAGGTTGGAGCCGGCGGTCGGCTCGGCTTTGGCCTACGCGCCGACGCATCCGGTGTCGGACAATGACTTCAAAAAGATCATCGCGCTCCTGCGCATCGCGGTGCCCTACACCGGCATCATTATGTCCACGCGCGAAAACGCTGCCACGCGCCGGGGGACATTCGAGCTTGGCGTTTCCCAGATCTCGGCGGGCAGCCGCAGCGACCCGGGCGGCTATGCCGAATCGAACAACGGTCGCAACTCGGAGCAGTTTCAGTTAGGCGATCACCGCTCGCTGGACGAGGTGGTGCGCGACGTGGCATCACTGGGCTATACGCCTTCCTTCTGCACGGCCTGTTACCGGCTGGGCCGCACGGGCGCCGATTTCATGGACATGGCGAAACCGGGTCTGATCAAACATCACTGCGCCCCCAACGCCCTGTCGAGCTGCATGGAGTACCTGCTGGACTATGCGAAGCCGGAAACCCGCAAGGTGGGCGAGAACCTGATCGCCCATGAGTTGGAAACGATGGAACCTTCGGTGCAGAAGATCGGTCGGCGACTCGTGTCGGAGGTGCGGGATGATAAACGGGATATGTATGTATGAAGGGCGAGGACCGAAGACCGAAGGCCGAAAGAAGGGCGAAGAAGGAAACATCCAACATCGAACATCCAACATCCAACATCCAATACCTGAAAGGCAGCCGCCACCGCCATTGGATGTTCGATGTTGGATGTTCGATGTTCGATGTTGAGATCCTTCGGCCTTCGGATTTCGGCCTTCTTTCGGGCTTCGGATTTGAGGCTCGCCGCCACTTGCCTTTGCACTCCAGCGCATGAACGCCTTTCGCATCGAATCCGATCTGCTCGGCACCCTGCCCATCCCGGCGGCTGCCCTGCACGGCATTCATACTGCCCGCGCGCTTGAGAACTTTCCGCTGGCCTTGCGGCCAGTAGCCCCGGGCCTGGCCCACGCTTACGGGACCGTGAAACTCGCTTGCGCCATGACCAACCGCGCACTGGGGGCCTGGGCCGACGATGCGCCCAAAGCTGACGCGATTGAGCGCGCCTGCCGGGAGCTTAGTGAAGGCTTGTTGGACGCGCACATCGTAGTGGACCGCCTGCAGGGCGGGGCGGGGACCAGCACGAACATGAACGTGAACGAGGTGCTGGCCAATCGCGCCCTGCAACTGCTCGGCGAGCCGCCCGGCACCTACGCTCGCGTCTCTCCACTGGAAGACATCAACCTGCATCAATCCACCAACGATACTTACCCAACCGCATTGAGGCTGGCCGCAGTTGTCGCCTTGCGCGAGTTGGAGGGACACGTCGTTGCCTTGCAGGAAGCCTTTCAGGCTGCCGAAAAGCGCTTCGCGCATGTCGTCAAGGTCGGCCGGACCCAACTGCAGGATGCGGTGCTGACTACCCTGGGCCGCGAGATGGGCGCGTATGCCGAGGCGATGAACCGTGACCGCTGGCGCATCTACAAATGTGAGGAGCGTCTGCGCGTCGTCAATCTTGGCGGCACCGCCATCGGCACGGGCCTGGCCGCGCCGCGGCAATTCATTTTCCGCGTAACGGACACCTTGCGCGAACTTACCGGCATCGGCTTCGCCCGCGCCGAGAATCTGGTGGACGCTACGCAAAATGCGGACGTGTTTGTGGAAGTCTCTGGCATTCTCAAAGCCCACGCGGTTTCCCTGCTGAAGATTTGCGGCGATCTGAGACTGATGGCTTCCGGACCGGAAGCCGGGTTAAGGGAAATCCGCCTTCCTGCCCGGCAGGCGGGCTCGTCCATCATGCCCGGGAAGGTGAACCCGGTTATCCCCGAGGCAGTCAGCCAGGTGGCCATGCTGGTGATGGGCCATGACGCGACCATCGCCTATGCCTGCGCCTCCGGCAGCCTGGAGCTAAACCCGTTTCTGCCACTGGTCGCGGCATGCCTGCTCGAAAGCCTCGAGCTGCTCGCCCGCGCCGACGATATCCTCTGCCGCCATTGCGTATCGGGTCTGGAGGCCGATGAAGGGCGCTGTCACGAGCACGTGCTCAATTCGACGGCTGCGGCGACTGCGCTGCTGCCGGCGTTGGGCTACGAGCGCGTTTGTGAATTGGCCCGCATGAGCGCCGAGGCCGGCCGCAGCATCCGTGACCTCGCCCTCGCTCAAGGCTGGCTCTCCGCCGCAGCGTTCGATGAGTTAATCACCCCGGAAGCCGTTTGCCGGCTCGGCACGCCGGACCTGCTGCGGCCTGATGCGGACCATTCCAACCGGGGGGCGAAGGCATGACTGCTCCCACACCCAAAGGTCTGCGGCTGCACATTGCGCTGTTCGGCAGGCGTAACGTGGGCAAGTCCAGTTTGCTCAACGCGGTCACGCGTCAGCAGGTTTCGATTGTCTCACCCATCGCGGGCACAACCACGGACCCGGTGGAAAAGCCGATGGAACTGCTGCCGTTGGGGCCGGTTTTGTTTGTGGATACGGCCGGCATCGATGATGCCGGGACGCTGGGGGAGTTGCGCATCCAGAAGACACGAGAGGTGCTGGAGCGCGCGGACCTTGGGGTGGTGGTAGCGGAGGCGGGCAAGTGGGGAGAGTTCGAGGAGCAGCTCTTGGCCGAGCTCGCGGGCCGGAGGATTCCCGCCATCGTTGTATTCAACAAGGCGGATGCCGCAGAGCCGGATCCCGTGCTGTGGGAACAGTTGGGCCAACGACAACTGCGTCGTGTGTGCGTCAGCGCGCTGAAACTCACCGGCATCGCGGAGTTCCGCCAAGCCCTGCTCGAAGCCGCGCCCGCGGACTTTATCGATCATCCCGCCATTCTCGGCGACCTGGTTGGCCCGGGCGAAATGGCCGTGCTGGTGGTGCCGATTGACAAAGAAGCGCCGCGCGGGCGGCTGATCCTGCCGCAGGTGCAGGCCATCCGCGACTTGCTGGACAACGATGCCTTTTGCCTGGTCGTGAAGGAACGCGAACTGCGCAGCGCACTGGAGCGGCTGAAGAGCCCGCCTCGACTGGTCGTGACCGATTCGCAAGCTTTCCTGAAGGTCGCTGCTGATACCCCGCGCGAGGTGCTGCTGACCAGCTTCTCGATCTTGATGGCGCGTTTTAAAGGGGACTTGGCGACCCAGATGCAGGGTGCGCTGGCGATTGAGAATCTGCGTAGCGGGGACCGCGTCCTGATCGCCGAGGCTTGCTCGCACCATCCAATCGGCGAGGACATCGGGAGGGTGAAGATCCCCCGCTGGCTGACCCAATTTGTGGGTGGACAGCTGCAATTCGAGCACGTGCAAGGACATGACTTTCCGCAGGACCTCGCGCCCTACCGGCTGGTGATTCATTGCGGGGCCTGCATGTGGAACCGGCGCGAGATGCTCAGCCGCATTCTACGATGCCAGCAGGCCGGCGTGCCCGTGACGAACTACGGGCTGGCTATTGCCTACAGCCTCGGGATCTTCGAGCGGGCGTTGGAGCCGTTCCCGGCGGCGCTGGAGCTTTGGCGCCGCCGGGAAC
>Ga0194060_10002039_pt1 | contig 14438 bp, 15 predicted proteins | sample SepL225m_MetaG_FD_163427 | JGI IMG/M metagenome (GOLD analysis project Ga0194060, IMG submission 163427) | Anoxic zone freshwater microbial communities from boreal shield lake in IISD Experimental Lakes Area, Ontario, Canada - Sep2016-L222-5m | ecosystem: Environmental > Aquatic > Freshwater >... | reverse complement strand
CTTCAATCTCATCATCATGATCGTCTAACAAATCTGCCATTTCGCACCCCCTTTCGCATGCTCATAGTTTCACTTATTGAATGAGAAAGAAAGCCCTGTAAGGTAGGAAGCATGAAAGTACATGTTGCCGACCATCCTTTAATTTCACATAAATTGACGGTTCTGCGTGACGAAAGGACAGATTCGCCAACTTTCCGCCGGCTAGTCGAAGAACTTGTAACTCTGCTGGCATACGAAGCAACTCGCGATGTGCGCACGGTAAGTGTAAAAATTGCTACCCCTGTAACAAAAACAGAGGGCAAGAAGATGGCCGAACCTCGTCCCGTTGTAGTTCCAATTCTTCGTGCTGGTCTTGGAATGCTTGAAGGTATGGCAAAACTTGTGCCTACCGCCGAAATTGGATTTCTTGGAATGGTTCGCGATGAAAAAACATTGCAAGCAAGTACTTATGCAAATCGCCTACCCGAAGATCTTTCAGGACGTCAATGTTTTGTTTTAGATCCCATGCTTGCAACCGGTGGAACCCTTATAGCTGCCTTTCATTTTCTCATTGATCTTGGTGCAACTGACATCACTGCGATTTGTATTCTTGCAGCACCTGAAGGTATTGAAGCTGTTGAAAAAGAATTTGCTAACAGCAAAGTACCAATCACAATTGTTACCGGTGCACTTGATGAGAAGCTAAATGAACATGGTTACATTGTTCCTGGACTCGGTGATGCCGGTGATCGACTTTACGGAGTTGTCTAAATGGCATCCACTAGCCCCGGCTATGGAATTACAATTCGCGTTGAAGGTCACCCTTCTAGCCAACCAGTAGCACTTGCAACTGCAGTAATTACTGGTGCTGGTGCAACTATTACCGCACTCGATGTTGTTGAATCATTATTAGATAAAGTTGTTATAGATATTACTTGTGACACTATTGACGCTTCGCACGCAGATGAAATTACCAAGGCAATTGACAAAAAACCAGAACTTACAGTTCGCAAAGTTAGTGATCGCACTTTCTTGTTACACCTTGGTGGAAAAATTGAGATTCAATCAAAGGTTCCCCTAAAGACTCGTGATGATTTATCTCGCGCATATACGCCTGGAGTTGCTCGCATTTGTCAGGCAATTGCCGACGATCCAGCAGATGCTCGTCGCCTCACAATCAAACGAAATACTGTCGCCGTTGTAACAGATGGCTCTGCAGTGCTCGGGCTTGGAAATATTGGACCAGCCGCTGCGCTTCCAGTGATGGAAGGAAAGGCTGCCCTCTTCAAGCGCTTTGCAGATGTTGACGCATGGCCAGTCTGTATCGATTCCCAAGATGTTGATGAAATCGTTCGCACGGTTCAATTGATTGCTCCAGTTTATGGCGGAATAAATCTAGAAGATATCTCTGCTCCCCGTTGCTTTGAAATCGAACGTCGCTTGCGCGATTTATTGGATATTCCTGTATTTCATGACGATCAACATGGCACTGCAATAGTGGTTTCTGCAGCACTTCGAAATTCTTTAAAATTGGTGAAAAAGAATCTTTCTGAAGTAAAAATCGTCATGAGCGGTGCTGGCGCAGCAGGAACAGCAATAGCGCGTCTATTAATAAAGAGTGGCGCTAAGAACATAATTGGTTTTGATAAAGATGGCGTTATTCATCGAGATACTAAGAGCGATGATTCTATGCGCACATGGTTTATCGATAATTGTAATCCAAATAATTTCTCTGGAAATATTTCGGATGCAATGAAAGATGCAGATATTTTTATTGGGGTAAGCGCACCTAATGTTATTTCAGAATCTGATGTTGCCTCTATGGCCAAGGGTTCAATTGTATTTGCACTTGCAAATCCAGATCCTGAGATTGACCCAGTAATTGCTCGTAAGTATGCAGCCGTTGTTGCAACGGGTCGAAGCGATCAACCAAATCAAATCAATAACGTTTTAGCTTTCCCTGGAATATTTCGAGGACTGCTTGATGCGAATGCAAGCAAGATTACTGATGAACTTCTTATCGCTGCCGCAGAAGCTATCGCCGATTGCGTTTCTCCCGAACAACTCAATGCTTCATTTATTGTTCCTAGTGTTTTTGATTCACACGTTGTCACCGCCGTAGCTGCTGCAGTAAAGAAGTCAGTGTGATTGAGTTAGCGGCATCCTTCGATGCACAATTTGCAACTCTGGCTCCTCTTCTTCTCTACCTTTTAGTAGGGGCAATAATTTTCTTTGAAACAGGAATCTTGCTTGGTTTTTTCTTACCGGGTGATTCCATTCTCTTTAGTGCGGGCCTGGTTGCTGCTGCGCACAAGGAAGCCAATATCCTAATTTTGTTGATCGTGATATTTATTGCTGCATTCATGGGTGATCAAATTGGTTTTGTACTTGGGCGCTTAGTTGGTAGGCCCTATCTGGAGCGTCATTCTTCCCCTCGAATAACACGAATGATCGAGCGCTCAGAACGTTTTTATGAGGAGACAGGATGGTGGGCAGTTGTTGCTGCACGATTCTTCCCATGGCTTAGAACTTTTGTTCCACCAATTGCTGGAATCTCACATATGAATTACTACAAATTTCTTAGTGCAAATGCTCTCGGTGCGCTCTTATGGGGTATTGGAATTACGTTAGCGGGATATTACGCAGCAACGTTACCTTGGGTGAAGACTTGGTCGTACGCGATTGCAGCTTTCTTTATTGGTGCTTCGCTGGTTTCCGCACTCTGGAACTACTTACGCCACCGACCATAACGCCGAGGTAAGTCAAAACAATTCCACTAATTAGGTATGAGCTGACATGAACTCCATCTGTTGGATACACAATGTCGATTGCGAGTGAACCTAGTAATTGGCCACCAACGCTAAAGAGCGTGAAATTTAGTACACCAAGATGTTGAACAATCGTTGAAGAAAATGCAATGTACGTAACTCCAATGACACCACCGGTATATATCCACCAAGGTCCTGTTGGTAATGGAACAAGTTCAATATTGTTCACAATAATCATGACAACGAGTAACACAACTAAGAATGTTGTACCCATGATGAAATTGAGTAGAGAAGTTGTGAAACTCTGATGTGAATATTCATTTATCTCACCATTCATTGCGCGTTGAATACCACCAAGTGCACCTGTAATTACTCCAAGAAATACTGCAAATTTTGAGAGGTTATTTGTGTCTAAGCGATCAAAAACTGAAAGTACAACGGCTAAAACTGTTATAACTGCAGCTGCAACTCGACGCTTAGAGAGTAATTTCTTTCCACCGCCAGTAAGCCCAATTCGATCCACAATCAATGAAGCTGTGGCTTGTCCCGCTATCGATGCAACCGAAAAGATTGCAACTCCAATCAATGGAACGATATGTGTTTGGACTGCAACCCAGGTTCCACCAAGCATTCCTGCAAAAAGTTTCCAGCGAGCAATCTTTTTTTCTTTTACTGCACTTCGTAAGTTTCTAATTCCTTCTTTTATTGAAGGATTAAAGAGAGAGATAATGACAATTATGATCAGCCCAGAACCAAAAGAGACAAGAGCCGCTTCTAAACCATTATTGAGCCGATGAGAAAGTTCGCCATTTGCGCGGGCTTGGAGCGCAATTAATATGCCAGATAGCGCTGCTAAGAGGTCAAGGCGCATTAAGCGTGTGTGCCGTGAAACTCTCTCTTATCGGCAATCCAATCCATGAGCGCAAAGAGAACCCCAGATGCAACAAATGTAAGGTGAATAACGATTCTCCATTTAGTTCCTGCGCCAACATGGTCTTGGCCAGAGAGTTCAATGAAATCCTTGAGGAGTTCAATGACAGATATAGCAACAAGTGAACCAATAAGTTTTATTTTCAATCCGCTAAAATCAATGGTTCCCATCCAGTGTGGACGATCTGTTGATGTTGTAGCAACATCAATGCGTGAAACAAAGTTTTCATATCCCGCAAAAATCACCATTAATATCAAGTTAGCAAGCAGTGTTAGATCAAGAAGTGCGAGTAGGTCTAGTGTGAAAGTCTGTGGTGTTGCATCGCCAATTTTTTCTGCCAAATGAATGAATTCGATAATAAAGCGATAACCAAGAAGGACGAGCGCTCCAACAAGACCAAGGTATAAGGGTGCTAATAGGAATCTAGAGCGAAAAAGTATTACTTCAACCCCGTGTGACAATCTGTTCATAAGCAAACTTTATCTTAAGGCTCTACCTTCAGCGTTGCTTCTAACCACTCTTCTTCGCGAGTGTTGAACTCCTTATGTGCCTTTTCTAGTTGCTCTGTAATTTGAAGTAGACGGCCAGAATCTGACCCAGCTTCTTGTTGCTCTTTCTCTAAAGTCGCAATGAGTTCTTTCAGTTTCTCTATCTGTCGCTCTAAGCGCACAATATCTTTCTTAATCTGTCGCTGTTCTGCCGCATTTGACTGAGATTTCTTCGGGCTATTTGATGTACTGACGGCGTTCAAGGAAGCTTCTCGTTGCTCTAAATATTCATCAACTCCACGTGGAAGATCTCGAACTTCTTTATCTCCAAGTAGGCCAACAAAACGATCACACACTCTTTCTAAAAAGAATCTATCGTGAGAAATCACTAAAAGAGTTCCCGTGTAACTATCAAGTAAGTCTTCTAACTCATTCAATGTTTCAATATCAAAATCATTTGTAGGTTCGTCAAGCAATAAAACATTGGGACTGTCCATCAACAACCGAGTGAGTTGCAAGCGTCGACGCTCTCCACCAGATAAATTGCCAACTGGTGTCCACTGTGAATCTCGGTCAAAACCTAATCGCTCACACAACTGCGAGGCTGAAAGTGATTTTCCTTTGCCTAGTTCAATGTGATTTGCGACTTTTTCAACAGCTTCTAGTACGCGCCATGTTGGATCTAGTTCGGTGAGATGTTGAGTAAGAAACGCAGATGCAACAGTTATACCTGTAACTAATTTTCCGCCGCTCGGCTTTATCTCGCCAGCAAGTGTGCGCATCAAGGTTGTCTTACCGGCACCATTGACTCCAACAATTCCAATTCGATCACCTGGGCCAACATTCCAGGTTAGATTTTCAATGAGCTCTTTATCGCCTGCTTTTACTTGCATATGGTGAGCTTCATACACAGTATTTCCTAAACGGTTACGAGCAAACTTTAGAAGTTCCGCTTTATCACGTGGCGCCGGTTCGGCAGAAATAAGTTCGTTTGCAGCATCGACTCGAAATTTTGGTTTTGTTGTTCGTGCAGGTGCTCCGCGGCGCAACCATGCCAATTCTTTTCGAATTAATGCATTACGTCGACCATCAAGTACTGAAGCCTGGCGGGATCTTTCTGCTTTCGCTAAAACATAAGCAGAGTAGCCGCCGTCATATTCTTCAATCTTTCCGCCAACTACTTCCCATGTTCTATCTGTAACTGCATCCAAAAACCAGCGATCGTGAGTTACAACAGCAACTGCTAAGTTTTTTCGGTTATTCAAATGTTGTGCGAGCCAAGCAACACCTTCTACATCTAAATGGTTTGTAGGTTCGTCAAGCAATATTAAATCAAGATTTGCAATAAGTAATTTTGCAAGACCTACGCGTCGCTTTTCTCCGCCCGATAATGATTCAAATTTTCTCTCAAATAAGTGATCGTCAAATCCTCCGAAGAGACCGGTAAAGACTTCGCGAATTCCTGCATCACTTGCCCATTCATGCGTTGCTGTATCACCAAGAACGACGTCTCGCACTGTACTTTCTGGATCGGCATAATCGATCTGTGATAGCAATCCAATATGTGCAGAGTTTGAACGAGTAACTCGTCCGCTATCGGGACTTTCAATTCCAGCAATAACTTTCATCAATGTGCTCTTGCCACAGCCATTTCGGCCAACAATGCCAATTCGATCGCCTTCAGATATACCAATCGAGACGTTATTTAATAGCGCTTTAATATCAAAGGCCTTGGAGACCTCTTCAATGTTTACAACGTTGCGCGCCACGGTAGGAGAGCGTACCTTTGAAGCATGGCTATCACCGACCGCGAATACGCACTGGATCTCGATCGAAATGACCCACTAGCTCATTTTCGTTCGCAATTTGTAATTACTGACCCTGATATGTGTTATCTCGATGGTAATTCACTTGGTCGCTTGCCACATGCAACTGTAATTGCGGTCAACGACTACATGACTAAGGAATGGGGCCGTGAAGTTGTAACGGGCTGGAGTCATTGGGTTGATGAAGCACAGCCAATTGGAGATCTCATTGGCAGATCAGCTCTTGGAGCTGGTCCAGGACAAATGCTTGCTTGCGATACAACCTCTGTAAATTTCTATCAATTAGCACTCGCTGCAATCAATGCACGCCCAGGCCGCAAAACAATAATTACCGATGCCGCTAATTTCCCAACAGATCGATATATTCTCGATGGAATCGCTAAACAACTTGGTCTTAATTTAGTAATAATTGATAATGAAAGCACCGGTTCTGCTGATAATGAACGCATAACACCTGAGATTTTAGAAAAATATCTTAGTGAAGATGTAGCCCTTGTAACACTAGAAGTTATTCAATATCGATCTGGTGCACGAAACGATATAAAGTCATTGACAGATCTAACTAGAAAATATGGTGCACTTCTTTTGTGGGACGCAAGTCATGCTGTTGGTGCAATCGAAATGAATCTGGATGCAAACGGCGCAGACCTTGTAGTTGGTTGCACATATAAATATGGAAACTCGGGTCCTGGTTCGCCTGCATGGTTGTATGTAAGTAAGAGAATCCAAAAAGAATTGCAAGTTCCAATCCAAGGTTGGTTTTCACAAGGAGACCAATTTGGAATGGGACCAGTTTTTGAACGCGCTGAAGGTATCCGTGGGTATCAAATTGCAAGCCCTTCACTGATGGGGCTTCGTTGCGTGCAGAGTGCTTTTGAAATTATTGAAGAAGCAAGTATCGAAGCAATCGCTTCCAAAGCAGCAATTGGTACTCAAATGATGATTGATTTATACGACGCGTGGCTAGCAGATCTTGGAATCACACTCTTGACTTCGCGAAATGCAAAAGAGCGTGGCGGCCACATCACTCTTGGTCATCCCGATGCGGCAAGAATTTGTATTGCACTTCGCCAATTCGCAAATGTAATTCCTGATTACAGAACGCCAAATTCAATTCGTTTGGCAATTTCGCCTCTTCCAACTTCTTATGTCGAGGTGTGGGATGGGTTCGCGAGAATTAGGGATTTAGTGGCATCGCGCCAGTATGAAAGTGTTGAAGAAGGCGGTTCACGAGTCACATGAGCGAAGAAAACTTTGATTCTGCTCTAACGTATACATCGTATTTAGCTGTTGATGAACTCCTCAAATTGCAACGCCCGCTTTCGGTTGGGCCAGAGCATGATGAGATGCTCTTTATTATTATTCACCAAACCTATGAATTATGGTTCAAAGAACTTATTCATGAATTCCAAGCTGCTCAAAAATCTTTAGAAGCAGGCGATACTCACTACTCGCTCTCACTTTTGGGTCGAATACGAACAATAATGAAAGTATGTGTTGCGCAAATTGATATTTTAGAAACGATGACTCCGTTGCAATTCAATTCGTTTCGAAGTTACTTATCTTCTTCGAGTGGATTCCAATCAGCGCAATTTAGAAAAGTGGAAGCAATTCTTGGGCGACGCGATAGCAAAATGGCGGGTCACTTACCTGTCGATGTTCAAGCTGAAATTGCAGTAATAACAAGTAGAAATTCTTTATGGGATTCTTTGCTTGTTTATCTCAACAAACAAGGTCATCCAATACCAAGTGATGTACTCGAGCGCGATAAGAGTAAAGTTTATGAATCCAATTCTGACGTTCAAGATGTATTGCTAGAAATACATCGAAATAGTCCTGAGAGTGCAACGGTGTGTGAGCGCCTTGTAGATATCGATGAAGGAATTCAAGAATGGCGATATCGTCATGTAAAAATGGTTGAACGCACAATTGGACACAAAATGGGCACAGGTGGTTCTAGTGGTACTAGTTATCTGCAGAGCACACTTTTCAATCCTGTATTTGTGGATCTTTGGGAGATTAGATCGCGCTTTTAGTTAGGCAAACCCTTAAGGACTATTTCAGTTAGAGGTTTACGCACTCTAGGTGCTATTTCGCGTTGTGCTGTAGCTTCATCAAGTAGCTCAACACCAGATTGTTTTCCGATTGCTACTACAACAACTGGTGCTAAAGCAGTATCGATTGAAAGATTCTGAATTGCTAAATCTTTTTCAAACCCAGCCATTTGATGCGCAACATAACCGCGGCTATGCGCCTCAATTGTTAATTGTGAAACAGCTAAAGCACAGTCATAGGTGTAGGAACTGTTGTCGCTTCCATCTTCATTCTTTGTCACCCCAGCTACTAAAACTAGAAGTGAAGCTCGCTTCGACCAATTTTGATTGAAGGGCCGAAGGGATTCTAAAATTTTTGTAAATGTTGCATCACCGCGCTGGCCTACAAAGAAGCGCCATGGCTGCAAATTATTTGCTGATGGTGCCCAACGAGCGGCCTCTAGTAGCGCTGTGATTTCATCTAACGAAAGCTTTACGGATTCATCGAGAGAGCGGGGGCTCTTTCTCTCTGCAAGTATTGGATGAATCGGGACTGATGTATTAGCGCTCATGAGCGATAAGTCTATGTGACGGCTAGAGTATGCGCATGTCAGGATGGATTCATCATGTTGCAGATTGGCTTGTTTTACATAATTTAGAGATTCCACTATTTGCATTATTAATCACATTTGCATTTGCTGAAGCTGCCGCATTTGTTGGATTCGTTCTTCCCGGCGAAACATCTTTATTAATTGGTGGGGTGCTTGCTCACTCTGGTGTTTGGAATGTCTGGCTCTTTCTTGTTTGCGCAATCGTAGGTGCCATTGCTGGAGATTCGGTTGGCTACGAAGTCGGTAAACATTTTGGCCCAAAAATTAAGACAACCCAATTCGGTAAATTTGTCGGTGAAAAAAGATGGAAATTAGCCCAGGCAATCTTTGATCGATATCACGGTGGAGCAATCTTTTTTGGGCGCGCACAAGCACTTCTTCGCGCTCTCGTTCCAGCACTAGCCGGCATGAACAAGGTTCCTTACCGAACTTTTCTAAAATGGAATGCTGCCGGTGGAATAGTTTTTTCAACAATTGTTGTCTTACTCGGATATCAATTCGCAAGTTCACTATCAGTTTTAGAGAAATACTTGAAGTACTGGGCAATTGTTGCCATTTTCCTTATTATTGGTGTGATTTTCTTGCTCAAGCATAAACTCGAAAAATATTTGGAAGAGTAACTACTTCTTTTTTATTTCTACTAATTCGCCATATGCTTCGTGAGCAATTGCTTTACGACGCGCTTTATATTTTTCAGATGCGCCTTCAATGAGATGTTCAAATCTGACTGAACTCTTGATTAGTTCTCGCAGCTCTGCAGCCGAAGTCTGGTTACCAAATTGAGGTGGCTCTTGTTTTGTTACTTCTACAATAATGTGGGGATTTAAGAAGCGATATACAAGTGCAACCCGGCGCAAGCCTAAATTTGCAACGTGACGTAATCCGCGATTTATGTGCTCTTGAACAATCAAGCGCGCATAAGTGAAAGTTCCCGGTTTATTTGCTTGTGCTTTTGTTGCTAACTCGAAGAGAATCTTTGCTATTTCTTCTCCACCATTTGCTGCTGGTAATTCCTTGCATTTTTGCGCAAGGCGCTCACGTGTAGCGGGATCTTGTAATTCGCATACCTTCGCGGTGATATCTGATAAATCACTTTGGTTAGCTCTTAGTGCGAAACCTTTATCGTGACACCACTGCGCACGAGCTTCTTGATCATCAGTGCCACGGATGTTTGAGACAAAAACAGTAGGAAGCCCAGCAGGAAGGAGTTCATGGACTCCGTTATAGCCAGTTGCACACACGCCTGCATCAAATGCATGAAGTACGTTTGCAAGTGGGAAATAACGCAAAACTTTTATATCCAATCCATCTGGCGCAAGAGATTTCCCATTTTTATCTGTTGGCGCTTTCGTAAGAATTACTTGTAAATCTTTCCAGCCAAGTAAACCCGATAATGCAGCGCTCATCTTCTCGTTTACATCACTATCGCCTGTACCCAATTGAACTAACACTGCTGGACGGTTTGGATCTAGCCCTAATACTTTTCGCGCATCTTCGCGCGACATTGCATGCGATGGTTGGAAAAGTGAAACAGGGGATGTTAGTAATGCATCTCTGCGAACTGACGTTGGTCCATGATCATATTCGCGTGCAATATCTCCAGGTTCGATAATGCGATCCATCATTCGTGATTGCAAACCTAATACAAATCTTTGTGGTTTTTTCTGCCATAGGCCACGGCGAACCCATACAAGTGCTAATTGTGAATTTGAATTTTTCGCAGCAATGACTCCTGGGTAAGGAACAACGCCATCAAAGGATAGAACTGTTGCGCCAGTCTCTTCTACTAAAGCTAGTAAGCGATCGCGAAGATATTTATCCCATTTTTCGCGCGACATCCATCCGCGATCGCGACCAGGGATATATTCGCAACGAATTCCCATGTACGAAGGGAGTTCTGCAATTCCCCCAGCCATCGAAACAATTATCGGGTTTGCTACATCTTTGAGTGCAAGTGCAACAGCGCTTGCTCGTGCAAGGTGGCCCATCCCAACACCATTACTGGTGGCAAGAATAATTGTGGGCTTTGACATGTTTCGTAGCCTACCGAATAGAGATAGCTATTTTCCTTAGGAAAGGGCGAGTAACTTCAATAGTCGCCCGCATTCGTTGGCCACTTTATTTCTGGCGCTCTTTACATACTTACGGGGATCGACAATTTTTGAATCAGAATTTAGGATTTCTCGAATTTCATCAGTAAAAAGATGATTGAGATGTGTTGCAATATTTACCTTACGCATTCCAGCTTTTACTGCCTTTTGTAAGTCTTGATCACTAACGCCTGATGAACCGTGAAGAACCAAAGGCACGCTCACAGTTTTGGCGATTTGAGAAATCAATTCAAAATCTAAAGTGGCATCCCGAGTTGTCATTGCGTGTGAACTTCCAACAGCCACAGCTAGTAGATCTACACCTGTTGCTTCAACAAATGCTTGTGCTTCGGCGGGGTTTGTACGAATTCCAGGTGCATGAACCCCATCTTTGCCGCCTACTTCGCCTAGCTCTACCTCAATTGTTGCTCCATATTGTCGGCACAGTTGTGCCATGCGAATACTTGCTTGCACATTGTTTGAGTATTCCAATTTAGATCCATCAAACATAATGCTGTCGAAGCCTAGATCAAGGGCTTCACGCACTAGTGATTCACTCTCGGCATGATCTAAGTGCAATGAAACATTTACTGAAGAATCTTGGGCGATTGCTTTTGATGCAAGGGCAATCGGTTTTAGTGCGCCATGATAATCCACGCAATTCTGACTAATTTGTAAGACGACAGGTAATTTAACACTTTCTGCGCCAGCCACAATTGCTTCTGCATGTTCAAGAAGAATTACATTGAACGCCCCTACGGCAGCACTGTTTTTCAATTCGCCTGTAATTATTTTGAGTGGGTTGAGTTGAGTCATTTTACGCAATAACTATTTCTATCCCGAGCCGGCGTAATTCTTTCAGCATTTCTGCATCTGTCCCAGAGTCAGTAATAATCGTATCAATTTGATCTGCTGAACAAATCGTGGCAAAAGCAGTGCGAGTAAATTTCGAGCTATCTGCGACAACTACAACTCTTTTTGATCGTTGAACCATTTGACGATTTACTTTTGCTTCATCTTCATGGTTCGCAGCAGCGCCCATAATTGGATTGAATGCACTTACTCCAAGAAATGTAATATCAATATTTACTTCCTTGAGTACTTCTTCTGCAAATGGGCCTGTTAATTCATAAGACTGCGGGCGAGCTACGCCACCAGTAACGACAATTTTAATTTGATGGCGCACAGTCAACTCTGCAGCAATGTTGACTGCATTTGTTACAACAGTAAGCGCTGGTGAATGTTCTTGAGAATCACTAGGAGCGAACTCAGTTCTTGCTGCGAGCGCCCGTGCAACTTCAGTAGATGTTGTGCCGCCATTGATTCCAATGATTTGATGACGTGTAACCATTTCGGCTGCCACTTTTGCAATTCTTTGTTTTACTTTGTCATCTTTGGCCACTTTGTATGTAAGTGGTAAACCAAGAGAACTACCTGTCGCAACTGCTCCACCGTGTGTTCGGGTAAGTAATTGGCGCTTTGCTAAAACATCAAAGTCTCGCCTGATCGTCGCTGCAGAGACTCCTAAAATTCGAGATGCATCATCGACTTCAACGCTTCCTTTTTCTACAACAAGTTCGAGGATGCTGCTAAGTCGATGTTGGCGATTCATGCATTTCTCCTCTCAAATGAATAGATATGCGCAAGCATATGATTGTTTATGCTCACTTTACTATACAAGTAGTCAAAATTTTTTGACTCTTTCTAATCACTCGCCTATGGTTTCTCTTTATGAGTAGCAAAATTGCCTGCGAATATGCAGATGCAGAAATAGCGTCGCAACCAACTATTTGGGCACAAGTCGCTGACTTCGCGCCAAGTGCGCTCCATCTTCTTCCTGAAAAGGGCGAAAAGGTTGCAGTAGTTGGTTGTGGAAGTTCATGGTTTATGTCGATGGCATACGCATCACTTCGTGAAGCTGCTGGTCATGGCGAAACTGATGTTTATGTTGGATCCGAAATGAATTATGAACGCAAGTACGACAGAATCGTTTCAATTTCGCGTTCAGGCACAACAACAGAAGTTGTAAAAATGTTAGAGAAGACAGAAATTCCTTCTGTTATGTTGACATCAGTTCATGGTTCCCCTGTAACCGAACATGCAACACATTCAATCGTTATGCCTTTCGCTGATGAAAAGTCAGTGCTACAAACTCGTTGGGCAACAGCGGCTCTTGGTTTACTACGTATTCATTTAGGTTTTGATCTTCGTTCTATTATCAAAGATGCACAAGAGGCGCTTACGTGTGATCTTGGCGATTTAGTAAATGTTGAGCAAATAACTTTTCTTGGTCGTGGTTGGACAATTGGTCTTGCGCAAGAAGCGGCACTCAAGACTCGCGAATCATCACAATTTTGGGCAGAGGCATATCCAGCACTTGATTATCGACATGGACCACTTTCGATTTCAGAGCCGGGACGCGCAGTGTGGGCATTTGGGGATATTCCTGATGATTTGATTCGTGACATCAAAAAGACTGGCGCACTATTTGAAAACAGCACACTTGACCCAATGGCTCATTTAATCAAAGCACACCGTGTCGCCATTGCCATCGCAAAGAAGCGTGGTTTAGATGCTGATAATCCTCGAGGTCTGTCACGATCCATCATTTTAGATAAGTGATTTAGACTAGCCAGCGTGAATCTTGTCGCGGCTATCGATGTTGGTGGGACAAGTATCAAGAGCGCCTTGGTGGATCCTGATTTACACATCATTGCAACCGCTAATGCTCCAACTCCACAAAATGATGCAGATGGAAGTAAGACTGTAAAAGTTATACGTGAATTACTTTCTAAGTTGGCATCTCCTGGTGAAATCAAAGCTGTTGGATTAGCGGTTCCAGGTGCACTCGATGAGAAGAATGGAATCTCTAGGTGGTCGGGAAATTTAGGGTGGAAGAATCTTCCTATCCGTGACTTGCTTGCACATGAAATAAATATTCCAGTTGCATTTGGCCATGATGTTCGTGCCGGGGCACTTGCTGAACTTCGAAATGGTGCTGCAAAAGGCGTTGATAATGCAATCTTTATACCTATTGGTACCGGAATTGCAGCTGCCCTAATTATCGATGGTGAAATTAGATCTTCGGATGGTTTTGCTGGAGAAATTGGTCATGCCAATGTCGGTGGCGAATTCAATTGTGTTTGTGGCAAAAAAGGATGCTTAGAAGCTGCTGCTTCTGCTCTCTCTATTACGAACGCATATGCGCAAGCATCTGGAAAAACAGGAATTAGTAGTGAAGAGATTGCAACACTTGCACAAAATGGCGATCTGGTTGCTCAGGAAATTTGGAAAAACGCGATGGCTTCGATTGCCACCGCATGCCAGATGCTGATAACTGTTCTTGCTCCTGAAGTAATTATTTTTGGTGGTGGTCTATCGCAATCGGGGACATTACTTATTGAACCAATAACAAAATCTTTAGCTCAATCACTTACATTCCAAAAAGTCCCACAATTAGTTATTGCTCACTACGGCGCTCAGGCAGGAACTATTGGCTGCGCGATGTTGGCACTTGATTTACTTCCTAACGGAGGTAACTAAGATGATTATTCAAGCCGCATCTGGTGTTGTTGAAGGCGTCCTGAGAAAGAATTTTTGGTTAGAGATAACAAATAACACTATTTCTCATATCGAAGATGGGGTTAGTGAAAAAGCTGACACGGTAATTGAAGGAATACTTATTCCTGGTTTTGTAGATATTCATTGTCAT
>Ga0194060_10002038_pt1 | contig 14439 bp, 13 predicted proteins | sample SepL225m_MetaG_FD_163427 | JGI IMG/M metagenome (GOLD analysis project Ga0194060, IMG submission 163427) | Anoxic zone freshwater microbial communities from boreal shield lake in IISD Experimental Lakes Area, Ontario, Canada - Sep2016-L222-5m | ecosystem: Environmental > Aquatic > Freshwater >... | reverse complement strand
AACTCAAGCTGCGTTGTGAAGTCCGGGGTGAAGAAGTCGAGCACCGGGCCTGCATGTATTTTTGTGAGTCTCATCGTTTTTCGAGCTTTTCATTACCTGAATATACATTCTGAAGAGGAGAAGGGGAGTTGGAAAAAGCAGTTTCTGTTCCATAGACATCATCATCGCGTTATATTCCTGCGCAGTGAGTGTAATGAGCATGGAATAGTTCTCAACTGAAAAGGAGGGGGAAATATGTGCGGTTGATTCGGTTTTTAGCAGTCATCCTGGCTTCAGGAAGGAAACCGGGTACATGTGGATTTATAAAAGGAACTATCCCCGGTTTTCCATTGGGGCGCGTCTCAACACGACGCTGAAGACCGATCCGTGGTTGACCCGGGAGCGTACGGCCACGTCGCCTTTGTGTGCCAGGACAATATGCTTGACAATCGAGAGTCCGAGTCCTGTACCTCCTTTTTGGCGTGACCGTGCTTTGTCAACCCGGTAAAATCGCTCAAAGATCCGTGCAAGCTCTTTTTTCGCTATCCCGATGCCGTTATCCTCAACCTCAAGCCGGATGTCTTCACCACTCAGGAATGCCGAAATCCTTATTTTACCGTTCTGCTCCTCCACATACTTGATGGCGTTATCCAGAAGATTGCGGACGACAATGTCGAGGTATCGGGCATCGGCATGAACAGGCGGAAGTCCATTGGGAATATTGACAGAGAGCCTGATCTCTTTTTTCTCAATTGATGGCTGGAGAAGATCAACGGACTTCTTGACAAGATTCTGGAGGTCAACGGCCGTGAACTGGTATTCAATGTAACCTGATTCAATTTTTGAAAGGTCAAGGACATCGTTGACAAGTGCAGTGAGCTGATTGCTTGCCTGCAGGATAATATTCAGGAAGGTTGTGGAATGTTTTGGATCATCCATTGCTCCTTCAAGCAAGGTTTCGGTATAGCCACTGATGATCGTTAGCGGAGTACGGAGTTCGTGGGAGACACTTGAGACAAACTCACGCCGTATTCTTTCGAGGTTTCGTAGTTTTGTGATATCATTGAGAACAAAAACGCTCCCTTCGAACAGGTTCTCTTTGACAAGCGGCATGGAGCTGATCTGCATGATGCGTTCACCTCTTGAGGTAATTAGCGCAATCTCCTCCTTGCGTAATGATATTTTGGTGTTATGCACCCCGGCAAACAGCTCCTGCAGCTTACTGTCGGAGAGATGCCTGATCGGTCGTGACTTGAACATGGCGTTTTCAATCTTGAACATTCTTGAAGCTGCTGGATTGACAAGGACAATGTCACCAGAGGAGTTTGTGACAATAATTGCTTCACGAATACCCGAAAAAACAGCCTGATACCACTCTTCACTACGACGCATTTTGATGATCTCTTTACCCATTCGGTTCATTGCCAGTGCAAGCGTTCCAACCTCATCATGACGGTTGAGGAGGGGGGTGGCAACTGAAAAATCAGCTTCGACACCTTTTTTTTTAAAAGTTTCTGCAAGGCTGCGGAGTGGGCGAGCTATGATAAACGTTGCAAAAAAACCTGCGGCAAGTGAAAAAATGAGAGCAAGCAACAGTCCCGTTATGCTCTCTTGTTGAACAGCGCGTTCAAACTCCTCAATATCATACAGTGGTTTGCTGAATCGAAGGACTGCCCAGGGCTCAGGTGAGCCGACGGGTACTGCCATATAGAGTGAATACTCCTGCATGGTCTGGCTGAATCTGCTGTCTTCTCCATACCCTTTTTCCAGCGCGGCTTTTACCTCAGCTCTATCACGGTGGTTTTCAACCAGGGAGAGCTTCTCCTTCGGCACCGATGAGTCGGAGAGTACATGGCCATCAGCCGCAATCAGGGTAACCCGGATATCAAGTGTACGTCCGGTCTGTTTGACCCATGCCGTTGTATTTATTGTTGTTCTCCATTCTTGTGGTTGTTGTTCAAGAATCTGCTTGTTGAGCAGAAGATTCCGGTAAAACTCCTTTCTGGTTGTTGCAGAGACAATCTCTGTCAATCGATGGCTGATTGAAAAATAGCTGATGACAATTGCAGAAAAAATGAGCAATCCAGTAACAAGACCAAGGCGTAACGGAAGTTTCATCTGCATGGATGTGTTACCTTTGTAATTCTGTCAGCTCTTCCCAAAGATGAAGATAGGCTTTTGATGCAGGGGAGTTCGGATGAACGGCATTGATTGGTGCCCGGTAGATTCCCATTTTTTCAACCTCGGAGTTGTAGGGAATGGTCTGAGTCAGAAATCCTGGAGTATTGCGGAATTCATTGATGATATCGCGGTGCAGCTTTTTCTGTTTTTCAACCATTGAAAAAAATGGGTGGATTTTTGAGCTATTGAGCTTATTGGCTTCAAAAAAATCTTTTAACTGCATAAAAGTACGGATCGATAACGTCGTGGGAATCAATGGCACAAGTATAATATCGGATGCGGCAAAGAGACTTTCGGAGAGCAGCGTCAGGTTGGGAGGAGAGTCAAAAAAGAGAAATTGGTAGTCATTGCTCAGCTCTTCAATGTTTTTTTTGAGTTTTTTTTGAGGCTTTTTTTCTTCCGCCAGTTCAATATCAAGATTTCGGTACGAAAAGTCGGATGGAAGAAGGTCCAGATTCTCGAAATCTGTTGCCTTGATATTGCTGTAAATTTTTTTATTGCCTTTGAGAAATTTGTCGCTGTTGTACTTTTTTGAGGCAGAAATCCTGAAATAATAAGAGCTCGCACCCTGTGGATCAAGGTCGCAGAGTAACGTTGGCGGAGAGAACCTGGACGATAAGTAAGAGAGGTTAACAGCAGCAGCCGTTTTGCCGACACCTCCCTTGATACTGTAGAGTGCTATTGTTTTCATGGTGAGCAGCCGGTTAAAAGATCGTGAAAGAGTTGACTGGTCTCTTCGTGGTCAAAGGAAGCGAAGGTTTTGTGGAATTTGAGGCGAGCCTCTTCCTGTTTTTGAAACAGAGTTGCCATCAGCCCTCCTATTGATGCGGCAAGTAACTTGTCAGAAGCCATCGACTCCAGTTTTTCATGAAGAAAGCGAAGTTGAACCGCAAAATCAACAAAGGCACCGAGATTTTCCTGTAACTCTTTCAACTGTCGGATGACCGGAGTAATGGTCTCAGGTTGAAAAATTGAAGCAAAAAATTCCAGCAGATAACGGAGTTTCTTGCAATCTATCCGTAATGCATGAAGCTCGGTATCGGTTGTTTCCCGGCTGATTTGCCGTCCGTGGCGAATAACTTTTTTCCACGCCTTTTTGATGGATTCCGTGGCGACAATTTTTGTTGAGCGAGATCCTTGCAGGGTAAGTTCCGCATTTTGAAGTGATTGTTGATTCAAAAATGTCTCCCATTCGTTCAGTGATAATTGATAGTCGATGGATGAGAGATAACGGCAGAGTCGTTTGTAAAAATCTTTGCGTGATTCGGCAATATTTTCAAAAAAGGGTCTGAGAGATGGTTGCAGATACGGAGGCAGAGAGTTGAAATAGCTCTCCTCTCTGAGAAGATAGACATCCCTGTCGCGCAAGTCGTTTGTTTTTTTACCAAGTTCCCTGAAAAGGGTAAGAAAATATCTGCTCTCTTTTTCTAAAAAAATACCCATGAGCTGTTTCATGATTGAACGGGTGCGGCGTATGGCAACACGGTAATCATGCAAAAATTCCGAGTCAATATCTTTTTTGATACCGTTTTCATTCAGACGCATCACCGAGAGGGTGTGTTGAAGGAGTTGCAGGGCACTCTCGTGGATCGTTGCATCAGGGTTGAGCTTAAGCTGGATTTTTGCAGAGTAGCCCTTAATATTTTGCCTTGCTTCATGCATGATCAAAAGAAAGATCTCCCTGAAATCCATAAGGGATTCTGACCTTTTCTGGACGGATAGAAATTGCGATATTGGCGCTATCTCATCCTCATATCCCCTGAGTGGAGAGAGAGCAAAGAGATGCATGAATGGTTCCTGACTCTCGCTTCTCTGAAGGCAAAATGATTCTGCCGTCAGGATGGCGAGAGTTTTATCGTTGTCGTCGAGAATATGGTATGAATATATACGGGTATCGAGTGTACAAAGTTTTGAGAATGCCCTGATGTTGCTGCATGAATAAAGTTTTTCTTTCAGTGGAGAGGAGGGGAGAGAAGTCGCCAAAAAAGATGGGCAGTTTTTTTGAAATGGCACAGAGTGTGTTTCACGGCCAGTTATGAGGTCGACGAGAAAAAGAAAAGCCTGTTTTTTAACAATTGCAATTTTATTATCGAAAGCCTGCCATTCGAAAGTGTCATAAAATTCTTTTTGCTCTTTCGATACCTCAAGTGACTCAAGTTTCCAGCCGACAGGAAGTATTTGTTCAAGCAAAGTTTCAACTTCTGCGGCATTGCTCAATCTGAAGTATTCTGTTTTCGGTGTCGTGCGCATGGGGTTCCCCTGTTTAGATTGAACGCTTCAACAGTTCAATAATCTCCTCGGGGGAGCGAACAACTGCTTTGGCGCCACATTCAAGAAGTTCACTTTCCGGCCTGAATCCCCAAAGTACTCCGACGGGATACATTCCAGCACCTGTAGCGGTCTGCATGTCAATCCCACTGTCTCCCACATAAAGAATGGTGGAGGGTTCTTCTCCAAGCATCTGAGCAACAAGCAGTGCTCCTGCCGGGTCAGGTTTGGGAGCAATGCCGCTGTGATGGCCCATGACGATGTTGAACTGCCATTCCTTCAGCAACTCTTCAGCACAAAGACGGGTAAAGTTATCAGCTTTGTTGGAGAGGATCGCCATTTTTACCCCTTGCCCAGCGAGGGAACTGAGGAGCAGGTTAATGCCAGGGTAGGGGCGCGTATGTATATTCCAGTTGTCTGCGTAGTGCGCCATAAACTCCGGCAAGAGGCGGTCAATGGTCTCAGTGGTTCCAATCCCCTCAGGAAGCGCCTTTCTGACCAGCTCTCTCATTCCCTGCCCAACAAGAAAACGGCACTCTTCAAGCGTATGCACCGGATAGCCGTTTTTGGAAAGCACGGTATTGAGTGTCCCGGCAAGATCCTGCAAAGTATCAAGCAGTGTTCCGTCAAGGTCAAAGATAACAGCGTTAAAGCTCATACGGTCTATGGATTTCGAGATTTTTTCCTGTATGGGCGCAAAAAAAAGCACCCAATGCCAAGGACATAAGGTGCTTTTTGGTACAATGGAATAAACACTTACTGCTTTGGAGCAATAGCCGATGCAGCACTCTGAAACACCTGTCCAAGTGTGTTTGTTGCACTGCCCACAAGGTCAATTGCGCTCTTGGCAAGAGGCTCTGCAACATCAGTAATAGCTTTGACTCCGTTGCTCAAGATTTCAACCTGCTGCTGTGCAAGCTTGCTGGCCGTATCAAAAATGTTGCTGACTGCCGCAGAAAGATCATTTGTTTCGTTTGCCATGGATGATATTATTTGGGGGTTAGTGGAAAAAGTTACCTGGGTCAAAACATCAGCCTGTTATCAAGGTATACGTTCTATTCCAAAAAAAATAATCTAACAAAATAATATTATAGAAACCAACAGAAAATCATCTTCCGTGCTGATTCAGCACTTTGATATCAGTAAATGTTACACACTTGTAACAGAAGTTTCTTTGTTTTCTATTCTGAAAGCAGATAGATTAGGCCTTTCCCTTGATAATGGATTGGACAGAGGGATAATGAGAATCAGGAACTGTTAATTATTCAAAGCAGTAAATTATAAACATGGCTGAAGAGAGTACAGGAAAAAGTGGCCGATCGAATGCTTTTGTTGTCAGTGCCCGACAACGGATGTTCCAAAAGATCGCAAAAACAGCCGGAGAGGGGCTGCTTTTTGCCATGGCCTCTTTTGTTGCTGTTATTGTTCTCTTTATCTTCTTTTTCGTGGCTCGGGATGCTATACCCTTTTTTCAGCTTCGCGGTTTTACTGAGTTTTTCACCAGTTCCAACTGGTATCCGGCAGATGAGCCGGGGCAATTTGGTGCGCTTGCCATCATTTACGGCAGTTTGATGGTGACGATTGGTTCGGCTCTTATTGCTGTGCCGATGGGTGTTGCGGCTGCAATATGCCTGAGCGATATTCTCCCTTTTTCAGTTCGCCAATATGCAAAGCCTGTCATTGAGATGCTTGCAGCAATTCCTTCGGTTGCTTTTGGCTTTTTTGCGCTTGTTGTGCTTGCTCCGCTTATGCAGAACAGCGGGGGTCCCATGCTGATGTGGGCATGGTGGATTCTTGTCTCTCCCTTTCTTCTGCTAGCGGTCATTGTTGGTTCTGACCTGTTGACCACTTCGATTCCGGATGAGAAGCGTCGTCACCAGGCCTATCTTCTCTTTTTGGCTCTTTTCGGGCTCATCGCTGTTGCCTTTTTGTTTATGGTAGGCTCTCTGCTCAACGGTCTGCAGATTATCACCGGCACCAATGCGCTGAACGTCTCGATTATTCTGAGCTTCATGGCTCTGCCTACAATTGTCAGTGTCTCTGAGGATGCGCTTCAGGCTGTTGGACGTGATATTCGGGAAGGGAGCTATGCGCTTGGAGCAACAAGGGCGGAAACAATTATTAAAACCATTCTGCCAGCGGCAAGCAGCGGCATTCTTGCTGCAGTTATTCTTGGCATCATGAGAGCTTTAGGGGAGACGATGGTGGTCTGGATGGCATCTGGCAACTCCTCCCATATTCCTGAGCCATGGTTCAACTATCTTGAAGCAATCCGTACCCTCACTGCAACAATTGCAGGTGATATGGGTGAAGCTGACCAGGTGACAGGATCGGCCCGCTTTCATGTTCTGTTTGCCATGGGTCTTCTTCTTCTTCTTTTAAGCTTTATCAGTAATTTTGTGAGTGAAAGAATTGTTATTCGCCAGCGAAGAATTCTTTCGGGCCAATAGCTTTTTTCCAATAATCCCTTTGCCATGAATATCGGAACCAGAAAAATACTTGATCGTTCGTTTACAGCAGTTGGTATCGGCTCTATCATCGTTATGGCTTTCGCCCTGATGGTGGTTGTTGTTCCAATTGTTTCCAATGGTATCGGAGCGGTATTTTTTACAGGTACCGTTGAGCATCGCAAGATGTTGCGTAATGAATTCCAACGGGGCAATGTCGAGCATTTGGCAAGCGGAGTCGCTTCATCAGAACGATATCGGGCAAGAGTTTACGAGATTCTGGGTACGTTTGAAGCAGAGCTTGAAAGGATGGAACCGGAAAAAAAGAGGGCATACACTTCAAAATATTCACAGACAAGAACTGCCCTTCAGGCGCTTCTTGGCCCCTTGCCGGGTGATAGAGCGCCAATGTTGACAAGGTTTAAATATGGGCAGACCCGATGGGAGAAGGCGGGGGAGAAGCTGCATGATTTGCTCTATGAGTCAAAGTGGGATAACTCCAATGCCGAAATTATGGGCAAGGAGTATTTTGTAAGTCGGGCAACAGCTTTTGAGGGTACATCACTCGCCCCTCTTTTTCCCTACATAAAAGGTAATATTGAGAAGATGCTTCTTCCCGAGTTTACGGTTTACTGGGGCTTTATCACTGACAGTTCGGTTGATTCCCACTTTTTTGGAGGTATATGGCCGGAGATTCAGGGCACCTTTTTTCTTGCCATGGGAGCAATGCTCTTTGCCTTTCCACTCGGTGTTATTGCTGCGGTTTATTTTACCGAATATGCCCGGCCAGGATTTTTGAACAGTATGCTGCGTAGTGCCAACAGTACACTCGCCGGGGTGCCAAGCATAGTCTTTGGCATGTTTGGACTTGCTTTTTTCATTAACACCCTTAAGGTTTCTGAGTCAAAAAGTGTGCTGGCAGGTTCGCTGACGCTGGCGATCATGATTTTGCCAACGATCATTCGTGCTGCGGAAGAGGCTATTCTTGCTGTTCCAAAAACCTACAGGGAGGCCTCGCTCAGCCTTGGCTCGACCAAATGGAACACCATTGCAACAGTGATTCTGCCAGCAGCACTTCCAGGCATCCTGACCGGCGGAGTGATAAGTCTTGGCAGGGCGGCCGGTGAGACTGCCCCGATTATTTTTACAGCCGCAGTCAGTGTCGGATCGGCCATTGGTCTTGCAGATGTTTTGTCTTCACCCACTCCTGCCCTCTCATGGAACATCTATAACCTTGCCAGCGAACATGAGGCTGCTGCCCAGATCCGTCATGTCCAGTATGGCATGGTGCTTGCACTGGTCACCATTGTGCTGTTGCTGAACCTTTCAGCGATAGTGCTGCGGGCTCGAATTTCAAAAAAATTGAAAGCCTAACAACCAATAATTATTCATGATAACTTCAGAGAGTGTCTCAACAAAGAAAGCAACACGCGATATCTATTTGCCTCCTGAACGAAAAACAGTCGAAGGTGGTGGCAAATCCCATGTGGTAGCCAAAGATTTTTCTATCTATTACGGAGAGTTTGAAGCGGTGAAGAGGGTCAGTGCAGATATTCTGTCGAAATATGTGACAGCGATTATCGGACCGAGTGGCTGTGGAAAGAGCACCTTTCTGCGTGCCATAAACCGTATGAACGACCTTATTCCGAGTTGTCATACATCCGGTTCACTCCTGTTTGACGGGGAGGATGTTTATGGAAAGTATACCGATGAGGTGTTGCTGCGCAAAAAGGTTGGAATGGTTTTTCAGAAACCCAACCCTTTTCCAAAATCAATTTTTGATAATATTGCCTATGGCCCGCGTCTGCACGGCATGAGCGACAAGAAAAAGCTTATGGAGGTTGTTGAACGCAGTCTCAGAAAAGCAGCAATATGGGATGAGGTTTGTGACCGTCTCGACAAAAACGCTCTCGGATTGAGCGGTGGTCAGCAGCAACGTCTCTGTGTTGCCCGAACTCTGGCTGTTGAGCCGGAGGTGCTTCTCCTTGATGAGCCAACCTCTGCTCTTGACCCCAAGGCGACCGCCAAAATAGAGGATTTGATTCAGGAGTTGCGCGGGAGCTATACGATCATGATCGTCACCCACAACATGCAGCAGGCATCCAGAGTCTCTGATTCCACCATGTTTTTTTATGAAGGGGTTCTGGTTGAACACGCCGCCACTGCGCAGCTCTTTACCAATCCAAAAGATCCGATGACTGAAGATTACATCACCGGAAGATTCAGCTAACAAATTAGAGTTCAGAATAATGTCATCACGCCCTGTCCATGAGCTTATCAAAGAACTCTCTCTGGTTCTTGTTCAAATCTCTGACAAAGTAGTCGGTAACTTGTATAATGCCCTTGATGCGGTTAAACATCAGGATGAAGAGGGCGCACGCGAGATTAGACTGGTTGATCATGAAATAGACGTTGCTGAGGTGACCCTTGAAGAGCGCTGTCTGGCATTTCTTGCCCTTCAGCAGCCGGTTGCCAGAGATTTGCGCACAATTATCACGATTATCAAAATAAACGATGATCTTGAACGTATCGGTGATCTTGCTGTTCATATTATTGATCGTATGCCTGAGATCACTCCTGAATTGCTCGAATCCTTCTCTTTTGAGGAGATGGGCAGGCACGCTGGCGATATGGTGAAAAAATCTATTGAGGCATTTATCTCAAAAGACCGGGCACTTGCCGATGAGGTTTGTGCTCTTGATGAAGAGATTGATGTGATGCATCGCATTGTCTTCAAGAAGGTAACCGCATTAATGAAGAGCCAGTCCCCTGATGTGGACCAGCTTGTCGCTGTACTGAGCATCTCCAGATATATCGAACGTATGGCTGACCATGCTTCAAGAATAGCGCATGAGGTGATCTATCTGGTGACAGGGGAAATTATTCGCCATAAAGGAGGCTTTTATGAAAAACTTATTGAGTCACTGAAAACAAATAATTTATAAGAGCACAAAAAAGGGGTAAAAAAAGATATCGCAACTGGTTCTATTATTTGCGTTTACAAGCGATAAACAAGATGCGGTATCTTAACTTTCAATCGGAGCATCAGCACCTTCGTTTCGAGGCTCTGAAGGCTGCTGAAACTGCACTGGAGCTTCAGCGATTTTCCTGAAAAGCTTGATGAGGAAGAGGTGTTGAGGCCAGTTCAGTAAAAATGTTGCAAGTGCCTCCCACACCGAAACCCATGCCACAATGGTAAGCCCTTCGGCAAAAACCGTGTTGAGAAATGAGGGAGTTCCCTCAACCACAAAGAGATGATTCACCCATAATGAGAGGCCAAGAATGATGATACCTATAACGAGAAGTGTTGCCGCAGTTCGCAGCATCTTGTTCATTGCTTCAAGTTCAAGTTCCCGCTGGTAGATAAAAAATTTATGAACACTGGTACGTACCCTCAGCATAAAATCTTCAGAAGGAAAACACTCAAACATAAAACGAATCACAAAATCAAATCGCCCAATTTCACGAACACACTCGGTGAGATAATTGGCGAGATCTTCATCAAGATCTTTTTTGTGGTAGGGAGCTGTTTTGTCGAAATCTTCATAAAGATCTTCTACACGCCTTGCGGCCACATCAACAATAACAAGGCCATCAACGGTTTTTTCATAGCGGTCAACTATTTTTTTTGGCACTGGTAATGATATTATTTATAAAATAGAGATGTTTATCTTTTGCAACGCAATTATAGCTGTTTTTTTTCTTACAAGAAAACAATCTCTTTTTTGAGGCATAATATTCACATCAACTTAATAAAAGTACCGGTTTCCATTGTATGATAATCTTTATAAATCAAAGGTAACGGATGCCGAAATAAAGATATAAAATATTGTAATAGAATGATTTAGTTTAATAAAGAGTGTGTCTCGATGCCATGATAACCTGCCATAAGAACCTTTTTTATGACAGGGGATTTTGCTTTAAGTTTTTCATAAAGTATCTTGTATGACTTTTCACAATCAATCCAATAGAAAAGGCAGAGCAAGGCCATTCTTTTGATAATTTCTCTACTCCGCACAATTTTATGAACTTGGAGATGGCGTGCTACGCTTTGTTTCATTGTGCTTACATTTCATTTAAAAATGTTTGTAACTCTACAAAAATTAAAATTATATATACCAAACTATTATAATACAAAAAGTGAAAAACCGTGATTAATTTTAATAATAAAATACTGATTATTGGATTTGGCTCTGTATCCCAGTGTACCGTTCCTGTTCTTTTTAAACACATTAACGTCGAATATTCTCATGTTACCATTATGGATTTTGAGGATATTCGTGAAAAAGTATCACCGTGGACAGCATTGGGCGTTACCTACATTAATCATCAAATAACACCGTATAATTTAGCACAAACTCTCGCGTCCTATGTTACCGAGGGCGATTTGATCATAGATTTGGCGTGGAATATTGACTGTTGTGAAATTCTTCAATGGTGTCATGATCATGGTGTCCTCTATATGAACACCTCGGTAGAAGTTTGGGATCCTTATACTGGGGTTGAGACGAAGCATCCTGCCGAAAGAACACTGTACTACCGGCATACGAACATCCGCCGCATGACTTCACAGTGGAAAGATAAAGGTGTCACTGCGGTGCTTGAGCATGGTGCCAATCCCGGATTGATATCGCATTTTACCAAACAAGGGTTACTTGATATTGCTGGCGCAGTCATTGCCCGGAACAAGGTCGGTCCTGCTCAAGCCGAAATTATTAAAGAGCTCTCTGAAAAAAGAATTTTCAATGAACTGGCAATGGCACTTGGCGTCAAAGTGATTCACTGCTCTGAAAGGGATACTCAAATTTCTGATGTTCCAAAACAGGTTGACGAGTTTGTCAATACCTGGAGTGTCGAGGGATTCCGGGAAGAGGGTATGACAACGGCTGAAATGGGTTGGGGAACCCATGAAAAAGAGCTTCCAGAATTTGCCTATACCCATACTGATGGGCCACAAAACCAGATTTGTCTTGCCAAAATGGGTATGAATACCTGGGTGTGCTCCTGGGTGCCTGATTATGATATACGTGGCATGGTTGTCCGACATGGCGAGGCTTTTACGATATCCGACTACCTGACGGTCTATCAAGAGGGGCAAGCCATCTACCGTCCGACGGTCCATTACGCCTATTGTCCGAGTGATGCCGCAATTACCTCTCTGCATGAGCTGCGTGGTTACGACTATAAACTTCAGCCAAACTTCAGGATTATGAATGATGAGATCACCAGGGGCTCTGATATTCTTGGTGCATTACTGATGGGTCATTCTTTTAATTCCTGGTGGACAGGCTCCGACTTGAGCATAGAGCAATCCAGGGCGCTGGTACCTCATCAGAATGCTACAACCATGCAGGTAGCAATATCGGTGGTCGCAGCCTGTATGTGGATGATCGAAAATCCTGACAGGGGTGTTGTTGTACCAGATAATATCGATCATGAGTATATCCTTGGAATTGCAAAACCCTGGCTTGGCAACTTCATATCAAAAGCTTCCGATTGGACACCTTTAAAATACAATCCCAACTATTTTGCAGGGTTTAATAGACCTGATATTGATGAAACGGATCCCTGGCAGTTCAAGAACTTTCTTATTACCGATAATGATTAAAACAGGATACAACTGATGATAGCTCAAGATTTAAAACAATTGGCTTTAGAGCATGGCACACCGTTGTTTGTGGTCGATCACGAAGTGTTGCGCGCTAATTACCGCGAGTTTAAGAATCATCTTCCAAGAGTTCAGGCCTATTTTGCGGTTAAAGCCAACTCAGCCAAAGAAATCGTTAAAACCTTCTATGACGCTGGCGCAAGCTTTGATGTGGCATCAATGCCTGAGTTTCTTACGGTTTATGAAAATATTAAAAGCCTGACACCTGTTGAGCAGCAGGATTTTATATGGGACAAAATCATCTATGCAAATCCGATAAAGCCAATACCGACGTTAAAGGAGCTCGACCAGTATAAACCGTTGGTTACTTTTGATAATGAAGATGAAATAGCGAAAATCGCCACTTATGCACCCAACACGGGTCTTGTTTTACGAATAAAAGTTCCTAATACGGGAGCGATGGTAGAGCTCTCTTCCAAATTCGGCGCTGATCCAGGAGAAGCTGTTGATCTTATCGACAAAGCTTTCAAAAGAGGACTGGTGGTCGAAGGGTTAAGCTTCCATGTAGGCAGTCAGTGCACAAATTTCCAAAATTATGTTCAGGCACTGAATCTGGCATCAAATATCTTCAAGGAGTCGTGGGAACGAGGGCATAAGGAGGTTAAAATTCTCGATATTGGCGGCGGTTTTCCAGCTCCGTACGACAAAAATGTAAAACCCTTTGCCGAGCTTGCCGTCATGCTCAATTCCGAATTTGATCGGCTCTTTCCACCCGACATTGAAATTATAGCCGAGCCAGGAAGATTTTTAGTGGCAACTGCCGCCTGGGTCGTAATGGAGATTATTGGTACCGCGTATCGTGACGGCAAAAAATGTTATTACGTCAATGACGGGGTGTATCATACCTTTTCAGGGATTATCTTTGATCATTGCGAGTATCCTCTAAAATCCTTCAAAGAGGGCAATGAGAAAATGTGTGCGGTTTATGGCCCCACCTGCGATGCTCTCGACACCATCACGATGGCCAATCTCTTGCCCGTAGACCTTGCGATAGGAGATTTACTCTACAGTGAAAATATTGGTGCCTACAGTCATGCGTCATCAACGTACTTTAACGGGTTTCCGCCCGCAAAGGTATTGCATATAAATAGATAGTTTTTGTTGTGTAACTGGTGAATTCAATCGCAATGGGGTCAAACCCTTCAACCCTGTCGGTCTTGACCTCTTGCGTTAATTCTTGGCTGAATCTTCGTAAGGGGAGAGGAAATTTAAAAGGGAGTAGCATGCAAAAAATACATGCAAACAAGGGGAGGTGGCAATTACCTTTTATGATTGCCGTTTATTTATGTTCTTCGTGGAGTTGTGCGTTCGGAGATCAACAGAAAAGTGCATTGCGTCGTCACATCGAAACCATAGTGGTAATCTATGCAGAGAACCGAAGTTTTGATAATCTGTATGGACTGTTTCCAGGTGCGAATGGCATCGAAAAACAGGCGAATGGTAAACCCTCCAATTTTGCCGATTTCAAACAGGTGGACCGGGATGGCGTTACTCCTCTTATAAAACTTCCGGCAGTCTGGAATACAGCAGGTACCCCCGATACAGATAACTTGAGCTTTATTAAGGCATTGCCAAATTCACCATTCCGAATTGATGCACCACCAGGCACTCTCCTGCCCGATAAAGCCACACCAGATTTAGTGCATCGGTTTTATAACAACCAGATGCAGATCAATAATGGAAAAAACAACATGTTTGCGGCTTGGTCTGATGCCGGTGGACTGACAATGGGCAACTACGATGGTTCAGTGATGCAAATGTGGAAGCTTGCTCAAAAGTACACCCTTGCCGATAATTTTTTTATGGGTGCGTTTGGCGGATCCTTTTTAAACCATTTTTGGTTGATCAGTGCCCGTACTCCAACCTACCATGATGCCCCGGACAATCTCACCAGCA
>Ga0194060_10002037_pt1 | contig 14440 bp, 9 predicted proteins | sample SepL225m_MetaG_FD_163427 | JGI IMG/M metagenome (GOLD analysis project Ga0194060, IMG submission 163427) | Anoxic zone freshwater microbial communities from boreal shield lake in IISD Experimental Lakes Area, Ontario, Canada - Sep2016-L222-5m | ecosystem: Environmental > Aquatic > Freshwater >... | reverse complement strand
AGCAGCAGTGAGGCGGCGCGGATTACGGTTTCATTCTCGTCCGGAAGCGAGTGCGTGGTCAGGCGGAGCAGTTCTACCACTTCCGCCCCGGCAGCATCGGGTAGATCCTCAATCAGTTTTTTGCCGATCTCGCTGTATGCAATTACCAACCAATTACTCCTATCCCAGAAAAATTCCAGATCGCAGTCGCCACCGGCAAGCGGAATCAACTCACCACCCGAACCGCAATAACCGGAAAGAACAGCAATAACAGCATTTTCCCGGAGAGTGAAATATAGATCGTCACGCCAGCCGTCGGCAAAGAAGCGGTCGATGAAACGGAGACAGGCCAGGTCGCTGGGGGTGAAGCCTACTATAAAAAGCGGGTGGGGAGGCGGTGTTTTCTCAAGCGTACCATCTGAAACGGTGAATAGTGTGCTCTGTTGCGGAAAGAAAGCTGCGGTCGGCTTAGTGGAAACGGCACCGCCATGGAGGGCATGCGGGCCGTCATTCAAAGAGCCGATAACGCGAGTACCATCTGGGAGCAGTATCGGCAGACGCAGCTCCCACGTATGGGCGAGGGTTACGAAAAAAGTGTCAAGCTGTTCGGGGGTAAGCAATTTCATGGTATCTTTTCCAGACGTACTGCACAGACCTTGAACTCCGGAATGGATGATTCCGGATCAAGTACGTTGTTGGTAATGGCGTTGGCCGCTCCTTCGGCAAAGTGAAACGGCATGAACAGAACACCGGGGATGACCATCCCGGTCACTCGCACCTCGGTCCGGATCTCGCCGCGCCGGCTCGAAACGAGCAGCATATCTCGATTTCTGATCCCGAGAGTTACGGCATCGTCTGGATGCATCTCAATAAAGGAACAAGGTTCCTCGCGGGCTAGCAGATGGGTGCGGCGGGTCATGCTGCCGGTATGCCAGTGAAAATATGTGCGTCCGGTGGTCAGAACAAATGGGTACTGTTCGTCGGGAAGCTCGGCAGGCAAACGGTGTGATACCGGAGTGAAATGACCGAGGCCGCGACTAAAGAGATTCAGATGCATAATTGGTGTGCCGGGATGTTCCTGGTCAGGACAGGGCCACTGCAGGCCGGGTGCGTTGAGACGCTCATAGACGATGCCGCCATAGATTGGTGTGAGGAATGCCGCTTCAGCCATAATCTCCGCCGGAGAGCGGTAGCGCATCCCTTCATATCCGGCGTGTTCGGCGATACCGCAGATGATTTCCCAGTCAGCACGAGCCTGCCCAGGTGGCTCTACCGCTTTGTGCAGACGTTGTACACGCCGCTCGGTATTGGTGAACGTCCCCTCTTTTTCGGCAAAGCAGGCGGCAGGGAGTACAATATCAGCGACGGTGGCGGTTTCGGTCAGGAAGATGTCCTGCACGACCAGCATTTCCAGATTTTCCAGAACTTTGCGGGCGTGTCCCTGATCAGGGTCGGAGAGCATCGGATTCTCTCCCATGATAAACATTCCGTGCAGATGTCCTTTTGACGCGGCATCCATGGCCAGTGTCAGCGGAAGCCCAGGCTCATCAGGGAGTGAGGAGACACCCCAGGCGCGGGAGAATTTGTCCCGCATGAGCGGGTCGGATACCTTTTGATAGCCGCTGTAGAACTCTGGCAGAGCCCCCATATCGCAGCCACCCTGAACATTGTTCTGGCCGCGCAGCGGATTGACACCGGTGCCGGGGCGGCCGACGTTGCCGGTCAGCATTGCCAGAGCGGCGATACAGCGGACGTTATCGACGCCGTGACTATGCTGCGTGATTCCCATGGAGTAGACGATCATTGCCCGATCGGCACCGGCGTATAGACGCGCCGCAGCTATAATTTCATCGGCGCTCAGGCCGGTGGCAGCAGCAGCTCTTTCCGGAGTCCAGTCGGCCACTGACCCGGCCAGCGAGTCAAAATTTTCGGTACGGGCGGCTATAAATTCACTATCTAATAACTCTTCGGCGATGATGACATGCATCATCCCGTTCAACAGGGCAACGTCTGAGCCGTTTTTGTGTCGCAGATGCAGTTCGGCGTGACGTGCAAGGCGGATGCGGCGGTTGTCGGCCACAATCAGCCTGGTTCCGTTCTGTGCGGCGCTTAAAATTCGACTGCCAATTAGTGGGTGCTGTTCCGTGGTGTTTGAACCTATTATGAAGATGACGTCAGTCTGATCGAAGCAGGAGATGGAGTTGGTCATCGCACCGGATCCGAACGTTTCCGCCAGTCCTGTGACGGTCGAGGAGTGGCAGAGGCGGGCGCAGTGGTCAATGTTGTTGGTGCCGAATACCGCCCGGGCCAGTTTCATCAGGAGGTAATTTTCTTCGTTGGTCGCCTTGGCTGAAGAGGCAAACATCACAGCATCTCTTCCATGCTTCGCCTGTATACTTTTTATTCTTTCGACTACCAGATTTAACGCTTCGTCCCAGGATGCCGGTTGCAGAACACCGTCACGGCGTATCAGTGGGGTTGTTAGACGGTCCGGGTGATGAACGAAAGCGTAGGCATTCCACCCCTTGACACAGAGTGAGCTGTGGTTGACTGGATTTGTCGTGCTTGGCTCAACCCCTACCAGGCGGCCTCCGTCGCTGACTAGATAAAATGTGCAGCCTACCCCGCAGTACGGGCAGATGGTGAGAGTCCGTTTCACAAGGCACCCCGCAGATGTTCGATCTCATTCAGCCAGAACACCGGCCCGTCCTGGCAGCAGTAGAGATGCTCGATCGTACAGTGGCCGCACTTGCCGACCCCGCAGCGCATCTGCCTTTCCAGAGAAACAACAATCCGGTCGGATGGCAGCCCCTTTTTGTGCAGTTCGGCAATGACAGCTCGGTACATTGTCGGCGGGCCGACGATTGCGGCTATTGTACTGTCTGGATTAAAGGTCAGCGGTGGGATAAGAGAGGTTATAAGACCGATGCTGCCGCTGAAACAGTCGCCACCATAGATGTTGTCAACAGTCACACTACAGGCAAAGCGAGCCGAAGCGTCCCATCTGGCAAGGTCATCCTTGAAAAGCCGGTCTGCCAGACTTTTTGCCCCGTACAGAACGGCGATGTTGCCGAAATCTGATGGCCTGTCTTCACAATACTGGATCAGTGAACGCATCGGCGCCAATCCGCAACCGCCGGAGATGAGAATAAGATCCTGACCGTAGAGCCGCGACAGATCGAACGCTCTGCCGAACGGTCCTCGGATGCCTAAGGTGTCACCGGTTTGCAGGGTGTGCATGGCACTGGTAAGAGCCCCGACCCGGCGCACCCCCAGTTCAAAAAAACCTTCCCGTGTCGGCGAAGATGCCACAGAAATCGGTGCCTCTCCCCAGCCGAGCAGCGATACCTGAACGAATTGCCCCGGAAGGTGCCCCAGCGGCACGCCGTCTGTGCGCCTAACCCGGAACAGCTTTTCGCCGGGGGTCAGGTCAGTAACGGAAATTATTTCGCAATCTGACGGGAGGTAAATGGATTTTTGGGAGTGAGTGGCGATCACGATTTTTTCTTCAACCGCCACCCTTCCTTATTTACCTGCGGCACCCGTGAAAGCGCCAATGAATCTGGCGGGACATCAATCGTCACGGTTGTGCCGGCAGCAACCAGGGAGTTGCGCCCCACGCTGACCGGCGCCACGAGCTGCACGTCACTGCCGATGAATACTTCGTCGCCGATAATGGTGCGATGCTTGTTGACGCCGTCGTAGTTGCAGGTGATTGTGCCGCAGCCGATGTTGACGTCGCGACCGATGTCGGCGTCGCCAAGATAGGTCAGGTGCGACGCTTTGGAGCCTTCCCCCATGACTATTTTTTTGGTCTCGACAAAATTGCCGATCTTGACTTTTTTGCCCAGTACAGTTCCGGGGCGGAGGTGAGCCATCGGTCCTACCGTCACATCCTCGCCCAGCTCGGAACTCTCCAGTACGGACGATGCTTTGATGTGACAATCATCACCAATCCGGCAGTCTGAAATGCTGACAGCACCTTCAATTTCACAGCCGCTCCCAATGATTGAGCCGCCGCCGATGCGGCACCCCGGGTGGATAGTCGTATCTGCGCCGATTGTGACGCCATGATCGATGTATGTCTGTTCGGGATCGATAAGGGTTACGCCGCTCAGCATATGTTCACGGTTTATGCGGCTGCGTAAAATGCGGGCTGCGCCTGCAAGCTGCACACGATCGTTCACCCCCATGATCTCGTTGGCATCTGCAGTTGGAAGAGCCAGACAGGTCAGGCCTTTTCGGACGGCAACAGCAAGCAGGTCGGTCAGATAGTATTCACCCTGAGCATTATCATTGCCAATTTCTTTGATATTGCCGAACAGGAAGTCGGAATCCATGCAGTAAATCCCGCTGTTAATTTCACAGATTTTCAACTCTTCATGGCTGGCGTCCTTCTGCTCGACAATGCCGGTTACCCGACCGGAGTCGTCTCGAACGACGCGTCCATATCCGAAGGGGTCATCCATTATTGCAGTAAGAACAGTAATCGCAGCCTTGTTATCGCTGTGATATGTCAGCATATTTTTTAATGTTTTTGCCATGAGCAAGGGTGTGTCACCACAGAGGATGAGAACGGTTCCTTGAAAACCGGTCAGCGCGTCAAGAGCGCAGACAACGGCATGACCGGTTCCCAGTTGTTCCTCCTGCATTGCACAGCGAATATCCGCTGCTCCGCGAAACACGCTCTGCACAGCAGATGCCTGGTGGCCAATAACAAGCACAACCGGATCAGAGCCGGCTTCCCGGGCAGCATTTACTGGCCAGGCAATCATCGGCATACCGGCAACAGGGTGAAGAACCTTGATCAGGCCGGACTTCATGCGGGTACCTTTTCCGGCGGCCAGTACAATTGAGGCAAGAGATGGCATATGGGGTCAACTCCAGTATTAATGTTGTGTGTCAGACTTTCGACACTCTATGCGATTACCGGCCAAAGCGTCAAGAGATTAGCGTAGTTGCAGGGTTGCTTGAGATGTTTAAACTTTACTTGACCTGTCGATTTGTCTATAGTGCGACGCGATTAAATGCAGATATTTATTTGGCTGAAGACAGGTTTGTTCATGGCTATTGCAGATGATGTCATTCTTCTCGATAAAAAGTTAAGTGAGTTGATTACCAAATACGAGCAGTACTTTATCGGTCTGGAAAAACGCGAACCGCTCTCGTTATTGAAAGAGGTTGAGGTGTTGGTGCGGCGATACAGCGGCGTGCCGATTAATAACACCATGTATAAGCACCGCTTCACCATGCTTGTGGCCAGGCTTGGCACCTATCGCGAACACTGGAACCGGATCTTGAAGCTGATGGAAGAGGGGCGCTATTCGCGTGACCGCTTTGTCGGTAACCTTCATCAGCGCCAGAAAGGTGAGCATGAAAAACCGGAGCCGAATTCACAACCGTCATCGAAAGAGTCAGAGATAGACCGGATTTTCAGCGAATTCCGTGAGGCACGAATAGCCTGCAAACTACCAGTAGACAATATCACCCGCGAGTCGTTGGCAGCCACCATTGAAAAACAGCGCCCAACTCTCGTGGCAAAGCTGGGTACTGAAAACGTGGTTTTCAGGGTAGTTGTTGAGGATGGCAAGCCGAAACTGAAAGCCGGTCTTGTGAAACATTGATATTAGCTCTCCTTCCCAATCGAGTCCAATGACCTCTCTCATCCCCCAGACAGTAGAATGCATTTCGGCGCTTCGCCGTGGCGAACGACGGATCGTTGTGTCGGGCCTCAAAGGTTCGTCGCCGGCTCTGTTTGTTGCTGAACTTGTGCGTGCAGGCCTGGATAATCCTGTAGTTATAACCGCAACCCAGGAGGCGGCTGAGGAATTTTGCCGGGAGCTGACCTTTTTCTCCTGTGGAGACCTGTTTGCCGGACTCTTTCCTGCGTGGGATGCTCAGCCCTTTTCTGCCTCTTCACCTCACCCGGATGTCACCGGCGCCAGGCTGAACACACTATTTCGGCTGCAGAACAATCTCTCGAGGATTACCGTCATGCCGGTGGCGGCTGCACTGCAGCGAGTGCTACCTCGAAAAACCCTGAGTGATGCTTCCTGTTATCTTCTACCCGGTGAAGAGTTTGATCGTGATGACCTGCTGGCGCGGCTGATAAGGATTGGTTACGCCAATGTGCCGCTCGTTGAGGATCGCGGCACCTTTGCCGTGCGGGGAGGGATTCTCGATATTTTCCCGCCCAATCTGCCGACCCCGGTGCGCATCGAGTTTTTTGGTGATACTGCAGAGACAATGCGCGCCTTTGATCCGTTGACTCAGCGTTCCCTGCAGCCGATTGAAGAGCTGGTGCTGCTCCCTTCCCGTGAGATTCTGCTGTCGGATGAGGTTCTGGCGGATATTGGACCGCGCCTGAAACAGTGCTGTGATGATCTGGACATACCAACCAACCGCCGCCGTCTGATACTGGAAGATTTGCAGAATACCGTCTATTTTCAGGGGATTGATTTTCTTCAGCCTCTTCTCCACCCCCGCCTCGAAACTATTTTTGATTATATTTCCGCCTCAGTGCCGCTGATTTTGCTTGATCCCGAAGCGATAGGTTATGTCGGCCTCAGTTTCTGTGAAGAGGTCGAAGAAGGAGCTGCCAAGGCTGCCTCGGCCGGTTTTGCACACTCACCGGCGGGAGAGCTCTTTCTGGATGAGGCTGAACTGATCAGCCTTATTGCCGACCGCTATGTGATCGAACTTCCCAGTCTGCTTCTTGAAACTTCAGATGTAATCACGACGGTCACAGTTTCATGCCATGACAACAGCGATCTGCGGGTAGCCGTCTCAAAGGAGAGCAGTCACGCTCTGGCGCCTCTAGCCGCAACATTACGTGAATGGCTTGACGGCGGGGAGAGGATCGCTATCGCCTGTCACCAGCAGGCGCAGGCTGAGCGACTGAAAGAGCTTCTTACTCCTTACAGGATTCCATGCTTTGTCAGTGAAGGCGGCTTTACGGATCTGGCGGGTGCTGAAACGCAAAACCATGCATCCATGCCTTTCATTAAAATTCACATCGGCGATATTTCCAGAGGTTTTCGCCTGACTTCCTCACGTCTGATCCTTATTGCTGAGGAGGAGCTGTTCGGCAAGAGGGTCAGGCGCAGGGGTGTTTCTGAAGTGCGCAAAAAGCAGCTGCTCGCTTCTCTGGCTGAACTAAAGCCTGGCGATTACATGGTGCATATCGACCACGGCATCGCTCTCTACCGCGGCCTGCAGCATATCAGCGTTGGCAACAGTGGCGGCGACTTTCTGCTTCTCGAGTATGCCGGCTCTGACAAACTGTTTCTTCCGGTGGATCGCCTCGGTCTCGTGCAACGATATATCGGCCCTGAAGGGAGCCATCCGGCGCTTGACAAGCTGGGCGGGGTCTCCTGGGATAAGTCCAAGTGGAAGGCTCGAAAAAATATTGAGGAACTTGCCGGAGAGCTGCTCGAAATATATGCCCGTCGCCAGCTCTCCGAAGGTTTCTCCTTTTCCCCGCCGGATGAGATGTATAGGGAGTTTGAGGCCTCCTTTGCCTGGGAGGAGACCCCGGACCAGCTCTCAGCCATTCAGGATGTGCTCGCCGATATGCAGCATTCAAAACCGATGGATCGCCTCGTCTGTGGCGATGTCGGCTACGGCAAAACCGAGGTTGCATTGCGCGGCGCGTTCAAATCTGCGCTGGATGGCAAACAGGTCGGTATCCTGGTGCCGACAACCATTCTGGCGCAGCAGCATTATGAAACTTTCCGGGAGCGACTTAAGGATTATCCTGTAACCGTAGAGGTTCTCTCCCGTTTCCGTACAGCCAGAGAACAGAAGGAGATTTTAGAGCGGCTCAAGAAGGGAAATATCGACATCATCATCGGCACCCACCGTCTGTTGCAGAAGGATGTCGCCTTCAAGGATTTAGGTTTAATGATCATCGATGAGGAGCAGCGTTTCGGGGTCAAGGATAAGGAGAGGCTGAAATCGTTCAGGGCTGTGGTTGATGTTATGACGCTTACTGCCACGCCGATTCCGCGCACCCTCTATATGTCGATGATGGGGATCCGTGATCTCTCGATTATCGATACCCCGCCGGTTGATCGACTGGCCGTGAAAACCATCGTTTCGCGTTTCTCTGAAGAGTTGATCCGTGAAGCGGTGCTGCGTGAACTGCGGCGCGGCGGGCAGATATTTTTCGTACATAACCGCGTGCAGACGATCGGTAAACGGGCGGAGCTGCTGGCGCAACTGGTGCCGGAAGCCAAAATTGCCGTCGGACATGGCCAGATGGGGGAGCATGAACTGGAGAAGGTGATGCTGGGCTTCATGCATGGCGAAACAAACCTGCTCCTCTGCAGCACCATCATCGAATCAGGCCTTGATATACCAAATGCCAACACGCTGATCGTGGATCACGCCGACAAGTTCGGCCTGTCGCAGTTGTACCAGTTGCGCGGCAGGGTTGGGCGCTCCACCCAGCGCGGTTACGCCTATCTCCTGATTCCGGGTGAGGCTGCGATCAGCTCAGATGCAAGGGAGCGGCTCCGCGTGCTGCAGGAGATATCCGAGCTGGGGGCAGGTTTCCGCATTGCGACTCACGACATGGAGATACGCGGAGCGGGGGATATGCTCGGCAACCGCCAATCCGGAACAGTCACCGAAATCGGTTTCGAGCTGTACAATCAGATGCTGGAAGAGACCATCTCCAGGATGAGGGGTGAAGAGTCTATTGAACGGGTTGAGCCGGAGATCAGCCTTAAGGTACCGGCCTTCATTCCTGAGGCGTACGTGAAAGACGCCGGGCAGCGACTGGTGATCTACAAAAAACTTACCCAGGCGGAATCTGAAGAGGATGTGCTGGATGTTCAGAACGAACTGCTCGATCGTTTCGGCAAATATCCGCTCGCAACTTCATACCTGTTTGAGATAATGAAGCTGCGACTGCTGCTTAAAAAGCTGATCGTTCGCCAGATCGATTTCGACGGCAAAGCGGTTGTTGTCTCCTTCCACCCCCGCACCCCGGCATCACCTGATACCATCATCGGCATGATGCGGAGCGAACCCAAAAAGTACCAGTTCACTCCGGATTACAAGCTGGTCTGTACACTGAAAGATACCTCGTTTGAAGGGATTCTTGAGATGGCTAAGGGTGTGCTGCAGAGGTTGCTGCCAAGTGAATAAAACTATGGAGTTTACAGCTGTCAATCAGGCAATGTTCCGCTACCTTGCAGTTCTCACCGCCGCCTCCATGGCGGCAATGCAGGGGTACTCCATACTGTTCAACAATTACGCCGTCGAGACAATCCACTTAGAAGGGATTCATATCGGGATTATACAGTCGGTTCGCGAGATTCCCGGTTTTTTTGCACTTACCGCGATCTACGTTATGATGGTCATTCGGGAACATCGACTGGCGGCTCTATCTGTAGCTCTCCTTGGCATTGGCGTCGCCATGACCGGCTTTTTCCCAAGCTTTGGCGGTGTAGCTGTTACCACTGTGATCATGAGCATCGGTTTCCACTACTATGAGACCGTCAATCAATCCTTGACGCTTCAGTATTTCTCGATTCACCAGGCGCCGCTGGTTATGGGGAAACTTCGCAGTCTGGCGGCTATCGCCAGTATCGTCTCTGCGGCAGTCATCTGGTGTATGGGCTTTTTCCTTGGATATACCGCGATGTTTATGGTTGTAGGCGGTGTAGTTTTTCTGGCAGGAATCTGGGCCAGTTTTCGCGATCCTTCGCATGCTGATATTCCGCCGCAGAAACTGCGGATGTTCCTTAAGAGGCGTTACTGGCTCTATTACCTGCTGACCTTTATGTCCGGAGCTAGACGCCAGATCTACATGGTTTTTTCCATGTTCCTGATGGTAAAGATGTTTCATTTTTCGGTACAGACGATAACGGTGCTCTTTATCGTCAATAACATAATCAACTGGATCATTAATCCGATGATAGGGCGAGCAATCAACGCTTTTGGAGAGCGGACTCTCTGTACGATCGAGTACGCCGGAGTAATCCTCGTCTTTCTGACATATGCTTACGCATCGTCCAAATGGGTGGTGGGGGGGATGTACATACTTGACTACATTCTGTTCAACTTTGCCGTGGCAATCCGCACCTACTTCCAGAAGATCGCCGAACCGGAGGACATCGCTCCGACATCGGCGGTCGGATTTACAATCAATCATATCGCGGCGGTGTTTCTTCCGGCTTTGGGCGGATATCTCTGGATGCTGAACTACCGGCTTCCGTTCATCATGGGAGCAATTATGGGAGCGGTTTCCCTGATCCTGGCTCAGTTCATCAGGGTGCCATTACGCCACGGAACAGGGGAGTTGCAGGCGTGATTCATGCTCAGATATTTAATATTGTCACCGCCACGTACCTCTGTTACTTTTTAGCCCGCTAGTAACTTTACAAATCGAGTATGAAGATGACTGAATCCTGGCTTGAAATTGCGTGCGATGTCCCCGAAGAATTCTCTGAAACAGTAGCTGATTTTCTCACCCGGTTGACCGGAAACGGCGTTTGCGTTGACAACCTCTCTGTGGACGCTTTTTCTATTTCTGAAATACCGGCTTCCGTTCGGGTCGTAATTAAAGCATATCTGACTGCAGAAAATGATTATTCCCCTCAGATGCGTGAGCTTGAGGTTTTTATGGTTCGGCTCGCACTCCGTTTTCCAGAAGCCTCATTTAGCCAGCCTCTGCTAAGCGCTGTCGCTTCTGAAGAGTGGAGCAGCAGCTGGAAGGTACATTTCAAGCCTCTTAGGGTTGGTAAGCACCTCCTGATTGTGCCTACCTGGGAGGATGCACCGGAGTTGCCTGGCGACAAGGTGATCCGTATCGATCCCGGGATGGCATTTGGTACCGGTGGCCATGAAACGACGCGTCTCTGCCTTAAGTTGCTGGAATCGGTGCTGGAGAATGATCCGCTTTTGTCAGTACCGTCGTTGCTTGACCTTGGCACTGGATCAGGTATCCTTGCCATTGCTGCGAATCTACTCGGCGCCGGCAGAATTCTTGCTCTTGATATTGATCCGGATGCCATTCAAGTCGCGCGTGAAAATCTGGCGCTGAATGATATGTCTGATACTGTTGAATGCGGAACGCTGCCCCTTGAATCGCTGACTGAAAATTTCGATATTATTCTGGCAAACATTCTGGCGGAGGAGTTGGTGCGCCTGGCTCCGTCCCTAGTAGAGCGTCTTAATCATGGTGGGTCACTAATACTTTCGGGGATTTTGGCTGAGAAAGAGCAGTTGGTTAGACTGGGATTTGCTTTTCACCCACTGAGATACTGTCGAACTGTTTCTGATGGCGAATGGGTGGCGATGCAGTATCTGAAGGGACCAGGCTAATGAGCCAGCGCCGTTTTATGATTAATTCGCGCTCAGTTTGTGATGGCTCTGCCTCTTTTGATGGCGGCACTTATAACCACATGGTTCGGGTACTTCGTCTTGGAGCTGGTGATACGGTGCAGTTGGTGGATGAAAAGGGTGTGGTGCATTTCGGCACCATAGGCGAAATTACGAAGGAGCGGGTTGAGGTGGGAATTACCTCTGCAGTTTCTGGCTCCGTGTGTGATGCTGATGTTCCCCGCATTACGGTCTGTCAGGCTCTCCCCAAAGGAGACAAGATTGACCTGATCCTGCAGAAGGGAACTGAGCTTGGAGCGTATGATTTTTGCCTGTTTGGAGGGGCGCGCTCCGTAGCCAAAATTCGTGATGGCCAGCAGGCGGGTAAACTGGAACGGTGGCGCAGAATTGCGGCAGAAGCTGCACGTCAGTGCGGGCGTCCCGATGTCCCTGAGGTCACCTGGCACCGGACATCGGTTGAGGTTGCCAGTGGCGCCAGTCACGAACTGCGTCTTATCCTGTGGGAGTGCGAGAAGCATCACTCGTTGAAAGGTACCATTTCCGTTGGCGAAAAACCTTCATCAGTTATTGTGGCGATTGGCCCGGAAGGTGGATTTGACCCTCTTGAAGTGGAACAGTTTGCGCGGCATGGTTTTCAACCGGTTTCTCTGGGTTCAAGGATACTCAGAACGGAAACGGCAAGTATTGCTATTCTTGCCATAATGCAGTATACATGGGGCGGAATGTGACTGCTGTCGGTAAAGGGAGCCGCAAATGAAATGTCCTAAATGCGGGTTTAACAGTTTTGAATACTATGACAGCTGCAAGAAATGTTCTGCTGACCTCAAAGGTTTCAAGCAAACGTATTCAATAAGCTCTCTGGTTCTCCCGCAGGAAGCCAAGGCCGCTTTAGTTGCTAAATTCCAGGAAGATGATAATTCTGCCGAAGAAAAGTACGCTGCACCTGAAGCACATGATGACATTTTTTCTTTCGATCTGCCGGACGATTCGCCGATCTCTCCCCATAAACCGGTTAATGACCCCTTCGACTTTGGTGAACCGGCAACAGCGCCACATTTAACTGACAGAGTAAATATGGAAGATCATATGTTTGGCGATCTTCTGGAATCGACTCCGCATGCCGCGGCGCCTTCGTTTACGCCACGGGTTTCTGCTGTTAAGGAACCGGCGGCATCTTTGTCATCTGAAAAAGGCGAACTCGATTTTGACAGCTTCGCCTGGGATGATGCTCCTGTGCCAGCTGCAACTTCCAAAATTGACGATACCATTAGTGATTTTGACTCCTTATTCGATGAAAATAAAGAAAAAAGTCCAAAATAACTTCTCGTAACTACCTTACTTTAAAATATAAAAGAGCGGAATTCCCGCTCTTTTTTCGTAAAAAGCCGGAGCTGACATGTCCCAACGTATCTCTATCCTGCCGGAAAACCTCACTAACAAGATTGCTGCAGGTGAAGTCGTAGAGCGCCCTGCGTCGGTAATAAAGGAGTTAATAGAAAATTCTCTTGATGCCGGCGCAACTGAGGTATCCATAGCAATTACCGCAGGAGGCAGGCGAAAAATATGCGTTACAGATAATGGCCATGGCATGTCACGCGAGGATGCGCTTTTATCGCTTGAGCGCCACGCCACCAGCAAAATCAGGGTGGACAGTGATTTAGAAAATATTTTGACACTCGGTTTTCGTGGTGAAGCACTTCCTTCGATCGCCTCAGTTTCTCGCTTTTCGCTTACAACCCGAGAACTAGGCTCCCTTGAAGGTACCGAGATTATCATTGAAGGCGGCAAGGTGCGTGATGTCAGAGCCTGCGGTATGCCGATCGGAACCGTTATCTGTGTTGAACAGATATTTTTTAATCTTCCGGCACGACTCAAGTTTTTGAAGAGCGCTGAAACCGAAGCCGGACACGTTGGCGACGTTGTCGCCCGGATGGCGGTGTCACGTCCTGAGGTTGCGTTCAACTGCACGAGTGACGATCGTGAGTTGCTGCGACTGCAGCAGAGCGATCTTAAGCGGCGTCTGGCTCAGGTTGTCGGCAGGGACAGTTCTCAGCATCTGTACCCGGTAGCAGGTGGAGATGAGTATACAAGCATTTCCGGCTTTATCTCCGCTCCTTCATTAGTGCGCTCGGGGACAGATTCACTATACACCTATATTAATGGCCGTTTTATTCGTGATAAGGTCGTTCAGCATGCGGTCATGCAGGCATATCGTAGCGTCATTGACAGAGGGCGTTATCCGGTAGTTGCTCTCTTTATTGAGCTTCCACCGGGGGAAGTGGATGTGAATGTCCACCCGACCAAGCACGAAGTCCGCTTTAAACGGCAATCTGCTGTGCATGACGCGCTCCGGTCAGCAATAGAGGATGTGTTGAGCCGATCCCCCTGGTTGGCTTCTCCTTCCGCAACTTTAACTATTTCAAAGGAAACGGCCGGTCAGGCGTACCGTGAGCGGATTGCGGCAGCAGCGCAAGCCTCACTGGTAATGCCGTCACCCGACCGAAAATTACCGGAGCAATTTCCGGTCAAGGCTGAATCCGATGTTGTAATGCAGGCACCGCGTGTTACTTTGCGTGAGCCGGACATTCCATTTGAGGTGGAGCCGCCTCCGCCTCAAATCGCAGGTTATTTTTCTTCGCTTGCCGTTATCGGTCAGTTTCACAGCGAATTTATACTCTGTCAGGCTGAATCGGAATTGGTGATTATTGATCAGCATGCCGCCAGTGAAAGGGTTGCCTACCAACGGCTCAAACAGCAGTGCCAAGCAGGCACCATTGAGTCACAACGCCTGTTGTTTCCGGAGACGCTTGAGTTGTCGTTCAGCGAGGTAGCTGTGGCTATCAAGTTTAACGCTGATATGGCAAGCATCGGCTTCGAGCTTGAACCGTTCGGTGGCACAACGATCATGGTTTCAGCGGCTCCCCGCATCGTCGCCAGAACAAATCCGCTCCTTCTGATCAGGGATCTCCTTGCTGATCTGATGAGTTTTGGAACCAGCGCCGCGTTCACTGAAGCGCTTGATAGCCTCCTCTCCCGCATTGCCTGCCACTCTGTCATTCGCGGCGCTCACCTGCTTGATAACCGGCAAATCAAAGAACTGCTGCAGCAG
>Ga0194060_10002035_pt1 | contig 14440 bp, 10 predicted proteins | sample SepL225m_MetaG_FD_163427 | JGI IMG/M metagenome (GOLD analysis project Ga0194060, IMG submission 163427) | Anoxic zone freshwater microbial communities from boreal shield lake in IISD Experimental Lakes Area, Ontario, Canada - Sep2016-L222-5m | ecosystem: Environmental > Aquatic > Freshwater >... | reverse complement strand
GCGGGATTGAACCATGCCTTAGGCATGTTTCAAAATGGGTACATTCAGCTTTACAGTCTTGCGATGAGGCGATGAGGCGATACGGAACGCCTCACCGCGTCATCGTTTCATCGCTGAACTGTCACGCTGGATTGAACCATCCCTTAGGCATGTTTCAAAATGGGTACATTCAGCTTTACAGTCTTGCGATGAGGCGATGAGGCGATGAGGCGATACGGAACGCCTCACCGCGTCATCGTTTCATCGCTGAACTGTCACGCTGGATTGAACCATGCCTTACCCTTAAATTCTTCACAGCTACCCCATCTGCGTGAACACGGCACCGCCCCTAGTCATGATCCAGAGCAAGTTGATCATAATGCCCACCACCAGGCTGATCGCCACCATCAGCAGCAGGTACATCGTGCGGCGGCGCAGCTCGCGCTTAAACTCGCTCTGGAGGATCAGTTCCAGGGTGGCCTGCTGGGCCGCGAGGACAGACTCGGCAGAGGCACCCTCGGCCTCGGACTGGGCCAGGGCGTCGGCGACATCGGTTAGTTCGCGGCAGCCACGCGGGCGGGCGGCGGTAGCCAGGGCGGCGAAGGGGCGCAGGCGGCGATCCTGGCCGATCTGGATGGCCTCGGCTACCAGTTGGCGCATGGGGGCGAGGCGCGGGTGGGTCTGGGCGACGTAGCGGCTCATGATCGCGGTGGGCGACTCGAAGCTGCCCATGCCCACGCGCACAAAGGCGATCATGCCGGGGGTGAGGCGGCGTAGTTCGGCAGCCTCTTGTTGGCGACGGACGATGGGCCGACGAGGGATCACCAGACCGAGGGCGAGGTAGGCACCGATGGCCGTGGTCAGAAGGAGGCTGCGCGCTGCGCCCTGGATGCCCCCGGCGATGACGGTGAGCAGGAGCAAGGCGGCCAGGGATATACCGGCGATCTGGCCGGTAGCGAGGCTCAGGTGCGGGACGGCGGGGCCGGTGGACGCGGGGCGTGGCGCAATCAGCGTGAGGCCGAGACCAGCAAGTAGGCACCCGGCGAGGGAGCCAAGAAAGTAGGGTGCCCCCGGTACGATTAGCAGGTCTTCCATAAGTTTCTCCTGGGGAGGGTGTTTAATAATCCACATCGGCGGCGCGGGCGAGCAGGAGTCCGCCGATGATCGGCAGGGCCAGGGCACCGATCACCACCGCGCCCACCACCATGCCGAGGGGTGTGCTGTAGGCGTCAATGACTCGCTCCCATTGGGTGAGGGTGAGATAGGCGGCCATCGCGATCCCGGCCATACCCACGGCCATGCCGCTGTAGCGCATCTGCGCCAGTTCCGTGACCGCCTCCTCGCGGCGGCGATCCGATGACTGGATGGCGTCGTAGGCGGCTTCACAGCGACGGGCCAGCACATCCTGGGGCTGGCCGACGGCAACGCTCAGGTGGCTGAGCAAGGTGGCCTGACGTGCCGAGGCGGTCTGTTCGGCGAGGGCGGCCACCACCTGCTGGGGAGTGGCGATCCCGCCGGATGCCAGGTTGGCCCCCTGGCGGGTGAGCAGGTAGCTCCACTCGTCGCGCAGCGGCCCAACTGGCATATCGGCCAGCAGACGCTCAAGAGCGGTGCGAAAGCCGCTGCCGCTCCTGAGCAGTGCGCTCATCCGGCCAAGGGCCGCCGTCAGGTCGCGGTCGATCAGGGCGACGTAGCGGGCCTCGGCGATGGCCAGGAGCGCCCAGATCAGGAGGGCGGCCAGTGGCGTGGCCAGGGCCAGGGCCAGAAAGATAGGCACGGTCAGGCTGAGAGCGGCGGCCACGGCACCCACAACCCCGGCGCAGATGACGACCGTTCGGCCAGGATCAATCGTCGTCGGCACCCAGACCAGGGCCGGGTCGGGGCGTGTGCCGGTGCTGCGATGCCGACGGGTGGTAGCCTTGGCCTGGGCGAGTGAGAGGGCGAGGGCCAACCGACCACGCAGGAGCAAGGTGGCGACGAGCAGGGCGGCGGACACCAGGGCCGGTGGGGTTGCCCCAATCAGCCATGCGGTGGCCGGGTGGGTGGTAGTGGCGACGATGTCAGACATGGGCGTTCCCTCGATAGGCGGCAAGCGCGGCATCCACTGGGATCAAGGCGTCGGGGCTCAGTTCACCGGCGGCGCAGAGCTGGGCCAGAGCGGCGCGGCGGGCGCGCAGCACCTCGGCGGCGGCGGGGTCGGAGAGGCGGGACGGCTCGGCGGATGCCAGGATGTCGGCGGCGTCGCGGGCGCGGCCCTGGGCGAGAGCGGCCTCGGCGCGGGCGACGGCGTCGTGGGCGGACTGGTCGGACGCCTCGCCCGCCGCGATCATGGCGGCCAGGGCGGGCCAGCCACCGGCGGGCGTGTAGGCCGCGTAGAGGGCCAGGTTGGTGGCGGCACGTTCGTAGGCTACGCGGGCACTATCCCAATGGCGGGCGCGCAGGGCCGTGGAGACCTGATCGGCGATCTGACGAGCGGAGTCGGCGTAGCGGGATGCGACGGTGAAGTCAATCTCCAGGGCGCGCTGGGCTGCGGCGGCCAGCCGGTCGTCGTGGCGGTCAGCCCAGGCCCGCCGGAGGATAGCCAGGGCCTGCTCGCAGCCACCGGCGCGGATCGCACCATCGGCGCGGGAGATCGCCTCGGCCACGGCGGCGCGGGTGGTGGAGGCGGAGCGCACCTGTGCGCGGGTGCTGAGCAGGCGCAGCCGACGGCCCAGAGCCTCGGGCGTGCGGTCATCCCCCGCCCACACGAGTTCGTCGCCCTGGGCGGAAGCCGCCGTTCGCCAGATCATCCCGCCCTCAGACGGCTCGGACCAGGCCAGGCGCACGGTGCGCGGGCGCAACCGTCCGCCCACGTCCTCCGTCCCGTCCAGCAGCAGCAGATCGTCAATGTAGCGCCGCCCGCCGACCTTCTCGATATGCAGCACCGCCTGAAAATTGTCGCAGGCGTCCTCCAGGGCGTTCTCGCGGCGGCCCTCGTAGATATAGGCTCCCGGCATTGCCGCGCAATCGGCGAAGCGCAGCACGGCGCGGGCAGCCGAGCGGGCGTGGATGGTCGTCACCACCGCATGGCCGCTCACCGCCACGGCCAGGATAGCCCCGGCCTCGTCGGCGCGGGTTTCGCCGGGTGCCACCAGAGAAGGTGTCTGACGCAGCACCTCGCGGGCAGCCCGGCCAAACGCCCCATGCTCCAGGACGCTCTGCACCAGTTCGCGGGTCCAAGCGCGGTGGCGCACGTTGATCTCCTGGACATTATCCTCAATCGTGATCACGTGGGGCTCGCCGGGCCACGAGTTGACAATCGCCTCCAGCAAGGCCGTCTTGCCGCTGCCGGTTTCACCGGCGATCAGGAAGGAGCAACCGGCCCGCACCAGGAGGCGCAGCAGGTCGCCTACGGCCAGATCGCAAGCTCCGCGTGAAATAATGTCGTCCAGACCCCAGGCAACGCGGCGGCCACGGCGGATGCAGATCAGGGCGCTCTCTTCGGGCGTGCAGGGCGGGATGGTCACGTGGACACGGGTGCCGTGGGCCAGGGGAAGCGTGTCCTGGGGGTGGGCGCGGCTCAGCGGCACATTCAGCCGGGCGGCCAGGAGCAGGGCGCGGTCGAGAACCTGGCGCGGGTTGGCGAAGCGCTCGGGGGTCAGGGTGAAATCAGCGCCCTCCTCCTGCACCATAATCAGGTCGCCGATGATCTTAACCTCCTGGATGCGCTCGTCATCGAGGTAGGGTTGGGCTGGCCCCCAGCCGAGCGACTCCTGGAACAGACGCAGGAGGCCCGTGTCGTCCATAGGCAAGCCGCGCAGGGGGCCGTAGCCCTGCTCGATCTGGCGACCGATCAGTTCGCGCAGCACCCGTAGCACCTCGGGGTCACGCAGAGCCGCCGGAGAGACCGGATCAAGCAAGGAGGCATCGAGCCGATCCAGCAGGGCGTCGCGCACCGCCTGGAGGATCGCCGGGTCGTCGGCGGGGGCGGACTGCGGGCGACGAGGAGCCACAGTTCGGATGGCGGAGAACCCGCCGTCCTCGATCACCGTGAGCGGATGAGATGATGGTTGCATCGTATGTCCTCAATATGATTGCGGATTGCGGATTGCAGGTAGCAACTTTACCGTTTGTTGCCGGATAACCCTCACCCCCAGCCCCTCTCCCTCACGGGGAGAGGGGGCTGGGGGGTGAGGGCCGTGCAAAGATTGGTCACTCTGAAACCATGCCTTACGCCATAGCGGGCGCGGCGGGCCGGTCGCCCTGGAACCCGGCGACGAGGCGACGCCAGGGGCTGATGCGCGGCATGGGCAGGCTGGGCGCGAGGCCGATGCGTGCGCAGAGAGCCTCCGTCACCTGATGGGTGGCATGGGTAAAGGCGCTGTGCGGTCCCAGATCGAGCATGGAGATGTAGCCGTCGTACTCGTCGGCCAAGCTGGCCAGGCGCGGCGCACGCGGCAGGGTGCCGAGGGCACCGACCTGTGGGTAGCGGCGAGAGAAGAGGCCCGCTACATCGCTCACGGTCGTGGTCACACCGCGCTCGGGCTCCATAAAGAGCAGTAGGCAGTGTTCGAGACGGTCGGGCGCGTGCTCGTGGAAGTGGTCGAGCATATGGCCGACGCCCATGCGCTCGCGGGCGCCGGGGGGCGCGGGCAGGATCACCGTGCCGCCCTGCTGGAGCACGTGGGTCGCGTAGGGCCGACGCAGATAGTCGGGCGGGGTGTCGATCAGCACTAGGTCGTAGCCATCGGCGGCGGACACGCCCTCGAAAAAGCCCTGCCAGTCGGGTAGGCGCACGTCATTCTCGGCGCGGGCCACGCTATGCGAGCCGATCAGGAAGTCGATGTCGCCCCAGCCCGCGCTGCCGCCCCTGGTGTGCTCGGGTGTGTAGATGAAGGGCCGAATGCCGGTGGGGTTCCAGTGGGCAGGGCCGCGCTGGATGAGGTGCAGGTAGGAGGGCGCGCTGGAGGGGACGCGGAAGGCCGGAACTAGCCCCGGATTTGAAATATCGCTGTCCCAGACGAGCACGCGCAGGCCACGGCGGCGCAGACCCTCAGCCAACACACAGGTGGCGAAGGTCTTGCCAATGCCGCCCTTGGCCGCGCCCACGGCCACCACAGGCAGGCGGCGCGGGCCGTCGCCGATGGCTAGGCCGAGCTGCCCGCCGATCCAGGCGGCCACATCAGCGGCGTCGGCCAAGCTAATGGCGGGGATACCGGCGCTCTGGGCGTCGTTCATGGCGGCGCGGGCTGGGCCGTAGAGGTTGAGCAGCACGCGCACCCCCGCCTGCTGGGCGATAGCCGCGCTACGCCAGAGGTCGGCCAGGGGCACACCACGGCTATCATCCAGATAGAGAGCGTCGGGCGGACGCTCACCGGAGAGCAGGCGATGAACCTGGTCGAGCCGCGAGGGCGTCAACACCGCCAGGTCGCGCAAAGCCTCGGCCCGTGCCTGGAGCCCGTCGAGGGCGCTGAAGATCACCAGTTCCATAGGGTTCTCCTTATTTTTGATTTTTGATTTTTGATTTTTGATTGCGGATTGGTGATTGAGTGCGTTATGCACGTCAACCCCCAGCCCGCAATCAAAAATCAAAAATCAAAAATCAAAAATCAAAAATCAAAAATCAAAAATCAAAAATCAAAAATCAAAAATCTACAATCGCCCCAAGCCCCAGGCCCCGTTCACATTGCCCACGCGCAGCAGCGCGTTGGCCTGCGGGTCGTGGCGAAACAGCGGGCCGGTCGGGAAGTGGTCGCCGCTCTGGCCCTGGGAGCCCTGGCGCAGCACTTCCTCGATGGCGAGTACGGCGCGGCGACCGGCGGGCGTCTGGCCGATCTGCACGACGATCAGGCTGACCACGTCGGAGGTGATCAGGCTGCGGACGATCTGGGCGGCGGCCTGGCCTGCCCCGCCGGACTCAGCCGCGAGCCCGAGCATGGCCATGCGCTCTAGGTTACGCAGGGCACCCTGCACCCCACCGGCGTGGATCGTCCCGATGCCGGGGTGGCCGGTGGCCGCCGCCTGGAGCATGGCGATTGCCTCGCCGCCGCGCACCTCGCCCACCACGATGTAGCTTGGCTTCTGGCGCAGGGCGAACTTCACCGCCCGGCTGAACCCGCCCTCGCCATCGAGTACCTCGACGTGCAGACTATTCATGCTGCGCGGCAACTCCCCGCCATCCTCGATCATCACCAGACGCTTGTTCCGCCCCACCGCCTGAGTAATCGCGGCGGTCAGGGTGGTCTTCCCGCTGCCGGTGGCCCCCGAGACCAGCACGGACGCCCCGCAGGCCAGAGCCTCCAGCAGCAGGTCAGACGCCTCGCGGGTGATCGTCACGGCCTGCACCAGATCGTCGAGGTTGCGCCAGCGCTCGGGCAGCAGACGCACGGCCAGCGAGATACCGTGGGGCGTGGCCGGGGGCATCGTCACCGCGTAGCGCAGCCGGTCGGCCACACCCTGGACCATCAGCAGATCCTGATCATCATCGAGCATAGACAAACGCTTCCCGCTGCGCAGGAGCAACTGACGGCGCAGCCAACTCAGCCAGCGCGGGTGGGCGGTCACGCCGGTATTCACCATCGCGCCGCGCTGGACGACAAAGAAGGAGTCGCCATCAGGGCCGTTAAACAGGATGTCAGAGACATCGTGCTCGGGGTCGCGCCAGATTTCCAGAGGGCCGTACCAGCCGATCTTGGCCCAGTCGTGGGCCTCCAGATGGCCGCCCACGCCCAGCAACTCGAACGCCTCTTCGGGCGGGAGTTGCCAGCAACTGCGCATGCGGCCACTCCGCACGAGCATATGTAACTCCTCGGTCACCGTCACCGTGTCCACGTCTGTGGTGCGGATGTCGTCGCTGTCGAAGTCCATAGGATGCTCCTTTGTGATTGGTGATTGGTGATTGCCGATTGCCGATTGAGCGCCCGATGCAAGGTTCTACAATCCACAATCCACAATCCACAATCCACAATCCACAATCCACAATCCACAATCCACAATCCACAATCCACAATCCACAATCGCGTCACGGCTGTTTACTCCCTGGGATCGCGCCGTTCGCGCCGGGGATGCTGCCAGGAATAGTGGGTGCCTTCAGGTCGTCGAGCGTGACCTGGCCGATGTCAAGGCGGTCGAGTCCCTCCAGAGGTGTGGATGCGGCACCGTAGCGCTCGCCCCAGATCTGAAGCCCGGCGGCCTGGAGCGCCCAGATGGTGTGGGACTGATAGGGCGTCAGTTCCAGGTAGGCCAGGTTTGCGCCCTCATCCACATAGAGTACGCGCACCGAACTGAGCAGGCGACAGGCGTAGGGCCGGGGCTGGGCTGCCGTCGGAGCCGCCGCCACGGGCTGCAGACCCCCGGCGGCCGCGTGGGCCTGCTCGCACAGATCCGGCGCGCCGCTGGGGTCGCTGAACCCGATGTTCAGCCGGTCGCGGAAGGTGATCGGCCCGACGCTGGCGATGGCGAAGGGCAGAGGCACCATATTCGTAGACAGAGCCTCGCCATTCGGGTAGACCGGCTGGCTCGGTGGCTGGGCCATGAGCATCGTGGGCTGGAGCAGGTCGTTGGTGCCCAGGTTGCGCGCGGCGTACTGGCCGATAGCCGACTCTGGGCTGACGATACCGGCCACCTGAGCGGGCCGGTGCAGGGGCAGTTCGACGCTGCCCAGATCCTCGGCGACGATCTGCTGGCCGTAGGGCACGTCGCGGGCAAGGACGACCACGGCCTCCGCCTTACGACTCTCCAGGAAGCCGAGGGATGCCAGGGCGATGGCGGCGATCAGGCCGACGGCAAGAATGATCGCGGGCAGCGGGTTAGACCGCTTGCGGGCGAGGGCCTGTCCGAGGGGCGCGGCAGCCGGTGTGGTGGCGGACATGGGCTTTCTCCTATGGGATTGCAGATTTTAGATTGCAGATTTTAGATTGCAGATTGAGTGCCTAATTCGGGGTTCCGCAATCTGCAATCTGCAATCTAAAATTTTACTTATTGAGTCGTATCAAGCGTGTCGGCAGCGAGGATCAGCGGCGCGAAGTCACCCCATCCCACCAGGCCGCGCATTTGTGGGCGCACCTCGGCACAGATCAGGGGAGTGACCTCGATGCGGGGCACACCGGCGCTGTACTGGCAGGTGCCGCCATTGGGCAGTACCGTCCAGCGCACCCGGTCGGCCAGGTTGGAGATCGGCTCTCCCAGGCCGCGCACGCCGGTTAGGTTGGTGCGCAGGAAGCGGTCGGCCACGGTGATCACCGCCCGGCACGCCCCGGCGCTACCTGCGGTGACGCCGACACAGGATGCCGACACGCCCATGCCGCCCGCGCCACGGGCGAGCGCCGCGTAGTCGAAGCTCTGCACTGCCGAGCGGGTGGCCTGCTGAAGCGCGTCCTCAACCATCGACACCTCTAGCCAGCGCTCGGAGATCTCAACAACCATCAGGACGAAGGCGATCAGGAAGGGCAGGGCGAAGGCGATCAGGACAGCGGACTGGCCGCGTGTTTTTGCGTGCAATACTGACATTACTGGCTGTCCCTCTCGGCGGCGCGAGTGGCCTCGGCCTGCACGCTGAAGTGGTTCAGGAACCCCGGCAGCGGCACCCACAGATCGCCCGCGTAGGAGACCTGCACGGTGATCGGGTCGTAGCGGCGGCAGGGCGTGCGCGTACACCTCACGGCAATCAGCGCGTTTGCCGCGTCGGTACCCACCCCGTCATTAATCACCTCTTCGGCGGCGCTGGACGCGGCTGGCGCGGCCCCGCCCGCGAGCGCCCCCTGGTGCGCGCCCACCCGCGCCGCCTGGTTCACCGTGTAACTGGCCAGGAGTACCTGGCCAACTCCGACCAGGCCGAGTACCAACAACAGCAGGATCGGCAGCACCATCATGAACTCGATCAGGGCTTGGCCGCGCCGCTTGTGTGGTCTGGCGCTGTACGGTGGGTTCCGTCGTCCTCGGCTTAGGATCACGTCCCTGTTCATGTCTCCCTCCTTCTTGTTGGGTAGCAATCAGCAATTGATAATCTGGTAATGCCGCAGAAGTCACGCTATGAGGCGTCCTGTCATTCTGAGCGTAGCGAAGAATCCCGACCGAAACCCTTCGCTACGCTCAGGGTGACAGCATCACGTATGCTCCACTGCAATCCACAATCCACAATCCGCAATCCACAATCCACAATCCACAATCCACAATCCACAATCCGCAATCGCCCTACCGGCTCCCCGGCCCGATGACGCTGCGCGGCACGAGCAGAGTTACGTTGAAGTCTTGGGCGATGAGCTGACGGGCCGGGTTGGGCAGTGGCACTACCGGAACCTCGGGCAACGGCATGCCGCTGATCGCGCCGGGGTGGGCGTTGACAATTTTGACCTCGACTTCAACCTGCACGGCGATCTGCACCGAGCGCAGCGGGTCGAGGGTGTAGAGATATACGTCGCTGCGCATCTGCGGCGCAGACGGCTGCGTCCAGTAGGCGTGGGCCTGGCTCGCCATCTGGGCATCGCTGATCGCCGCCGGGCTGGCAATCGCGCTGCGGCTTTCACCGCCCAGGTAGGCATAGGCGCAGCCGGTCAGCCGCTGCGGCACGCTGGTCGGGCGTGTCCCGGCCCGACATCCCGCCAGCCCTCGGCTGTCGGCGACCTGCGGGGCGCGGATCATCCCGTTCAGCGTGAAGCTGGCCACGCTCCAGCCCACGACGCGGGCGCGGTATTCGTAGGGGAAGGGCAGCGGATCGTCGGGGAAGTGCAGGTTGCTCAGGCGCGGCGTGAAGTCCAGCACCTCACCGGCGGGCCAGGCGATCTGCGCGCCGTCCGAGATGTATACGCCGTTGGTCGGGTTGGCGTCCTGGCTGTTCGGGTCAAGGTCAGAGTGAATGGCCAGCTTCAGGTCGCTGGCGCTCTGGCCCACCTCGCTTGGTGGCGGCACCACGTCTGTGTCCACGGTAGCGTGGTTGTCGCTCAGGTTGTCGCCAGGGGTGGTCGTACTAATGTCGGTTGTGACGTGCAGCGTCGTGCCCGCTGGCACCTTCGTCTGCACGACGATCTGGATCTGCCCGCTGGCGTTGGCCGCCAGTTGGCCCAGGTTCCAGGTCAGCACCTGCCCGCTCACGCTGCTGGGCGGCAGATCGGCCTGCACAAAGGTCACATCCGCCGGGAGGATGGCCGTCAGTACAACCCCGTCGGCGGCGCGAGTCAGACTCGGGTTGACCCGGTAGCGGTTGCCGTAACTGACCGTATACCAGAAGGCGCTGCCCTGGCCGACGATGCTGGCCGGGCCGGTGGCGCTCACGGAGACGTTGGGCCGCACCACGCTGACGACATCGGCGGCGCTGTTATTGGCCAGGTCGGCGGGGCGCTCGGGGGTGAGTGTCGTCATGCTCGCCGACATCCCCAGGCTGTCGGCGGCGAAGTTGGCGGGCAGGCTCAGCGGGATCACCTGCGAACTGGTTGTGTTGGGGGCGAGATCACCCAGAGCGCAGGCGATCAGATGGATGACAGCAGTGTAGGCGCAGCCGCTCGGCAGCGTGCCGAGGGTCACGCCCGCAGGCACGATCAGGTTCAGGCTCGTGCTGCGCGCCACGCCCGTCCCCTGGTTCGTATACGTGGCAGTGACGCTGCCGCTGGTGCCCACCGGGAACGGCGACGGGCTGATACCGACGGTCACGCCAAGATCAGGAAACTGGATGGTCGTGGTCGCGGTGCTGCTGTTGCCGGTCAAGGTGTCGCCAGCGGTGAGCGTGCTGATGCTGGCGCTGTTCGCCACGCTGGCGGCGGCGGTCACGTCGGCCTTGGCCCCGATCACCACGCTGCCAGTTTCCCCAGCGGCCAGCGCGAGGAAGGAGCAACTGACCGTGTTTGTGGCCGCCGTGTAGCTACACGCCGCGCCGGGGTTCTGGATAAAGCGGGTGAACGTCATCCCTGCGGGCAGCGTATCGACGAGGACCACGCTCGCGGCGGCAACGCCGCCGGTGTTGGCGTAGCTCAGCGTGTAGCTAATCTCGTCGCCCACCAAGGCGACGGTCGTAGCCGTCTTGGTGACGCTCACCTCGGGACGCACGATACTGCTGGTGCGGGAGCTACTGTTGTTCCCCAGCGGATCGTTCGGCGTCGCCGTGCTAATGCTGGCCGTGTTGATGATGAACTGCTGTACCGCGCTGGTCGGAGTCAGGCTGACCGGGGCGCGCACGTTCAGGGTGATCCGCCCGGTCTGTCCGATACCGAGGGTATTCAGGTTCCACGTCAGCATCTGCCCGCTGACGCTGCTCGGCGCAGGGCTGGCGGAGATGTAGGTCAACCCGGCGGGCAAGGTGTCGCGGAGTTGCACGCCATCCGCCGCTCGCGTCCCGACGTTGCCGTAGTCCAGCGTGTAGGCGAAGGTATTCCCAACCAGAGTCTGCGCCGGGCCGTTCTTGCTGATCCAGATGTCCGGCACCCCGCCGAACAGTCCCATGTCGATGCTAGTGTTCACGTTACCCGACGGGGGCGTAAGCGTGACGAACGGGCTGGTGTAGTTTGTACTCGCGTCGGCATCGCTATCGCTGGCGTCGTTCGCCCCCACATCGCGCAGCGTCGCGCTGAAAGTGGCCGCAGGCGTACCAAAGCGCACGGCATAGCGCCCCGGCGGCAGATTGTTGAAGTGATAGGTTCCGCTCGTACCAGTGGTTATGTCTTTGGCGTAGCCCGGCGGTAGCAGCAAAGCCACGCTCTGCGGGTCGGGGACGAGGGACACCGCATAGCCTGCGTAGCTCGGCTCACCGGCATCCTGTAGACCGTTATGGTTGGTGTCCTCCCAAACCCGGTCGCCAATCTGGCCAACCGGCAGCGCCTGGGTCAAGCCGATATCGAAGGTACGCTGGTCGCCACGGTTCATCAGCGTGGGCACGGCCATGCCGGTGAAACCGCCGCCCACCGTGCCATAGTGCTGTCCAGACATCTCGATATAGCCATCGACCGCGCTCATATCGCTATCGGTCGCGTCGTTCCCGCCGAGGTTCGGGTCGGTGATGCGCCAGCCCTGCGCCATCAGGCTCGCCCGGCTGCTGGCCGCGATACGGATGTTGACCGGGGTGTTCGGCGGCACGGCAAACAGGTAGTTCCCACCGGCGTCGGTCGTGAGGGTGGCCAGGGCCGGGCCATTCGCATCGCTGCCCTGACCAGCGAAGACATCCAAGGTGACACCGGCGAAGGCCGACTCGCCCGCATCCTGCACACCGTTCGCGGTCACGTCCTGCCACACCCGCCCGCCGACGAGGGCGTAGCTACAGAGAAACTCTACGTCGCCAAGCGAGGCTGCCTTACCGCCCCCTGGATTCGCCGCCGTCGCAATGGTCTGCTGGGCGACGATCCCACCCCCGGTGGCCGCATAGACCCGCACGCCGCTGGTTTCCGCGCCTAGCAACGCGGTGGTCATCAGTTGCTCGCTGAAGCCGCTTGGCCCCATGCCGCCCATACTGATCGCCGCTATGCCCATTAGGTTTTCGATGTGAGCCGGAGTACTCCCCGTATACATATGGCTGTTGTCGTTGAAAAAATCACTGTACGAATCGCCCTGGAGCATCCAGATACCGCCGATGAGCTTGTAGGTGAGGATGTCGCCCTGCGCGATGGAGGAGAACTCGCCCGAAGGCGAGACTCGGCTAAACAACTGATCGGCGGTGCGGTCACGCAGGCCCACAAACATCGTTTGCCCGTCGCGAGTCACGGTAATATCGGTGAGCATCGGCTCAGGGAAGCGTACCGTGGTCAGCGGTGCCGTACCTACGTGGGATGATTTTGCAAAGCTCATAGGGAACCAGGGGTTCCAGCCACGGGTGTACAGAGGCCGTCCGGGCTGGAAGAAGGTACTCGATGTCTCGCGGGTACTCAGACCGGTCGCATTGAGGTTCTGCGCCACCGAGATGCGCCAGCTACCAATACTCGTGGTCGTGTCTTCGTTGTACTCCAGCACGTAGGCAGTCGGGTAGATCCAGGTGGGGCTAAAGCTCATCCCGGAGGGACTACGGGCGACCGAATCGACCATCCCCACCAGGAGGGTCGGGCGGTGGACGCCCTGCGGGTCGTACACGGGGACGAAGCCAATGGCGAAGGGCCGCAGGTCGGCCTGTACCGTCGGGGAGGCGCTGATCACACTTAGGGGGATGCTGAGATCTGGCAGCGCCACTGGAGCGCCGCCGCTAATATCGTAGCGGGCGATGCTGCGGGTTGCCAGGTTCATCGCGTACAGGGTGCGCCCGTCCGGCGAAACCTCCAGGTCGCCCAAGCCCACGTGGCCCACCTGCTCGATCATGCCCGTGTCGTTGAGGTCGGGGGTGGTACGTGTATCACTGCCCACATTCGGCACAACGGTTGCCAGACTCCACGCGCCCGTGCCAAAGCGGTACTCCCAGATCGCGCCTAGCCCGACGAGTGACAGAGAGACACTACGTTTAAGGTAGGCGGCAGCGAACAGGCGGCGGATGCCGCTGACGTCGCCATCGTCATAGGCGAGGCCGTAGGTTGCGCCTAGACCATTGGCAATCGCGCTGTTCTCCCCAAATGTCGCGACTGAACCAATCGGGGCCAGAGTCGTGCGGCTATCGCTCGTAATCTGGAGCAGGGCGGGGTCGGTCTGGTTGGCCATCGGCGCGCCGGGGTATAAGGTGTTGACCATACTTGTCGTGGCGAAGGTGGGCGGGCCGTTCATGCAGGACACCGCGCTGGTGAAGCCGCTACCGTTGGCGACCTGAGCGTGAGACGGGATCGGTCGCGGGGCCACCAGTGCGGTCACGACCAGCATGAGGGCGAGCAAGACGGCGCAGATGCTGCGATGACGAAGGGAGAGAACCATACCGTCTCCTTAAGCAGGACGTGTCCGGTTCCCCCTCTCCCGCTTAGGGAGAGGGGGCTAGGGGGTGAGGGCTGAACGGCGGCGGATTCGTTAGGGGGGATTTAGGCGCACAGCGGCTGGTGCCAGGTCTGGGCGGCGGGCGGAGGCGGTGGTGGTGGAGGCAGAGGACAACCGTGTGCAAGGTAGCGCCCGCGTGCATCTTCGTCAGCCAGCGCGTCCTGACCAACACGACTCCAGAGCAGATCCAGATCGTTCAGACTCAGAGAGCGCGGCGCGGGACGATTCTCAGTGGCGCAGTCGTCAGTCATAACGGTTCTCCTCATATGTCACGGTGTCATACAACTTCTGGTAGTAGACCGCACAGCAGACGCAAAGGGTTCGCCAAATAGCGTAGCCATTAGGCGGATTATGAACTGCCAAAAGTACTAGGGGAAGTTAGGAGATATGGCTAATAGCACGGCCGTATCTTTGTGACGTGGCAGACGGTATATAACATTTGTGGGCTGTGCGCCGTGCTACAATTGCGCTCTAAGGCCAATACTGTTCGGATAAGGAACGTGGATCTTATAAAACCCAAAAGTGTGGTATCATCGCAACTCTAGGCGATTCTATGACAATGATTAGGAGCGCAGAGCGCTGATGAAATCCTATTCCCCTGAGATCGAGCAGCAAATGC
>Ga0194060_10002033_pt1 | contig 14443 bp, 7 predicted proteins | sample SepL225m_MetaG_FD_163427 | JGI IMG/M metagenome (GOLD analysis project Ga0194060, IMG submission 163427) | Anoxic zone freshwater microbial communities from boreal shield lake in IISD Experimental Lakes Area, Ontario, Canada - Sep2016-L222-5m | ecosystem: Environmental > Aquatic > Freshwater >... | reverse complement strand
CCCCGGAACAGAAGGCGGCAATGCCATTGCAGACGTGCTCTTAGGCGACTACAACCCAAGCGGCAAACTGCCTCTGACATGGCCGCGCAGCACCGGTCACTTGCCGGTGTACTACAACCATCTCGCAACCCATTCGCGCGACGATGACCCTCAGTTCACCTCACGTTACGCCACCAATGAAACCTCCGCGGCACTGTACCCGTTTGGGTACGGAATGAGTTACACCACATTCAAATACTCCAACCTATCGCTCAATAGCGACACAGTGAAAGTCGGGCAACCCGTCACAGTTTCGGTGGATGTGGAAAACACAGGGGCTGTCGCGGGCGATGAAGTGGCGCAGCTCTATATTCACCAGAAACACGGGCTGCAAGCACGCCCCGTGCGTGAACTTAAAGGTTTTCAGCGGGTCACTCTAACCCCCGCAACCAAGAAGACCCTCACATTCAAGGTGGGACGCGAGGAGCTCACTTACTGGAACGCGGCCACTCGAAAAAGCGTGTTGGAGTCCGCCGCATTTGATGTATGGGTCGGTGGCGATTCAACGGCCACCTTGAAAGGATCATTCAATGTCACGCCTTAGCTTAACAAAACCCCAGCCATGGCCCGCTTAGGTATCGATCGGCGTATTCGTATGTTCAAAAAATCAGTTTTACTCTGGAGACACAGCAAATGAGATATATCAAAAAAACCGCTATCGCTTCGGCCGTTACGCAACTTGCCCTAGTTGCCAGCGGCACTGCATTTTCACAAACGTCCACTACACCACCCAAAAACGAACTCAACACAGTTGTGGTGAGCGGGCAGCGGGCAGCGCTCGAGTCCGCTCAAAACATCAAGAAAAATGCAGATGAAATGGTTGACGCCATTTCCGCTGACGATATTGGCAAACTGCCGGATCGTTCTGTCATCGAAGTTTTGCAACGGATCCCGGGAATAACACTCGACCGCGCGATGACAAATGATCCACAGCATTTTTCCGTCGAAGGTAACAGCGTAGCGATCCGAGGCTTGAGTTTTGTTCGTTCGGAAATGAATGGTCGAGACTCGTTCTCTGCCAACGGAGGTCGCTCCTTGAACTTTGAAGACGTACCTCCCGAACTTATGTCCGGTGTGGATGTGTACAAGAATCCCTCTGCTTCACAGATTGAAGGGGGCGTCAGCGGGCTGGTCAATCTGCGCACGGCATTGCCTTTTGACACGAAGGGCTTTAAGGGAGCTGTTTCGGCGGACATGACGTACTCTGACTTGGCAGGAAAGTCCACACCTTCCGGTTCTTTGTTGCTATCGGATCGATGGAAAACAGACTTGGGCGAATTTGGCCTGCTCATCGATCTCGCCGACTCAAAAAGCAGCACACGTGCCGATCAGGTGAAAGTTGATCCGATGCATCCGCGCATGGATCTCGTGCCGGGCAAGACCGTGTGGGTGCCGCAAGGCGCGATGTGGCGTAGTCAGGACCTGGACCGGGTTCGAAAGGGCCAATACGTCGCGGCGCAATGGCGTCCCAATGATGACCTTCTCGCAACGTTGACATACTTCAAGTCTGCCTACAACATTGAGTGGTCCGAGCGATTCATGGCCATGCAAAATGGCAATCCAGGTGCCATACAAGTGGCAAATGGCGTCTACGATTCCAACGGAATCTTCAAGAGTGGCACTCTCTCGGCTCCTTCGTCAAATGGTATCAATCACAACCCTGCGCACCGCGTGGAAACCAGGGACTCGTCAACGACAGATGTTGCATTGAAGGTCCAATGGAAGGTCACACCAGATTGGACTGCGCGCGCTGATTTGCAGCGGATTACCGCCAAAACCGATGGCTTTGCTTCCGAAATCGCCACCGGTGTCCAGATGCAAAACCAGGGGCTCGACCTCACTGGATCACTGCCAAGATTGGTTCTTGACTCTGCACAACGCGCTCAGCTGGTTGACCCAAGTCAGCACTACTGGGCGTACACCATGGACCACGAGGACAAGGCCACCGCAGAAAGCCGCGCTTTGAAAGTAGATCTTGAGTACGCTTTTGATCATGCTGTCCTTCGCGACATCCAATTTGGAATGCGAATGACGGATCGCAGTTCCAGCATCACGGTACCTGTTCCAAGTTACAACTGGCAGGGTGTAACCCAGCCATGGATGCTGGGGTGGAAGCTCGGAAAGCTGGCCACACTCAACGATCCACGCTTCAATCCAGGCACCGGATCTGTTTCGGCGTATGGATTTGACAACTTCTTTGGTGGCCAGATTGCGGCTCCAGCGGGAATCTACGCAACAGGTCCCTATATCAAAAACGTGGATGCATCCTACGACCAGCTTCACAGCTATAACGACGTCCTTTGTAATGAGCAAAAGGCTGCTCAAGGCTGGGGGGATTGCGTCCAGTGGGGGAAAAATGGGTACAAGCGTACCGCGGCCTTTGGTACGGATCCGTCCGGCGCTAACGAAATCAAGGAAAACACACAGGCGTTCTACACCCAGTTACGCTTTGGATTCGATAATATGGCCTACCCGGTCGACGGTAATGTTGGCCTCCGCTACGTAAGTACCACGACGAAAGCTGCGGGCTACACCGTATTTTCCTCTAGCGGGACAAACTTCCCACCAGGAGTCCCGGTTACCGGCGCAAAGATCCTCAGCATCCCTGACTTCGCCAAAGCGCAGGACTTTGAAAACACCTACACAAACTTGCTCCCCAGTTTGAATCTGCGTATGAAAGCCAGCGACAAGCTGCAATTCCGTTTTGCCTATGCAGAGGCCATGTTCCGGCCAGACTTCTCGCAGATGCAGGCTTACACCAGGCTGTCGCAGGATGTAAAGACAACGACAGACCCGGTAACGAAGGCAATCAATGTTGATAGTGTCAAGCTTAGTGGCGAATCGGCTGGCAATGCCATGTTGAAACCCGTCACTTCAAAGCAGTTCGACCTTTCTGCGGAGTGGTACTTCGCCCCGGCCGCCTCATTGACTTTTGCGGTGTTTGACAAGAAGTTGCAGGACATAGTTGTTACCCAGTCCAGCAACTTCGCCATACCTGATGCCACAGGAAAGATGCAGGACTTTGCCATTACTTCGCCGACCAATGGAGCCAGCGGAACTGCAAAGGGTTTTGAGATCGCATATCAGCAGTTCTATGAAAACCTGCCAGAAATGTTGAAGGGTTTCGGGGTTCAGGCAAGCTATACCTTTGTTGATAGCAAACGCTCGCTGTACAACCCCGTTACTGCAGCGTACTGTTCTGGCGGTGATCAAAGCAATACCAATTTCAACCTTTGGAACAATGGTTGCGATACGGATGGTCGCACTTTCGGTGACCTGCCACTTCAGGGTTTGTCTCGTCAAACCATAAACCTGGCGCTGATGTACGAAAACGGCCCAATCTCTGCAAGGTTGGCGTACAACTGGCGTTCGAAGTACCTTGAAGGAGTGCAAAACTCTTGGGGCACCCGCTTCGGTGATGCCTTGGATACAAACCCAAACAGCCCAGACTTTGGCAAACGTAATGTGTACTATGCGCTCCCATTGTGGGCAGACTCCTACGGTCAAGTTGACGCATCGTTCCTCTACAAAGTGACCAAAGATCTGACCGTTGGCATGGAGGTGCAGAACCTTACCAACTCGGTATTCAAGCAGGTCATGCAGCAGCACGTTGGCGACATCAATCACGCATGGATTGCCACAGGCCCGCGTTACAGCGCTAATTTGCGGTATACCTTCTAAAAGATGGAATACTGAAGCGGCGCCTTGTTGTGCCCAGTGACTAAAGGAACGGCAACCTGCTATGGCAGATTGCCGTTCCCTTTAAGCAGCTAAAAAAGAACTGAGGGTGAAGTATGAAGGTAAAGACGTGCTTGCTTTCCATGGTGCTTTGCATTGCAATGGGCAGCAACGCAGCTGCAGCAGACGGTCCCACAACGCATGCCGAGGCATGGCAAAACAGCACCGGATGGTGGTCCGAAACCAATGTTCCCGACTTTGATAAGAAGAGGATTGATCAGCAATTGCCTCTGGTCAAGGTGCAGGGTAACAAGTTTGTCAATGACAGGGGTGATGTGGTTGTGTTTCGCGGGGTGAATATTTCAGACCCTGACAAGCTCGTGAAAGAGGGCCACTTCACGCGCAAGCACTTTGAGGTTATCAAATCCTGGGGCGCCAATGTGGTTCGCATCCCGGTGCACCCTGCGGACTGGCGGGCGCGCGGGAAAAAGGGCTATCTGCCCATTCTTGACCAGACCATTGCATGGATTAACGAACTGGGCATGTACAGCATTGTGGACTGGCACTCTATGGGCAACCTGAAGTCAGACATGTACCAGGCGCCCATGTACTACACCACCAAAGCGGAGACTTTGGATTTCTTCCGTGTGGTTTCAGCAAGGTACCAGGGTGTCAACTCGGTGGCCATGTATGAAGTCTTCAACGAGCCTACACTGTTCAATGGGCGATTGGGAGTTTTGACTTGGCCCGAATGGAAGGCCATAAACGAAGAGGTCATTACGGTAATTCAGGCACACAACCCTGCAGCAATTTCCCTGGTGGCGGGTTTTGATTGGGCCTATGACCTGACGCCTGTTGCCACGGCACCCATAGAGCGCAGCAACGTTGCCTACGTAAGTCATCCCTATCCCATGAAAGTCGGTCCACCCTTTGAAGCTAATTGGGAGCGCGACTGGGGTTTTGTCGCTGATAAATATCCTGTTATCGCAACCGAGATCGGCTACCAGTTGGCAAATGACAAAGGTGCACATGTGCCTGTGATTGACGATGGTAGTTATGGCCCAAGAATCACCGATTTCATGGCCACAAAAGGGATCAGTTGGGTCGCTTGGGTGTTTGATCCCGATTGGGCGCCGCAAATGATCAAGGACTGGAACTACGCACCCACAATGCAGGGCGAGCATTTTCGCGCTGTGATGCTTAAGGCTAGTGGGAAATAGTGTGCTCTGGATTCGAAACGCTACTTCGTTATTGCGCATGTGTGGGTGCATGGGAGCGCTATGAACGCAAGGTGGTCCTCGGCTCAGTTAACCATTGCAGTAATTCTGGCAGCCGCAGCTGGGGCAGTATTTGCGCAACACACCTTTGTTCACCCCGGCGCAGTCAATGGAAAAGCAGAACTTGAGAAGGTGCGGCAGCGTATCCAAAGAGATGCTTCTCTATGGAGCAACGTTGGAAAATACGGTCCTCTACGTGCCCTGGCCACGCCTTACACCAAGACTCAGGCTCCATGCAACGCGCACCGGTGCGAAGGTGAGGCAAAAGACGATGCCAAAAAAGCTTATGCCAATGCCCTTGCCTGGTACTACACGGGCGACACGCAGTATGCCAACAACGCCATGCAGGTTTTTCGCGTCTGGACCACCCGTTTTGAGGGGTACAAGGTTGTCCCTGGTGTCAGTGGTCAGTCACAGTTGAACGCCGGGTGGATCGGTGCATTGTTTGGCTCAGCGGCTGAGGTTTTGCGCAGTTATGCAGGGTGGAGTGAAAAAGAACAAGACGCCGTCAAGTCCATGTTTGCTACACGCTTTTATCCGGCATTGCATCAAGAAAGCGAATGGAATGGCAATAACGATCTGACACAGATAGATGCGCTGATGAACATCGCTGTATTTTCTGAAAATGAAGCGTGGTTGAACGAAGCTAAGGATCGACTGCGTCGCCGCAATCCGCGGTTCTTCTTCCTGTCATCCGATGCAGGCATTGACTATGAATCGACAAGCCCCTCGTGGTACAAACCCACTCATTGGGTGGCGGGGGTCACACAGGAAACCTGTCGTACAAATGTGACGCCCCCCAACGATAACGGGCACCACACCCAATACGCGCTGGCATCGGCATTACGCGCAGCAGAGGTGGCATGGAACCAAGGTGACCGTAGTGTGTATTCCGAAAACCAGACCCGGTATACAACTGCCATGGAGTTGCTTGCACTTCAGATCACCTCCGGCAACATGCAAGGGGTATGCGCTGACAACAAAACTACAGCAAGTCTATTTGATACGTGGACGATTGGCTACAACCACTACCATCGTCGTATAGGACTTGCTCTGCCAAACACCCGGAAGCTTCTTGAAAATCGTGACGCCCGTTTCTTCTGGTCGGACTGGAATATCTTTTATGAAAGCCTCACCCACGGTGAATAGGCGATTTGGGAGCAAAGTACATGAGCGGTAAACCTATCAGGAAGATTGTGATTGTCGGAGGCGGTTCCGCGGGTTGGATGACCGCCGCACCCTTGGCGCAACGGCTTCCACCGGAATGCGAAATCACACTTATCGAATCACCCGAGATCGGCATCATCGGGGTGGGTGAGGCAACCTTGCCGACTATCCGTTTTTTCAACAAGGCTCTCGGCTTAGACGGGACGGATTTCGTCAGGAAGACACAGGCCACGTTCAAACTTGGAATCGAGTTCAAGGACTGGGGTCACATTGGGAACCGCATTTTTCACGGCTTTGGCGATTACGGTCCAGCCATTGAAAACCGATCACCCCACATGCACTGGTTACGCCTGTCGCGTGCTGAAGTTAACTTCCCACCGCTTGGAGACTTCTCTGTTGCTGGTGTCATGGCGCGCAACATGCGGTTTGCACCGCCTTCGGGCGAACAGGCTTCTGCGAAGAATGCTTTCTCCTATGGCTTTCACTTTGACGCAGGACTCTATGCGGCGTATTTGCGTGACTACGCTATGCAACGGGCCGTCAAGAGAATAGAAGCGATGATCGTTGAGGTTGAACTGCATCCCGATACTGGCTTTATTGAGGCCGTTCTCTTGCGCGACGGGCGTCGTATTGAAGGTGATCTCTTTATAGATTGTTCCGGGTTTCGCGGACTGCTCATCGAAGGTGCCCTTAAGGCCGGGTATGACGACTGGAGCAGCCAATTGCCATGCAACAGTGCTCTGGCAGTGCCCTGTGAAAAGTTGGAAAAGCTGACGCCGTTTACCCGCTCGACGGCAAAGACGGCTGGATGGCAATGGCGTATTCCATTGCAACATCGCACAGGTAACGGGCATGTCTATTGCAACTCTTTTATCAGTGACGATGATGCCGCCCGCGTACTTTTGGAAGGGTTGGACGGTGCTGCGCTAGATCAGCCGCGGCAACTACGTTTTACAACCGGGCGTCGCCGGCGATCCTGGGTCAAGAATTGCGTGGCAATTGGGTTGTCCGCAGGCTTCCTCGAGCCACTCGAATCTACAAGTCTTAGTTTGATTGAAACTGCGGTTGGAACACTGATTGAAAATTTCCCGGACAGCGACTTTCGCCCAGAGCTTGCGGATGAGTTCAACCGCCAGATGTCTGCCCGCTATGAGTCAGTACGTGATTTCATCATCTTGCATTACAAGCTCACAAACCGGACAGATTCGGAGTTCTGGAAGTACTGCGCCCATATTGCGATCCCGGATTCTTTGCAACACCAGATTGACCTGTTTCGGGAGACCGGACGTGTTGTCATCTATGACAAGGGCGGATTTATGGAGCCCTCATTCATCGCAATCATGATGGGTTTGGGAGTGACACCAAAGTCCTATGACCCCTTTGTGGACTTAATGGACCAGAAGAACCTGCAGCGACATTTTGCCAATGTGCACAAAGCGATCGAATTGACAGTAAATGGAATGACAGACCATACGGAATACATCGCGCGCCACGTTGCGGCCTAGCGCAGATAAAAGTAACAGTTGTCGAGTGTCCGCAAAGTGTGAACTCACACATAAACATCCTGATACTCAGGATAATGGGTGGCCTGTGGCAGGCGAGAGTTAAACGCCGATTGTCAGGCCGCGCCTTTAGCCCTAGGTGCCCAGCCACTTTCCTTGCCTCGGATACCCACGGGCAGCGCCAACCCCACTCTTTGACATGACATCGTGCCACCGGAATCAATGTTTGCCAGCATCAGCGCAGCAGCATCGGCAAAAGGCACGATCATCTCAGGCACCCGATATGCGAAGATAGGGGGCACAAAGGAGCCAGGCAGCGATCGAACGAATGGGGGGACATTCACAGGCAGCCTGCCCATCGAAATACGCAAATTGTCAATACCCAGTGGCGACCCTTCAACCATAGACCCGGGGCACAACACTCGCCAGTCCAATTAGGTCGAATGAATTCGTTCGAAATTGACGCGATGTGGCCAGTACGTGGAGCTAATCTTTGGCAGGTCCACGCCGCTGCGGCCCGAGTCGTCAATATCCAACAGGCCTGCTCCCGCCAAGAAGGCCAAATGTGCCCATCCCCCGAAATTCGGACACTTTGTAAAGACGCTTGCAAAGCGAAGTGCTGTGGACGGCGGAATGAGCCCGGCTGGTGCAGCTACTCAACAGCGTTGATTCCCTCAACATCAGACCATTGTGATGCAGGGCATTGGGCACTTACCGATGCTTGAAGCTCCACGAAAAACCGCACATGACTTCTTGAAGTTGGCTATTTTTGCCCAAGCCCCAAAAAAGTAAAGTTAGCCAAATCCCCGCGGGATTGAGGCTCCTGGGCGAACGCGACGCGCTGGTTCATCCGTGTTCTCGGCATTCGCCAATATTGGCCCTCCTTCATGCCCGGGCCGCAAACGCATCCCCCATCTGCCTGGCCCGCTTTACTTCGTCAGCGTGCAGGTAAATCGAGGTTGTGGCAACCGACGAATGCCGCAGATTGTCGCGCACGGTGGTTAGCTCGGCACCTCGCGCCAGCGCATGTGTGGCATGAGTGTGCCTCATCCAATGGGGACTGGCCCGGCACAGTTTTTCCGCTGTAGCCGGGGATTCCTTTTCAATGACCGTCGCCACGGTCAGGAAGAATCTCTTCATCAACGCCCAAACCCTGGCGGAGGTGATCCCCGACTTGCTGTCGGGGTCGCCAAGGTCAGCAATCAGCGGCGTTTTGGGCTTCCAGTGCGCAGACGTAATGGGCAGGCCGCGCTGCATCAACGAATGATCCAGAGCGGATTTCGCCAGCGGCGGCAATGCCACTTTGCCGGCCTTATTGCCTTTGCCGACCAACTTCAACCAGTGGTCGCCGTGCGCATCCGTTTCAATCTGGCCGAGTGTGGCACCGACCAGCTCACTGACCCGCAGGCCCGTGGCATAGGCGAAGTCCAGCACAAAGCGCAGGCGCTGCGCGGCGGGCAAGTGCCAACCGTGGGAATACTCCAGGCTATCGGCAACCGCGCGAATGATGGACCATTCCCCTTCGGTAAACACACGACCGGTATCCATGGGTGCGGCGTGTGACGCGCCTTTGACTTTGATTCCAGAGAAGGGGTTGGCCAGAACGTAGCGCTGCTCAATCAGCCAGCGGTACATGGCGCCGATCACCGCCAATGCATAGGCCACCGACCGTGGCGCCAAGCTACCCACGAAGGGCCTCCAATCCGGTGATGTCCGGGCCTGCGACGGGCCTATCCAGCGCCTGGCCGGCGTCGGGTGCCGCAGAAATGCCCGGTAGGCAATGGCGTCTTCGGTGTTCAGGGACGACAACGCCTTTCTGCGCTCAAGGATGGCCCACAGGATCAGGCGTTCGGCCTCTTTGCGGTAAGCCCGCTGGGTGGCGGCTGACTCGTGCAAACTCAGCCAGGCCTGGACAGCTTCATAGTCATTGGTCGAATTCAGTGTGCAAGTGGCTTCTGGTGCCCTGAAGCTCCCCCTGGAGCCGTCGACCTCTTCTGGCACCACCAGTAGCTCCCAGGGCACAAGCTCCTGCTGGGCATCGCGCACGACCAAGGCCCTGGCGCGCTCAACCAATTGCTGGTGTTCGGCAAAGAAAGCCTCGATCTGTTTGGCACTAGTCACTCCCAGCCCAGGTACAGCCGCCCACCAGCGCCGCCGTCGCGGCACGCGCACGGTCAAATCGGCCATGGTCTTGATGCCGTGGACATTCAATGCACGCACGCAGCGCTCCGAGAGCCACAGGCTGATGTCATCGGTGATCTTTGGCGTGGGCACAGGCATGCCTCGCAGTCGCTCGATGGCGGCCAGCGCCGCACGGGCATGCTGGCAGCGGTCGGATTCTGGCTGCTCAAACACTACAGCCAGGTCCTCACGGTTACGTTGGCGCGCGAACAAGGCCAGGCGACGGCGAATTTGACCCAGCAGGCCGCGTGAAGACTGGCCACTGAGCTTTCGGTCACCTACGTACTGGGCAATGGCCGCGCGCGACGACAACCCCTCGTACCAGGCACGCACGGCAGCAAGCTGCGCCGAATCAGGAAATCCGTCCCCCGGTACGGGTGTTGGTTCGGCTGGCAAGGTTTTCACATACTTTTGCATGTTGCCAGTCTATGAGTGTTTTGTATCTATTTTGATAATTAAGGTTATCTCAATGGACTGTACATTTCAAGCCCACTTTTTCATTCATTTTTTGCAAACCCAATGCCGCCAACCCAATCGCACCGTCTCAATATCCTCTCGCAACCAGAGATCAATGACCTCTACAACCTGCCTCAGTTTGATGATGAAGATCGGCAGTATTACTTTGTGATGAGCGACGCTGAGCAAGCCAGCGTTGGGCTGCGCCGGCCGTCAGCAGGCATCTTTCAGGCACTTGAATTAGGGTATTTCAAGGCCAAAAGGCAATTCTTTTCTTTTGAGCTTGCCTGCGTCATGGATGACCTGCACCATCTGGCTCGGCGTCACTTCGTTGGCGTCAATGCCCGCACCCTGTCAGTACCATCCAAACCGACCAGGTTACTGATCCGCCAAGCCATCCTGTCATTGACGGGTTATCGCGATTGCGATACTTCTGCCAAGCATGATCTGATCATGCGGATGCAGCGTACCGCCGCATTATCTATTCAGCCGGTGTTCATTTTGCGCGAGGCGTTTCAGCATCTCGCAAACCACCGGTGCGTGGCACCACGGTACACCACGCTACAGGATATGGTGGGCCGCGTCGTGGCGGGCGAAGGCAAGCGAGTCACCCAACTGCTGGCACTGCATGCACTGCCGTCTGTCATTGAGCATCTGGATAAATTGTTGGATGGCGACGCGCAGACCATGAGCATTCGCGCTATCAAGCGTGAGCCGAAGAATTTCAGCTGGACAGAACTGAAGGCTGAAGTGCAGCGGCGCTCAACATTCGCGCCACTTCATGAATTTGCCCATTCCTTTTTGAACCTGGCGGGCCTGTCATACGAAAGCGGCAAGTACTATGCGTCGCTCGTCAAGTTTTACACTCTCTACAAGCTGCAGCGCATGGACAAGGGAGCCGCAAGGCTCTACCTGCTGTGCTTCGCCCTGCACCGGTTCCGGCAAATCAATGACAACCTGATTGAAGCCTTCATTTACCTGGTTGGCCAGTTCGAGAAGCACGCCAAATTGGCATCCAATGAGGCCAGACAAAAAGCGCTTGAAAGGGCCAGCTCCAATTTGCAAGCGGCAGGTGAGGTGCTGGGGCTCTTTGTAGACGATTCAATCCCCGGCGACTGCCCGTTTGTCGACGTTCAGCAGCGGGCCTTTGCCATCCTTGAGCCTCAAACCTTCAAAGACGTGTCGAACTACCTGCGCAATGTCGCCTTTGACCAGATGTCCCATGAATGGGTCTACCTGTCGAAGATCTCCATGACGATCAAGCGTAATTTACGCCCTCTGTTTTGTGAACTGAATTTCTCGGGCCGGGTGGAGGGAGCACCATTGGCCAGTGCCATCACCGTTTTACAAAAGCTGTTGGGCCAAGACCTGTCGCTGCAGAAGGCTGACTTGGCACTCTTTCCGACGGCGTTGATCCCCAAGAGTCACAACCGTTATCTGTACCGCAATGCTGATGCGACCGATAGAGCGGCCAAAGTCCTGGACCTGGATCGTTACGAATTCCTGATCTACCGCCTGCTACGCAGCGCGTTGGAGTCGGGTGACATGTTTGTCAACCATAGCCATGAATTTCGCCGCTTCGAAGACGATCTGATCAGCGATGAGCGCTGGAAAGACAAGGAAGCCTTGCTGGCCGAGATCGGTCTGCCCATCCTGCTAGCACCCATCCAAGACACGTTGGCCGAGTTTCGCCGCGCCTTGGACGCTAAGTACGCCGAGGTGAACCAACGCATTGCCGATGGCGTCAACCAGCACATAAAGGTCCAAGGCCAAGGCGAGAAGAAGCGGTGGACGCTGATTTACCCCACTGCGAAAGAGTCCACCAATCACCCGTTTTACGGCCAGTTGCCAAGCATCTCCATCGCCGACTTGCTTCGCTTCGTCGCCAAAGACACCGGATTTTTGGAGGCATTCACCCATGTGCTTGACCGCAACGTCAAGCAAGCGCACGATGCGCGCGAACTGCTAGCCTGCGTTGTCGCGTTCGGCACCAACATGGGTCTGGGGAAAATGGCTGAAGTGTCAGGCATGAGCTATGCGTCATTGGCGACAACCGCTCGGAATTTTTTGCGCCCAGAAACCCTACACGCGGCCAACGACGCTATCTCCAATACGACCGCCAAACTGCCCGCGTTTGAGCTGTTCAATATCCGAGACGAAGTGCACTCCAGCAGTGACGGCCAGCGCATGGAGGCGCAAATAGAGACGTTCAACGCGCGCTATTCGCCAAAATATTTTGGGTTGGACAAGGGGGTCAGCTCCTACACTGTGGTTGCCAACCATGTGCCGATCAACGCACGCGTCATTGGTACACACGAGCACGAAAGTCATTACGTCTTCGATCTGCTCTACAACAACACCTCGGACATTCAGCCAACGCGCCATTCCACGGATACGCATGGCACAAACCAGATCAATTTCTGGTCCCTTCTGACCGTTGGCTGCGCCTTTGCGCCGCGCTACAAGAACTTGCGCAAGAAGACAGCTTCTCTGGTCAGCTTTGATTCGCCCAGCAAATTCCCTGAGGACTCGCTGATAAAGCCTTCCAGCCAGGCGGACGAAGATTTGGTCATCCGTGAATGGCCCACCGTGCAACGCATCATGGCATCGATGGTGCAAAAAGACACGACCCAGGCCACCATCGTGCGTAAGCTCAGCAGCTATGCTCGCCAAAATCAGACCAAGCAGGCCCTTTGGGAGCTGGACAATATATGCCGCTCCCTGTACATCCTGAACTTCATCGACGACGTCGACTTGCGTCAAAGTGTGCAGCGTGCCCTCAATCGCGGCGAAGCCTACCATCGGTTCCGCAGGGCGGTCGCGTTTGTTAATGGCGGCAAATTCAGAGTGCAAACAGAAACCGAGCAGCAAATCTGGAACGACTGCTCGCGCCTGATAGCCAACGCCGTCATCTACTACAACACAAAACTGCTCTCGGAGGTGTATCAGCAAAAGCTGGCCGCTGGCGACCAGGAGGCGGTGGCGTTCATTCGAGGGATGTCGCCAGTAGCATGACAGCATGTCAATCTGTTTGGTTCGTTCGAGTTTGGTGACGAAGACCCCATCGTCGACATGCAGGCCCTGGCCGCCCACTATGCTGATTCAGCCTTTTGGCACCAGGCCACCCAAGTCCCGCCAGGCGAAGCGTTCGACTAACTTTTCCTTTTTGGGGCTTGGGCAAAAATAGCCAAGTTCGCGCAAGCGCAAGTTTGCCTTCGACATCTGGGGCGACACGGTCAACATCGCGTCACGCATGGAGAGCGCAGGAGAGCCTGGGAAGGTGAATGTGTCAGCCTACACCTACCACCTGATTCGCAAAGAATTTGTTTGCGAATACCGGGGAAAGTTGGATGCCAAGGGCAAGGGGCGGTGGATATGTACTTTGTAGTTGGAGTTGCTTCTCCGACTGCGAATGCCACTTGAATAATCTCGATTTGGATAGGGTACGGGCACTAACGATTCTCTGCGCTGCCCCTGCTGCCTTGGGCCGGGGAAAAGCCATTCCGACTACCGTGAGTGACTGTTGCTGACTCTTTGACCGAGTCTATGGCTGCTACCTGGATCGAAAGTTTATGGCAGCACTTGGTCATCAACGGGCGCACTAGTCTTGCGAATTGAACCCACATTGCCGCTGGTCGTTGTGAGGGAACGAGTGTCAGCGATGTGGAATCTCATTTCGCTTCAGGACTGCGGTTGTTCATGTTGACCAGCACGGTGCCCATTCCTGGCATGGCGACGATCGAAAATGCTGCTTGATAACCGAAATTCACAAACCTTCAAATCTCTCTTCGGATGCCTTAACTATGGATACGCGATCTCCAAAGTGACCACCACATGCGCACATATGGGTGATTCAGCGCAGCATGACAGACCCTCGACATTCACCGAATCAGGCAGCATCCGATACTTTTATTACGATTGCGAAGTCCAACAAGCTGTGGTCACTCACGTGCAGGGCGCCTACCTACAGTAGACCGTTGCCCATGCTGCACTGACAGACACCAATCAATGTTGCTGGAATCGAACGCGTGGGCATTCGGTCAATACAAGTATTCAATCCGCAACGGCTTCACCCCAGTAGTGGTAGGACAGTATCTTCGGACCTGGCAAATACAGTGACTGCACATCCGGTTGGAATCCGGC
>Ga0194060_10002032_pt1 | contig 14454 bp, 11 predicted proteins | sample SepL225m_MetaG_FD_163427 | JGI IMG/M metagenome (GOLD analysis project Ga0194060, IMG submission 163427) | Anoxic zone freshwater microbial communities from boreal shield lake in IISD Experimental Lakes Area, Ontario, Canada - Sep2016-L222-5m | ecosystem: Environmental > Aquatic > Freshwater >... | reverse complement strand
ATATTATGTTACTTTAATATTTATTTTATTCTTAACTTTTTCTCTATAATTTTTATAAATCACACCTATAAAGCCAAAAAAATTATACAACTTCTAAATTTTATAATTATTAATGTAATGCATTTACCAAAAAAATACATCTCATTATTACTTCAATAAATATGCTTCTTTCTGTTATGTATATTTGTTTATATATTTCTTCAATTTTTGACTAACTTATTTCTATTGCAATTATTTTTTTCGCCAGCAGATACGTTATTTTTTGCGCAAGTATAGATATGAGAGAGTAATGATCTTGAGAGAGAAGGCTGTTGCTTGACGATACTGCTTAGAGGACTACACTGAAGTTACTGGATTCTGTGCGGACTAATTGAATGCACAAAAGTCCCTGGAAAGTTGAGGTAATTTTTTGCTTAGCGGAGACTAATCACGCTTATAAAATAAACACACTGGAGCTACGCATGAATTACGACACTTTGGCTGATCAAGGGACTATTACCAAGACAATTGAGGCTCTCAAAGCTCGCAATGTTCACCCTTACTTCGTGCAAACCAAGGATGAAGCGCTAACTCAAGTTAAAAGTCTGCTACCTCAAAGAGCAGAGGTGATGACAGGAGGTTCCACGACTCTTGAACAGATCGGCTTTGTTGATTTGTTAAAAACAAAACAGCATCCATGGGTTAACTTAAAAGATGCAATTTTGGCTGAAACGGATGAAAAGAAACAAACAGAACTTCGGCAAAGAAGCGTTCTTTCTGATTATTTTCTTGGTAGTGTCCATGCTATTGCAGAAACTGGAGAAATTCTTGTTGCATCAGCGTCTGGCAGCCAAATTCCTGCATACGCTTTTACCAGTAGCAATATCGTGTGGGTAGTGGGAGCTCAGAAAATTGTTCCTTCTCTAGAAGAAGGATTTCGCAGAATTAAAGAGTATGTCTACCCAAGGGAGGATAAACGGATGAAAGCTACTGGAGCGGCAGGAACAGTGATTGGGAAATATTTCATTTTCGAACGGGAAATTATGCCGAATCGTACGATTTCTTTGATCTTAGTGAATGAGAAATTAGGATTTTAGTTAGTTGCATTAGCGCGTTGTTTGGAATAACGAAGAATTGCTTCCATCTGGGAAGTACACCACGGCTGTGAAAGCAAAATTCAGGAATAAAGCTTGCAAATACTGCCCAAATGAGAGCTCCTACTTGTCAGTATGAAGGGAAGTTGTATGCTTTTTAAGTGTTAAAATAGCAAGCATAAAACCATAGCTGTTTTTTTGACTGAATTATATGATCAAATGTATACTTAAGATTGTTAAGATCCTACTTTTTTTAGTGGCTAGTATTGTCCTGCTTTTGCTCATTTGCTTGTGATTCTGTAGGTTTTAGTAAAACTTGAAGTTGCAATGGTGCCAATACTCCTTACTTCTTTCTTGTTACTGCCATCAGTAATGATTTGCTGCTACAAAATCCTGCAGCAAATTCAATCAATGATAAGGAAAACAGACTATGAAAAAGAAATTCTTCACTGCAATGCTTCTCGCACTTTTGCTGCCAGGAGTTGGGTTGGCGAAGGAGCGTTTTCAGGCAAAATGGATTTCTCAAGATCAAGGGACTTGGGGAACAATGAAAGCCCATGTACTTCTGCCTGGGAAGAGTCTTACTGTCACAGCAAAATTTCAAAATGTTGGAACGGATTGTTGGTCAAGTGATGACAAGCAAGATTTTACGTCAGCAAACGATACCTTTGTTGGGTTCTATGTGTATAAAGATCAAACATGGTCTACGCCTGCGTCTTATAATGATCAGAAAAACTCTCACTTCGGCTCAAGTCTTTGGGCAGGCTCTGGTTGGGGAACCAGTCGAGATGGTAAAACACAAAATGCCCGTGCGGCTAAGCTAAAAGAATCTTCCGTCTGTCCAGGTAGCACTGGAACATTTAGTTTTACGCTCAATGCTCCTAGTGACAATCAGTATACAAACAACCTTCTTGACACAACAAAAACCAAGATTGATGAGCGTATTCATCGTGAGGATCTCTCTTTAGCTGCTTCTCGAGCATGGATGAAAGCTGATGCTGCCTATCCTAAGGGCACTGGTGATCCTGCAGGTATCGCACATGTTTGGTTTCCTGTTCGTTTTGAGGATGGTGTTTTGACCCAACAAGAAGTGAACGATTATGTGTATTATCTGACTCCTGCTTCCCAGGACGTACACACTTCTATACTGGAATTTGAAAAACGTTTAGATAGTTTGGGAAATTCTAGCTCCGCAGCGAACGATTTAAAAAATTATGTAAAAAATACTCTCTTACCAAGACTAGCAACAGCCCGTTCCGTATTACAAAATCAAGAAGCACCGTATGAAATGCGAACGTTACGTCAACCAATTTTAGATATTGTAGACTATGAGGAAAAAGCATTTTCCATCACCATACCGATGCTTGAAAAAGAAGCAAATGGGACACTTACTCAAGCTGAAGGTGATAAGTACTTGGAGGATTTCATTATGGCACTTGGGAAAATAACTGTGCCTATAGATGAGGTAGGAAAAGAAATCCAGCCAATTAAAAGTCAGTGGCCAGGGGTGGATGTTTCTTCTTTGGGAAATATTTTATTAGGATTTGTTGCATCGTAGGTTTTGAGATATTACGGCAGCAAACAAGATTGATTGTTTATAAGTTTCAAAAGCACTAAGGGAATACCCTTAGTGCTTTTTTTTAGCTATAGTTGAGCTACATATTTTTTTAGCAACTCGCGATAATGAACATTCTTGCAACAATACGATGGTCTAGTTTTTTCTATGAACAATGCTATATCCACCTTCATCAAGCTTTCTAATCTCAACCTCTCCTCCCTGCCTTAACTCAAGACAAGAGTATTTGACGTCTTTTGACAGCACAAGGGATCCACCGTGAGAACCATGATGCCTAATTCCTTGTGTGGATAAAACAGCGCTTAAATTTGTGACGCCAACAGTATCGACAGCATGGATTGCTAGTTCATCATTAACGTGCAAATCAAAACGTAGGGTTCTACCTTCATCGCCAACTGCACATTGCCTACTTCTATCATTAACCCAATACATACCTATATTTCCCGCTGTTTCACCTGAATGGGGTGTATTTTGAGTAGCTTTATGCGTTTCAACTCTTTGAGGATGTGTTTCGCTTTGATCAATACGATTGCCAATAAAATGTGCAACACCCCATGTAAATGCTGCTGATCCTATTGAACCGACAGTATACCCTGCTGCTTCAAGATATCTTCCACCTGAAAAAGCCTCAAAAGCTCTAACTCCAGCAATGGGTGTGGACAATAGCGCAACAGCGATATCACGACCAGCACGCAACTGGCGCTGTCTTTGAAACACTGAATCTTCATGAAAAGCAAGTTCTAATCTAGTCAAAAGAACAGCACCCCACAACCTCACATCAGAAAATTTCTCAAATTCTCCGACTGAAAGTAAATGACTGCCATACAAACCTAGAGCGTTTCCTCCAGCCACAGCAGAAAATCTTTGCCACTCACTTTTAAAAAGAGATGTTGTTCTACGAGTAGTTCTACAAGCTGCTTCACTAACTTTTTTCGCAACTGGAGCAACCCAAGCAGGCAATTCCACCCTAGACATAAAATTTGTTCCTAAAAAATCTAAACAATGCTTAAAAATACCATATTTTATAATAAAGTCAATACATTTTATGTTATGTTCATTTACTTCTTTATTCTCCTAAAAAATCAAAATTTACCCTGGTTAGCGCTAATTTCTAGAATGATTTGAACTTATTCGATAAAAATATCTCCAGACATCTTGAGCAACTACTGCACAACATCCACAAACTATGTCAACTATTCTTGACAATTCCTAGTCCAATCAATCATTTACCCATATGGCTCTCTAAAGCCAAAAAAAAATCTGTTGACGGAATCATGAAACCCCTATAATATTGAAAATACCCCAAAATTTCGCAAGCAAAAATTGCGAGGGTTGGTAGTAGACTCGGCACAGCGTCTGCTCTACCACACTCCAGAACTGAAAACAGTACCTCGGAAGGGTTTTCCCCTCCCCTCTTATTCCCATGTTGTGCTGTAATCATGCTCTTTCTCTCTCTAAACATAAGGAAAATGCTCATGCCTGTTGATAAAATTAAAAAACGAAATGGCAACATTGTGGACTTTGATCAGGTGCGTATCGAACGGGCGATGGAGAAGGCATGTATAGAGCTTGGATACCGGCCATCACAGGGACAACTCAGAGCAATCACGGATGACATTATTGCAGCCGTTGAACTGCAATTTGGCGAAATAACTCCAGGAGTGGAGGCGGTTCAAGATATTGTTGAGCGAAAACTGGCTGAACATGGCTTGTTTGACGTTGCAAAGGCGTATATTCTTTATAGAAACGATCGTGAACTCAAGCGGCAGGAAGAAAAACAGGTTATCCTCCAGAAGATCGAAAGCAAGCAAATCACCGTGAAAAAGCGTGATGGAAGCGTGACAAATTTCGACACAGCAAAGATAGAGCTCGAACTGAAGAAAGTAGCAGAAGATTTTTCCACACCGATTGATTTTGAAGGCATTTTGAGAGACTGCAAATCAGCTGTATACGATGGCATTACGACAAAAGATATCAGCAAAGCCATTATCATGGCATTACGAAGTAGAATCGAGCGCGATCCTGTTTATTCATCAATGGCTTCATGCTTTCTTTTTAATGATCTTTATAATGATGTATTGGGCACCAACGAGTTTTCTGAAGATTTTAAGACGGTGTATCAACAGAAATTTGCTGAAAAAATCCAGATTGGCGTGGCTTCTGGTCGTTTGGATAAACGGATGCTTGATTTTGATTTGCACTCACTTTCGCTGGTTCTGAAACCCGAACGTGATCATCTTTTTACGTATCTTGGTGCGCAAACATTATACGATCGTTATTTTATTCGTAACCTTTCCCAAGAAATTCTTGAAGTTCCCCAGTACTTCTGGATGCGCGTGGCGATGGGACTTTCATTACTTGAAGAAAACAAAGAGCTGAAGGCGAAAACCTTTTACGAGACTATTTCTTCATTGCACTATGTTCCTTCTACCCCTACCCTTTTCCACTCTGGAACTACACATCCTCAGATGAGCTCATGCTACCTCACCACTGTTGATGATGATCTTAACCATATTTTTAAAGCGATTGGTGACAACGCCCAGCTTGCAAAATGGTCTGGTGGTCTAGGAAATGACTGGACCAATATTCGCGGAACTGGTGCACAGATTAAAAGTACCAACGTTGGCAGCCAGGGCGTTGTACCGTTTTTGAAAATTGTTGATGCAGCAACAGCTGCGATCAACCGCAGTGGAAAGCGTCGTGGAGCTACCTGCGTGTACCTTGAAACTTGGCACTATGATATTGAGGACTTTCTCGAATTGAGAAAAAATACAGGCGATGAACGACGCCGCACCCACGATACAAACACGGCAAACTGGATCCCTGATTTGTTTATGAAACGAGTGCTTAACAATGAAGGTTGGACGCTTTTTTCACCTGATGAAGTGCCTGATCTGCACCACATTTACGGTAAAAAGTTTGAGCAGAAATATGTTGAATATGAGCAGAAAGTAGAACGTGGAGAAATTAATCTTTTCAAAAAAGTTCGGGCTGTTGACCTCTGGAGAAAAATGATCACGATGATGTTTGAAACCGGCCATCCATGGATTACGTTCAAAGATCCCTGCAATGTTCGTTCACCACAAGATCATGTTGGTGTGGTGCATAGTTCCAACCTCTGCACGGAAATTACACTCAACACTTCTAGAGAAGAAACCGCTGTCTGCAATCTTGGGTCGATCAATCTATCACGCCATATTACTGATGGCAAACTTGATAGAGATCAACTAAAAGCTACTGTCACCACTGCTATCCAAATGCTCGACAATGTGATCGATCTTAACTTCTACCCTACTGAAGAATCCCGATATTCCAACATGCGTCACCGTCCTATTGGCATGGGTGTGATGGGGTTGCAGGATGCGCTCTATAAGATGGATTTACAATTTGATAGCGAAGAGGCGGTTTTGTTTTCTGATGAGGCGCTTGAATTTATTTCCTACTATGCGATCCTCGGCAGTTCGCAACTGGCAAAAGAACGTGGCGCGTACTCAAGCTATCAGGGCTCAAAGTGGAGCAAGAATATTTTCCCAATTGATACGCTAAAAATGCTGGAAGAAGAACGAGGAATGACCACAACAGTTGACTCAACCTCCCGCCTCGACTGGAGTTACGTTCGTGAACAGGTGCGTCAGTTTGGCATGCGAAATTCAAACTGTATGGCTATTGCACCAACCGCAACCATTTCCAACATTGCCGGTTGCCTGCCTACTGTTGAGCCAATATATAAAAATCTGTATGTGAAATCCAACGTTAGTGGTGAGTTTACCGTAGTGAATCAATACCTGATTGAAGATCTGAAAAAGCTGGGGCTGTGGAGCAAAGATATTTTGGAAAAATTAAAATACTATGATGGTAGTATTCAGAATATCAAGGAAATTCCAGATACCGTGCGTGGTAAATACAAAGAAGCATTTGAAATCGACACGTATTGGGTAATTCGCCACGGTGCATATCGAGGAAAATGGATTGATCAAAGCCAGTCTATCAATATCTTTTCTTCAACCCAGTCAGGAAAGGCTATTTCTGAAATTTACATCAATGCCTGGAAAATGGGGCTGAAGACAACCTATTATCTAAGAACACTTGGTGCGTCATCGATTGAAAAATCAACTCTCGATATCAATAAGAAATATGATGCAGTAACCCCATCTTCAACAGGAGCTGTCGAAGATCTTGTTTCTGCTTCCGTCAAAGCCTGTAGCATCGAGGATCCTACCTGCGAAGCTTGTCAGTAACAAGATGAGCTGTCATCCTAAAATTAGTTTAGAATGACAATACATAACCATGTAAAGAATTATTAGGGAGTCCGCTATGACCGCCGAACCTGTTTCACCAATTAACAAACATAAAACTATCCTCAACTGCTCAACTACTGATCCGAACAAAATTCTTCCGATGAAGTACCAGTGGGCTCGCAAGCACTATAAAGATGGGGTGGCAAACAACTGGGTGCCTGAAGAAGTGAACATGCAGAAAGATGTGGAGATGTGGAAGAACCCAACGGCGTTGACCCTTGATGAACGCCGACTTGTTATGTGGAATATGGGATTCTTTTCTACTGCGGAAAGTCTTACTGCAAACAACATTGTATTGACGATTTACAAGAACATTACCAATCCTGAATGTCGCCAGTATCTTCTTCGTCAGGCGTATGAAGAAGCGGTGCACACCGATACTTTTATTTATTGCTGTGACACACTTGGGCTTGATCCTGAAGAAGTGTATAACATGTATCAAACCATCCCGAGTATTAAAGCTAAAGATGAGTTTGTTGTAAATATGACTAAGTCACTTCTTGATCCCAACTTCGTTTCGGTAGGGAAAGAAAATATTCAAAGGTTTGTTCATGATCTTGTGGGTTACTACATCATCATGGAAGGAATTTTCTTTTATGCTGGATTTGTGATGATGCTTTCATTTCTTAGACAAAACAAGATGGTTGGAGTTGGTGAGCAGTTTCAGTTCATACTTCGTGATGAGTCTATTCACCTTGCCTTTGGGAGTGATTTGATTAACACGATTGTTGAAGAAAATCCAGAAATCTGGACTCCGGACTTTAAGCAAGAAATTACAAACAATATTAAAAAGTCTGTCGAACTAGAAGATGATTATGCGAAAGATTGTTTGCCCCGAGGAATTCTTGGATTAAATGCTGAGGTAATTAAGGAATATATTCAATATATTGCCGACCGTAGGCTGGAAAGAATCGGAATTGAAAAAGTGTATGGTTCTGAAAATCCTTTTCCATGGATGAGTGAGATTATTGACTTGAAAAAAGAGAAAAATTTCTTTGAGACTAGAGTGACTGAGTATCAGAGTGGAACCCTTAGTTGGGATTAATTCGCAACTTGTGCTGTATACAATGTTGCCGAAGCAAATCCCTGGTTCAGGGAAATATATTGAGATATGGCTAACTCAATATATTTCCAACTGTTGAGGGTATTCTTTGCCGACATTGCATTGTCCCGCCAATACGTCGTGGTGTACTTTAATGTTTTATTATAAAATGGCAACTTTGAGCACTTAGCAGTTACACCTACTCGTCTACGGTTGGTGACGCTTGAGAGATCGGGTCTTCCCCTCCCCTGCTAGTCTCTTTTACAGAAGAAACGAATTGACAGCTGTAGAGAAATAGAACAACAAAGACAACCAGCACCACCACTGCTGTTCCTGCATACTTTTTGTTATTTTTTTTCATGCAATTTTCCTTTTGGTTACGGTGTTATTAGCATTATCGTACCAATAGCACTATAAAAAGAAAACACTACTTGAGGTGTTCTGCAATTTCTTCCACCGGTTTACCTGCGCCAACCCATTTCCCCACCTCTGTTCCTTTACTGTCTACTTGAACAAAGGTGTGATGCACGTTGATGGCATATTTTTTCTTCAGTTCTGTTTCTTTATCGTAGTCTGCAACTAGGATTGTCACCGTTGAAGGAAGTGCATCGAAGTTTGTCTTTAGGGCTTCTCTGGTGGCTTTACACACTGGACACCAGCTCGCATAGAAATAGAGGATTGCTTTTCCATTTCCCGAGGTGGCCTTAGCTAGATTTTCGGCTGTATAGGGAAGAAATCGTTGTGCAAACGCTTTACCTGCTGGTGAGTCAGGAATCAATTCTTTTGTCGGCTCTGGCTTAACAGTAGTTATAGATGTAGCGATGCGTGTCTCTTGATTTTCAGGAATAATTTCCTGCGTTGGACTTACCTGTGCATCTTCTTGCGTGCGTAAGGGGGTATTGATTCCATTTGATGAGCATCCTGCGAGTAAACCTATAACAATCAGCGGAAATGAGAGCAACCGGATAAGGCGATGATTTAGTGTGTGTTTCATAGTTGTATTTCCTGTGACAGTACTGTTGCAATAGTAACCGAGCAATAGATTTTGAACAAGTTGTAGTTTTCCTCATTTTGTTGCCATTTTTTCCTCGTTTCTATTGACTATTACATAACAATAATGTACTATCGCTACTTGATCGAATGCACGATTTTTTAATCTTTCTTGTAACAAAATTCACTTTTGGGTGTAACTATATATAATGACTGAACCGGCTACTACAAATTGTTTGCCTTCTGTTAACCTGGAATTAGATTCTTGGATAGTTGAGGCTCAACATGGCGGAGAAAGCTTTTCCAAGATTTACCAGCATTTTCTTCCGAAAATATATAACTACGTCTATTATCGAATTGGGCATACTGAGAAGACTGAAGATCTGGTTGCTGAAGTTTTTCTGGCTGTTGCCAAGCATTTTAAAACATTTTCTGGTAACTCAACCTACCTTAGTGCATGGATTTATACGATTGCAAGAAATCATATTAACAATTTTTATCGTCAAAAAAAGCGAAAAACTCAGATATTTTTTGAACCCGACGAGGTAATGAACATAGTTGCGGTTGATTCTGAGGCTTTTGCAAAAGTAGAAAAAAATCTGCAAATTCATAAAATTCGAGAAGCAATGCAACTACTGACAGAAATCGATCAGGAGATTATTGCTCTTCAATATTTTGAAGGTATGGATCGTCATCAAATAGCATCTATCGTAGGTTTCAGCCCAGGAGCAGTTGCAACAAGAGCCTCGCGAGCTCTGAAAAAATTAAAAGGACTGCTTCAACAACAAGCAGCTTAGACACCTATGTTTTTTTCTTTTTGGGGAAAATTGAACGATAAAGATCACCAAGATCAAGACATTCTTGATGATGTTTTACAGTGTGCTAAACCAACAACACATTTACCTGATCAACGTTTTGCAGAAAACTTGGGAAAGATGGTTGAGGAAGCGTATCTTGCATCATTTGTTCCCATGCCTTCTGCTTTATCTTTTTCTTCAAAAATGAAACATGCTCTTTCAGATGTTAAGGTATTTTTTCTATCTGCATTCGCTCGTATTTCTATAAGCATTTGTGTTATTGTTTCATTTTTTTCAACAAGTATGTTTGTTTATGCAAATCCATCGATAACCGTTCGATCACCGCTGTATCCTTTAAAAACTGGCCTTGAAACTGTTGAGGGAGTCACGGCAATTGGTACAGAGCGACAAATTCTGTACCATAGTAAAATTGCTACCTATCGTTTTGATGAGATGAAATTTTTGTTGGCACATCAGTATCCTGAGGCTTCACTTGCTTTGGAAGAAAGTAATCGGCATCTTGCTAAAGCTACCGAACTCCTGGCCTTGCTTCCGAATGAAACTAAAGAATTACTAGCCGATGCCGTTGTAGCGATGGTTACTAATGAAAGCGTGGACTTGTTGTCTGAAAATATGAAATCACTAGTAGGAGATACAAGCACTCCTACACTGGAACAAAAAGATGAATCATTTGCTTTGGCTGAAAATATGCATAACCTCGTGCAACAGAACCTTTTACAATCGACTAAAAGGAAAACCAGTCCTTCTGTTGCAAGTGATGATGCAGCTCCGCTTACAGAGAAGGAACAAACACTCACTTCCGTTGCAAATTTGGAACCTACTCGAGAAACAACTTCAGCAGTATTACCTGCGCAACCTCAAGCTCCAACGGCGACTCCAACTACGTTTTCAGAAGATGTAGTTTCAAAAGTAGCGACTGCAACTCCATTTATTCCATCTTCTCCTACACCTACATCATTTCCGACTGAACCACCTACTCCTCCTAGTCAACCAACAAATACACCGGAAGAGCTACCAACTGTAGATATTCCTACCGAGGTTGCTGAACCAACAGAGATACCGGCTCCACCCACCACAATACCAACAACTCCACCTGAAGCTACTCCACAAGTAGAGAGTACTCCACATCATCATCATCATTGATAAAAAGTAGGCAAAGAAAACCCAATCTACTAGATTGATGACGGATGATGATGCTGATACTTGCTTGAGAACACAAAGCCCTAGCAGTTTTGCTATTATACTAACGTACAATTACTAAAGAAGTTTTTGATCTGGTATTAGGCATCGTTGTGACTTTGTACCACTTCTATATAACTTAATACGTTTCCAACTGTTGAGGGTATGCTTTGTCTGTTTATTGTTGAATTAGCTATAAGCAATAACATTTACACAACTCAATCGTTTTGATGTAATAGAAGGACGAAAGAGTTACAAACAAAAAAAGGAACCTGTGTTATGATTCGATCACTTAAGTTTGCTACTGTCGGGGCGATAGTTACTTTTGCTGCATTTTTTGCCTTTCAACCTATTACCGGTTTTGGAGCAACAACACCTACTCCAACAGCGACAAAAACTCCTACTTCAACAAAGACAGCCACATTTTCAAAGACACCTACAGTGAATAAGTCCATTACTGCGACACCTGTTGTTACCGTTACTCCTGTTCTTCCTGACAATGCTAAAACTCCAAAAGATTTTTGGGCAAAAGGGTTTCAAGCAAAGTGGATTTCTCAGACACAGGCAGGCACCACTGATCAATACTATGCCGTGCTACCAGGTGATTCAATTACTGTTCAAGCTGTTTTTCAGAACGTCGGAGCGGAAACATGGTTTAATGCTCCAGCAGAGCGACAGGTATGTATTAATGTTTATAAAGATAAACAGGTTATTTCAGCTCCAGTAGGTACTGGGTATGATGACCCTGCTAGTCCTAAATTTGGACGTAGCTATTGGGCTGATCCAAGCTGGGCAAAAGAAGACTATCGATTGGGTTGTATTCTTGAAAATTCAGTGGCTACCGGACAGGTTGGTACGTTCAGTCTAAAATTTCTTGTTCCAGCAAATACTCCTGCAGGAAAATATCGAGAAGATATAACCCTAGCAGCTGGAGCTTTCTGGATGGCTGCAGATGCTGCATACCCACAGGGAACAGGTGATCCGTTGGGTGCAGCACACATATGGGTTGGCTTAAATGTTGGCGTAGCTCCAACTGTACTACCAACAGTTACTCCAACTGCTACACCTATTAAAACTCCGACTGTAGCAGAGCTAGAGGCTTATGCATTGAAGGTGCTCAATGATTCACGAGTTGCAAAAGGACTTCCTGTACTTTCTGCAAATGTAAACCTAGCTAAGGCGGCGAGAGATCATAGTGTGGATATGGATAAAACAGGAATGCCGTCAGCTTTTGGTATAAATGGAAGCACAGTCCAGCAAAGAATTGCTAAAGTTGGAGTTTCTTGTCCTTGTGATGAAAATGAGACCATACTCACAATTGATAAAACGCAAGTGGACCCGTATAACTTTGCTGTAAAATCGAGTACTGATTTTTTTCTTGGAATATCACCCTACAAAGATCTTATCTTATCGACAAGCTACACGAAGATAGGTATTGGCGTAGTTATTAATGGTGACAAGATTTCAATCACTTACGATTTCGCCAAGTAATTTGACATATATTCGACTACATGATATTGTTTACCTTCTTTGCTACAATGTAGTAAAGCATGTATATATAATTAACCCTCTAAAAGGAGATCCATCAATGACAAACGCCAAGACAAACCTTCTCAAACTCGTGACTGCACTTTTCCTCTTCGCAGTAACAGTAGTCAACTATCCAGGAATCGGACAACTTTACACTCTCTATCGTAACATCAACACAAGTGAAAAAGTTGGATGCACTTATACAAACAACGTTTCAAACTGTTTCGTTATCAAAGCGTAATAGCATTGATTTAACAAAAACGTCTGTTTTGCCCGTATGCTATGCATACGGGTTTTTTTTTGATCTATTTGATTTGTTATAATGATAGAACTATTGAGAATACTGCAGAATGCCTAAAAAAGAGAAAAATCCCTATACAAAATATTTGCAAAAAGAATTGATTCTTCGTGATCAGTTGGCAATTGATAGAACTATTCTTGCCAACGAGAGAACACTTTTATCTTACTATGGAACGGGGATAACCCTTTTAGTTTCCTCAATAACACTAATTAAATTTTTTGAGTTTCTTTTAATTGAAATTGCTGGTTTTTGTCTTATACCTCTTTCACTACTTTGCATGATTGTTGGATACAAACGCTATGTGACTATGCGTTCGCAAATTTTCACTATAAGTACTCAATCACACATACTCCATGCTCAACAGGATAACCCTACTAACAGATGAAAAAAGCAACTACTAGCCAATTGGAATGCTATCAGCTTGACTCGCCCTACACATCTTTTGCAAAAGAGAGCCTCATTCTTCGTGATCAGTTAGCCGTCGACCGATCAATTCTAGCAAGTGAACGTACAATGTTGGGTTTTGCAAAAGTAGGTGTAATGAGTTTGCTTTTAGCAACACTACTTTTTCATTTAGCTTTTGAGATCTGGTTTCAAATACTTGGGGGGCTACTTCTATTTCTTGGAATTTTTTCTCTTCGTCTATGCATACGACAATTTAGGAAATTTATGCTTTTAAATTCTGAACGTACTTATTGAAAAATCTTGAATTTTCACAACTATGCAAAATACACTTGCACCAATAAAGATAAGCATATGAACAGTATTGGGTGTAATAAAGCTACCAAAAGACAGCCACTTTTTTCAAAAGTACTTCATGTCATTGTCTTTGTGTATACAGTCTTTTTTTCTTGCTATGTGTTGCTGCTTTTTCTCAACTTTTCTGGTGGAATCAACGGTTATGTTCCAGCAAATTTTCCCTCAATGGTGTATGGTTATGGATATAGTCCATATGTAAGTAGAGCTTTACTCCCTTTTTTTATTCGCTTTATTACCCTAATAACTCCTTATTCATTGCATCAGGTTTTTCTACATTCATTCGTTACGTTGCACCTCTCTGCACTGATGGATTGGCACCAAAATTGGGAGACGGCATTTATTTCTGAATATCTTATTGGGTGTTTACTTATTTTTTCTTGCTTAATTGGTTTTCTGGTAGCTATTTGTGGACTCTACAGAGTAGTCTGCACATATTCTTCAAATATATATCTGTATCTACCAATCCTTGCCCTTTCAGGTATTCTTCTTCATTTTAGCTATCAAAATTATCTTTATGATTTCTCCACGCTCTTTTTAAGTACAATAGGGTATCTATTTCTGTATCGTGCTGATTGGAAAAGGTATTTATGCATATTTATTTTGGCCGTTATAAATAAGGAAACGGCGATACTTTTCCTGTTGTTGTTTAGTCTTTACTATTGGAAAAGTCCTTTATTATCACGAAAAGAGTTTATTAAGTTATCAATCCTACAAATTATTTTTTTTGTTGGTATACGTACAACAATTTATTTCCTTTTTCAAAAGAATCTTGGAACGCCGCTTGAGTTTCATTTCTACGATCATACCCTTCCTATAGTTGAACATTTATTTATTTTGCATTGGAATACTGTTATTTTTCTCTTAATTTTTTTATTGATTATATATAGG
>Ga0194060_10002031_pt1 | contig 14461 bp, 8 predicted proteins | sample SepL225m_MetaG_FD_163427 | JGI IMG/M metagenome (GOLD analysis project Ga0194060, IMG submission 163427) | Anoxic zone freshwater microbial communities from boreal shield lake in IISD Experimental Lakes Area, Ontario, Canada - Sep2016-L222-5m | ecosystem: Environmental > Aquatic > Freshwater >... | reverse complement strand
TCTTAATACGTGGTCTGGTATTGTGCATGGTAGTTTAATGCTAAAGGCGGAGTAACTTTGAGAGATATACGTACTACAATTGAAACTGGTCGTACACGAGCAGGATTTCGTCGTTTTGATGACGAAAGAACTACCTCGAGGATTACAAATACCCTTTACGAATGGGCAACTAGCGATTCAGATAAAAATTTCAAACGATTAGGAAAAGTGATCCAATTAGCGGACCAGCGTCTAGGTAAGAATCATTTCTCCACCTCTCTTCATATAAAAAAAATTCAAGCTGACATAGACCGATTGTGGGCTGCAAAACGTGCAAAAGCTAATAGAAATAGCAACGCTGACGAGATGATCAGGCAGCATGAGAATTTCCTAAAAAAAGACTTGAATGAAGTAGCAAGAGCTTTTCAAAGCGATTGGTCAACAATTCTTAAGGACTTACGACGTGAAGAAGGTTCTTCTCCAAACAAACCAAAAAGAAGTCTTGCTCTAAAACTTGCTAGACCCGTTTGCACTTTACTTTTGGTCTCAGAAGCCGCATCTATTCTGTATGGTTGTAGCTCTAAAAATCCACAACGCACAGTACCCATAAATGAAACAAGCGCAACAATGCAACCAACAGCATCTACAGTTGCTTTAGAAATGACAACTCAACCACATGACGAAAAAATCGATACACAATACCATTGCGAGATACATGGAGAAAGAGATCCAAGCTTACCTATGGATGTTGTTATATCAGGCACAAAAATAACAGTTTGTACGCGATCATTTACGATTCAACATCCAATATATAAGCTAGATGATAAGCGAGTTGCTCTTACACAAGAAGAATTCGACAGAGGAGTGGCAATACTAACATCATTAGTTTCTAACATGCCGACACTTCTTAGGCAAACACCTTCATCGTTTGTACTTTCTAAAAGACCTAATGGTATTTTTGCATGGGCAGAGCTTGCAGAAACAGGCCTGTTGACTGGAGGAAAAGAAGATGGAGTAGGAGGGCCAGATAACGATCTTTATATATTTGGACTTAAACCTGAACTTTCTGACGCTGTTTTTCGTTACACTGCAAGACATGAATGGGGACATCTCTGGAACCATATCAATGAAAAAAATCTTAAAGATTTTCCCAATAACTTATCTTCAATTACTTGGTATGGCGAAAGTAGAAGAAACTCATCAGTATTCAATCTTGAGGTTTTTGCAGAAATTTTTGGTTTTTGTGTAAGCCCTGTGGCTTTTGATGGCTTTAGAATAAACCTTTCCACACTTCAAGATCTTGGAGCTACAGAAAAAGTAGATTACGTAGAACAATTACTTCAAAACAATGGAACTACACTAAGTTACTCTAAAGCTGAGACTACGGCATACAATAATAGAATAAAAACACTAATGGATAGCAATCCTACTTTTATTACTAGTTTAACCGGCTCGCATTTTAACCTGTTTGTTTCTAGAGGAGGTCTTCAAGAACCAACCGACCAACTGAAAGAAGAATACAACAGAAAAGATGATTTCATGGCTGTCGCACTTGCATTATTACCTGTTAGCAATAAAGAGTCTGATAAAACCGCGCAAATGTCGTATTTGAACGAACTTATGGCATCAGCTTTTTTCGATCCCCAACTTGCTAATAAAATTGTTTTGATAGCCCAGTTCTTTGAAACAAATGGGGTAGCAACAACCATACCTTCTAATGAGTTACAAAGCAGGTTTAAATATGCAGGGGCAGGCAGAATTGATATTAGTAAAATAACTCAAGAGATTATCTTTTACGACAAACAAGGCAAACCAACAGGAAAACTGCCTTACACTCCACTATCTAATCCAAACTTCACCGGCAGGGTAGAGTTAAGTGAACAGCAGAGTTTACTATTTCAACAAGTTCCAAGCCCTCTAAACGGGGAACCAATAGTCACCTATTTTTTCGGACAAAAAGATACTGGCTTTGGGCAAGCTATTCCACCTTCAGAATTTGGAAATCCTTTCACGACGATCATGCAATAAAAAAAGACCAGATTCCAAATGAATCTGGTCTTTTAAAAAAGAAAAAAGTATAAAAAAAATCCCCGGCAATGACCTATCTTCGCAGGCCCAAAGGACCAACTATTGTCGGCGCTGGAGTGTTTCACTTCTGTGTTCGGTATGGGTACAGGTGGTGCCACTCCGCTCAGATCACCGGGGAACGGTATAAATAAAACGTCTTGCTAGCTTGTTTAAGCTCGCAGTTTGAAAAAGTTTCTTGATACTGACTACACAATTAAGAGAAAAACTGCAAAAAATATAAAAATCCCCGGCAATGACCTATCTTCGCAGGCCCAAAGGACCAACTATTGTCGGCGCTGGAGTGTTTCACTTCTGTGTTCGGTATGGGTACAGGTGGTGCCACTCCGCTCAGATCACCGGGGAACGGTATAAATTAGGCAAAAAGCTATCTATCAGTAGCCGACAGCTAGAAACTAGCTATATGCTACTCATGATGCTCAAGTAAAAGTTTCTCGACAACTGGCCGCAAAAGACTACAATCAAATCCTCGACCGATTAGTATTGCTGAAGCTCAACACATCTCTGTGCTTACACCTGCAATCTATTTGATCAAACACAGTACGCATCTTATCGAATTCTGACCGAAGTCAAAACTTTCAAAAACTTGCACAAAGTTTGATCGTGTACCAGGTTATCTACCTGGGGTCTTACCCGTCTTCCTACCAGAACGGACTCAAATCAACTTTATAACCGAAGTCATAAAGCATCCTCAAGCCCAGATAGGATTGACGACAAGATACCTCATCTTAGGGTGGGCTTGGCGCTTATATGCTTTCAGCGCTTATCCCTTCCGGACGTAGCTACTCAGCAATGCTACTGGCGTAACAACTGATACACCCTTGGTCCGTCCACCCCGGTCCTCTCGTACTAGGGGCAACTTCCTTCAATTTTCCTACGATCATGGAGGGTAGAGGCCGACCTGTCTCACGACGGTCTGAACCCAGCTCGCGTACCGCTTTAATGGGCGAACAGCCCAACCCTTGGGACCTTCTCCAGCCCCAGGATGCGACGAGCCGACATCGAGGTGCCAAACCCTGCCGTCGATGTGGACTCTTGGGCAGGATCAGCCTGTTATCCCCGGGGTAGCTTTTATCCGATGAACAATGCCCCTACCACGAAGTGGCAAAGGTTCACTAAGCCCGACTTTCGTCCCTGCTTGACTTGTATGTCTCGCAGTCAAGCTCCCTTGTGCCTTTACACTATCGCGCTGATTTCCATCCAGCGCTAGGGAACCTTTGGGCGCCTCCGTTACTCTTTAGGAGGCGACCGCCCCAGTCAAACTAGCCACCAAACTCTGTCTCGGTACCGGATATACGGAGACCGATTAGAACACAAATTTATACTCAGTGGTATTTCACTGTTGACTCCACCAACCCTAACGAGTCAGCTTCAACGTCTCCCACCTATGCTACATAGTAAAAACTCGTATCCAAAGTTTCAGTTCTAGTAAAGCTCCACGGGGTCTTTTTGTCCTGGTATGGTTAGGCCGCATCTTCACAGCCATTTCAATTTCGCCGAGTCCCTCGTTGAGACAATGTTCAAGTGGTTTAACCTTTCGTGCGGGTCGGAACTTACCCGACAAGGAATTTCGCTACCTTAGGACCGTTATAGTTACGGCCGCCATTGACCAGGGCTTCAGCTCAGAGCTTCGCCTTACGGCTAACCCCTCACCTTAACCTACTGGCATTGGGCAGGTTTCAGCCTCTATACGTCCGCTTTCGCGTTTGCAGAGACCTGTGTTTTTGTTAAACAGTCCCTTGAACCGATTCCTGCGCCCTTCTTCCTCGCAAAGATAAATCTAAGCGGATCTGAGAGGGACCCCTTCTCCCGAAGTTACGGGGTGAATTTGTAGAGTTCCTTAACGAGGGTTCTCTCGGTCACCTTGGTATACTCTACCCGCCTACCTGTGTCGGATTACGGTACGGATACTGCACATTCTCACAACATGAAGTTTCTGGGAAACGGGACTCATTCGAATCGCAGCTCGGTTTCCCTCGCCGCTTTTGGTCACATCTTGAGTCTTCGAGGCTTAATCCGAAGACTCTTGAGAGCTTCAACGCCTATAGCCAAAAAACGCTCGAACTATCTCATTCCGTAATCATGCTGTTAGCGGTACAAATCATTCTTCAAATCCGTCTACTCCACAAGGGAGTAGGTGAGGAAATGGATGCAGAAATGTAACACTTGGTCGACTGTACAGTAGTACAGGAATATTAACCTGTTGTCCGTCGTCTACGCCTACTACGGCCTCGACTTAGGCCCGACTCACCCTACATTGACTACCATTGTGTAGGAAACCTTAGGCTTACGGTGTCCAGGTTTCTCGCCTGGATTTCGCTACTCATGCCAACATTCTCACTTCTGTACACTCCACCACGGCTTACGCTGTAGCTTCAACGCAGTACAGAACGCTCCCCTACCGCCCCCGACCTAAGTCGGAGACCCGCAGCTTCGGTTCTTGGCTTAGCCCCGTTACATTATCGGCGCGAGAGTATGATTGACCAGTGAGCTGTTACGCTTTCTTTAAAGGATTGCTGCTTCTAAGCAAACCTCCTGGTTGTCTGAACACTCTCACATCCTTTTCCACTTAGCACAAGATTAGGGACCTTAGCTGACGGTCTGGGCTGTTTCCCTTTTGATTATGGAACTTAGCTCCCACGTTCTAACTCCCACGGTATAGTGTGATGGTATTCACGGTTTGGTTAGGCTTGGTAAGCTTTCGCCCCCGTACCTATCCAGAGCCTTACCCCCACCACGGAACCCGTAGGGCTAGCCCTCAAGCTATTTCGGGGAGAACCAGCTATCTCTGAGTTCGATTGGTATTTCACCTCTATCCACAGCTCATCCCAAAGCTTTTCAACGCTCACGGGTTCGGACCTCCTCATGCTCTTACACATGATTCATCCTGGCCAAGGATAGCTCACTCAGTTTCGGGTCTACCAAACGCGACTAATCGCCCTATTCAGACTCGCTTTCGCTACGGCTTTTCCGCTTTAGCGGCTTAACCTAACGCCACGCTTGGTAACTCGTTGGCTCATTCTTCAATAGGCACGCAGTTAGACTGATAGGAGGTCTTATAACCCAGCTGTATTGCTACAGCCAAACTGTAAGCCTAATACCTATCCTGGTCCTTCTACTGATTGTAGGCTTCATGGTTTCAGGTTCTATTTCACTCCCCTTGCCGGGGGACTTTTCACCTTTCCCTCGCGGTACTAGTTCACTATCGGTCACCAAAAGTATTTAGCCTTGGGAAGTGGCCTTCCCGGATTCCCACTGAGTTTCACGTGCTCCGTGGTACTTAGGAATGCTTATATCCGGAGAAATCTACTTTCGTTTACGGGACTATCACCCTCTTTGGTTCCTGTTTCCGCAGGATTCAACTAGCAGTTTCTTTTTTAACCAGACCTGCCCAGTACAGTGGACAGACAAAGCACCCTGCAACACCCTACAAGCAACGACTGTAATCTTGACACTTGTAAAGTTTGGGCTGTTTCCCGTTCGCTCGCCGCTACTAGGGAAATTATTTCTTTTCCTGACGCTACTTAGATGTTTCAGTTCACGTCGTGCCCTTCCTATAAATAGGATCTCCACACGAAGTGGAGGAGTTTCCTCATTCGGAAATCCCCGAGTCAAAGCTTATTTGCCAGCTCGTCGAGGCTTATCGCAGGCTATCACGTCCTTCATCGGCTTTTGGTACCTAGGCATCCGCCATGAGCCCTTAGTAATTTGATCAAACTGCCTTTTGCAGCCAGATATCGAGAAACTTTAATACCTAGATTGTTAATGTGCACCGGAGAAGTAATGAACTTCTCTATATAAAACGAATGTGTGGACGAACAAAAAAAGCCGCTTTCACAAGCGGCTTAAGTAGCAAATGAGAATTTACTACCGCTTGCGAATCTGTGTTCTGCTACTTGTTGAATAGTGCTTATTCGTAGTGAGTAACATCGTAATAACATGAATACTATATACGGCTCAAAATTCTTTGTCAAGAATGATTTTTTGAAGTCAGAATGGGCGTTTTCGCCTGCTGATTTTTCTTCGTTTCCATTCTCATTTCACAAGAAAGTAGTATATTCGTCCCATGGGTGGAAAGCAAGGGGAATTTTAAAAGATTTATTCTATCCGCTTCACTGCTTGTTACTCCTGAAACAATACCTTGAAAATTATAAAAAAGTCCTCTGACTACACCTTTGATTATTTAACGATTCTTATCGGAAACCACACATGTGCGCGCCCGAAAGGATCTCCGTTGTCTAGATTTGCCATCCAGTTTGGTCCGTACGCTAACGTGAGATCTTCACGATAGTAGTATTCATTCTGCGGTGTCAGAGGGTTATCGTATTCGCTGTTTGGCAGTGCACTAAGCTGGCTGTGAAAATTAAAAAGAAAATGACCTTGCCCGCCAGGCAGAACAGCTTGCTCTTTAAGTAATGCCGCACGGGCATGGGAAATTTTTCCATCAAAACTAGTACCCCAGCTATCATCAAAAAAGTAGCTGGAGCCGTAAAATGCACTTTTAGGGTTGTTAAATTCTGGTGGCGTGGAGTAGAGCGGATCTTTGTATACGTAAAAACCTACATAGTCTTGGCGGGCAGCATCGTTGTACCATGGCATATTTCCAACGTTCTGAAATACTGCCTCTATTTGGACTGATTCGTTTTCTTTTAGTACATGCGGTTTGTCGGCACCTTGCCCTGTGCCTTGGGTTTGAGAAATCCATTTTGCTCGAAAAGTAGGCGTCCCTGTGACTGGGATAATAGTTGCGCTGGCGTTTGGAGTAGTGCTTGGCAATGGAGTCAGACGACTTTGAGATGGCTGACTTCCCCACAGAATGGCATTGAGAAGCACTTGCTGATTTTCGTTTTTGATTGAGGTGTCACTTCGTTCACCGGGTTCGTAAAAGACAACTTTCCCTAGTCCTACGGAACGTGTCCACCCAAGCATACGGTTTGAGGCTGTGCCATCGTAGAAATTATTTCCGAAAAGAGGTACGACCTGAGCCTGAGGGTTTACGGTGATCGCAGTGATCAATTCGTCTGGGTTGTTGGTGAAGGAGAAATAGGTGCTACTGCTGGAGTTGGTGTTTCCAATTGTATTGGGTGTGGAGGCAGTGTCGGTGTATGCCCTGCGCGTTGAACCGACTACGTTATATGTGCTGATGAAATTTCCAAGGTTGGTGTTAATAATGTAATGAGGACCGGGATATGCCAGTTGTGAAGAGCCAAGAGTAGAGGGAATTTCTCCTCCAGCGAGACCAACTAAACCGGTCAGAGTAGAAAGGTTCCCCTTTTTTCCGCCGTCATTAAAAAGACCATGATGAAGAATGATCAGCAATCCGCCATGCTCGACATAGTTCTGCAAGGCCGCATTTAAAAGGTTCTGATTTCCAGTGGCATACATCCGAAAGTAAATGATAGCGTCAAAATAGTCCGGACTAGATTTATCAGTTGTTCCAAGCGCGGATAACAATTGTTGTTCGTCTCCGATGGGTTGAGTCTGCAAGGGAAGTGTAGTTTGTAAGGCAAGATTACTGGCAATGTCGGTGTATTTTGCATAGGGCACGTCATTTCCGTTTCGGGTGGGCTCATCACCTCCGAAAACGGCAACACGCCTGGAGTATTGGCGTTGCACCGGATCAGGGTATGTTAGCAATGCATTGAGCACAGTGCGGGCAAAGTAGGTGAGCGTTTCCTGAGAATTGTCTCGACCTGTGATAATTGTGTCGGGGAAATTCGTTGGTCCGTCTACAACTACGGGTTCAACTGCCGAAATAGGATCGTTGGCGGTAGGAGTTCCCCCTGTAATTGATTGCAGCAGAATAACGCCCATTTGCTCAAAAGCGGTGGTAGTGATGGTATCAATTGGACTAGTGGTGGCATTTTTTCCTTTGAGGATGCTGATGCCGAGGTGGTCAGCCGTCTGATCTGCGGTCTTGTCTAAACGGATGTAGGAGAGAAGTGCTGAGCCATACTCAACGCCTCCAATAATTTTTCCTTCCCGTAATGCTTGGTTTACTAGCAGACTAAGCGTACTAACGCTCGCACCTACTGCATCAGTGGAGACTTTCTCAGTGGCAGTGATAAATCCATCATTAAAGTAAGGCTCATCTCCTCTTCCGCCTATAATCACTATTCCGTCGTAGTTGGAGGAAAAGTCTGCCGGTTTGATGTCTTGTATTGTTGTTTGACCCACGACAATCTTAGTATTACTTTCCAGTGTTGTTCCTGGGACGGTAATACTGGTACTGCTGTTTTCTGCTGATGCTATTCCGGTTTTTGATGAAACGATATCGCACGTGATTGATTGTGTTGTGAAAAACTGGGTTAGTGTTTCCAGCTGGGGTGCAGAGTAGTTTTCAAAGGGGAGAAATACGAGTAAGCGTTTTTGCGGAGCGTAGGAGAAGAGCTGGATTGGGATAAATACCATTGTACATAAGCAGAGTAAGGTGAGAGATATTTTGTTTTTCATGTTGGGGCCTCGTTGAATGACAGTATGTCTAGTATACCAAGAAATGCACTTTTTTGGACTTTTTAATGGGATAAACCGTACTTTTGGGATGAGCTACAACGTACTTCTCAATAAATTGTAACAACAAGCTACACTTGTGCATCATAATAGATGCAATTCTTACTTCTATGCACTTCAAAAACGTTTGTGTTTCATTCATTGCAAAACCTTTTTTTCTTTACCACAATAGGTTTTTTACACTTTTATTGATTTCAGCTAACTACTACGCTTGACAAAATTGGCGAGGTGTGCTAAAGTACCCCCTTATGCAACAACAGAGGACCCTTATGCGAGCAGGAAGCTGGAAATTATTCAAATTATTGGGTGTGTGTGTTGCACTTGTTTTTTGTATTGGTTTTTATATCACACAAGATCAGCATGCTGACCCAAAACATATGGCAGCTGCAGCTACTGTTGTCGCAACAGATCAAGCTACTGTGTTTATCCCTCGAAATACGTATACATTAACTGCTACACCAACGTTTACTCCCTCTCTTACCCCTATCTTTAGTTATACGATTACACAAACTCTCACTCATACTCCAACGTTTACTCCTTCTCTTACTCCCATCTTTAGTTATACGATTACACCCACTCTCACTCATACTCCAACGTTTACTCCTTCTCTTACTCCCATCTTTAGTTACACCATTACAAATACATTTACTCCGACCAACACACCACAACAGGGTTTTTTCTGTGAGGCGTTAACACTTAACAACCCACCAGCTGGTGGACAGGTAACGGTAAACTCAGGGGTAGTTACTATAATTTATGGAAATGCTCATGATGCTGATGGTATCAGTCAAGTTGCAGTAAAAGTTTATCGAGGAAATCCTGCATCGGGGACGCTGTTGCTAACACAGCTTTTAATTCCAGCTGGAAATTTCACCAGTTTTGATTATTCATTTGCATGGCAAGTGCCGATTGGCGATGCTATTGGAACGCTGTATTATGTAACTGCTCAGGCAACTGATCGCTTGGGAGCTACGAATGGGACAACGTGTTTTGCTCAAGGAATTTTTTATCTCATTACAACTATCACCCCTACGTTTACTTCGACCCCTATACCCTGCAATTCAACCTGCATACCCTCCTTGACGCCGACAAACACACCAACTTACACCGCTACGCCGACAGGGACTTACTACACACCTGTACCGACTTATACACCTCAATACACTTATACTCCGCAGCATACAAATACTCCTTATCCAACCTCGACTCCTCGCCCTACACAGCAAGTGTTAACGCCTACCGGCATTAATTATGGAAATTTCAATGGCACTATTGCTTTCCTAGAACTTCTTAGCCTTGCTGGGGCTGGCTTACTTTTTGCAAAAGCGAGAAAGCTTTTCTAAACTTCCTCCCATTGTCACTAGTTGAACGTTAACTTGTTATAAAAAAAGAGCCATCAGATTGATGGCTCTTTTTTTCACTAGATTCTTAGATTAGTTATGAAGTTTTTTTTATAGCATGAAGTATTAATATGAGTGTAATACTGATAACTACTCCACTTAACAGACCGATTGCTATCCAAATGATTAGGGATGTTGGACTAGGAAAAATAACAGGGGCAGAGGTGGTAACAACAAAGCTTCCTTCACCTGATGCCTTACTGGCTATTTCTGACTGCGCTTTCATAAATATTTCCAAGCCTTTTGCCAACTTTTCTCCGTTTTCTTTTGAATCAGAAGAAAACAAGACTTCGACAACGCGTTCCGTTCTCTTTTGTGGTTTGAAAATTTTACTGAGGTCGGAAACATTTTTGGTTTTCAGGGGAACATTGGCAGCTGTGAATATGTCTTGTGCTGCGCTAGCGCTTTTTAAGACACCAACAACAACCTGAGAGTAACGCTCTGCTGCCAAGAAGGGATAGTAGCCATCAAAACGATAGTATGGTGCAGTTGAGTTGTCTGACTTACTTTCATAGTTGGTCACCAGCGAGACAGAAACATCTACCGAAGGTGGCTTACGAAGGACATATAAGGCTGAACCTGCTGTCGTGGCAACCGTGAGTAGAATAATGAAGAGAAAATTCTTCTTCAAGAGTTGGAGGAGTGTTCGAAATTCCATGAAGGGTAGTCCTTTGTTTTCGAGGTAAAGCGTAGTAAATGCAAGTGAAATAGTAAATAGCTACAAACTTTTACTCAGCGTTAATTCATTCTTTTTCCTTGGTATCGCGTCTTCCATTCCGCAGCCTCACAGATTTACAGTAGCATTAGAATCACCTATACTAATTATTGATTGTTAGAAAATACAAATACAACCTAAAACAAGCGAGGTCTTTATGCGAAAAATTATTCTGTTTGTTCTTGGTGGTGTGATGATCATTCTAGGGCTGACAGGGTGCAATATCGGTGGTTCCAGCAATTTGGCAATTCGCAACTTGGCTGTGGAAAAAAGCACAATAGACAAGACCGCGTATCGAGTCGCTTTGTCGTTTCAGGTTGGTGGTTTTGCGTATAAAGACGAAAACGGAAAATATACTATCAATCTTGTTCAAGATCTTGAGTTGAAAGATCCCAAAGGAAATGTCGTTGAGTCACTGACGAGGAAGAACTTCAAACGCCTCACGCAGACCCTCGAGAAAAAGTTGGATCAGGATCAGGTGTTTACGAATGATCTTACTATTCCCATCAGCTTTGGAATTGGCGATTATGAGGCGATCGTGACAGTACATGATCTTAACTCTGGCAAGGATATGGTTTCTTCGGTGAAGTTTAATTTGGATGAGATTAAGTAATAGCAATCAAACCTGCTACACAATTGTTTTTTCTTTTAGAGAAGCCACACCAAATTGGTGTGGCTTCTTTTTTTATTCTCTGTAGAGACAAGGCATGCCTTGTCCCAGCGGGAGGTCGTTATTCCAACCTCGTTAAAAATACTGAGGCTTTCATTTGCCCATTGCTCTTGTATGGGGTGTGGGACAAGTCGTGCCATGCCCCTACAGTAAATACAGCTACATCTTCGTGAGAATGAACCCATCCGATCCCGCTCCAGATCCAAATGAAACCATAAAGACCTTTTCTCCTGGCTTGGCTTTTCCGAGTGCAGAGCAAAGTGCGAGCATGGATGATGCGGCGTAGCAGTTTCCTATTTCTCTGACGAGCAATGATGCTTCTAGTTGTCCGGGTGTGAAACCGAGCATTGCGGCGGCTTTTTGGGGGAATTTGAGATTTGGTTGGTGAAGGACGAGATAGGTAAAATCTTGGGGTTGGAGTTCACTAATTTCTAGCAAGCGTTTCCCGCAAGATACAACATGATGAAAGTAGGAAGGACCCGCTGTAAAGCGACCGGCATGCTGGGGATGCTCTTCGCCTGGACGACGCCAAAAGTCAGGGGTATCGGATGAAAATGAAAGCGTTTGGTCAATCGTGGCAATAATTTTGTGGGGGTCTGAGCCTAAAATAATGGCAGCAGCTCCGGCTCCAGCTGTGTACTCAAGTACATCTCCTGGAGCTGCTTGTGCGGTATCGCTTCCGATAGCCATGCCGGTGGCAATCATACCGGATTTCACCAGCCCGAGAGTAAACTGTAATGCAGCTGTACCGGCTTTGCAGGCGAATTGAGTGTCTGCTGCCATGTACCATGGGCCAATGCCTAACGCATGTGCAATGATGGTTGCACTTGGTTTAACGGCGTAGGGATGGCTTTCTGAACCGACGAAAACGGATTGAATTGCGGATGGGGAAATATTTCCTTTGCTCAAGGCAACATGAGCAGCTTCAATGCCCATTGTGACCGCATCTTCGTCAGGGTCTGGGGCGGATTTTGAAACTACCCCTGGTGGAGGGGAGTGAGGGTTGGTGAGGGATATGGTGGAAGCTGCAATACGATTTGAAGGTATGTAGGAACCAAATCCGATAATGCCGGTGGTGGTGTTATTCTGCATCTTTCGTAGTGAGGTGGAGGAAGATGTCTTCCAAGTTTACTTCTTGCTTCTTTATCTCGAGGAGGTCGAAGTTTTTATTGCTCACGATACTGGCGGTGACATCTTTTCTAATATCTTTATCGCTTTCGATAACAGCGGTGATTATGCCATTTTCTTCTTGGGCTTTTACGTTCTTGATTGCGGAGATTTTTCCTTTGAGGAATTCTGAAAATTTCTCAATATCGTCACATTTCACTTGCACGGTGAGTACTTCACTTTTCTTCATCTTTGCCTGTAGCTCGGCCGGGGTGCCGGAGGCAACGAGTGTGCCTTTGGTGATAATCAGTACACGGTTGCAGATCTGGCTTACTTCGGGAAGGATGTGGGTGCTTAAAATAACGGTGCGTTTTTTGCCTAGTTCTTTGATAAGTGATCTGATTTCTAAAATCTGTTTTGGGTCGAGTCCGACGGTTGGTTCGTCGAGTATGAGAATTTCGGGATCGCCAATCAGTGCCTGAGCTAAGCCAACACGCTGACGGTATCCTTTGGAGAGTTTGTCAATGATTTTATAGCGAACGTCAAGGAGGTTGCAGGATTCGAGTACTTCTTGAATTTGGTCTGGAATGTCATTTTTGTTGACGCCTTTGAGTTGAGCGTTAAAGGTCAGGTAGGCGTTGACGGTCATTTCCCTGTAGAGTGGGACGTTTTCGGGGAGATATCCGATTTTCTTGCGAACTTCTAGTGAGTTTTCCTGAATGTCGAGTCCGGCGATGCTAATCTTGCCTGCGGAAGCTGGAATATAGCCGGTCAACATGCGCATGGTGGTTGTCTTTCCCGCACCGTTTGGGCCGAGAAATCCGATAATTTCACCGCGTTGAATTTCGAAACTGAGGTCTGATACCGCTTTGTAGCCTGGATACTGTTTGGTTAGTCCTGAGACTGAGATCATGGTTTCTGACATGCGAACGTACTCCTGATGTACTCTTTGATGATAGGCTGCGGAGGGGGAAAGATCAAGCAGTGCGCTTGTAATTGCTCACTGCGCTGGCATAATCTTGTTCCGACGCTCCAGAGAGCCGTATTAACCGGTTTCTGCACCGACCCGTATCTTGCACTCGGAGCTGTCCTCCGTGTATAGGATCTTTGGGAAAAATGCCGTAGTGACGGCATTTTTCCCAAAGATCCAAAGAGCGGGATAAAAACACAATGTGTTTTAGGACTCTGTTGTCTTTAGCCTGTTGCACGTAGGGAACGCAGATCTGCGTTCCCTACGTGCAATGGTCTCGTCGCAATAGCATTGCACTAAACAGGTACGAAGGTTTATCCCTGTTCAATCAATTTTTTCATTTCTTTCAGCGGCGTGTAATTTGGTTCGTAGTAAATGGCTGTGTTTAACGTATCGAGTGCGGCTTTTTTATTTCCAAGTTTCCATTGGGCGTAGGCCATTTCTTTGAGCAGCTCGCCTGGGTATTTGTTTCCGCTGGCTTGAACAGCTTTGGTCAGGTCGATGACGGTTTGGTATTTACCAACTTGGTTGTAGGCGACAAACGGCCATGGGGCGTACCAGAGTTCGCGTTTTGGGATGCCAAGGCTTTTGGCTTTTTCGTAGGCTTCGACGGCTTTTGGATAGTCTTCAAGAACGGTGTATGACTCGCCAATGTTCATCCAGTGGTAGGCGCGGTTGTTGGTTTTTAGCTGTTGTTGTTCGTATTCAAGTGCGTGACGGTAGCTGGTTTTCTTATCAAAGTCTTCACCGAGAATGGCTTTGACAGTTTCTTCTTTTTCGGGTTTGTATACGGGCATATAGCGGAAATTTTTTGCTGCCCACAGTTTGTTCCATTCAGTGTTGTTGAAGGTGAGGTAGGTGCCTGGGTAGGAGTCCGCGGTGATGATATTGTTGGCATCGTAGCCTGTGGCGAGACGGTAGTGTCCAATGTCATCATTGGTGTGGAGGAGCTGATAGACGATAACGGGGATGTTGTTGGCGATGAGGGCTTTCAGGATGTCGATATTGCCGTTGACGCGGACAAC
>Ga0194060_10002029_pt1 | contig 14465 bp, 17 predicted proteins | sample SepL225m_MetaG_FD_163427 | JGI IMG/M metagenome (GOLD analysis project Ga0194060, IMG submission 163427) | Anoxic zone freshwater microbial communities from boreal shield lake in IISD Experimental Lakes Area, Ontario, Canada - Sep2016-L222-5m | ecosystem: Environmental > Aquatic > Freshwater >... | reverse complement strand
TGGCAGTTCCGCCTTGTGAAATCGTAGAGTTAGATCCTGAGGAGCCGGCGATGGTCAAAAGCGTTCCACCGGATACCACGCAGGTTGAACAGCTGATGTCGCCCAATACGGAGATCGCGATTGGACCGGTGGCCGAAACCGCCACGGTACCGGAAGCATCTGGATAAGTGATCGTGTTTGAAGCAGTTGGGTTAGTGACAGCGATTGTGAGTTTGTTGGCATCAGGTGTGGCGCCATCGAAAACGAGTGGTGAGGCACCGGTGACCGTTGCTCCGGTTAAGTTAACAAAGCCTGAAGTTGTTAGGCCGGTGAATCCTGAAGCCACACCGGTGGTTGAGATATCCCATGAGCTTGAATCGACTGCCACGGTGTTAGCATTTCCACCAATCGCGACAGCCGCTGTGGTTGTACCGGTACCGATGTTAACCGGGAAGTTCGAAGAAGCGTTCAGGTTAACCGTTCCGCCGGAAACTGTGAGGCCGGCCGCAAAAGAAGGATTCGAAACCATGCCGACCGTGATGGTGCCGGAGCCGTTCCCTGTTGTTGTGATGTTGGTACCGGCAGCAATCGTGGCAGTTCCGCCTTGTGAAATCGTAGAGTTAGATCCTGAGGAGCCGGCGATGGTCAAAAGCGTTCCACCGGATACCACGCAGGTTGAACAGCTGATGTCGCCCAATACGGAGATCGCGATTGGACCAGTGGCCGAAACCGCCACGGTACCGGAAGCATCTGGCAAAGAAATCGTATGATCAGCGGTTGGATTAACAACCGAGAGCGTAGTTTGGTTTACATCGACTATAGAACCCTCAAATACAAACGGTGATAAGCCGAACGAGTTCAGCGAAGCAAAACTCGCAACTCCACCCGATGTAACCGACCAATTCGTGGCATTCACGCTAACAGTATTCAAACCAGAACCAATACTAACGGATCCAAGCGAAGTTCCTGTGGCTAAATTAACCGCACCGGCTCCAGTTACGTCCAATCCACCTGATGCTAAGTTAAAAGCAATCGGAGTGGCGCTGGAAGTTGTTATGGCATTGCTCGCGTCATAGGCCGTCTGAAGAGAAGCGCCGCCGCCGCCAGTTGTATCACAATTCTTCCATGCACCGTTTTCGTAGCAGCGGAACTTGTTTGAACTCGCATTATAGTAAGAAGCCCCATTAAAACCAGCCGGATCGCCAGCAGTTGACTTCACATCTAAGCCGAATAAATCCGGTGTCGCCGAACCCACGCCACCATTACCAATTTTTACGATTGCTGAGACTGTGGGCCCCATCGGCTGCAACACAACATCACCGGAAACCGTTGTAGATATGGTCAGATCAGAACCAGCATTCGTAAACAAAGGAGCTGAAACTTCAGTAGAGAAACTCGGATTATCGACCAAGGCCACTACTACTCCGCCAGCACCGTCGCCAGAAGTTGTAATATTTGTCCCAGCTCCAATCATCAAAGTTCCTCCAATATTTACAAGCGAATCCATTCCAGCAGTACCCGCCACAGTCAGCAAGCCACTTCCTGAAGTAATACACGTGGGACAATCAATATCTCCTGCCGCTGACAAAGTAACCGGCCCGGAAGAGGAAACTGCGACCGTTCCAGATGCATTTGGGAAAGTAATCGTACGATTCACGGTCGGATCAGTAATCGCGAAGGTTGTAGTGATGCCATTCGCGGTCGCGCCCTCAAAAACCAGTGGTAAGGCACCAAATAAAGTCGCACCGCTCAAATTCACTACGCCAGTTGTTGTAAAACCAGTAAAACCAGAGGCTACTCCGGCAGAAGTAATATCCCAAGAAGACGAGTTAATCGCTACTGTCCCAGAGCCATCACCCAAAGTAGTCGTTCCCGTTGATCCAAGCGTCGTAAACGAACCGCCGCCGCCCGAAACCAAACAGGTAGAACAACTTAAATCCCCTGCCGCTGATAATGAAAGTGGCCCGGAAGCAGAAACCGCAACCGTACCGGAAGCATTCGGAAAATTAATGGTTCGTGAAGCCGTTGGATCAACCGCCGAAAGAGTCAGACGATTCGCATTCGCCGTGGCCCCATCTAATACGATTGTACCCGGCAATAACAAATCATTCGCATTCAAAACAGGAATCTGATTACCAGAAGGAGTCTGAGAAGAAATAAACCCATTCAAAGCACCAGCGTTGATAGCATAACCGGCTGATGCGACACGATATCGCGGGCTAAGATTTTCAAACGATTCTGCGCCATCACCGGCGGCACAAGTCGAACCAACTTTAGCTGCAACCTGAATATTCAAGTAAACCGTGTCAGTGGTTTGAAAATCAAAATCTAGTAAATCTCCTCCATCAGCGATATCACCAATGCCGGCGTTATAGACACCATTTTTAACATTAACCGTCATAGCTGACGGCGAACCACTTGGCCAGATTTTAGTATCAGGCGCCCCAACTACAGAATCAGAATAGAGTGAGAATTTAAAACAAAAATCCGTACCAGCTCCTCCTAGTAGGTTTCCGCTTGAATCAAGAAGACGACCCTGATGATTCAATACTTTCGGCACTCCGGTCGCTGCATGAACAGGCGCGATACTCACGGTGCCCGCAAACATTGCCAAGCAGAGTAAGATTTTTAGTACGAGTTTTTTCATGTGCGCTAACCGCAAACAATATCTCTAACTAGTACCTATTATAGCACTACCTCGCTATAACTCTTCAGATATCCCCATGGCATAAATTAACCGCTATTCTGCTTACTTGTTCTTAAGTGTCTTGTTTATCATCACAAGCTTCAACTCGCGAGTCATTTGTTTGATTTGATATTCGCGTTTTCGTGCCGCTGATTCAGATCTAACTCGAACTGACCAAACTAAAACCACCGGTCGGCGTGCTCGTGTATATTTCGCCCCCAAACCAGAATTGTGTTTTTGAACGCGCAAAGCAACATCGGTTGAAATTCCGGTATACAAGCTTCCATCTTTACACCGCACGATATAAACGCTCCAAATCGACATAAGTTTTAACAATTTTAACAAAAAAAGACCCGCACCGTCCAAATCGGACATGCAAGCCGTTCACCCAAGGCAGATTTCATCAGCGTCCATCTTCACGATGAGTACAAAGATCAGTTTTTCAAAGGCGGCGTTACGCGCCTCCAGAGTCGTCGCACATCTGCATTCGCGAAGATACAGCCCGACGCTTCGTTGCCTTTCCAGGTCCTTGATTTGAAGGTGCGGAATCAGCTTCTCGACCAGGTTGAAGTTGCCGTTCTTGACCGCGGTACAAAGGTCGAGCGCCGCCTGATCTTTCTCGCTCGTAACGAGCTCATACTCTTCACGTTTGGACTCAAGAGACATCTCGCCCTCCTTGTTGGCTCACAGAAAAATATAGGTTTTCAGTCGTCACGTCAAGATTGCGCTCCGAAGCTCACACACCAGCGCTTCAGCCGAATCATGCGTAAACATCGGCCCGGTTGTGCAGGAAACGCGACTTCCGTTCTTTTCCGCAATATAAACCGAGTAGCTCGTTGAGACGCTGTATTTGAAAGGAACCGAGAATTCGCGCATTCCGATCGAAGCAATATTGCTAAACTGAATTTCCCTATGAGCTTTCCAAAAGTTCATGAAATGCGCCGTATCGATGATGATTTTTTTTGCATTCTTATCAATCACGATTTTAGCACGTTCGATATTTCTAAAAATCACCGCACTCCCAATACCACAAACCAAAGCCAGAAAAGCAAGCGGAAATAATTCGCGCGAGTCACCGCGCAAAGCAATCACAAGAACCACGGCGGCGATTATCAAAAACAAAGTTGCAAAAAAATAATAGCTCGGCACAAAAATCGGGCTCAGAAAAATTGTTTTAAGCCCGGCTTGCTGATTCTCTTCGATTTTCATGCGCATAGAATTTTTAAAATCCTATTGTATATACACCTTGGTTCCGACTTGCGCAAAATCATAGAGCGCGCCCATATCGGCGACGCGCACATTCACACAACCTCCAGACACCGGAGATTTTCCAAATTTATTATGCCAATAAGCGCTATGAATATAAAAACGATAGCCGCGCTCGGTCGTGAAAAACAAATTCCACTTTGTGTTCGGATAATCCCAAGTCGGCCCTTTATAGTATTTAACCGGCACTTTCGCTATGACCTTAAAATCACCGTGCGGAGTCGGCGTTGACTTTTTTCCTGTCGAAACCGGCAGAACCGCCAGTTCTTTGTCGCCAAAATAATATCGTAGGCGCAATTCTTTATCACTCACCCTGATTGATTTTTCGACTTTCACCGGATTCTTATTGGTTGGATCAAAACCAGAATTAACTTCCAAGCCATCTTTAAAGGTATCGCCGTCAGTATCGGCGTTCGCGAGGCTAGTTCCAAGAATCAATTCCCAAGAATCATTCAGGCCATCTTTATCAGAATCAACCTCCGAAAGTTTTTTACCCTTAAAACGCGGCGAATCACCGTTTTTTATTTCCTCACCGTCGCTTTTTCCATCGCCATCCGTGTCAGTGAGCTGCGGACTTGTATAATATTTCACCGTCTCATCCAAGTCGGTCAGGCCATCTTTATCGGTATCGATATTTTGGTCAGTCGTCGCAACCGCGTTAAGCGTCCGCGGCAAAATCAAAAAGCACAAAAGAAAAATACCGACGCCGAGACCAAAAGAAGATTTCATAACTCACTCATTATAACATTTCAAGATCTCTCGGCTTCGAGATGACAACAAAGAATAAAAAAATCCCGAAGTCAGCCGGAGTTCGGCCGAAATCGGGTTGCCGCAAAAGCGTCAGAGGTAGAGACGGTAAAGGTTCGTGCCGCCAGTGCCGGAAATCTTGCTGCCGCCGGGGATCGTGCTCTCCGGAACCGCGTCCGCCATGAGCTTGTAGCCGCAACTCAGGTAGAGCTTGTTCGCCGGCACGCGGTCGGGTTTGCTCGTGAGCTCAACGTACTTCATGCTGAGCCGACGAGCTTCTTCCTCGATCCGCATCATGATGTTGCGCGCGATACCGAGTTCCTTGCCACGGTAGCTTTCAAGCACGACGATGTCATCCGCGTGCCCGACGAAGCCAACCGATTTGCGAAGCGGCACAAGCATGCCCATGCCGACAATCTTGCCGACCGGCGGATGGCTGTAGTCGCGAGCCACAACCCAGCTTGCGCCACCGCCCGCAGTGCACATCACGTCGAGCCTCATCTCGCGGTCCGTAAGGACCTTCGCGAGTTCTGCGAGACTCGGATCATCGTGCAACGCAGAGTAGTCGAGCACCTGCCCACCACGTGCGAGCCAGCGATAGCCAACCTCTACCTTTCCCATTCTTACACCTCTTTCTGCCTTTTTAGGCTCGAAAATACTAGTACATCAAAGCGCTTTTGACAAGGATGCACTGCGGCACAATAAAAAACGGGAGCCTTGGATTTTCCATAGACTCCCATACGCAAACACCTGACAGCGCGCCGCCCTTCTAGCTTTGATGAACTCCAACCTTCTTTGCCGACTCACGACCGGGTTCCTCGACGCACTTGATGGGTTGGGTGTCTGAAGTCGTTTCGGCGTCCGAAACATGCGAGACCTCCCTGCCATAGTAAAGCGCCTCCTGAAAGCACCCGACTTCCCAAGCTTCCCTGAGTGTGAATCTACGACGGCTACTTTCTGTTGCCTCAGCTTTCGCGACCATCTTCCCTCCTGTTACGTGTTGTAATTTGATACTAGCCGAAATGCTTATTTCAGTCAATGCTGCGGTTAAACCAATTTCTGCGCAAAACGAATGATGGCTGCGTCCCGAACCTGCATATAACTAAATAGATCTTTTTTGCTGAGGTTTGACTCAATCAGACTTAGAGCCTCTTCAGTCGACACCCAAACCGCTTCAAAGCCCAAGGCTAGTTCTTTTTCGGTAAAAGCCGGTATGCCCTTTTCGCCATCGAGCTTCGCGGTAAAGCAATACGATTCCTGACGAAACTTGTAGGCCTTACGATATTCAAGCGTCATACCCAATTCTTCGACGTCGCGAATCTTGCAGCCAAGTTCTTCCGCAATTTCACGCACCAAAGCTTCACGCGGACTTTCACCCGCATCAACTCCCCCGCCCGGCAACTTATAATATCCCTCGTTTCGTGCATGTAGAATTCCGATTTTGCCATCTTTATCAAAAACCAAAGCGCGCGCCGCGACACGAGACTCGAAGCTCAAAACTTCTTCTTCAGTCGCGCTTTCGGGATTATATTTCAAAATCATTTTCATAAGCTTTTCAATAATTCTTTAAGCGTTCTTTCGGTATCGGCCGGGTTACTAACCTCATGAGCCCGACCGCCGAGGGATTCAAAAATATCGCGGGTTGGTTTCGAATCGTCAATCAAAGAAGCTTCTTGCGGATTGATATTATATGCGCGACAGGCTTCGGCTAACGTTAAACCGCCATTGTCGTTTTTCAGTCTCTTGATAGCGGACGAAAGATAAAACCCGGAAAAAACACCGAGCTTTTTGAGATTCGGCAAAGTCCAGCGCTCAAAGCAGTCCATATTATCAGACACGAGCACCAAATCAGCCTTCCGCGAAACTTCAGAAAGAGCCGAAACCATTGCCGTGCTCAGACTGATGTCCTCACAGCTTTTCTGTAACGCGCTAAATAATTCTTTCGATGAAAGCTGGGTTTCCGCAGACAGAATCTCGCAAACATCCTCGCTTGATGTCTTAGCGCGCATCCAATCATTCAGAAAAACCAAATTGTTTTTCAATTCCGATTGAATAATACCTAAGGCGCTTTCAGAAACGTGATTTTCCCAGAATTTATGCTCGGAAAGAGTCCGATACCAGTCGATTAAAATTAATGGCTTAGACATATTATTAATTCAGCGATTCAAAAACTTCTTTCCAATTCAGCTCCGGATATAATATTTTTTCGCCCGAGAGAAAATCAGACATCAGAATCCACTCGGCTTCAAGTTGATAAGTATCTTCGACAATCGTGATCAACTTTTCTTCGTAAAGTTCTTTTTTCGCCAAATCACCGGCATATAAAAACGTAACTTCGTGTCCGCGACGGCCTTCGTATTCAAAAAGATTTTCAACTACCCTCAGAAAGCGTAAATTCTCGATTCCGCTATGAAGTTCTTCGTCAATTTCACGTCTCACACCTTCCAAACCAGTCTCAAAAAAATTCACCGATCCGCCGAGCGCGCGATAAAAATGTTCGTTCGTGACTTTATCAAATCCGCGCGAAACCAGCACCAAATCACCTTTCCGAAACATGCACATGGCTTTGATTTTTATCTTTTCAACGTCCTCCATATTATTTAGATAACAATTTCAAGATTTTATTCGCCGTTTCTTCGGGAGTTTCGTTTGAATTATCGATGATAGTTCCGAAGTTGGGTGTCGGAATTCCGATTGCATAATGATGTTTGATGCGCGCTCTTTCCTGTTCGGTCAATTCCCGACGGCCTCGATTGCTTGACGCAACCTCAAGCGTCGGAGCAAGCGTGAACACCTTGATATCACCCGCAAAATCATGAAGCTCCTGCATCAAAAAATTATAATTTTCTTTCGAAAGTGGATACGGCACGACGACATCAATCCCACGACGGTGGAAATTCTGAATCAGTGAAACCGCGTTTTCAAGATTTATCGGGATTGATTTTTCAAGCGTCATCCAACCGATAAAATCACGCAAACAATCTACTTCGAGCAATGCCGCGGAACCCAATTTATCCGCGAGAATCTTCGAAACCGTACTTTTCCCGGCATTAATCGAGCCGTTTATAAAAATAATCATATCTTCGGTATTCTCCCAAACTTAAACCCGCGAGACAAGCCTGCATCACAAACGAGCATCACGCACTCCAGCAGAAACAAAACACCCGCAGACAATGCAGGTGTTTTTGATTTATTTCTTTTCGCTTTTCGCTTTCTCTGTCAGATACCAATTTGGAGCATAATCGATATTCACTCCGCCAAAATTACAAATTTCCTTTTTTTCCTCTAACTTTTTTATATTTTTAGATTTGAGCTTCAACATACTAATGAGTAACTCGATCCTAGAGCGGTCAAGATCATTTCCGGCATTATTCTTTTCTTCCTCTAAAAAATCCTGATAAAGTCTTCCTATGAAATTCGCCAAAAAATGACTAACCTCAAACGCATTGTTTAATTCTCTCGATTTCTGATTCACTTTTTCAAATGTTTGTTCCCACTGCTCCGGATATTTTTGAGACAGCCTCTCGGTCATCCAGGCCAAAGATATCTCCTGCGGAAGTCCAACATCCAAATCAGCGATGCCTTCAAGCTCATTCTTGAAACCGCTATACATGCTTGTTTTTTTGGCACCAGTTCCCTCTTGTTCCCGCATATTTTTTTCGTTCGTCATATCCTTTATGCGTTAATATATTTCTTTTCAGCCGTGGTCATAAAAGTCTTGATCTCTGCGGCTATTTTAACTTTGTTCTTCTTATTGTCATCTTCGGACAATTTATCATCATCCTTATTCAATCGATCAACGATGGATCGAAGCTGTAAAATATCCTCTGGACTGGCTTTACTTATGCCCGCTTCCAGGCCAGTGATCATGTTAACAAAATTAGTATCCGTAGGTTCCTTTTCGAACTTACTAGCCGCTTCAAGCGTAACTCCACGAATTTCATTTCCCAACGCGGCCCTGGTTTCCACCCATTCCTTTTCCGCCTTTTTGAATGTTTCTAAGAGCGCCACATTCTTTGCTTCAAGCGCGGCTCTTTCCGAACCACCATCCTTGACCGCCTTACCCTCTGAAATAATATTAAATACCATGACTGGCGGATCACCAAGTTTTACTTCTACGGTTTCCGCATCAACCTGTTTTTTGACAAACTCTTTTCCTTTTTCGTCCTTATAAGAATCAAGCATCTTCACAAAACCAGCCTGTCCCATCTCAAACATATCCTGCATCTGCTTATGCATTGCTGATTTACTCACCGTAACCTCAAGAGCGCCTTCGTCATTAAACTTATATCCTTCTAAATTACCGCCATACATGCCCACATTAAATTTATGCTGGCCTGGAGATAAATCTTTCACAGCGTTCAATAGACCGGCTTGAGAATTCTTATCCAATTTATCATTCTTCTGAATTTTTTCAGTCAAAGACTTCTTTAGAACATCCACTGCGGCTCGCTGCAGAGCTTCCATTTGATCATTTTTAGCTTTCTCCGCATCAGAAAGCTTAATCGGCTTGCCATCAGCATCTTTATCGGGAGTCACCGGATACATTTTTTCCAAAGCGGCTATCTTCTGTAAAACTTCAACATTGGTTGGATCCTGATAAAACAATTCCGGCATTTTATTATCATGAAAAAGCGCCATGTTGTCAGCAAGTCTAATTGCCGACTCTAAACCTCGCTCTTTACTACTAAAATCAGATGTCTCATTATCGTGTGTCTCAAGAATCTCAGACATTTGCTGCAAGTCCTCAGGCTGAAACACCTTCCCGTAAAGGTCAGCCTGCGATTCAAAAATCTTTCGGCTGAACGCAGGGTGATCGCCTGTTGAACCGAAGCCCTTTCGATTAACATCAACCGTATAGCCCATGTCGTGATTAAGCATGACCGTCATCATTTTGAGCTTATCCAAAGGATTCATCTTTTCATCATGAGACTCATCCCAGGCTGCCATGATTTTCTTTGCCTCTCCAATATTACCCTTGATAATATGGCGAACTCCGTGATCACCAAGCGCGCGCCTCTCCGATTCTTGCTGTTGAAAAACCATCTTTTTAATCAAATCCTCAACAACTTCATTCACAGCATTTGCCTCAATACCATCCTTTGAGCCAGCTTCAGAAATTAACTTTGCATATTCCTTCATGCTTTCGCCTATCGTTTCTGCGTACTCCTTACTAATATTGCCCAACTCCTTAGAAGAGTGTGCCGCTAAAAGTCTATCTATATTTGCATCAACCTTTGCTAAATCAGCAGCTTCAAATTTCTTTCCAATCTCAAAACTTTCCGCTTCTGGAAGTCTATCGGCATGAAGTCTGTCAGCCATATCTTCCCGCAGTTTGTCTGGCTTACAATAAGTTAATTTCTCCTGCAGAGATAGCTTATTCCATTCTTTTGGCTTAAAAGCAAACGCAGACTCCGGCGGAAGTTTTGTGACATCTCCAGTATAAGGCTCGTTTGCTTTTTTCCACGCATCATTCTTAGTCGCCCTCCTTTTTTCGTAATTATCAGTTCTCATCTCTTTTCCAGCCTCAGCCTGCATGTCTTCCAAATCCTTTCCCTTCGGAGCTTCACCAACCACCACAGGCAATTCCGCATCACTTTCCGGCGCCTTTTCCCTCACAACCTCAGCCATGGCCGCCTTGGTCCCCGCCTGCGCAGCCTCGATTTGCTGATCCGCGCTAGCTGCCGCGCCCTTCACCTCCGGCGCGATAGCCGGATTCGTTCCGGATACCTTCTCGGCCTTCGTATCTACAAAAGCCTGAGCTTCGCGCGCTTTGCTATCAACACCCTTGCTCAAATCTTCGACCCCTTTGTCGATATTCTCTTCGATTCTCGCTGCGTGATCATGTTTATTCTCAACACTCGTATCCAGCGCTTCTTCTGCGCCCTCTTCGTGCTGTGGCTTTCCTGGTTTGCTTTCTGAAAAACCCATATTAAAGAAGTTAAAACCTGTTATTTATGATTTTCCGGATTTTTTCTTGTTATCTTCAGCTACCAGAGCATCTACTTTTTTAGAAAACTCATCTTTTATCGCAGCGATATCCTTTAAATATTTCGCCGCAATTTCGCGAAGCTTTTCCACCTTCTGCTTATTACTTAATTCTTGTGCCATATATTAAGTTTTAATATTCTGAGTAATTGTACCACAGTATTATTTGATATAATCAGATCAATCACAATGTAAGTATTAATCAAAACCATCATGAACTCACACTATCTTGATCTTAACCACAACCAGGTTGAAAATCTTTCCGCTGCAGACCGGGAGAATTATCTGCGATATCTGAAAAACGTCGCCAAAAAACAAGAAATCATCACAGCGATAAAAAAAGACATGCTGAAGAAAGCTCAAGCGGCCGACCTCGCTGAAATCAGCGCAAATAAACTAAACGCTTAATAATATGGAGCCAGTACCAAATCAAGCCGCGGAAGAAGCTTCAAAGATGGAATCCGGCGAGAAAGCCGTTGAAACCAAGATCGAAGCCGCGAAAACCGAAATCACAGAAAGCCTGGAGGAGCGCAAGAAGGCCGAGAGAAGCCTGGAGCAGACCGGCGCTAATCGCCGCCTGATTCTTTTGGATTTTGTGAGGCGCGGACTTCGAAAGGCTGATTTTGAAGCCATGCCGGAAATCATCGACGCTTTTCCCGACATTCTCGCGACAAAAAATTCCAAGGGTCAGCCAATGGTTGATGTGCTTTCCAAAGAATACGATGAACAGGCGATGAAAGATAAAATTATCAGGATTTTTAAAGATATCGAAACGCAGACCGAGCGCACGGACGCCCTTTATAGACATGAGCTTTCGGCTCAGGGCATTAAGGTAAAGGAAGACATATTCATTGACCCGAAAAGGTATAAGTTTGTTCAAGAAACGCTTTCCGGCTATCTCGCAAGCATCACTCCGGAGAGCCTGAAGAAGGTAAAGACCGACGACCCTAAAAAATCAAAAAAGCTTGCGGCGATTAAAAAGATTGTCGGCGCCAAGTTTTTCGAAATGGATGAGGCGGAAGTCGAAACACTTCTTAGTGACGCCGAATCCGGCAAGGTCAAACTTCCGGAACTCTCCCCTCCAACACCCGAATACGACGAAGAAACCCGCGAATTTTCTGACGCTGTTTATGCGGCGAACGAAAGCGAGGGCAAATACAATCCGGCGACGAGCGGTTTTGAGCGCGTGCCTAAGATGTCGGAATATCAGGGTGAGATTTTCAAATTGGAAGACGCTGACTTTGAGAGCGTCACGCTTCGGCCGAATGTCGAAATCAACATGAAGCGTGGAACTAGCGTGCCGGTGAGCGTAGAAATTGCACCGGGAAGGACACTGGTTGGCTCGACTATCATCGACGGCAACCTTGGTCGGGTAGACTCAGGAGAGCTCAAAAAAGTTGAAGGTATCAACATCATCGATCATCACGACAGGCTGGAAGAAGACTTTTTCAAGCGTGGCGAAGAGCCTGATTTGACCGCCACAAAAATGATCACGCATATCATTTCCGATTCTGTGAAGGAATCAGCTAAAGAACTCGGCTCCGCAGCGTCGAAGCAAGACATCTGGAAGCTGGCCATGAAAAAATACCTCGAGCGGTTCGGGGCGAAGGTCGAAGGCTCGGAAAAAGAAATTCGTAAATTGCGTGTTTTTGTAAACCATCTGGATTCCGACTCGGTGCTTTCTTTGTGGGCTTTCAGAAACCCAAGACTGGCACTCAAACACAAGCATACGATTAACGCGATCAGCAATTGCGGAGACTTCCTGCTGGGTTCAAAACCCCTCGAACGTGGCGCGAGTGCCAGAGACTACGAATATATTCTTAGAAACATAATCACCGATAGCACCGAAAAACTGAAAGCCCCTGAATATAAAAAACTTCAAGAAGTGCGTAGCACACTTGAAACGCAACTGAAAGAAATGCTTGGAGATGACACCGCGAATCTTGATAATGCCGCCGAATTGCTAAAACATCAGATCGATAAAGTTGAGAATGCTGACGAAACAATAGCTTCGCTTAAAAAACAGTTCCAAACAGCACCAGGATCAGAGAAGAAAAAGTTAAACGAAGCACTAAAGGCTGCAAAAAATGCAAACCCTGAATTAAAAAAACTAGAAGCACAGACAAAGAAGATTCAAGATGCTATCAAAGCCGGTACTGCCTTGAAAGAAAAAATCTCCGTGACCCAAAAAAGAGGGCCGACGGCGGAGGAAAACCTAAAACTCTTAAATTTTATACTCGATAACGTTGAGGATATTTTGCAGAATCCATTCAAGTACCAGGAATGCATTAAACAGGAACGCGCTAAAGAAGAAAAAGTTGTCGAAGACGTGGAAAGTCTTTACAAAAAAGGTGAAATTGATATTCGCCCGGATTTGAAAGATGAAGGAATAGTGGTTATTGAACCGACGGGCGGACGCGGCCCGCTATACAAACCCGAATCCATCGACGGAATGTATTTTGCTTTTCGTCGGCGCGTAGATTTTAATCAGCCCATTATTATGCGACGTGGTGACGGCTATGTCTCGGCCGCCATCAATACACAGAACGCACGTGATTTAAAGAAATACAACTTCAATGAGCTGGTTGAAGAAATCACAAAAACCGAAAGAACCGAATGCCAAGCCAGACTTGAAGAAAGTGAAAAAGCCGGTGACAAAAAAGCTGTCGCCTCGCTCAAAGAACACTTAGCCGCCCTTCTTAAGGGAGAAGTTTGGCGAAATCGCACTCAAATGATTTTCAGTGGCCTGACCAAGCTCAGCTTCGAAAACGTGATGGAATTGGTTAGAAAATGGAAAAAGTCCAGTGAAAATCCGGTAAATTAATCATCTCCAAATAAAAAGCCCACCTGAAATGGTGGGCTATTTGGTTCTCCGGAAACCTCAGGGCCGCGCGTTCCCCCGCAGACAGTCGAAGAACACGGCAAGAATCGTGAGTACTCCGAACACAAGCGTTGGTATGTACACGATTTGCGTTCGCCAGGAAAAGACCGAGAAAATCAAAACATCTTCTTCATCTTTTTCCAAGCCCACTTCTCGTGCAATTGACTTTCTGGTGAGGCGAGCAACGACGACCGACATCAAGGTGAAGAATATCGTGCCAATGGCAAAGAACGGAATATTGTCCGCAATCGCGTTCATCGGAGCTACTCCTCGGCTATCTTACGGTTTGCGGCCAGTCCACTGAAGCGCCCAAAAGGAACGAAAAGATCGTAAGCGTCGCGAAGATGAAAGTGAGACCGAGCATGACCTGCACCGGCCACATCAGACAAGCGAAGATATATGCTCCCCCGCCTTCGTCATCAGCAAGCGACTCATCACCATCGATTTGCATGAGCGGCTTCATGAGCCACTCAGCAAGGCCGTTCGTCACAACAAGGCACACCACAGTACCAATGATGAAGAACAACTGACTGTTTGCAATGAAGTTCAAAACGCAACTCATGGAAACCTCCTCCGACTTGCGGTTAAATTGACGCTTTTCGCGGGAAAACCATAGCTCACAAATAGCATTCGGTCAATCCACACAGTCAGGATGATAAAAAAGATCCGTGAAGCGCGAAGCTCCACGGACCTGACTGCCCACTCTCCGACTACTTCCCGAGGCTCGCCTTCAAGACCTTGCTGTAGTCGACCTGCGCCATGCGACGCATGTTGACGGCGGCATCACCCTCAAAGAATTCTGTCTCCCCCGAGTTGATGTTGATCTTCGCTAGCTTCGTTGCGGCGTAGACGAAAAGCGTACGGGTCACCTTCGGTCCCTGGCTCCTGGAAACCGCCGAGGAAAGTGAAGCTTCCGTC
>Ga0194060_10002027_pt1 | contig 14474 bp, 13 predicted proteins | sample SepL225m_MetaG_FD_163427 | JGI IMG/M metagenome (GOLD analysis project Ga0194060, IMG submission 163427) | Anoxic zone freshwater microbial communities from boreal shield lake in IISD Experimental Lakes Area, Ontario, Canada - Sep2016-L222-5m | ecosystem: Environmental > Aquatic > Freshwater >... | reverse complement strand
GCGTCGAAGCCCAGACAGTTATCTTGCCGCCCTCCAGATGGGCGACGGCAATATGGGGCTCCATAGCTGCATGGGCGACATAACCGTCCAGGTAGGTCGCCTCCAGGGTCGTCTTCGCTGCAGCGGCCCGCTTCTGCACATCGCCGTCTTTCGCCACAACCTTGCCTTCCGGGGCTACCTTAACCAGATGCTCGTAGATGCTGCGATCGTCAAGACCCGAGGACGGGAGCTCAAAACGAGCCGTAATCTTTTCCAAGGCCTGCTGAGCCACATCGGGATTTTTATGGAGCACGGCGATAAAATCGCCTTCCCTGACGATCTGTACACCCGGCACCTGTTGGGCCGCCGACAGGTCCACCTCTTTGAGCTTTGCCTGGTGAGCCGGGGGACGCAAAATTTTCGCGTAGACCAGGCCGGGGAGCCGGATATCGATGGTATATTTTGCCTGACCCGTGACTTTGGCATGGGCGTCGCGGCGCAGGAAGGACTTGTTGATACTTTTGAATTCTGCAGGCTTTTTAATGGCAGCCTTCCTGGTAAGCTGCCGGACGATCTTCTTTCCCTGAGCCAGCTGGGCATAGGATACCCTCCGTTCCCGGCTCGTTTTATCAAAAATACTGCCATTCTCCGTCATAAGATTCTTGACCGGTACCTGGAGATGCTCTGCCGCCAGTTCCAGCAGCACCTGCCGCCCTTGCGCGCCGGCGGCCCGCAGTGGCGGTCCGAAGAAGCGAATGCTCCGCGAACCGACCGTTCCTGCATCCCAGGGGCACAGGTCCGTATCGCCCAAAACCATGTCAATGCTCTCCGGCGTCACATCCAGCTCGTCAGCCAACAGTTGTGCCAGAGAGGTGCTCACCCCCTGCCCCATCTCGACCTTGCCTGTATAACAGGTAACACGCCCGTCTTCCCCAATTTTGAGGTAAGCGTTGAAATCCTCAGAAGGGGGTTTCGGGGCGCTGCTCGCCTGTCCATCAGGTAACAATACCGCCCAATCCCCGAGGGTGAAGAACAGAAAAATGCCGCTCCCGGTTGCGGCAATAAACTGCCGCCGATTCACCTGCACCGTCGTGGTTTCGTCCAGAAAATCAAAGTCCCAGTAGCGATCATCCTGCATTTCCGGTCCCCCCTCCCATTTCTTTTGCCGCCGCCTGTATAGCCTGAATGATGCGGTTATGAGCACCGCAGCGGCATAAATTGGCGTCCATCCCCTCGACGATGTCGGCAGTTGAAGGACGCGGATGGCTGCGCAGGAAAGCATGGGCAGTCAAAATCATCCCCGAAGTACAGTAACCGCACTGCATGGCATCCTTCTCTATAAAGGCTTTCTGCAGCGGATGGAGTCCGTTCGCCTTGCCGAGGCCCTCAATGGTCACGATCTCCTGACCCTGCACCTCCTTCACCGGCAGCTGGCAGGACCGGACCGCTTCACTGTTGACCAGTACCGTGCAGGCGCCGCAATGTCCCTCGCCGCACCCGTACTTGGTCCCCGTCAACCCCAGGTCCGTACGCAAGACCCATAAAAGTTTTCGCTCGCCGTCCACCGTGAGCGTTGTTAATTTACCGTTGAGTTTGAATCGGATGGTTTCTTCCATGATGCCCCCCTTTTAGATAAAACGTGCCTCTTCTCAAGGAGTATAGGGAATAACGACCACGGGTGTCAATGGAATAATGGTTACCCAGCGGCAAAACTCAAAGTGAACGTGCCCGCATACTCCTATGAAGATGCCAGTACGGACCCTTGGCACGAGCTACCGGCGCCTGCCGTGCATCCGTAGCAGTGATTGCCGGTAACGATTTCCCGTCGGGAAAGCTTATCAAAATCAAAGGCAGAGACTCGGTCCGGAGCACCGTGATCAATAGCCAGGCCAAGCACCTGGTTGAAGTCGCAGTCAGAGAGAGTCCCATCCCAGGCAACCGAAACGGTTTTCCTGCACATCGCCTTTTCCAGTGCAAGCGGGTTAAAAGCTCCTACCAGGGCATTCATATAATCGGCATAATTACCTGTATTGCGCAGATACTGCAAAAACCGCCCGATCGGCATATTGGTAAGGCAGAACAATTGATTGAAAGAAACACCATAGCGTTCTCTCAGAATCTTACGATACTGGTCTTCCAAACTGGCCTGGGAACCCGGGAGATAGGCGCCGTTGGGATTATGAACCAGATTGAGAACGAGCCCGCTGCCGGCTTGGCCATAGCCGCGCTCATTGAGCCGGCCGAGCGCCTCAATCACACGGGGGAATACGCCTTCCCCTCTTTGCCGGCCAGTCACTTTCGCATCCAAATGGGGCAAGGAAACGATGACCTCAACATTGTGACGCGCGTAGAGGTCGATAAAACCTTCATATTGTTTTTCCAAAAGGATGACCGCATTGGTACGCACCAGCAGGCGGCGGTTCAAGCCGGCGCATTCCTGCAGAAACCAGGGCAGGTCGGCATGCATTTCCGGTGCGCCGCCGGTGATGTCGATGGTGGGGATGGAATGAGATTGTAGAATGTGTAAACATTGCTCCATGACCTGTTTAGACATTATCTCCGTGCGTTGCGGGCCCGCCTCGACATGACAATGCTTGCATTCCAAATTACAAATATAACCAACATTTATCTGCAAAATATCAATTCCACAAGCCTGTAGCGGAACGGTAAGCTTTTGTACAAAAGAGGGGTAGCTGTCAGGATTGTGCATGATCATCACATTTCTTTTTTCTTGATAATTTTGCGCATTTGGGTGGAATGCGCCAAGACGATACCCGCCACCAGAGCGGCACCCACATGCACCGCTTCCATCATTTCCTCTTGAGATATGCCCAGGGAAAGGCACTGATTCGTATAGGCGTCAATACAATAAGGGCACTTTTGCGTTGTCGCTACGGCCAGGGCAATCAACAATTTCTCGCGTTCCGTGAGAGCGCCCGGCTTCATGGCCTCCCCATAGTAATCGAAATACTTCTTTCCCAGTTCCGGTGAGTATTCGCCGATATTGGCAAAATCCGCCAGGTCTTTCTGTTCGTAATAATCACCCATAGGGCCCTCCTTTTTGTTACTCTCTCGTTCTTGATACTATCACAGCTGTCATCATTTCTTGTTATATATCCACAACAGATTCCCGCCAAGAAAAATAATGCCTACCATTAATTCGGCAGCTGCCAAAGGAAGACTGCTCCCGTGTAATCCTTCTCGGAACAGGTAGGCAGGAACCGCACAGAGGGCACTCGCATCAAAGCCGTAAATCGCCAGGAGGACGAACAGCAGGAAAGCCTGTCCCATCAGGAAAAGTGAATAGGGGAAAGCCTTCCGCAGCCAAGCGGAAAAAATCATACACAGAAAAGTAGCCACCGGGATCAAATATCCCACATTCATGCGCATTTCCAGCCAGAGCCAGGAAGCCGCCAGGACCGCCAGAATGAGACCCAGGGTAAAGCCGATCAGGGCGCCTTTCAAGGTAATGAAAAACATCTTGCCGTCGCCTGTATGTGGTTTAGCAATAAATCGCCTTATCGTTTCCGGTATTGCAATTAATAACGTCGTCAACTTCTCGCTTTTACCTTAATCACCACCAGCGACCCATCGGGAGGCAATATCTTGTCGTTTCCCTTGAAAATCACCTCATTGCGCATTTCCACGGCCCCCATGGTATAATTCGCATTACTGACAATCCCAACGGGGCAGCTGTCGAGGCAGAGCAGGCAGCCAGTCTTGAACTGCTGCGCATTTTTCTGATTGCCGCCGAAACGCATTCGGAAGGGCTTCCTGTTGCTGTCCAAAATAACTTCATCCAGGCTATACTCTTTTGCCGCACCATCCCAGGTCACCGTGACGTCGAGCATATCGCCCTCGACAAAGGTCTTCGCCGCATTTTCCTTCGTCATATTGTTTCCCGCCTTGAGGCCAAGTTTCATCAGGGCGTCGTAAAAATCCTGATCGGTGACATAACTCCGGAAAACCGACTTCTCGCCATTGGAACCGCCGGAATAGACCACAGCGTGCCGAGTGGTTTGATAAAAATATTTACCGTTCACCTGCGCCAGAACGGAGACGCTCTTCTCTTTCCTGTCCACGGCAAGCGGCTTTTCTTTCGTGAGCGTAATCCTTGCAGGCGCTGACTCGGCCGGCAGAATTCCGAAAGCAAGAATGCACCAGCACATGATGAGGGTCCCGCTCAAAATTATCTTTCTTCTCATTTGATTTTCCTCCCTTTATGTATCGATTAACCGCATATTTCCTTTGCGCTTATATGTAGCTTTCCGCAAATGAATAAGTCAAATTCATAATTTGAATATTATCACCCTGCTTATCGATAATTTGCATGATTCAATTCGCACCCTGCAATACGCCTTGACTTTGCCGAAAATGCGTGTAGGTTGCAACCATACCTAATTGACAATTAACAACCGAGCGACCCTTCCCCAACGGTTTCAGTATTCTTGACTATAGTTGCGAGGAATTCATGATACTCAATCTCTTTGCAAATATTACCCCTATTTACTTTCTCTATCTTTTGTACGGCGCCTCTTTCCTCTTTCTGGGAGTATCCATCGCCGCCAAGGATATGAAGGGCAGCGATTTGAAGCTGGGGGAAAGTCTGTGGCTGCTGTCATCATTCGGTTTTTTGCATGGCGCCCATGCGTGGCTGGAACTTGGCACCTGGATTGAAGGGCACCATCTCACCTACCAGCAAATTGTTACGGGGCAAGCAGTCTCCGCAGGGCTGCTGATGCTCTCCTTTCTCTGCCTCATGCAATTCGGGACCTCGCTGCTCAAGGCCGTTGACCACCGGCACATCTGGAAGTTCAAGGCATCGATACCGGCGTGCCTTTTCTTCCTGTGGCTCCTGTATCTGTTGCATCACGGCTTACTCTTCAACATGCAATTTCTGAAACGGGCGGACATCGGGGCACGGTATACCTTCGGCTTTGTGGGGGGCTTGCTGACCGCCTATGGCTTGATTGCCTATGCCCGGGAAATAGGGCCAATGAGCCGCAAAGTGTCTCAACGGCTCCATTACGCAGGCATCACCTTTCTTCTGTACGCCTTCTTTGCGGGCATATTTGCCTCCGGCTTCACCATGCCGCTGGTTCCGGTACCCATCGAACTGCTGCGCGGCGTAACGGCTGTTCTGATAACTTATTTCATTTCTCAGGCCCTGAACATTTTTGACATTGAAACAAGACAGAAGAGTGAACAGCAGGCTCGCCTGCTCGTTCAGGCGGAAAAACTTTCTTCTCTCGGCCAACTGGCGGCCGGCATAGCGCACGAGATCAATAACCCCCTCACGAATGCCTCACTGGGAATTCAGACCCTGAAACAGCGCTTCGGCAATGAAGGAACCGACAAAGATATCCTAGAAAGACTGGAAACAATCGAAAGAAATATCGATCGCGCATCACTCATCGCCCAGGAGCTGCTCCAGTTCTCCCGCCGGGGGGAAGCGCATTTCCTGCCTCTGAACATTAACAATGCCATCAAGGGTTCCCTTACCCTCCTGCAGTACAAGCTGCACACTATTTCCCTCGTCCAGGACCTCGAACCGGTACCGGAGGCAATGGGCGATCTGGTCAAGCTGGAGCAGGTTTTTATCAATACTATCTCCAACTCCCTCGAAGCCATGCCCGAGGGAGGGCAGCTATCCATTGCATCAACGGTTAAGAATGGCATGATCGAAGTACGAATCACGGACACTGGTTGCGGAGTAGCGCCAGATAACCAGTCGCGGGTTTTTGAACCATTCTTTACAACCAAGGATGTGGGATCGGGAACGGGGCTCGGGCTTTCCGTCAGCTACGGCATCATCAAGCAGCATCTGGGATTTATCGAACTATCCAGTGAACCGGGCAAGGGTACAACGGTTACCATTCGCATTCCCGCCAAGGAGTCTTATGAAAAAGATACTTATTGTTGATGACGATGCCGAATTCAGAGGCCACCTGATTGAAGTTCTCACCGGAGAAGGGTATCAGCCCGACTGTGCCGCATCGGCTAAAGAGGCTGGTGAAAAACTGATCTCAGCCGAATTCGACATTGTGCTGCTTGATTATATGATGCCGAAGCAAAACGGCATCGATGCCCTCTTCGAAATCAAGAGACTGCGCCCCAGGATAAAAGTGATTATGATTACGGCCTTTTCATCGATCGAAAACGCAATCGACGCCATCAAGAAAGGCGCCAGCGACTACATCTCCAAACCCTTCAAGATTGATAATCTGCTCTTGACGATCCGGCGGATTCTCGAGGAGGTAAAATTCGAAGAGAAAATGAAAGAGCTGGATATGGATCGCACGCTCAGCACCCTCGCCAATCCCATTCGCAGAAGCATCCTGAAACTGCTGAGAAACCGGGAAAACACCCACCTCATGGAAATAACGAGAGATCTTGGCATCGAAGACCATACCAAGGTAGTATTTCATCTCAAAATATTAAAAGAGGCAGCGATCATAGATCAGAGCCAGGGGCGAACCTACTTCCTGACGCAGGAAGGCGAAAAAATGATCGAGTGCCTCAAAACGATAGAGCAGTATTTAACGCCCTGATCCCGGTAGTATATCAGAAATCCCCATCCTCTTCTTCCTACCATCTCTGGGTCCCGTGACAGCTTGGCGAGCACGACCGTGTGGCCGCCACATAGGTGTTGACATTCGTGCCCGTCCCCCCGATGGTTGCCGATGCCGGCCCTTCCATCGCCGTAGTGCCGAGCGTAGTGAAATGATTCACGGCGAGCGTCGTGGTATTATGGCACACCGTACAGGCCCGGGATCTATGCTGCGATATGTTGTGGTCCCCGGAGTTGTAGCTGTTGAATTGCGCCGTGCCCAGGGCATGGCAAACCGTGCATTGGGTGTTCACATTGATGAGGCCGGTCTGCCAATTCGGGGTGGCTTGACCGCCATGGCAGCTGACGTTGGAACAACTGAGCAGGGCGGAATTGTCAAACAATGAGGCGCCGGTTTTTGCGTTGTAGGCGCTCAAAAATGCCACGTCGCCGGGAGGAATTCGCAATGCGTTCAATGCCGGGCGCGCATTGGCGCGATTGTAATGATTCAGGGTAGTGGTCCCCAGCCCGCTATGGCAGGTGGCGCAGGAAATCGGCGTCCCGGTGTTGTTAAAAGCAAGATGCACTGCGTGAGTTCCCGCGATATTCGGATAGGACGCTCCCGTCCCGCCATTGGGCGGGGAGGCATGGCAAGAGGTACAGCTGACCGCAGTAAACGGGGAACCAGCGGTATGACAGATGGTGCAAAGCGGCGCCGCTGCGGCCGGCGAGAGGCCCGTCACTGCATGGCAATTGGCACAATTAATCGTAAACGAGGCCGACGTCGACTGGATGTGGGCTGAGTCGAGATAGGGCACGGTATGACTGGCCGCACCCGGACCGTTCGTGTGGCAGAATGCCGCTACCCCGTTTGCATTGGTGAAGGAGGCGGAGAAACAGCTCGGCGCTCCGGCCATCGGGCCGTTGCCGGGCCCGGTCACGTTGTGGCACAAAGCACAGGCCACGGTGCGATTGCCCGCGTCCCGGTGGGAAGCAACGTAAGTGGGGAACGGACCCGGCGCCAGGTACCAGGTCGTCGAGTGAGCCTTGGCAGCCGGGTGGCAGGTCGAACACTTCGTTGCGGCAGCGCCTCCTTCGAATAAGAGCGTTCCGGGCGTACCGTGGCACCCCTGGCAGTAAAGAAGATCCGGTTTGGCGGCCAGACCGTGGAAGACCGCACTGGTCGCATTGAGCCACGTAGCGCCCAGGATGTGCGGGGAACCCGAGGCTCCGTGGCACAGGGTGTTGTTGAAGCAACCGGGCGCTGTTCCCGCCGGCGCCGGCGTTGATGGATGTCCCGCCGGATTGCTCCGTGAGCCCGGGGAGTGGCATACGGCGCAGGCGGCGGCATTCCCCGCGTCAGTTGTGCTATGCGTTCTCACACCGCCGCGCCACGGTGCAGGCGAGTGAGGCGCCGCCACGGTCACACCATGACAACCGGCCGTATTGAGACAAGTTGCACCCGATGTCCCGCCGTTAAAGCCTGATCCATGGCAAAGCTGACAAGTGGCAAACCCTTTTACGGTGGTCCTGTCCGGAGCCGACTTGGCCGAAGCTCCATGGGAATCAGGTGACTCCCATCCGGCAATGTGCGTACCTCCCGACGCCCCGTGGCATAAGGTGCTGTTGAAACAACCGGGAGCTGTTCCCGCCGGCGCCGGGGTCAGGGGATTTCCCGCCGGATTGTTTGATGATCCCGGAAAGTGGCATACGGCGCAGACCGGCGCATTCGCCGGGTCGGTGTTCGTGTGCGTGAAACCGGGTGAGCCCGGAATACTCCAGGGTTTGGGTGGATGGGGAGCGCTGACCCCGTGACAGGTGGAGCAGGAAACGCCGGAACCCCCTCCGGAAAAGTCGCTGGCATGGCAGATCTGGCAAGAGACAAAGCCCGAACTCACGGGTGCCATCTTCGCTGAGCCTCCATGCACGGTGGGCTGGGCCCACGCGGTGATAGTGCCGTGATGACAGGCTGACGTAAAGCAACTGACCTTCGCAATCCCGCCCGTCAGATCGCTTCCGTGACAAGAGGTACATTGCGTGGTCCCCACTAAAGCAAAAACGGGATGAGTCGAAAGAAAATCCTGCGCATGGTTTCCCTGGGTATCGATAAGGTTTAAATCGGAATTGCTGTTGCTCGCCGAGCACCCCGCAACCAACATTATTCCCAGCAGTATCAACAACAGCCGGTTCGTCATGGACCGTACGTTCAGCGTTTCCGTCATAATCTTAATCTTTTCTCCCTTTTCATTCCCCAATCCCAGACTCCCCGCGGGCATTCCTACCGGTGACAGGTGCGGCACTGCGCGTCGTTCTTGTTACCGTGGCAACGGAAGCATGATCCGGGGTCCATCCTCCCGTCCATTTGATGCAGTGTCAGGTAATCGCCCCGATGCGGCAATGCCAGATCAGGCCGGTCTCCCTGCCGGATGCCGGGCAAAAGTTCCTCCCTCCGCGCGTGGCATCCCTGGCAAAACGACGCACCGTGACATGTCTGACAGAGATTCTGCCCCTGCCGGCTGTATAAGCCATGATACCTGACGAATGCGGTGGAATGACTAAAAGAGGTATAGGGCTTCAGTGCGCCGGTGGAGAGATCGGAATGGCACTCCAGGCAGTCGACTTGCGTCCTGCCGGCCAGCTCCTCCGGATGTTTCGGCGGCACGGAAGGGGACTGGGAGAGGGCGGAGCAACCCACCAACAGAATGATAATAATACCTACGCGAATGATCTCCTGGCCTGCTCGCCGCATCATTTCTTTCCTCCTGTGGTGGTGTCCAAGAGCAGCGATACCCTGATGAACCCGGCATAATCCTCATCGTACCGCGGGCTCCTTGTGTACCGCATATCTCCCGACAACTGCATGCTTTCCGACAGCTGATATCCCGCTGAGCCGACAACCTGATAGGACTGGCTGACCGCGTTGATCGCCTGCTGGTACTGCTGCGTCAAGGCGTCCAGCGTAAAACGCCAACTCGCCGGCGAGTAGGTCGCGTACCCCCGGTATTCCTGGTAGGCATTTTCTTCCCGGTCCGCATTCACCAAAGCCGCCGAGACGCCTGCTGCGTCGCGGAGATTGTTATAGGTGTATTTCAGTCCCACTTCCCCCCGGTTGGCATTGCCGATGGCCACTGTATCATGCTTGATATTCTTCGCCCCCAAGGTGAGGGCGACGCTTTTTACTAATTTCCACTCCAGAAGGACAAAGGCGGTCTGGACTCTGTCTTTATCATCGAGGGCAGGAAACTCGAAAGCAGGATTAAGGGTTGTCTGGAAGAGGTCCTTATAGTTATATGCCTCATATCCTACCGACAGATCGATAGCGTTGATTGGCGTCAGGCGCAGCAGGTAGCGCTGAGAGGCCATGGCTTGGGTGGCTTCGTTGTAGGTGGCCCGGCCGATGATCTCTAGAAACGTTGCCGGCCGCAGCCAAAGATCTCCACCAATCTCTGTCCGGTCCTTCCCCTGGAAGGGGCCCGTTTCCTGGAGATAACTCAACCCGATTTCAGCAAGTCCGGGTTTGGCGTAAAAAAGCCGCCCGCCGTAGAGCGAGCGCCCCGTTTGCGTGGAAGTAATGGAGTCTTCCGCCGGCACCCCGCCGTAGAGCGAAACGCCCAGCCCCAAAGCAGTCCTTCCTTTCAGGTAGATGCCATCCATGATTTCCGCAGCCGCACCTTCGGTAAGGAAAAATCGCCCCAGTCGCATTTCCCCGTTCCCTGTCGGGTGCAGGTATTGCAGGTAGGCGTTGCCGAGTTCACCGGTAGTAGCGCTTTCCCCCGTCTGATCCCGCAGGTCCGTGCGTCCCCATCCGGAAAAGTGGAAAGAGAACGAGGAACCGCCCAATTGCCGCGCATCGGCGGAAAAGTACTCATACAAAGGAGCAAAGGTTTTTGCCGCGCTGCCGGCACTATCCTTTTTCTGGTAAAGCAGGTAGGTCTTGGAGGAAAAAGTGATATCGGCAGCCGGAGAATGGCTGGGACAGAAGGCGACAAATATGATTAGCATGACCGCACACAGCAGCGTCATCCGATTACGGGGCCAGTTCCCTATCCTTGCATATCCCATTAATAACCCCATCGCTTCTTAATCATTAAGGACGATCATCTCGTAGTTGATACCAAAAACCGCACCGCAGTTTCTTTCACCGGTACTTTCACCGGTAAAGGATACAGCAACTCTTGATAGATTTACTACAAAGCAAGATGATAAGCAAAGGGGGTTAAATAGACGTATGTTGGTAGGTAAAAACTACGAGAGAGAGTTTTGCAACAACCTACTCAGAGCGGTTTTCTGTCGTCGCAGAAAAAGGGCCTCTGACGCAGGAAACCGCTCCGTTGCTTCGACTAATCCAGGTTTGTCACCTTGCGTGGCCTTACGGCATTGCCGCCAGATTGCGACGTGAAAGCAGCTCATTCGCAGTAATTTCCGCCTTGTCGAATTCCACCTGCCTCCAAGCGAGAGGAAGGTAGGACTCACTCGCTTTATGACTTGCACTCGCTAACGAGACCCGTGCATGAGCGAGTTCTCTGGGTGAGTGATCCTTCGCTCCCAACATTTCTGCCTGATAGATCTTGGCCGCGATCACGATGTAACGTTCATTTAAATCTTTGGTGACCGGCCCCGAGGCACAGCCAGAAAGAAAAGTTGTCGGGACAACAATCAACGAAAACAGCAAAAACCAATAGATTATCATGGCAACCCTCCCTCCGCCATTTTCAAGGCTATCGATGCGTATTTATTTGATTCCGCAGCAAACTGGTCGACCCCTATCTTGTCGCCGGCACGAAATTCCTCCTCCGCCAGGGCGAGGTATTCCTGCGCCATGTAGTACTCATAGGGCGCCGCTTGTTCTCCTCCTGCAAGCGTTGCCTTCACGAAGGCAATCCGGGCAGTTTCCATTGTTCTCACCTGCTCAATTCTCTTTGCTTCAAGGGAAACCACCGCTGTGTTGGCGGTGAAGTCCCGGAACTGATTAGCTCCGGCCATGGCAGGCAAGGTTATGGTACCCACTATTCCTGCGATCAGCGCCGCCATAACGTAATCCCTGCGTGTCTGTGTCCTCCTCTTTACGTTCTTCATTTCCCCCCCTTTCAGCATGCTCCATAACTAATCCCACTTCAAATCATCATTCTCATATCCCTTCCCTCCTTTGCCATGACTACGTTTTACTTTCCTCCATTAGAACCGTGGCCTTGCCACGTATGAAGCATAGGCTATGCCGAGCCCGTCTCCCTCTGGTAACCTATTATATTTATTAATAATGCAAGAAAATAGCCTTTTGTGAAACCCTGTTTCGTACAGTTTTTACTACACTTTCAGGTAAGCGGAGACTGTTTTCAACGACATCGCAACCATCTGCGCAAACCCTCAACGTTCTTGCCCGGAAATCCTTAGGCACACTTCCTCTCCCTTGGCCCGTCAACCATCTTCGCCGGAGCAGTGATGTGAACAACTCTTCACATTTTCACCAACAAAGTAACATAAGAATTCTATTGATTGTTTTCTTGGTTAAGATAAAGATGGCATCGTCTCCGGCTGAGAGAATGAGCAGCATGGCCGGCAGCAACAGAGCGTGATGGTCGTGAGATGTAATGTTATAGTCGTTACCTAAAAAGGCTGTTGAAAGCAATAGGGGAATCAGAAGATGACAAATTTAAAGAAAACCTTGTTTGGCATATTTGTCCTGCTGGTAATATTGATGGTGGCTTTCCGGTGGTATGATTTTTTTGCCGGTCCCATAAAACAGCCGCTGGCATATAGCCATAAGGTACATACGGAAATACTCAAATGTGAGGAATGCCACACGGGAGTGCTCAATTCCGCTGCTGCCACACTGCCTGATATCAAGATTTGCATGGGATGCCATAGCGAGGAGCCCATCTCAAAAAGTCCGGAAGAGAAAAAATTAATCGAGTTCATCAAGAAGAAGCAGAATATCCCTTGGAACAGGCTCTATAAGAATCCCGTACACGTCTACTTCTCCCATAACCGGCATGTGTCCGTTGGTAAGTTGGAGTGTGAGAAATGTCATGGGAATATGGGAAAGATGACCAAGCCGCCCACCCACGCATTGGTGAATATCGACATGGGCTACTGCATCTCTTGTCACGAGAAGAATAACATAGATGTCAGTTGTGTGATTTGCCATAAATGACCGCTACTTAGGGGAAGCCGCCCGCCGGGGATGCTGATTCTCGACCACAGGGTATAAGGAGTGAGAGATGGGAAAGGTTACGAGACGAGAGTTCTTGACGACACTGGGAGTTGCTGCTGGAGGCGGAGCGCTGGCTTTTGCACCTGATTTGGCGGTTAAGGCCTTCAATTTCGCCTGGGGAGAAGATTGGGTTGAGGTTCCCAAGGGACCGGAAAGCTGGGTAACGTCATTGTGCCGTCAGTGCCCCGGCGGCTGCGGAATCCGCGTCCGATTGATCGGCGATCGGCCCGTAAAAATTGAAGGCAATCCGTTGCATCCCGTTAACCGCGGCGCCCTGTGCCCGAAAGGCCAGGCCGGCCTGATGAGTTTGAATGACCCGGACCGCATTAAAGGCCCCTTGCAGAGGGTCGGTGAGCGGGGCGCGGGCAAGTGGCAGGAAATCAGCTGGGATGATGCGATCAAGGCCGTGGTGAGCCGCCTGCAGGAGATCAAGGGCAAGAAGCTTCCTCATACCCTTGCCGTCATGGATGGCGATACGAGCGGTCTTACGAAGATGCTCTGGGAACGATTCCTCATGCAGTTTGGCTCGCCGAACTACATCAATATGCCGACGGGCTTGGACCAGGGCAGCGTAGACGCCTTTTATCTGATGCAAGGCATAAAAGACCGGGTCGTCTATGACATGGAGATGGCAAATTACATAGTATCCTTCGATTCAGACCTGCTCCAATCATTCTGGTCACCCGTGCAGGTTATGAACGCCGTCGGCTACATGAGAAGAGGCAAGGAAGTCAGGGGCAGGATCATGCAGGTGGAGTCCCGCTTTTCGACCACGGCGGCCAAAGCCGACGAATGGATACCCGTAAAACCCGGCACTGAGGGTGTATTGGCCTTGGGGATGGCCAACTTTATCGTCAAAGAAGGATTGTATGATAAGGATTTCGTCGAGCAGCATACGTTCGGATTTGAAGACTGGCAGGACCCCTCCGGAACAACACGGCAAGGTTATAAGACCCTGGTGCTGCAGAATTATTCTCCCGGCGTGGTTTCCGATATAACGGGCGTTCCCGTGGAGTCCATCTTGCGATTGGCCAAGGGATTTGCCACTCAGGGACCGGCTCTGGCTATCGGAACACGGGGAGATATCTATCAGCAAATGGCAGTACACGCACTGAACGCCCTGGTGGGAAATATCGACAAGCCGGGCGGCGTCCTGACCATCAAGGAAATGACGGCCGGCCTGCCGATGCCCGACATGGATGAAGCAGCGCGCCGCGGTTTACAGATGCCTTCCTTAGCCAATGAAGACAACCTTGCCTTTCCCCGGGGGAATCACGCCCTGGCCCGTTTTTCAGAACGAGTGTTGAAGGGAAAGCCCTATGACCTCAGTACGTTATTTATTTATAACAGCAACCCCTCATATTCGTTGCAGCACGTTGCTGGTTTTTCCGAAGCGCTGGGGAAGATCCCTTATGTGGTAAGCTTTTCCTCCTATCTGGATGAAACAGCCCAGCATGCCGACCTTATTCTGCCTGATCACACCGCGTTGGAGAAGTGGCAGAGCGAGTTCACCTATACCTTTCAGGGCTATCCCGTCGTGGGAATCGGCAAACCCGTAGTGGCGCCCCGCCTCAACACCAAAAATACGGCTGACGTGATCATAGCGCTGGCCAACGGAACCGCGGGTTCATCAGTCAAGGCCTTTGCCTGGAAAGATGCCCAGGAAGCGCTCTCCGACACGATGAAAAAAGTCTATGAACTGAACCGGGGCGACCTCTTCGCTCCGGCCCTGGA
>Ga0194060_10002026_pt1 | contig 14474 bp, 11 predicted proteins | sample SepL225m_MetaG_FD_163427 | JGI IMG/M metagenome (GOLD analysis project Ga0194060, IMG submission 163427) | Anoxic zone freshwater microbial communities from boreal shield lake in IISD Experimental Lakes Area, Ontario, Canada - Sep2016-L222-5m | ecosystem: Environmental > Aquatic > Freshwater >... | reverse complement strand
GGTCTGACCCAGACCGGCCTGCGCAATCTTGCCGGTATTTTCCTGGGCTTTCGGATACCGAAAGGTGTCCGCACCTCGAACTGGGCCTCCCCGCGTTTGTCCGCGGCGCAGATAACCTATGCCGCGACCGATGCCTGGGCTTGTCGCGAATTGTTTCTGCGGATGCAGGATCTGGAACTGCTGTGAATTCGGCAACGATTGGCAAGTAACGCCGGGAAGCCCCGATTCCCGCAGGCGTCGCCAATCGCGTCGAAGGCGTCCATGCCAGAGACGGCCATCAGCAACATTTTTTGTTATAATTCAATAACATTCTCCACGCTTCCGCCTCTGCGGGGTGACGCGTGGAATGCGTACTCTGGCAACAAAAAGGAAAAACCGGATGAATGTTATTTGGCGTTTTTACCTGGACGGCGGGCAACGCTGGAATTGGCAGCAGATCGGCGTGGGCCAGGCAGTCGTGGCGGAGTCGTCCAAGGGGTACGGCAACTACGAAGCCTGCCTGGCTGATGCCCGAGACTTGGGGTATGTGTTTTTGCCGGCACAGAGAAAGCAAGCGCCCGGACGTTAATGGTGAAATGCGGGATCGGCCCGTTTGGCGTAATTGGCAAAAGGCGGCGCGAGAAACCGTAGAGGATTATGTACGCGCTGCGCCAGCCTCGCTATTGCCGGTGCGCAGCGCTGCAATTGCACTATTCCCAAAGTTTTCAATAGGACAAAACATGATCAACACTTCGATTGTACGTTTTGCATTCACGGCGCTTGCCATATGTGCGATGTTCGCGGCTTCGCCCGCGCCGGCTCAAAGCGCAAACTGGCCGACCAAGCCGGTGAAATTCGTCGTGCCTTTCCCACCCGGAGGTTCCGTCGATCCGCTGGCGCGCCTGGTCGCCGTCAGGTTGACCGAATCGATGGGGCAACAGTTTATCGTCGAGAACAAGCCCGGCGCCTCGGGTTCCATCGGAACTGCGTTCGTCGCCAAGTCTGTGCCCGACGGCTACAATTTCGTCTTCGTATTCGATACGCATGCAGTTAATCCGACGCTGCTTCCTAGCATGCCGTTCGATACGCTGAAAGATCTCGCCCCGGTCATGCTGATCGGCACCGCACCCATGGCCATCGCTACCCACCCGTCGAAGCCGTATAAAACCTTCGCCGACGTGATCGCCGCGGCGAAGGCCAAGCCTGATACGGTGAGCTACGGCTCAATCGGCAACGGCAGCATGGGTCACCTGACGATGACGCTGGTGCAGCATTCTGGCGGCTTCACGCTGGTGCACGTGCCGTACAAAGGCGGGGGTCCGATGACCCAGGACGCGCTGGGCGGTCAGGTTGACCTGGCCGTGGGTTCGGTTGCCGTACTTTCGCCGCACGTGCGCAGCGGAAAGCTGCGCGCAGTCGCGGTTACGGGCAACAAACGTTCGCATTCAATGCCAGATGTCCCGGCCTTGTCGGAGCAGGGATTCCCAGGCTTCTCAGCGCTCGCATGGTGGGGCGTGTTTGCACCCGTTGGCACGCCCAAACCAATTCTTGAAAAATTCCATGCAGAGTTGGTAAAGGCCCTCGGCCAGCCCGACCTGCGCAAGACTTTGACCGAGCAGCTTGGCATGGACCTCGCCGTTAGTACCCCGGAAGCGTTGCAGAAATTCCTTGTCGGTGAGATCGACCGCTGGGGCAAGGTTGTGCGCGAGAATAATATTCGCGCTGATTGACCGGCTGGAACGGCCGCGCTTATTGTTCGAGGACATAGGATCCGGGTGCATCTGCAAGCTTTGGGTATTTGGGTGTCGAAGTGGGTGATGGGGCGACCAGTGGCCCGCATTGCGGATGCAACCATGCCGTCCAATCTTCCCACCAGCTGCCCTCGTGCTCCACGGCTTCCGCGCGCCATCCGTCCGCAGCATGGCTGCGGTGCGCGGTGGCGACCCAGTACTTGCGCTTGGGCGGCTTTGCCGGCGGATTGACGATGCCCAGAATGTGGCCGGAACTCGAGAGCACGTAGCGTTTCGGTCCCTGTACCCATTGGTTGATGCGGAATGTCTGCCGCCACGGGGCTACATGGTCGTCATCCGCCGACACCGCGTACAGCGCCTGCCGTATGCGCTTTAGCGAAATCGGTTCGCCGGCGATGGTCAGGGAATCCGGCTTGATCAGCCGGTTGTTCAGATACATCTCGCGCAGGTAGAACTCGTGCATAGCCGCTGGCATGCGAGTGGTATCCATGTTCCAGTACAGTACGTCGAAGGGCGGCGGCCGTTCCCCGTACAGCCAACCGTGAACGACGTAGTGCCAGATCAGGCTATTTGAACGCATCAGGCGGAAACTCGCAGCCATGTCCTTGCCTTCGAGGAATCCCTTCTCGCGCATGTTGGAGCAGATCCAGTTCACCGTGCTTTCATCGAGGAACACCTCGATATCACCGGGAGATTGAAAATCGGTCAGCGTTGTGAACAGCGTAAAGTGCGCGACCGGCATGTCTTCCTCGGTTGGGTGCCGGTGGTTGAGCCAGGCCATATAGGTCGACACCAGGGTGCCACCGATGCAATAGCCGACCAGATGAACGCGGGACGCACCGCTGATCTCCCTCGCCACGTTCACTGCGGCATCGACGCCAAGGCTCAAGTAATCGTCGAAGGACACGTCGGCCATATCAGCGGTCGGATTCTTCCAGCTGACGATGAATACGTCGAAACCCTGCTTGAGAAGGTACTGCACCATGCTTTTCTTTGGCGTAAGGTCGAGCACGTAAAATTTGTTGATCCAAGGCGTTACGATGACGATAGGCGTACGGCGGACTTTCGAGGCCATCGGCGCATAATGAATCAGTTCGAGCAGTCTGTTGCGGAGCACTACCTCGCCCGGCGTGGTCGCCAGATTGGCGCCGACCTTGAAATCCTCCGGACTGGTCATGCGCACCGTACCTGCCTGCATGTCCTCCAGCATCACCTGCAGCCCCTGGGACAGACTCTGGCCTTTGGTCTCGATCGCCTTTTGCATGGCCACCGGGTTAGTCAGAAGAAAATTCGTGGGCGCCACACCGTTCAGCCACTTGCGCCACCAGAATGCGGCGCGGCGGCGTTCCTTGTGGCCCAGTCCTGGCGCCTGAAACAGCGCGTCCTGGATATTCCGCGCATAGAACAGATACCATTGTTTGAGCACGTCCCACCCCGGTGACTGCGTCCATACCGGGTCCGAAAAACGCAGGTCATCCGCATTTGGAAGTATCCTGTCTTCTTCCATGCTGCCAGCGAATCGGTGCGCCGCATGCGCCTGCAGCGCAAGACAGTCCTTCGTGGCACGCGCCATCCAATTCGCCAGTTTCTGCGGGTGCGCCAGCCAGGCCGCATGCGCATTAATGATGGGGGCGAACATTCCTACAGGGTCAATGAGCGCTTCCTGTTTATCGTACAAGCGCTGCCAATACTTCCAGGCGGCTTCCGGATCCAGCGCAAACAGGTCTGATCTCACTTTCGGGTCTTTGGGGTTCATGCGATCAAGTTACACCCGGAGCCGAAATGCGCTCTTGAGAATAGTCAAACCGGGTACGGCGACGGATCCGCTTTGCCGCTGGTCGCGGCGTGTCTTGCTTCCTGGAATGTCGCGGGATGCTTGCAGCGAGAACCGCCGGCCGCTATGTTTCGTCAGCACCCGACGGCAGAAATGATCTGATGCTTCCGGGCGTTTTCAAGATGCTGCGGCGCGTACCCGGCAACTAAAGCCCAAGAGATTTCGCAGGAAGGCCCAGCGCCAACCCCAGAAGCTGGGTATAGAGCAAAGTACGAATCGTCGGATCGGAGGAACCCGTCTGGGCCGCGTCGAAGCGCAGATGGCAATGGGGGCAGGCGGTGCAGAGCACTTCGGCACCGGACTTGAGGGCATCGGCAATCTTGGCGCGTGTCATATGCCCTGACAACTGGGCATTCGCTTCGTGCAGCGGATCGCCGCAACAGTCCAGCCGCCGAGGCCAGTCGACCGGAGTCGCGCCGGTCGCACGAATCAGCGTTTCGAAGATCGTCGGTGCCATCGGGTTGTCGAACCGGGTCACGTTGCTCGGGCGCAGCGCATGGCAGCCGTACTGGGCGGCGACGCGCAGGCCCGTACTCGGTGTGCGGACTGCCGCGGCAAGAGCGTCGACGCTGACCTTGCGCGCCAACACCGTCAGTAGGTGCTCGACCCCAGCATGTCCGGACCAGGCGAGTCCCTCTGCCGCGAGCGCCTGTGTGACGCGAGAGCGCAGTTCGGCGTCTTCGCTAATGAATCGGATCGCGTGCCGCAGCGTGCCGAAGCAGCACGCGCATGGCGTCAGCACGTCGAGACCGGCGCGCTCGGCCAGGGCCAGATTGCGCGCCGCGGTCACGGCGAAGGCGTCGCGGCTGACATTGCGCGCGGGATAGCCGCAGCAATTGAAATCCAGGTCGACCAGCGTGACACCCAGGTGCCCGAGCACGACGCGCGTCGACGCCTCGTAAGCCGGCAACTTCGACGGTATCTTGCAGCCGAGGAACAGCGCATATTTCATGACGGCTCCCGCAGTCCCCGGACGGAGCCCAGCCGGTGCACCGCCAGCGCACGCAACTCATACATGATGTCGGCCACGCGCACGCCTTCCGGGCAGTGTTCTTGGCACTGGTAGCAGGTGGCGCAGTCCCACACCATGCGCGAACCCAGCGTCAGATCGCGCAGTCCCAGCCGCAGCAGGTTCATCACCTTCTGCGGCGTGAGATCGACGCCGTGTTCGGTGTCCATGCCCTGCGCCACCACCGGGCAGACGTTGGTGCAGGTCTGGCACTGGACGCAGCGCGAGAAGCTGCGACGGTCGGCCGAGAGCGGCGCGAATAAAGCGTCCGGATCGGAGAAGCCGTGCTGCGCCAGCGCCACTTCCATCGACTCGGCCCACGCAAGGGCCGGACGTGCCTGTACCCATTGTGCCGGCGCCGGAAGCCCCTCGGCGGCAAAGTCGCCGCGGGCGGCTATCCACAGGTCCTCCAGATCCAGCCCCGCCGGACAGTAGTTGGTGCAGCGTCCGCAATCGGTGCAGAGGAAGGCGCCGTCGGCAGCGCGCAGTGCGTCATTCTCGTGGCCTGACTGCAAAATCCTGCCGCTGGCAAGCTCGCCGGTGGCGATGAGCTTGTGTGAAGGCAGGAGGCCAGGATTTCCCAGGTAACGCGCCAACGGCGCCACAGAGCATTGCTGGTCGCAGATGCCGCAGCGCACGCAGGCGTCGAGCGCCAGCGCCCGCCGCGATGCACGCACGGTGACCGATTGCGTCCGATTCCGCGCAGCAGCGTTGGCCAGCAGACTGACCGGTGCCGCCACTGCGTGGAAGAAGCGGGTGAACGGCAGAAGCCCCAGACCGAGGAAGCAGGCTAGCACATGGAGGTACAGCAGCCAGATATCGGCGCGCCCAGAATCCAGAATGCCGGTCACCTGCGCCAGCGCCCGCGAGAGTGGATAGGAGATGAAGGCCGACGCAGGTTTCGAGTGACAGGACGCGCAGGCATCAGCGTGGCGCGCGCGTCCCTCCTCTACCGCATTTGAGTCGATCGACTCTCCCAGATCGCCAAACGCCACCCCGAACTCGCGTGCCCAGAACGCGCGCAGCGGCTTGAGTTCCGCTGGATCACTCGTTCCGCTGAACTGCTCCGCCATGCGGTAAAAGGCGCGCGGCGACGCAATCTTGTGGCCTTCGAGCAAAAATCCCGCGACGAGGACGGTAGCGAGCAGCGTCACAAACGCCGCGTCCATGGGGCGGCGCACCTGCGGCAGTCCCCTCCGCTGACGCCACCGACCGAACAGGAGCAGAGCGACACCCGCGAGAACCATTGCGCCGAAGAGATTGCGCAGCAAGAGGTAGGGATAAAGCGTGGGCTGGTAGCCCGGCAACAGCTTCGCGCTCACCACTGCCGCGAGCGCGTGCATCAGCAGCAGCAGCGTGAAGCCGGCCACGATGAGCAGGTGCCCGAGCCAGCGCAGTTTCGCGTTCGCGAACAGCCGCCGCAAAAACAACGCGTCGAGGACGAAAGTGCCGAGAACGCGGAGCACCCGCAGGCTGAACAAGGCCGAGGCGGCGCCGCCGAACACCGCGGCCACCCGCCGGGAAAACGTGACGTCGCGCGCGTCCGGACCGATATGCACCCGGAACCAGGCCGACACGCGCCACAGCAGCCCCAGCGCGCACAGCGCCAGCGACGCGTAGAGGGTCGATTGAAAGAATGCCGGCGACATGGCGCTGCTACCCCGCCCCGTTTCCGCCGAGTTGGCGCGCAACCTGGTCCAGCGCCGCCCACGCCGTCGCGATGGCCAGACCGGAACCGCACTTGGAGCGCATCCAGTCCTGGTGCGCGAGGATGGAGCCAACGGCGAAAAGCCGCGGCCAGACCGGTTTCCCGCTCGCGTCCAGCGGACGCCACGCGCCGTCGGTCTCGAGCCCGGCGCGATTGATCGCATGGCCCGAGGAGGCGAGAAAGTCGCTCTGGTGCCACGATTCTCTTGATACCGGCTGCCGCACCGGCAATCCAAGGAGGCTCTCGCGCACCTGCCCCCGATCGGCGGTGAGCCCGCGGCCGGTGAATCGCCCGGTGGCCAGCACGACCGCACGTGCGACCACACGCTCGCCTCCCGGAACGCCTTCGAGGTCGAGAGTCGCAGCCCCCTCATCCCGGTCGAACGCCAGCGCGCGCACGGTGGCCTGATGGCGTCGAATAACGCCGCGCGCCGACACGGCCGACTCGAGCGCAGCGAGCAGCCGCAGACCGGGCACCGATGTAGGCATGGTGGGGATCTCGAACACCGGCACACCGAGCCCCGCCTCGAACGCTGCGTGGACTTCACCGACACGCGCGAGGCCGAGAACCGCGGGCAGCCCGACCGCGTGCGCATCTTCGAGCAGGGGCTTGAGGCGTTCGATCGTGCGGGCGCGCGTCTCCCCGATTTCGAGGGCGCGGGCGAGATGCGCGGCGTACAACTCGGGCAGCGCCTCGCATCCCGGAAACTCGATCCGTCGGTGGCGCAGGCCGGGCCAGCGATCGCCCAGCGTGGCAGCGATCTGTCGCGCGCTGAACTCGCGCAGCCCGCGAAAGTCCACCAGCAGGCATGGCGGCCGTACATTCAGCGCTTCGACGCCCGCGACCATCGATAGCGGCACGCCGTAGGTGGTCTTGATCGTGCCGATAGCGGTGAGCACGCTCCGGTTGCTGTCGCCCAGCGGCGCGTAGCGAAGTCCCGCAGCGCCGAGGCAAGTGACCATGGTCTCGAATGCGGCGCGGATCGAGGGGACCTCTACCCGTGCCAGAGGGTGGCCGGGCTCATCCAGCGCAAGCGCCGCAAGTGCCTCGTAAGGGGACCGCCAAAGGCGACGTTCGGCCGTCGGCTGCACGCCCAGCAGGTCCAGCAGCCCGCTTGCGAACAGGATGCCGCCGCCATTGCCGACCTGAATGCACGAAAGGCCCCGCTCCGCGGCGAATAACGCCGCTGCCATGCCAGCCATCCCGGCGCCGATCACGGCGACGTCGAAACGATCCGGTGGCTCGTCGGTCATGATGGTTTTCCATCCGCCGGGTCCGGCTCCGGTGCAGCACGCGGCGCGTCCGGCATGCCGGCGTGTTGCAATTCCTCATCGCGCAGTTCCTCCCCGAACAAGCCGCAATGCAGCGCCTCCATCAATTCCGCCTGGGCGAGCTGCTCGCCCCACAGGACCGGGCGCTGCCCGCGCCAGCGCTCGCCGAAGAAATCGACGATTTCAGCGAGGCCCCGCCGCGCCTGGAAGTCGCCGCGCTGGTAGAGATGGGCCACGGTACGCGGGGCGCAGAAGGTCCCCTGGCAGGCACCCTTACCGACGCGGCTGCGCAAGCCGAGATCGGTCAGCGTCGGTGTGTCGCCGGCCGCCCGCAACGCGTTGTAGATGGTATCGACGGCGCTGCGCGGCACCATCTCGCACTCGCACAGGAGCGCGTCGTGCGGTCCGTGGGAACGCATCCACTCGCGCGGGGAGCGGCCCGGTTCGGTCCAGCCGCATTCCGGAGCCACCGGCAGAGGCGTCGTTGCGGTAATGCAGGGGCGCGACACGCCCAGGCGCCGGCAGACGAGATCTGCAACGCGCTCGGCCATCAGGCGGCAGGTGGTGAGCTTGCCACCGGTGATCGTCGCCAGGTTGTCCAGGCCCTGGTCCTCGTGGTCGAACAGTGCGAAACCGCGGGAGACTGCGCGGCCGTCGGCTGCGTCCGGAGCGCCAACCAGCGGTCGCACGCCGGCATAAGCCCGGATGTAGCGCATCGTCGCCAGCGCCGGCAGCATCCGCGCCGCCTCCTCGACGATCAGGTCGGCCTCGGCCGCCGTGGGGTGGACATCGTCCAAGGCGTCCACCCGCGTGGAAGTGGTGCCGACGATCGAAACCGTACCGCCCGGCATCATGATGTCGGCGTTGCCGGGCAACCGCAGCCGGTTCACGACACGGCTGGCAAGACGGGTGTGCGTGACCAGCAGCGTTCCCTTGGAATAGGTCATCGCGATCGGCGTTCCGGCGAGTTGCGCCACTTCCCGCGCCCACGCGCCCGCCGCGTTGACGACCTGCGCCGCTTCGATCCGCAACTCGTCCCCGCCGCCCGGCGGCCGGACCCGCACCGCGCGTATCAGCCGGCCCTCGCGCTCGAAACCGACGACGCCGGTGCGTCGCATCAGGCGCGCGCCCAGGCTTCGCGCCTGCGCCATGCTTTCCAGCGAGAGCCGGAACGGGTCGATCGATGCATCGGCCACCTCGAACACCGCGATCGCGCGCTCCGACAGCGCCGGTTCGAGCGCACGCGCCGCCCCGATATCCACTGCGCGCGCCGTGATTCCCGACCGGGAGCAGTGCGAGGCGAAGTCGGCGATGTAGCGCTCGTCGTCCCCTTGCACCGCGACGAAATAGCCGCCGGTGTCCTGGATCGTCTGCGCGGCCACGCGCTTGAGTATCTCGCCCTCGGAGCGGCACTCCATCGCCGCCGCGCGGTCGCCTGCGACATAGCGGGCGCCGCTATGGAGCAGGCCGTGATTGCGCCCGGAAGCACCGGCATTGATGTCTTCCTTCTCGACCAGGACGCAGTCGATGCCGCGCAAGGCAAGATCCCGGGCGAGCGCGGTTCCAGTGACGCCCCCGCCGATGATCAGGACCTGGGTCTGAATGGAAATGGGGAATTTCAATCCTGCCTCTTTTCGCGCGCGTGGCCGACGGCGACGGATCAGGAAATGTTGGCAAAAAGTAAACCTCTGACCCTGCAGATTTACTGTGCGCCCGGGAGGCCGGTTGCGATTTGATTTATGTCAACGTGAAGCTGGTAGGCGTCCGTTGAACGACGTGCAGAACAGCTCAGGTTGCGGTTGCCGCCACTGCCGCTTTCCTGGATTCGCCGATGTGCTTTTCCAGCGCCTTGAAAAAACGCCCAGCGAGGTACTTGGCCACGCCCGACAGGACCCGCTGGCCGACCCCCGCCACCACGCCCCCCACCTCCGCGCTGCCGGCGTAGCGCAGCAGCGATTCATCCTCGCCCTTCGGCTCCAGGTCGAATGCGGCGCTGCCCTTCATGAACCCGATCGAGCCTTGCCCGTCGACTTTGAGCACGTAATGCAATGGCTCCCGCTTGTCCGATATCTCCACCTTGCCCATGTATTCGCCGCTGACGCTGCCCACCTGCAATTTCAACCCCATCTCGTAGCGGTCGGTCCCGGCCGCGCGCACGGTGTTGCAGCCGGGAATGATCTTCGCCAGCACCTCGGGATCGTTGAGCAGCCGCCACAGTTCGGCCTGTCCGACCTGCAGCGCGTATTCGCCTTTCATCTCCAGCGCCATCTCAGCTCCTGCACCAACAATCGCGCCGGATGCGGAACACGCCCTGCGCGTTGCCGCCGAAGATAGCCGCGCGCTCCGCTGGCGCAAAGCCCGCTGCGTGCACCACTTTGCACGGCTCCATGTCGCCGATCGGAAACGGCATGTCCGAGCCGAGCATGATCCTCGCCGCACCGGCCTTGCCGGCGAGGAACTGCAGCGCATCGGCGTCGAACACCACGCTGTCGAAATACAGCTCCTCGAAGCCCTTGCGCGGATCCGCGTATTTTCCTTGCGCGATGGTGAAATTGCGGGCGAGGCGCCCGAGCACCAGCGGCAACGCGGCCCCGCCATGGGAAAGAACCAGCTTCATCCCGGGAAACCGGAGCAAATGCCCGGAGAACAGCAGCCGCGCCACCGCGATCGAGGTGTCGGCGACCCGGCCGATGGCGTTGACGAGATCGTAATCTGCGAGCCGCGGCTCGCCGCAAAGAAACATCGGATGCAGAAATATTCCGGCGCCCAGATCGGACGCAGCCTGCCAGAACGGATCGAGCTGGGGATCGTCGAGCACGCCGCCCATCCCCTTCGGCAAGGTGCCTATCATTACGCCGCCAAAGCCCGCCTCCATCGCCTCGCCCAGCACTTCCGCCGCCAGTTTTCCGTCCTGCAGCGGCACGGTGGCGAGCGGCGTGAAACGCTGCTCATCGGCAAGCGCCTCGTGCATGCACGCGTTGATGAAACGGCTCCAGGCCAGGCCCTCGTTCGCCGCGAGTTCGTAGCCGAAACTGTCCAGCCAGCCGCCGACCAGCTGATGGTCGATGCCGTTCCTGTCCATCCACTCGCGGCGATCGGCCAGGTCCGACAGTTTGTGCGAAATCGGGCGCGTCGCCTCGCCGCCGGGAAACTGCAAGCGCGTGCCTTTGTCGCCGCGCAGCAGCTGCACGCCCGGGAATTTCGCTGCCTCGGCATCGAACCGGTCGTACAGCAGCCGCGGCAGAAAATGCGCGTGTATGTCGATGATCATCTGATGGAACTCTTCGTCTTGGCGGGAAGGCTTGCAGTTTGCAGTTGCGTCCAGATCGCCAGAGGGGTCATCGGCAACTCGGCGATCGAAACGCCGAGCGGCTCCAGCGCGTCGTTGACGGCGCAGGCGATGGCTGCGGGCGCGCCGAGGTAGCCGGCCTCGCCCGAGCCTTTCTGCCCGAAAGCGGTGTGGGGCGAAGGGGTGCAATGATCCACGATCGCGATAGCCGGCACTTCGAGCGCACTCGGAATCAGGTAGTCCATGAACGACTGGCTCTCGAGCTGGCCGTTGTCGCTGTAGGCGAATTTCTCGTACAGCGCCGCGCCTATGCCGTGCGCGATGCCGCCGTAGGTCATGCCGTGGACGATGTCCGGACTGATCATCACGCCGCAGTCGTGGCCGCAGACATAAGACGCTATCCCGGGCTGGCCGGTCGCGGGATCTATTTCGACCAGCACCACGTGCGCCTCGAACGAAAAACAGGGGTACATCTGGACCCGGCCATCGGCCGTCGGCAGTCCCCCTCCTGTTGGCACTTCCCATACGAACTTCGCCTGCAAACCGGGTTCCATCCCGGGAGGCAGCAGGTGATACTTGCGGTGCGCGATCTCGACCAGCTGATCCCAGCCGAGCGACTTGCCTGCATCGCCCCGGACGCTTACGCTGCCGTCGCGATATACGAGTTCGGACAGGTCTTGTTTCAGGTTATGCGCCGCGATCGCCAGCAGCGCCGTCTTGATCCGCTTCGCCGCGCCCGCTGCCGCTCCGCCCAGCATGATCGCCATGCGGCTGCCGACCGGGCTGTTTGAGGGCAGCGCATTGAGCGAGTCGGCATGCACCACGCGGATCGTGCCCGGGTCCCGCTCCAGCACTTCGCCGAGGACCGTCGCGACCAGAGTTTCGTGGCCCTGCCCCGCGCTCGAGGTATGCATCACGCCGGTGACGGCGCCGGACAGGTCAATGCGCACCAGGCAGGAATCCATCCAGGTGGTGGTTTCGTTTTTCGGATTGAACAGCGGCTCGAACGAAGAATTGCCGCCTGAGGGCTCGAGGCAACTGGCGATGCCGATACCGGCGAGCCGCCCGGCCTTGCGCGCCGCGTCGCGCGCCGCGAGCAGCGCCGGATAATCGGCGGCGGCCAGCGCCTTGTCGAGCACCGCATGGTAATCGCCGCTGTCGTAAGTCGTGCCGCTCGGGATCAGGTAGGGGAACTGATCCTTGCGGATGAAATTCTTCCGGCGCAGTGCAATGCGGTCCATGCCCAGATGCCGCGCGACGCGATCGATAGCCGCCTCCAGCGCATAGTTGGTGGGCGACTGGCCGAAACCCCGCACCGCCTCCTGCGCGGTCTTGTTGGTCATCACCGAGATCGGTTCGTATTCGACGCTGTGAATCTGATACGGGCCGACGATGGCGCCTACCGGTTTTCCCAGCTGCAGCGGCGAGCGGCCGGCATAGGCGCCGACATCGTCGAGCGCCCGTATCTTCAGCGAGCGTATCGTGCCGTCGGCATCGAAAGCGGCCTGGATGTCGAATATCCGGTCCGGCCCGTGCATGTCGCCGCCGCGCATGTTCTCCAGGCGATCCTCTATCAGACGCACCGCACAGCCGAGCTTCTTCGCCAGATAGCCTACCAGCACCGTGTGCTTGATGCCCCGCTTGACGCCGAAGCTGCCGCCCACGTCGACATCGAAATGCACGCGTACCGCGTTGCCGGCCAAGCGCAGCGCCCGCGCCGTCTGCTCGGGGAATTTCGGCATCTGGATCGAGGCCCAGACATCGAGCAGCTGCTGGCCCGGATCCCACCGGGCGGCGACGCCGAAGGTTTCGATCGGCACCGTCGCGCTGCGGCCCCAGTGCACGCGGAACGCAAGCCGGTGCTCGGCGCGGTCAAAATCCTCCTCCACCGGCCCCCAGACGAATTTGCGCCGGTACAGAACATTGCTGCCGTGCAAAGGGTGTACCAGCGCAGAGCCAGGCAGGACGGCCTTCTCCGGGTCGAGCACATATTCGGTCGGCTGGTATTCAACCTCGATTTTCTCCGCCGCATCCTCCGCCAGCGCGCGCGTATCGGCGACCACCGCCGCGACCCATTCGCCGGCGTAGCGCACCACGCCGCACGCAAGCGGATAGCGCAACGCCTTGGGCGCGTCGACGCCGATCAACAGCGGCTCGGTCGCCGCGCACAGTTCTTCGCCGGTGAGGACGTAGTGCACCCCGGCGAGCGCCAGCGCCGCCTCCGCTCGGACCGCGACGATGCGCGCAGCCGCATGCGGGCTCGTGACCAGCGCCACGTGCTTCATCCCCGGCAGCGCAATGTCGGCGACGAAACGGCCATGGCCGGTGACAAAGCGCGGATCTTCCTTGGTGCGGCGCTTTTTGCCGATATAGCGGAATTCGGAGACAGGGTCCGCGCTCACGCGTCGCTCCTCGCAGACTTTCCTGCAGCGAGCTTGACCGCGTCGACGATCTGCTGATACCCGGTGCAGCGGCACAGATTGCCGCCTATGGCTTCGCGGATCTCGTGCTCCGAGGGCGCCGGATTCGCATCGAGCAGCGCGTGCGCTGCGACGATCATCCCCGGAGTGCAGTAGCCGCACTGCAGCGCGTGCGCCTCGCAAAACGCGTCCTGCAGGGCGCCCGGCGTGCCGTCAGGCTGCGCCAGGCCCTCTATCGTGGTGACCTTGCAGCCGTCGGCCTGCACCGCGTACATCAGGCAGGAGCGCACCGGCTGGCCGTCGAGCAGCACCGAACACGCGCCGCAGATGCCGTGCTCGCATCCGGCGTGCGTCCCGGTCAGCCGCAGCGTGTCGCGCAGGAAATCGACCAGCGTCTGGCGTGCGCTGACCTGCGCCTCGCGCAGCGTGCCGTTCACTTCGACTGAAACCGCATACAGCTTTTCGCTCAAGACGTTTCCCCCGCAGTTCGCTTTGCCTGCTCTTTCGCTGTCCGCAGCACTTTCGCCACCAGTACCTGCGCGAGGTGCCGCCTATATTCCGCCGTCGCGTGCAGGTCTCCTTCGGGGTCTATCAGATCCGCCGCCGCAGCGGCTGCGGCGGCTATCGCGTTCTCGTTCAACAACTGCCCGGCGAGTTGCGTCCCGATTTCCGGCAACGCCAGCGGCACCGGCGCCGCGCCGCCTACACCCAGTTCCGCCCGCAGGCAGCGACCGTCGGCGTCCAGTGCCACCTGGGCGCAGGCCGAGACCAGCGCGAAATCGCCGTGCCTCACGCTCACCTCCTCGAACGCGCAGCCGTGCAATGCCGCTTCGCCGGCGCCAGCCCAGACCGGAAACCTGATTTGCGTCAGGCACTGCTCCGGCGCGATCGCAGTGACCATGGGCGCAAGAAAGAATTCGCGCGCCGGCACCTCGGTTGCGCCGGCGGCATCGCGCAGTTCCAGCATGGCATCGAGCACGCACGCCACCAGCGCGATCTCCGCGGAAGCGTCGCCATGGGCGATGGAACCGCCTATGGTGCCGCGGTTGCGCGTCTGCACATGCCCGACCCAGCGCAAGGCGCGCGCGAGCAGCGGCAGGCTGGCGCGCGCGAGCGGATCGCGCTCCATCACGCATTGGCGCACGCCCGCCCCGACCGCGAGCATGCCGTCTTCCCCGGGACCGGCACCGGTGTGACTCACGACCCGCTGCAA
>Ga0194060_10002024_pt1 | contig 14475 bp, 3 predicted proteins | sample SepL225m_MetaG_FD_163427 | JGI IMG/M metagenome (GOLD analysis project Ga0194060, IMG submission 163427) | Anoxic zone freshwater microbial communities from boreal shield lake in IISD Experimental Lakes Area, Ontario, Canada - Sep2016-L222-5m | ecosystem: Environmental > Aquatic > Freshwater >... | reverse complement strand
CGTTATGAAAAGAGATGGAACTGATCCTGATGTAAAGTTTTATGAACAAGCTGGTAAGGATGGTCCGCCATTAGATGAAAAGTTAGCCGACATAATAAAAGATAGAGCTTATAAGCATATCCTAGATAATGCCGATGACTGGTGTAATAACGAGGGTGGCGGAGGTACTCTTTACATCTCTACAGATGATGGAGAATATCACGCTGATCATTATATAAACATAATGAGTACGGAAGAATCATCGCTTAACGGACAATTATTCGATTAATGGCACATCCTTTAAAACATGCTAAAAGCTCTGTTAAAAAATGGGGTGGCATAGAAGAAGATTATATTCATATACATGATTGGTTCGATGAATCAAAAGCTTGGATACCACATTCTAAACATAGATTATTCAGACACCATTCTGAAGGTATCTTTGAATGTGAAAAACGTTTTGGGCCGTCCTTTGTTAACTCGGATGGTAAAACTGTTTACACAAGATATGTCGGAGAACAACATGTAAGAGAAGACTGTAACGGATATATTCCTACAGCGAAAGAATGGATAGATGGTCTATCCGATCCTAAAGAGTGGATGATAAGAACTCAGATACTCGAAGATTAAATAGTAAACAACACTAAACCCTTAAATAAATGACCTGGATTATCATAGAGATCTTCAATGAAGATAAAACAACAGCACGTATAATACAAGATCAGCATGGAGCTGTATTATATAATACAGAAGAAGAAGCAACAGTTGAAGCCGAACAATACGCCGAAGCTTATGTTGTGCAACTAAACTAATAGAAGGAGAGCTACGGCTCTCCTTTTTTTTTTCTTTCCTCGTTCTATCGTCGTGTTGCTCCACCACCACCGCTACCGGTAGTGTTTTTAATAGATAATACTGGAGATACTGTGCTTCCTGTGAAACCTATACCTTTCATGAATGTGGTTATAAACTTAGATCCCTCTTCTTTTTGCCATTCGTATGGACCAGAATCTTTTTGGTATTTTGCATAAGGGTTACCTGTAGCTTCCATATACAATTGCTCAATCATTTGCTTGTAAGTTTTTAATGTAGGACCATATCCTAAAGATGTCATATCAGTGAAAGTACTATAGTAGTTATCCAAACCATAGCCTGCCCAAGGTATAAATGTTTCAGCTTCTGAACGTACATCTAGAGTCATCTTAAGTAAATGGTTCATCATCCATCCGCCAGCTTGGAAAGGATGTTCTGGATCTTCCGGAACTAATCCAAAGAACGGTAAATCACCACTACGCTTACGAAGTTTTTCAAAACGTTCTGGATCTTTAGGATCCCATCCTAATAAAGGAGCTACGATCATTAACAAGCTCATTACAGATAAAACCTCTATCAATGTTTTAAGCATAGCTATCTTCTCTTGCTTTTGTAAGTGCGGAAGATATTTCATACCCATTGTTGCTACACGATACATTGTTTTTAACGTTGTTGTATAGTAACCTTCTTGTATATCACCTAATCCTGGGTTTATTCTACCACGTTTTGCACCAGTAAAGTTACCAGAGAAACCCCATCGTTTAACAAGACCCGTGGTAAAATACCTTTTAAGGAAAGATATCATACGGAAAGCCAAGTATCGTTGCGCTTCCGGTTGGTCAAACTTATCATAAGCACCATTCAGGTCCATTTGAACGCTATGGAAACGAGTACGGAAAGCTTTATACATACCATTATTGATAGTGAACTCCTTACCTTCTTTTAGCTCGACCTTTTTGATTTCTTTTGCTAAATCATCCTCAGTCATATGATATTTCTTTGCTAAAGAAGCTAAAGTATCACCTGCAACAACTGTATGTTTTACAGGAAGATTGCTCCAGCGCACATCTATACCATCTTTTAACTTAAGCTTATTGTCAGGGTTTTCCCAAGCATCCATATAAGCTATTTCAGTTCCATCAGCTTTTTTAATCTTTTGTTTATACATCATACCACCAAACAACTGCATGGTTGCTTCATCTTCTACCCATTTCCTAAAGTTGGTCATCCAGGTAAGACTAGCCACATCTTGTGCAAATGAACGAGACATACTTTCAGACATTTTCTTTTCAGCACTATCTCTAATAACATCAAATGAATAAGCCAATTGTATATTCAATGGTTTAGGACCATGTGTATAAAGAGTAGAACTAACCTGAGCCATAGTATTAAAAGCATATACCTCGCCTTTTGCCATAGAAGTAAAATCTACATTCTCACCACCAACAGCTTCTATCATTCCCTGGAATTTTGCTCCAAGTGCATTCTTTATCGCACTAGGAATATTCAGTGCAAAGTAGCTGAAAGCAGCTTTTTTGAAGATCATATTAGCAGTATTCTGTAACCACGGCATATCCGCAGTCATACCTGCTTCTGTCTTGCCTTCAAACTCTCGTTCAATAAAATTGTTTACAGCTACTTGTCGGGTATACTTACCTTTCTTGTTTACATAAGTTACTAACCCACGGTGTATAAAGTTATACTTATTGATCTTGTCCAATTGCTTGGCCATGTTATCAGGATCATTAACGGTTGCTCTTAAAGCTTGTGCTACCGGATTTATCTCAATAAGTTTTTTCTGACGTTCTGCAGAGAACATATAACGCATCAGTGAATTGTTTACATCTGTTGATACATCATCTATATTCAAATTATAAAGACCGCTGATTGGAACATTTGTTACTTCGTTATCAAACATGTCGGCACGAACTAGTGTAAAATCATCTTGAGCATTCAGAGCACCTTCGCCTTCCATAGCATCTTTGGAACGTCTGAAGAAATCCTTCATACGTTCTATAATGATTTGCAGAATAGGTACACTACCTGAAGCTGCTGATTTCATAATTTGTTTGATCTGCTTAGTACGTAGTACCTCAAGATTATTTTTTCTGTAACGCGGTATATCCAAATACAAGCGAGATTTATATCCCAACCCTTCTTGATTTCTAAGATGATGTTCTTTCATCTTTTCAAGTATAGCATAGTGAGCAGGATCTGCTGTTGCCATGTTCATGTAATCCGTGTCTATGAAAGGACTACCTGGAACATCATTACGAGGTAAGAAATTACCCTGGTTGTCAACGGTTACCCCAACGATTCTTTCTGTACGATACTGTGGTTTAATTACACGAGCATAATACTTCATTGATGGAAGACCTTTTACTCGTTCTTCATCAGTACCATCACTTTTCTTAACTGTGATAAGACGGTTTGCTGAACGCATTGCTTCAACCGTTGCTGGAGATAATCCAGCTATAGTACTTGTTTCGTAAAAATTATCTTCAACAGGACGTACAACATTCCATGCATAGATTCTTTCCCATACTTCTTTTTGACCGCCTGCTTCTTTATCGTATACTGTTTTACGAATATGATTAGCGTTAAACCATTCAGCAAACTCTTTTCCTTCAGGAGTGTCTTGTTCAAGTAAACCATTGATAACACGATCTTCAATAAGGAAGTTTGCTGTATCTTTAGTAATATTGTTGACACGCATTTTAGCAATCATATCGGCTGTGCTTAACTTACTCAACCAATTATTCATAGAATCAACATAGTAATCAGTAGCAATTTTCTTTTGTAAACCTTGCAATCTTGCAAAAAGTCCAAATAGTATTGTCTTATACGTTTTGTCAAGACCTAAACGGTCAGATTTATCCATTAAGATATCAAAACGTTGTTGCTCATCATCTGTTAACTTGCGTTCTTTTGCTGTTATAATATCCCAAAGACCTTGGTAAATCACACCTTCTGCTTTTGTTAATCCTGATAAGCCAGCAAACTCTTCCATAGCTTTGTTGATCAACTCTTGTTGGTTCTTTATAAAAGCAATACCATCCTTGGTAAAGCTTGAACCATTTGGTTGACCATCATCATCACGATTACCAGCTGTAAGATCTAATATCTTTGTCCACTGTTCTGTGATAGATACCTTTTTACGATCCGCATCTGGAAGCTTGTCCATAATGGTGTTAATAGAATCCATTATTACTTTTCTTTGCTGATAAAACTCAGGCTTTATTACAATTCTTAAGTTAGAATCTAACCATTCATTTATAGCTTTAGCATAAGCCACTGGATTTTTATCAATACCACTAGTAACAAGTTCTTGTTCATATTTAGCAAAAGCGTTTTCATAAACTCCAGTACGAGGTTTCCAATCAAAATATGATTCACCTGTTTTTGGATCAATAGCAGCAGAACGATGTTCTTTAAGACGAACAGCTACTTTATAGTCCATGCTATCTACCGGCTTAAGATTACCATTAAGATCTACAATGGAAAACAACTGATGATATTCTCTCCATAAACGTTCCATTTGGTGCGCCGTCTTAAGTTCATCCATCTGTGTTAACAATGGATTGCTTAGCTCAGACATTTGATCAAAGATTCTATCTTTACGATATCCTGCTTCAATACCTACAGCATCATTTTGTAGTAGTTTATCTCTTTCATATACTTCTTGTTGGTACTCCTGATAAAAGTAATCAGTCATTAGTTTCTTCTTAGCAGCAACAGCATTCATAAGTTCTCTTTCAGTAGCTTCTGTTGCATACTTGCTGTGGTTCTTTTCAGCGTCATCAATATCTCTTCTTGCACGATCTAAGTGTATCCTCCAATCTTTGTGCATACTTCTCAAAGTCCATACTGGAACCTCTTCCCATTCACCTTTTTCATTACGTTTACCTACGTATTGTACATGCCCTACTTTGTTTATTAACTCGTTAACATTTGTTGCATTGTAATTGGCCGCTTCTAACAACGGTTGCATATCAACAGCATATGAGTTAAACTTGCCCTGAGCAATATTCATTACATCAGACATCTGATTTTTTACATACAAAGCAAAGCCTCCTACAACAGGATCCGAGTTATACATGTATCCTTCAAAGAACGAACTAAAAACATTAGCATCATCAAGTTCACCATTTAAAGCTAACTTGATTTTCTCATCAGTTATCTGAGCACCCTCCATAGATTTATGAACAAGACCCTCAAGTTCTTTTATACCACTTGTTGTTATAGTGTTATTCTCTTTAGCCTTGATTAAATCGTTTTTACGTTCTAACTCTTTTTGAGTCAAACCATAATACTCTACTGTCCATTTATCTATAACATCAGGATGAGCATTGTTCTTTTTAAGGGACTCTATAATATTAGAATACCTTTCAGCAACCTTTTCACCCATCGGTCTTAACTCTGCATACAATATATCTTGTGCCCCTTTAGCAAACATTTTCTTGATATACTTTTTACTTTGGCCAATAGAACGTTGAATACTTGTAGCAAGATTTGATAGCGGAGTATTTGATTCTATGTTGACTTCATTCAGAGCTTTGATAACATCTGCAATATACGGTTCCCAACCTTTTTCAAAAAGATAATTGTAATAGTATGCCTTATGCATATTATCGATATTATCCGGTTGTTCACTCAACTCAATCATGTGCTTGGTGATTTTACCAACCATCACTTGTAAACGTAGTAAACTACTTACAGTAGCTTCAAGCTGATTTTTTTCATATTGAATAGCATCTCTCTTCTTAGTTGCGCTTTCCAATAGAGGTCTTGCGTATTTACTCAAGTCATTACGGATAGCTTGCAAATCACCATGGTTAAATTCATCAACCATAACAGAAGCTATTTCCTTATAATTCTTGTTACGCATAAGAATATCAATATGCTTTATTGCGATATCATGACCCTTCATGATGATTTCTAAAAGATCGGATTTTTCAACCTTCTTAAGATCAGTCGTATAATCGTTGATATCATCAATATAAGCAACAGTATCAATATTATTCAAAACACTTTCATCTAAGATAAAACTGTCTCCTTCTTTAAGCATGTTGGCAATTTCTCTTACCGTACTATTTGGATTAAGCTTAGATACACTGATGTTGTTTCCAAACATCTTGCGTAACAACTTTTTCAAAGCATCAAAGATCCTGCTTATTACATTAGAGAAATCCTTGGTTTGCTGAACACCAGCTTTATCCATATCTGCTGCTGCAGTTAATGCTCTTACAATGATCTCTTCTTTAAATAGATCATCTTTTTCACTTAAGTGTGGATATGCTTTTATTACTTGTTCATATATGTATTGTCCTTCTTGTGTACTTATGGCTTGTCCATATAACTTGTCAAATAGTTCTCGGTTTTGTGTTGATAGGGTTCTTACAAACGGATGTGAAAATTCATGGAATACATCACTTAGTGATAAATCATCGCCGACGAAGTAAATAGTATCGCCGACAAAGAAAGCTTTTTGTCCATTCCATGGGTTTTGTGTATCTTTTGTGATCTGAGCTGCTTCGTTTCCATTGATAAACGCAAACTTCATATCTGCTTCACCAACCTTAAGCTGATTGGCTAAACTTCTAGCAAATGATTTTATAGCACCTACTGCAGAAGAGTTATCTGTTGTAACCGGATCAACGTTTAAAGATTCTCTTATGTAATCCAATCCAACATCAGATAACATACTATCGTGTTCTTTAGTGAAAGCACTCATTGTATCAGGAGTTCTATCCTTTTGATATACACGCTGTTCTAAATCCACATTACTTCTAAAACTACTTGGTACAAGAATAGTTGTTCCATCAACATTGTTTGCTGCTACTGTATATTTTCCAAACACGCGTTTAGCAGAACTGTTGTATAATTTTAATCTTTCTTCTCCAGTTCCACGTTCTAATGATTGTCCTGATGCAGCACTAAAATGAAACTTTGTATAGTCAAGATCTGACCATACATTAGATAGCTCATCCATTACATTACTCATAACTTGCATAGCTCTTCCCTTTTGATCTATTTCAACATCCAGTTGAGATAAAGGAACAACTTGTATTAATCGTGTTATGGTATCAACAGTTTCTTCATCAGTTTCTCGTTGCTCATCACTATAATTTCTTCTAGTCTCATATCTATCTAAACCTACACCATTATTTTCTAATCTGGACTTTGCGTTATAATACTTTCTCCACAGTTCTCCTTGAGAACTATCATTAAGAGCTAATATTTCTGCGGAAGTATCTGTCACACTCATTACTCCATAAACATCTCTTGAGTCATGAACTTCTTGAGTTCTAGTACCTCTTCTATTAGGATCTATATCAGCAATTTTTCTAACCTTTTTTGCAAACTTAGTATTACTTACTGTAGCTGGAACAACCCAGTATGAATCTTGATATCCCCAAATATCTGAACTAAAGCTTATATCAATCTGATTTTTATCAGTACTGTTTATAGATGAGCTTACTGTAATCGTATCTGTAATTTCTTCACCTGTTGTAGGACGAGCAAGTTTTATTTGAAAACTAGATTTTCGATTTTTCTTAAAACGAATACCCGGATTCTGTATTGCTTTGTTTAAACTGACAATCTTATCATTTATATCTTTTAAAGCTTCTGTAAGAGCGGTAGTTCCTGTATCTCGATTGATTCTATCATATACTTTATATACAGGTTTTGTCTGACCAAATATTGCATTCAATGGTACTCTGCTACCTGTTATATAATCTTTTATAAGATCGCCTTCTGAATAGGATGTGTTGCGACTTCCGTAAGGAGAATCCCAAAATAAATCACATATTTCTTGTTGTATTTTTTCAACTGCTCTGTCTCTATCCCAGGTGTCATTAGTAGAAAGCCTTAATAGCATGCTTTCTAAAGAATCATAAGACATACCGTTTATAAGAAATTTTACCCTACGGTATTCATTTCTATCTAGAACAGCTATAGCTTCATCGTTTGTAAGGTCACGACCTAAAGTATTTTTTTCTGTTCTTAAAGCTTTAGAAAGATGTCTTAACCCGTTTATAAATTTTTCTTCGTTTTGTGATGTTGACGGATCTACATATTTTCTTATAATGGGTGCCTTAATTTTAAACGTATCCAGTTCAGCTTGTTGATTAGGTGTTAAAAAATAACTATACTCATCAATATGCACCTTGGTTAAAGTAGGTCTAGTAGCAAGTTCATCTTTTAAAGTTTTTAAACGCACCATGTTTTTTGTTAACTGGCGTTTCAAAGATTCTTCTACACTTTGTGACGGATGTCCTGTTGTGAACTTAACATTTGGTGCTGCAAGCATTGCTGCTAAATCTTCTATTCGAGTATCTGAACTAATAGCATTTACAGCAATAGTAACATCACCTCTAAATAAGATATCCTTGATAGCTTCCCAGATTTTATTCAACGCTTTAGCAAACATGTTAAGGAGAGTATCATTACTTACATACTCTTGCTTGAACAATCCTGTTTCTTTGTCATAAAACTCAGCACCTGCTCTACCCATTAACTCAACAACAAGCTCTTCAGCTTGTCTTAGTTCTGCTTGTTCATTTGTTTCGTTAGCAGTACGCGGATACAATCTTTTTATAATCTCAAACTCAGATCTCAATGGTTCTTTTACTTCGTAACCAATGATTTCTCGTTTGGTAACAGTATTGCCATCAGCATCTGTTGTAGTTACATCACCCAGTTTGTTGTTGAAAAGACCGTTCATAAGTTTGAAATACAAACGAATGTTGTCTTTCTTCAACATGTTAAAGAAGATGTGCCCAAATTCATGGATAGGTGTATCAAGAGAAGCTTTTGCTGTGTTGATAACGATTGTTGGTTTACCTTCCACAGCTAATGGTCCTGTTGCAGTTTCTACCATACCTTTCCAGTTTTCATTTGGAAGAGATACTAGTTTATACGCATACCCTTCCGGGAACTTAGCTATCAATGTTTCAGCTAAGTTAGTAAACACGTCTACAGTAGCTTCAGAAAGAGTATTAGGAGTACGTTCTAATTGATACTGCGGTCTTGAGTACATCGAGGTAAGAACACCTTGTTCGGCAAGTTTTGCATTTACTTGTTCAGGTGTTCTGATTTCTCCTTGCTGTTCAAGATAATCACGATAAGCTTGGAATTCTCCCACTGATTTAACTAGTGTGTTCCATTCTGGTCCAAAGGGGCATGCTTGCATAGTATATATTATTTATAACATTTCGACATAAACTCTCTAACATCATTATCACTTATGTATTGAGCAGCTTGAAGTACTTTCTTTCCTTCTATTTTTAGCTCGTATCCTGGGTTTACATACCCGAATTCCTCATACAAGCGCTGTGACAAATATAAGAAACTTTTTGGTGCCGTTATCACTTTACCGTTCTCTAAATAAACAGATTCTTTTGTTCCAGCAGGGAAGAGACCATTCCATTCTTGGCCATATCCTTTACTAGAAAATACAGGTGTTCTACCATCAGCTTTTATTGTTTCAATAGTATCGTCAATAGATGCTGCCAATCTTGGACTTATCTCATCATTAACATCTCGTACTAGTTCAGATTTTGTAAGACGATATGCTTTACTCTTATATGTAATAATTCCAGCTTTGTTTCCTATAGCAAGATTTCTAAAAACTCTGTCACCGGAATTAGTTGTAGCATCGTTTATGTATGGACCTGGTGTATCATTAAACACAAACAACATATCAGGATTATTAGCAGCAAGTTCTTTAGCTAATACATCATTGATGTTTCTAGTATCATACGTTGCTATATTTCTATAATCTTTTTGTAATAGTTCTCTAGCATCCTGGCTATATGGATTTGGCATATACTCAGTTTTTTTCTGATTATACAATCGTTTAGATTCGCTTAAGCTAAAACCTGGTACTACATAATTATTATGTCTATTGCGGAAACGATATCTTTCATTGTCGTTTTGGTTCAAAAATCTTTCCCATATAACCTCTAAAGCCAAAGGATTCATATCTTTTATGTACTCCTTAACCGGTTTTTCCATCATACGTAGGAACGAATCCTGTGGCATAATCCTGGTTAATGCAAACTGACCTTTGGTAGTTAAACCGGATTGTAAGAATGCTACTAAAGGAAGCTTAGCAAAGTAATCACTTATCATCTTGTTCATGGCAGGATCTTCAACTTTTTTAACTTGAGGATCACTCAGCTTAAGCATGTTTTCGTGGTAAAGATTAATGTTATCCGGATCTTTCAAATCATCAAGTATCTTTATGTTAGTGTATACTTGTTGTTTTTTTCCTGCAGCATCTTCATTTATTTTACCAAGTACTGACGATGCACCCAATTTTTTAAGCAAAGTGTAATCATCAAGAACATTGTTATCTTCCATGTATTTTTGAATCATGACAAGCTTGTCAGCATAGGTGTTATCACCCTTAAATAAATATGCCGCATTAAAGATATTTTCTAAAGCTTTTTGTTTTAAGAACTCCTCATAAGCCATTATACCTGTTCTTTCAATATACTTTGCAGAACCTTCATCTTTTATTAACTTGGTTTTTAATCTGAGTTTGCTTAGTATATTGTTGTATTCCAGATTGTTACTTATAGAACTGATGTCTTTATAAATAGTGCGTAAGTATTCTCTTTCAAATACAAAGTGAGCATACTCTTGTTCACTATTTATCATATTGGGTTGAACTACTGCAAGACCCAATACCTCATTATATACAGGTTTTTCAAAAGCTTTTAACAAAAACTGTCTTTTTATACCAGCTTTATCAACATATATTTTTCCATCTTTAAAGAAAGCACCAATTGTTAAACTAGTTACTTGTTCTTTAGTATAGAATGATGATAAAGTATCTGATATCTCTTCACCTTTGTAATGTGTAATGTTGTCAATATCAAATGCGCTGATACTATTTTGAAATATAAAGCTCACAATAGAGTTACGGAACTCATTACCAAACTTTTCTTCATCGCCAAAAGTAGAGCTAACCTCATCGATTATACCTTCTTTCATTTTTTTACTCATGAAGTCGTTGACAACCTTGTTGTTACGCAAAGGAAATAGATCTTTCCATACTTCCACCTGGAAAGGTTGGATATGGAAACTACCAATTGGACTATTGTCTAGAACAGCATCAACAATTTCTTTAGGAAAACGACCATTCTCACGTAACTTCTCGATCATCACTGTTTTATTTTGAGCATCGAAAAGGTTTTTTGATTTGGTGGTATCAACATTCAGGTTCAATTTGATATCGCGTAAAGCTTTTCCCATATCTTCTAACTCGAGGTAATGTAGGAAAGCGGCTCTATCAAAATTATCATATTGATATTCCATATTATTTTCTTGAACCTTACTAAAAGTTGTGATTTTATCACGTAGATCTTTAGTACTAAAGTTATTGTTTTCACCTAATACAGAATCAGTAGCGCTTTTACTTGCTTGGTATTGATTAATCAAACCTCTTCTGCTTTCAAGTTGTTTTTTTCCTATTTCAAAACCGTATTTAGGATCAAGAAGCATGCGTTTTTTAGCATCACTTCTGTAATACATAACATTTGTAGGCTCTGTTCCTAATAAAGAACTGAAAATAGTTTTAGATCTACGCTGTTCTTCAACATATTGTCTTACAAGAGGTTGAGAAACAAAGTATACAGCTTGTTGCAAAGGCACACCTGCTTCAATTAAGAACTCAAGTGTTGGCGCAATCTCTTTATTACCTTGGATATTAAACAACCAAGCATCTTTTGCTACATCGACAGCACCATTGATTAACTGTGAGTCAATTTCGGATACTCTATTTTCACCATGGGCATCGTACAAGTGACCTAATGATATAGCTTTTTTACCATCGACATCGATGTAATTACTATCTAGCAATATCTTCTGTCTTATCATAGTAGGTTCTTTTTCCTTCTTCACTTTGATAGCTGCTTCAGGATTAAGATAAGCACCAATACGATTAAGTATAGGATTAAACTTGTTACCGATAGCTATCAAGCCAAGAACCTCTTTACCTATTCGGTTACTTTGATGCTTATACAAATTGTATCCTATTTCTAGAACACGAGTACCGGAAACATCTGTTGCTTTTTCTCCTAGTTCTTCTAGATCTTCTTTAGATAATTTGCTGTATATTTTATCTTTAGGTTTGTAATCAGATACCTCATCAGCTAAGTCATTTGCCAAAGATTGTGCAATATCAGTACCGTTTGGCGTTACTAATTTTACAAAGTTTGATGGAAGCTCAAGTATCTCTTTCATGCTCCATATTAAATCGTTCTCAATAGCTTTGCTACCGTTAAGTTTTCTCAAGAATTGATCAAACTCAGGCAATGCTTTTTCAGAAACAAGCATATCAATCAATTCATTATCAAGATCATCTTGTGTTTTACCAAAGACACTTTGTAAAACTTCTGCATCCATTTTGGATGCACTAAGTAATCCAACATCAAGTCCGCCCTGTTCAATATTTTTACGTTCTCTGTATTGGGCAGCTTTTACATATAGTGATCTTGCTTCTTCTGTAGTATATTGTTTAGCTAAGATTGTACTAGTTGTGCCATCTTCTTCTTGTCTTGTGCTTAAAGAAGGCATCATGATTGTCAACTTATCAATATCAAAGTCAGCTCCTGATTTAGCAACAATTTCAGCTGGTGGTACAATAATATTACCTGCTAATTCTGGTAAGAACTCATATACTTCCATAAACTCAGCTGAGTTTAATCCTTGTACCGGAATACGAACACCAACCATTGTAATCATTCTACGATGGTCTCCCATGTCTAACCAAGCATTATCTTTAAGTAGCGTGTTTAGATTTTCTATAGTGCCGATAACTCTACCTTTTTTATCTCTAAGCTGTAATAGTTTCTTAAAGTTACCCTGCATTGCTATCTTAACCTTCATTGCAAGTGTTTTACCATCAGCGCCTCTTGTATATGTAGGAAGATCATTAGTACCCCATTTCTTAAGTTCAGCTGCAGTTGGATTCTCAAAATTCCTAGGTGTACTGTATGCTGATAATGATTCAAAACCAGCACCAGATACTTGGATAAGTCCTTCGCCGGTAACTTTTTGGTTAATCAATCTACGTGTTGTAATAGCATTCAACATCTTCTCTATCTTCTCAGCTGATAATGATATTGATAAATCATGTTTAAGTTTTTTACCGCCGTAAGCAAGATCAATAAAATCAATCTCATGGTCACCCATGTCTTGTCTTTTAAGCTCAGCTCGAACAAACTTCAAAAGGGTATCAAGACTTCCCGTAGGTTGTCCGTTTACCATTTTCCATTCCATCTCATCCAATAGTTCTTGCTTTTTAATCTCCGTCAGTTTACGAACATTGTTTTCATAAGCTTTTACTAATCTGTAGTTATCAGATCCTTTTTCTCGTTTATCTTCATCTTTTATAGCAGCCCAAGCTTTACGTTTTTTGTCTAGTGATTTTTCACCAGGCATAAAGTCTGTAGGTACTCCTGATTCCATTAAGCCATCCTCAATGATTGCTCTTAACTGTGTAGAGAAGGTTGCGCTTTTCTTCCATTTAGGAGCTATTGCTAACTGGTTCTTTAGATAGTTAAGGTGGATAGTGTTTCTTGTAAAAGGTTCTGCTGATATCTCACGTGTTTTATCATCGGAATAAAGAGCATCAGGACCGGATTCTTTTGATTTGCTTATAACACCAACCTTAGAACCAGATTCAAATAATGCATAATCAATACCTTCAGCTACCATCTTATCATGCAATTGCTCAAGACGAGTATCTTTTATCGTTCCCGGGATTAACGGGAATAATGAAAACTTGTGGAATGCTGTAATAGGAAGACCATCTCTTTTTAACGGTCCGTAGTATTGAACCTTTTGCACAGGAAAGAATGTGTTGATTGTTTTAGGATCTACAAACTCTTTGTTTACAATCTTTTGATAATAGTGTTCTTGCTCAGGTGTCCATACACCTTCTAAATTTAACATGATACGATATGAATCAAACGTAACCCAACCTTGTCCATCGCCTTCATTCATTTTATGGTACGCAAACATTAAACCGCCTTTAGTAGGCTCTTTCATTGTTCCGTTCTTTCCTAAAACAATTTCTTCAGCTCTAGCTTTAGTAACTTTTTTACCATTTACAAGCTTTGCCATTTCATCGTCTATAAGATTTTTGGCATATTCTTCAAAATACAAAGAACGAATAATACTATCTTTTACAACAGCTGTATTCATGCTTCCGTCAAAATCACCATACTTGTTTTCGATACCTTGTTTTTCTAAGTATTTTCTACCAAGCGTTTGATTTACATATCTTTGAGCTTCTTTATCTGATCTGTATATTGTACCTGTAGAACCTGCACCAGCATTACGCTTATGAAACTCTTCCTTAGCTAAATTATATTGTGCCAGATTTCCGTATACAATAGCAAGGGATTCGATGTTATGTATCCAGCTATTAGCAACAAAAGATTTAACAGCTATCTTCTTAACAGCTTCAATGTTCTTTTTAAAAACTCGTTTTTTTATAGTTCTGTTAGATGCAGTAGTTATGTTTTCATCGGACATTCTGCCAAATACATTCTTTAGATCGCTGTTAGCTGCATTAGCTTCATCAAAAATCTTTTGGTATACGCTATCTGCTATAATTGTTTTACCATCTTGATCTTTATTTTTATCAAGCATCTTAGTAACTTCTAC
>Ga0194060_10002023_pt1 | contig 14476 bp, 17 predicted proteins | sample SepL225m_MetaG_FD_163427 | JGI IMG/M metagenome (GOLD analysis project Ga0194060, IMG submission 163427) | Anoxic zone freshwater microbial communities from boreal shield lake in IISD Experimental Lakes Area, Ontario, Canada - Sep2016-L222-5m | ecosystem: Environmental > Aquatic > Freshwater >... | reverse complement strand
CCCCATAACTCCCTCATCATCGGTGCCAGAGGCTTTTGATAAGTTTTGTCACAAATTCAGAGTGGATGCAGAAACAGGTTCCAATCGATTTGCCATTGTGCAGGCAGAAGATGAGTTAGCTTCAATTGGGATGGTGATTGGCGCTGCCTGGAATGGCGTAAGGGCATTCACCGCAACCTCAGGTCCTGGTATTTCTTTAATGACAGAGTTTATTGGGTTAGCTTACTTTGCCGAAATTCCCGTAACGATTGTGAATGTACAACGTGGGGGGCCTTCTACCGGAATGCCTACGCGCACTCAACAATCTGACTTAATCGCCTGCGCCTATGCTTCACACGGTGACACTAAACATGTCATGTTATTCCCTCAAGATCCATTTGAGTGCTTTGAGCATGCGGCAACTGCTCTCGATCTCGCAGAGCGTTTGCAGACCCCCATTTTCTTGATGACAGATTTAGATATTGGTATGAACCAACGATTGTGTGATCCTTTTGTATGGGATGAAGGTCGTACCTATGATCGTGGCAAGGTAATGACAGCTGAAGAGCTTGAGTCAGGAAAAGATTTTGGGCGTTATAAAGATGTTGATGGCGATGGGATTCCTTGGCGCACTATACCGGGCACGCACCCAACCAAAGGCAGCTTTTTCACCCGCGGAACGACGCGCGATCCTTATGCGCGATATTCTGAAAAAGGGGTGGACTACATCTACAACATGGAAAGACTGCTGCGTAAATTTGAAACGGCAGCCACGATGGTCCCACAACCAATCATTCGGCCTGCCAGCAAACCCAGTAAGTTTGGCGTCATCTATTTTGGCTCTACCAGTCCTGCGATGGAGGAGGCTCTCGATGTTCTGAATGAGGTAGGAATTGGCTTAGATGCGATGCGCTTATGTGCCTTTCCATTCTCAAAATCAGTCAAAGAGTTTATTGATGCTCATGAGAAGGTGTTTGTAGTGGAACAAAATCGTGATGCACAAATGCATACCTTATTAATGAATGAGCTTGAAATCGTGAACAATAATTTAGTGAAGGTGCTTCATTACGATGGCACACCAATTACTGCACGCTTTATCGCTAGCGTGATTCAGAAGAACTTGGATGTTTCTGGCCATTCCAAAACATCTTCTAGTCGCAAGGAGTTGGTATGACTTATATTAATAAACCGAGTCTGCATCACCCAACACTGCAAAAGAATAAGGTTGGTTATACCCGTCGAGATTACGAGGGACGGATTTCCACTTTATGCGCAGGTTGTGGTCATGATTCTATTTCTGCTGCGATCGTGCAAGCCTGCTGGGAAATGGATGTTGAACCTCACCGTGTAGCGAAGTTATCTGGCATTGGCTGTAGTTCAAAAACCCCTGATTATTTTTTGGGAGCCTCACATGGCTTTAATACAGTTCATGGACGGATGCCTTCGGTATTAACGGGTGCTAATTTAGCAAATCGCGATCTACTTTACTTGGGGGTATCAGGTGATGGTGACTCTGCCTCGATCGGTTTGGGTCAATTTGCCAATGCCATGCGTCGTAATGTGCGAATGGCTTACATCGTTGAGAACAATGGTGTTTATGGACTGACTAAGGGGCAGTTTTCAGCGACAGCGGATCGTGGCTCCAAAAGTAAAAAAGGGGTTGTGAATAATGATAGCCCCGTTGATCTTGTTGGTTTAGCCCTGCAACTGGGCGCAACCTATGTTGCTAGGAGTTTTTCTGGAGACAAGGAACAACTGGTGCCTTTAATCAAAGGCGCCATTGGACATGGCGGTGCGGCATTTATTGATGTGATTAGCCCTTGCGTGACCTTTAATAACCATGGTGGTAGTACGAAAAGTTATGACTATGTCAGGCAGCACAATGAAACAGTCAGTCGCATTGACTTTATTCCACAGCATCAAGAAATCACTACCGAGTATGCCCCTGGGGAGGTGGTGGAAGTTCAGCAGCATGACGGCTCCTATTTGCGCTTGCGCAAATTGCATAAAGATTACGATCCCACTAATCGTTACGCTGCTTTAAGTTATATCAATGAGCATCAAGAGAGAGGAGAGGTAGTAACAGGATTGCTGTATTTAGATCCTTTAGCTACTGATCTTCATGAAGCATTGAATACTTGTGTGCAGCCCTTAAATTCTTTGAAAGAGGGAGATCTTTGCCCTGGTGAAGCAGCCCTTCAAAAGATTAATGCAAGCTTACGCTAGCCAAGACCATATGGAGCTCAATATGTTGGATCGCACAGTATCACAGTCTATTACTCATCGGAATTTAGTCAGCCTCTCTCCTCAAGCGACTGTATTGGAGGCGGCGCGCATTATGACTAAGGCAAATACTGGGTCTGTTCTCATTATGGATATTAGTGGTGAGCTCCTAGGCATACTGACTGAGCGCGATTTGATGACTAGAGTTTTATCTAAGCCTTTAAATCCTGAGCTCACTTCGGTAGCAGCCGTGATGACACCAAAACCGCATTGCATTACTCCAGAAATGACGGTTTCGAATGCTGTCCTCATCATGATTGAAAGAGGCTTTAGGCATTTACCGATTACCTCTGCCAGTGGAAAAGTCTTGGGTGTATTTTCAGTGAGGGATGCATTGCCAAGAGAGATCGGGGAGGCTGTGAGTCTTGCAGAGTTCTTGGATCAGGCAGGTAATACCTTAGCGTAACAAATGAATTTAAATGATGATTAATTTGTGAGGACATCAATATGCAAGAAAAAACTGCTAAAAATGAGCCCTATCCACTACCAGTAGAAGCCGGTCAAACGTATTACTGGTGTTCCTGTGGCACTAGCAAGACGCAGCCATTATGTGATGGTGCACACCAATCAACTGATTGCATGCCCGTGGAATATGTGGCTACTAAAACCGAAACAGTCTATTTCTGTGGTTGCAAACAGTCTGAGAATGGCCCTTTGTGTGATGGGATGCATAACAAGCTTTAGATGTAGGCTTTTACCAGGGTAGCTTTTCACCTGAATAGGAAAAGAAGCAACCCGAATCTTCCTTGCCAAGATTTTGCATAACCTTGAGCATATCGCTAGCAGCATCTAGCGCGGGCCTACCAATTTGCTCTCCGCGAAACGGTTGCGATAGTCTCGAATTTACCGTTCCTGGATGTAGGGCAATTAATGCAGTTTTCGGTTTTGTTCTGCCAAGCTCAATAGCTGCAGTCTTAATGAGCATATTGAGCGCTGCCTTAGAGGCGCGGTAGCTGTACCAGCCACCAAGGCGATTATCTTCGATGCTTCCCACTTTTGCTGAGAGCGTGGCCAACACACTATTTTTGGTATCTAAGAGTTTTGCAAAGTGTTGAATCGTTAGGGCGGGACCAATTGCATTGATTTTCATGAGCTCTATTAGTTTTGCTGAACTAAGATCTGCCAATTTTTTTTCAGGCATCCAGTCTTTGGTGTGCAAAACACCAATCGTATTAATAATCAGCTGGAAAGGTGCTATTAAAGATAGTGCTTTTGCAGAGGACTCAATCGTTTCCGGATCTTGGTAATCTATAGGGTAGTCAGACTTGCGATGGATGCCAACGACTTCAGTACAAGCGGGATTATCTTGTAGTAGCTGCATAAAAGCAGCCCCAATGGTTCCAGAGGAGCCAATGACAAGGGCCCGAAAGGATGGTGGAAGTAGTGTCATGGGGTCATTAGGATCTTGTTATGCTCTCAGCCAGTTTATTGAATAAGTCTTACACTTGCTCGATGGTAAATAAATTACAAAAACTAACGCTCTTTTATGATGGTGCTTGTCCTTTGTGTCAGGCAGAGATTCTTTTTTTGTCTGGGCGAAATCAGGCCAAACTGCTTGATTTTGTTGATATTCATTCAGAACAGTATGACCCTTTAACTGTAGGGGTTTCCTGTGAGCAGGCTTTGGCTGCGATGTATGGGCAGTATGCTGATGGGACTGTGATTCACGGGGTCAGCGTCTTTCCAGAGGCTTATCAGCGCGCTAACTTACCCTTCCTAGCCTGGGTGTTTTCAAGACCCGTTTTACAGCCAATTCTGAAAGTTGGCTATCAATTTTTTGCTAAAAACAGGCATGGGATTTCTAGGATATTGGGACCTGGTGCACTGTGGTTGGTTAAAGTAAGAGTGCAGAAGGTTGGAGTATGAAGGCGTATCGATTTTTCATCGGCCTTTGCGCTGCCAGCTTATTTGCTTCAACAAGCATTGCGCATGATTTGACTTATATGGATGAAGTAGTCAACCCAGCAAAGCTTCAAGGAAGCGGCAAACTAACATGGTGGGGCCTGCATATTTATGACGCCTCCTTCTATCGCGGTGCCAATATGGCGTCTTCCGAGTTTGCCCTTGATTTACGTTATCAAAAATCGTTTAGTGGGACTTCGATTGCGAACAGAACTATGGAGGAAATGAAAAAAATTGGGATCTCCGAAGTTCAGGCTGCCAATTGGGGAAAGCAGTTAGCCACATTTTTGCCCAATGTGGAGTCTGGTCATACTTTAACTGCAGTCTACATTCCTAAGCAAGGCACTCTTTTTTATCATGATGGTAAGCAAATCGCACAAATTCCAGGGCTTGATTTTTCTAAAGCCTTTTTCGGTATTTGGTTAGATCCAAAAACCAGTGCACCAAAGTTACGTACTGAGTTACTAGGGCAGAACTGTCCTCCACCCCCTTTTAATGAGTCTTGTTAATTTATGAAATCCTACTTGTTGAAGTTTCTGTCGATATTATTTTGTGGACTATTTTTATTTGCCTGTGCAAGCCCTAAGGTCTCACACTATGCGGATGAGAAGCCTACTTTAGATTTGAGTGAGTACTTCTCGGGGACGATCGATGCCTATGGAATCTTTACGGATCGTAGCGGGGTAGTCAAGAAAAGATTTACCGTATTGATTAAAGCCAATTGGCAAGTGATCGATGGCAAAAAAGTAGGCACCTTAGATGAGAGTTTTGATTACTCTGACGGCACCCAACAAAAACGCATCTGGACATTAACGCAAGTATCCCCCGGTAAGTATGTTGGCACTGCTGACGATGTTGTAGGGCAGGCTCTAGGGGATTCTGCGGGTAATGCACTTAACTGGGCTTATACCTTGGCGCTTCCAGTGGATGGCACGATTTATCATGTGCAATTTGATGATTGGATGTATCTGGTCACACCTAAAGTCATGCTAAATAAGGCCAAGATGAGTAAGTTTGGTATCGAGCTTGGTGAAGTAACCCTAAGCTTTTATAAGCGTTGAGCTATAGAATATTAATAAAGCCTTATTGGGAGTTTTTGTGAGAATAGAAGATACGGATCCAGCAAGACACGCCGGGATTGAGTACCCCATGGAAGTGAGTGCACCAGTATTTGCCCCCATTAAAGTAGTCGAAGAAAAAGATAAGGCGGTAAATGTTGCGCGCCAAAATGCAAAACTTGAATATGATCGCATCATGGAGCAAGCTGAAGTATTGATGCGCCAGGCTAGAGCCTTACAGGCAAGACTGGATGCAACAGAGATGGTTCACAGTGCTAAGTTCGGCTTTAATCCTATTCATGGAAAGATTTATCATCTCTACTATGATGAGCGCAATTCAGTGAATATACTCATTCAAAATGGCCCGAAGGATTGGAGTTGTGGAATCCCGAATCACTGGGTTTACTCTATGGCCGTCAAAAAACTAGGCGACAGTACATGGGCTGTGGTTGAAGAGGAGCAAGTCTAAAGCATTTGGGTACTGCTAGCGCAGATTAAAGCTCTTGGCAATCAGATCAAACGCCGCGTATTCTTGATTGAGATTTTCTTCTTACTCAACTTTGCTGAACTAAAAACACAAGAGCATTTCTAGTGATTCAGAGATGAGCATTGTGATGCTTTGGCTAATCTGGCTTAATATTTCTACTCTGTATCACCTTGGCCCATTTATCAACTTCTAATTTTATTTTTTGGGAAGTTTGTTCAGGGGTGTAGTTATACGTTAAGTAGCCCATGCCAATCAGTTTATTTTTGACTTCTGGGTTTTCTAAGGCTTTGGCAATTTCTTGATTGAGCTTTTGAATAATAGCTGCAGGTGTACCAGCAGGTGCCGCAATAAATTGCAAAGTGTCACCCTCAAAATCTGTGACACCGGATTCTTTTAGTGTTGGCACATCAGGAAACGAGGGAGCTCGCGTACTGCTGGTCACCGCAAGGGCTCGCAAGGCTCCAGCTTTAATCTGTGGAACCGCTGGAGGAAGTGCAGACAGACCAATGGGTACTTGATTTCCCAGAACCGCTTGTAGTGCTGGACCGCCGCCATTATAGGGAATGTGGGTCATATCCAAATTCATTTTTAATTTAAGAAGCTCTGCACTTAAATGTGGTCCAGTCCCACCACCAGGTGATGCATAGTCATATTTTCCTGGAGCCGCTTTCACAACTGCAAAAAATTCCTTAATATCTTTGGCTGGAAAACTAGGGTTCACAACCAGCACATTTGGTGAGCTCACGGGCAATGCGATGGCTGCAAAGTCTTTAATGGAATCAAAGCCTGGATTGGGATATAGAGAGGGGTTAATCACAAAAGTGCTGCTTACCAGTAACAGGGTATAGCCATCAGGTGATGATCTAGCGACTTGTTGGATGCCAATATTGGAGCCTGCTCCCGGTTTATTCTCAATGATGATGGGCTTATTTAAATTTTCACTCATCTGCTGCATCAGAATGCGCCCAACAATATCGGATGGACCCCCAGGAGCGAACGGTATTACTACTTTGATTGGCTTATTCGGATAATCTTGCGACTGAGCACAAGGAGCGATCAGTAAAAGGCTCAAGCATATTTGAGTGAGCACTGCATGTAGGCGAGGCTTAGTAAATGTAGGCATATTAGTTGACAGTTATTTTTCCAGTGCGGACGATAGTTCCAAATTTTTCAATTTCATCTGAAATTTGTTTGGCCATTTCTTCTTGAGTATTGCCAACTGGTTCAGCACCAGCATCTTCAAGTTGGGTCTTAAATTCTGGTGTTTGCATTACTTTGATCACAGCATTATGCAACTGATTCACAATTGGTTTTGGGGTTGCTACGGGGGCAAGTAAACCAAACCAAGTGGTGATATTAATTCCTGGAACACCCGCTTCGGCTAAGGTTGGCACCTGGGGTAAGAAGTTACTGCGCTTAGGAGTAATCACTGCCAAAGCCCTTAATTTTCCAGCCTTAATATGGGGTAAGGTGCTGGTGGTAGCATCAAAAGACATATCAATTTGGCCACCCAATAAATCTGTAGTGAGCGGGGCACTACCTTTGTAGGGTACATGCAATAGTTCGGTGCCACTGAGTATTTGAAATTGGGTGGCAATGAGATGTTGGGCGGTACCGTTGCCATTCGAGCCATAAGTTAACTTGTTCGGCTCATTTTTTGCTTGGCTAATAAGCTCTTTCACACTATAGAGTTGCTGATTAGAGTTGACCACCAAAATATTCGGAACAATACCGACGATCGTAATGGGCACAAAGTCCTTTTGAAAGTCATAACTTAAGTTTTTATATACGTTGGCCGCAATCGTATGGTGAACGGCACCCATCAATAGCGTATAGCCATCAGCTGGTGCCTTAGCAGCAATCGCAGCTCCCAAAGTAGCACCTGCGCCTGGCTTATAGTCGATGATGACGGGTTGCCCAAGTGCAGGACCTAAACGACTGGCTACAGCCCGTGCCAGAGCATCAGTCGCTCCCCCAGGAGGAAATGGGACGATGATCGTAATAGGTTTAGTGGGCCAGTTAGATTGGGCAAACGATGCGTTGGAAACTAAGGCCATACTAGTTAGCAGACAAAGGATGGCTAGCATCTTGGCCGCTGCACCCCACATCAACCCCCTCGAAAACGTCGCGTACAAGTACATTCAAAGTCTCCTGAGATTTAAATAGGCTATATTATTTAATCTCTTGTTTAATTATTTCTTAACAATAATATAGATTCAATATCCAGGGAGAATTTTTTTTGAAAATCACCGAGATTCGTGAGATTTCAGTCCCATTGCGCTCAACTTTACGCAATTCAGTATTTGATTTTAGTGAGATGACAACATCAGTGGTCGCTGTTCATACCGATGTCCTGCGAGCAGGGAAACCAGTCATTGGCTATGCTTTTAATTCTACGGGTCGGTATGCCTGTGGCGAGCAAATGCGCTCCCGCTTAGTCCCTAGAATTATGAAAGCAGATCCGGATTCACTACTAGATGCATCTGGTACTAATTTGGATCCAGCAAAAATTTTAGCTTGCATGATGCAGCGCGAGAAACCTGGCGGCCATACAGAGCGGTCTGTTGCTATTGGAACAATTGAAGTTGCTGTGTGGGATGCGGTTGCCAAAATTGCAGATAAGCCCTTACATGTTTTATTGGCAGAGCGATTTAATGACGGTAAAGTGCAAACCAAAGTGCCTTGTTATGTTGGCGGCGGTTGGTATGCTCCTGGCAAGGGCATTCCTGAATTGCAGGGTGAGATTCGTGCGCGCTTGGACGAGGGTTACCGGGTAATGAAAATCAAGGTTGGTGGAGCCCCGCTAAATGAGGATTTACGTCGTTTAGATGCCGCCATTGACATCATTGGGAGCGCCAGCTCTTTAGCGGTAGATGCGAATGCTGCCTGGAATCGAGACAATGCGATTCTTTATGCAAAAGCATTAGCCCCTTATCGCTTGAAGTGGCTTGAAGAGCCAACTGACCCACTGGATTTTGCTTTGCTTGATGAACTCACCGGTTTTTATGATTCCCCAATTGCTACAGGGGAAAATCTTTTCTCTACTCAAGATGTTCGCAATCTTTTGCAATTCGGAAAACTGAGGGTAGATCTGGATATTGTGCAAATTGATGTCCCTCAATCTTATGGCATTGTGCAGTTTTCTAAATCTCTAGAGCTCATGCGAGAGAGAGGGTGGAATAGACATTCTGTATTCCCTCATGGCGGCAATCAAATGACCTTAGCTATCGTCGCTGGGTTTGGGTTAGGGGGGTGCGAGGCCTATCCAGGAGTATTTGGAGCCTTTGCAGGGTTTGCAGATGATGCCCGGATTGAGGAGGGGATGATTCATTTATCTGAGCGTCCTGGCATTGGATTTGAGGGGCAAAAGGACCTCTTTGCTTTAATGCAAACGATTAATTAATTTAGTGGGGGCGAGATCAGCTCAGTTAAAGCTTTTTTAAGCTCGTAACCACGGGATTGAAGAGGTTCTCGTAAATTTTGCAAAAATATCAAAAAATATATGTATTGGGCGCTGGCGCTGTCGGATGTTATTTTGGCGGGATGTTGGCTCGTGCTCATCAGGATGTCACTCTGATTGCAAGGCCTGCTAGAGCCCTGGCTATCAATGAACTTGGCTTGGAGATGGACTGTAAGTCATTTCAGGAAGTTGTCAAACTTAAAGCAAGTAGTGACATCTCAATCTTAAGTGATGCAGATTTGGTTTTGCTGAGTGTTAAGTCGCTAGATACAGAAAAGATGATGCAAGAGATCGTACCTATTTTGCCTAATAAGACGGTGATCCTCAGTTTACAAAATGGAGTGACTAATGTTGAGATTGCTTCAAAAATACTGACTAATCCAATCTATCCAGCAGTAGTTTACGTAGCTTCTGGAATGATTGGGGATAGAACGCTGAAGCATCATGGCAGAGGCGAGTTATACATTGGAAATTTAAAAGAGTTGCTACCGCAAGATGCTGCGAACCTGAAGGCGATATCTCAGTTATTTGAGAGTGCGACCGTTCCCTGTACCGTCACCTCAGATATTAAAAGAGATATGTGGCTAAAGTTTTTGGTGAATTGTGCTTTTAATGCTATCTCAGGTATTGGGCAGATCTCCTATGGCGAGATGGTGAAGGTTCCTGAAATTGCTAAACTCATTGATGAAATTACAAAAGAGTTTTTAACGATTGCCTCCTATGAAGGGGTCAACATTAGCTACTTGGAAGCAAAAGAAGCTAATGCACTCATTGCCAGCACCATGGTGACGCAAGTTTCTTCTACTGCACAAGACTTGGCAAAAATGAAAAGCACTGAAATCGATTTCTTAAACGGCTATATCGTGGAGCTAGGAAAGCATTATGGCGTGCCAACCCCATTTAATGAGTCTGTGTATGCCTTAGTGAGGATGCTGGAGCGTTCTTAGGTGGGTTTAAATGCCTCCTTGCGTCAAGTTTAATAGAGTATTTGGAGGTGCATCTAGGGTAAGATTTCTCAATGCTGGCAACTGCCTAATAAATAGGAGGCCTGAGCAGAAGTTATTTATAACGTTTCTATGGAAATGATGTATCAGCGTTACATGAGAGATGCCCCTCGTAAATAAGCTCATACTGTTTCCATAATAAAAGGGAAAGAAATGAAATTTGACTTTCACTCAACTCGCTCCATCCTGGTGGAAAGAGGTGGCGCTGTCAATCTTGCAAAAAGAATTGAAGAGCGTGGCGGAAAATCAGTTTTGATTGTTACTGATCCTGGGGTGTTGTCTGCGGGTTTATTAAATAAAGTTCTCCCTCAGTTTAAAGAGTTAGGTCTTCCCCTGCAAATCTTTTTAGATGTTGAAGCTGACCCTCCAGTTGCCGTAGTGGATAGTGCTGTTAAAGCAGCTCAGCAATGTAAGGCTGACTATATTGTTGGCTTTGGTGGCGGCAGCTCAATGGATGTAGCTAAGCTTGTGGCGTTGCTAAGCTCTGGAAAAGAGGCGCTTGCAGATGTTTATGGTGTTGGTATGGCTAAAGGGCCTCGTCTACCCTTGATCTTGGTGCCTACAACTGCTGGTACTGGATCGGAGGCAACTACTATTTCAATTGTTACTGTTAGTCAGAGCGAGAAAAAAGGCGTTGTCTCCCCTCATTTATTGCCAGACCTCGCTTTATTGGATGCCGAACTCACTCTGGGTCTGCCACCCCATGTGACCGCAGCAACGGGTATCGATGCCATGGTGCATGCCATCGAGGCATTCACAACAAAGCGTTTAAAAAATCCCCTGTCTGATTGTTTGGCAAAAGAAGCATTACGACTCTTGGCAGGAAATTTACATAAAGCAGTGCATTCTGGTGGTGATATTGTGGCGCGAGAAAATATGCTACTTGGTGCTTGCCTTGCAGGCATGGCATTTACCAATGCCCCTGTAGCGGGGGTGCATGCTTTAGCCTACCCAATCGGTGCGAGATTTCATGTGCCACATGGGCTTTCTAATTCCTTAATGTTAGGTCCTGTGATGCGCTTCAACTTAGAGGCAGCACATGTTATGTATGCAGATCTTGGAAAAATTATTAAACCTGGATTACAAGGCTCAACGATGGAACAAGCTACTCAACTAGCCGAGTATCTTGGTAGCTTAGCTGGCGAACTGGGTCTACCAGAGCGTTTGGTTGATGTTGGTATTACTGCTGGTGATATTGACCAACTTGCAAGTGATGCTATGTTGCAAACCCGTTTACTGATGAATAGCCCGCGTGAAATTACTTTAAGTGATGCTTCAGCTATTTATAGCGAAGCCTTATGAGTGACAAAAAACCTTCCCCACCTAGTCGTGCTGATTTTGTTGCATTTGAGGAAATACATTCTAGGTGGATGGACAACGATGCTTATGGCCATATCAATAATGTTGTGTACTACTCATTTTTTGACACTGCCGTAAATCGTTATTTAATTGAACGCAATGTTTTGAATGTCAATACAAGTGATACAGTGGGTTTAGTGATTGAGACGCAATGTCAATATTTCTCACCAATTGCATATCCAGATTTGATTCATGTTGGCTTAAGGGTGGCACATTTAGGAAATAGTAGTGTCAAATATGAGCTTGCAATTTTCAAAAATGATGATGATATAGCCTCTGCAATGGGGTACTTTATACACGTATATGTAGACCGCAAGACTCATAAACCAATTCCGATTCCAGCGGCTGTCCGGGAAGTGCTAGAGACACTCATAACAGTCAATGGAACTTAAATTTACACTAGCAATACTTGGATCAAGTGCTGGGGAACTGGATTGAAAAAATAAGACTTACTTGATGTAGTATTAAGGTGTATTTAAACTACTTTTATGAATAAAAAATTGAACATAAAAGCTTTTTCCCTAATCTTTACTTTGTTATGCACTTATTCCTCTTGGGTATTTGGAGAATTAAATATGAATAATATGCCCGATTTAAGGACGGCTAAATTACATCTGGTATGCAGTGGGCTCCTAGAAGGTCAAGCACCAAAAGAAAGCTTTGATCAGGGGCTATGCGTTGGAATTATCTTGGGCGTTGAGGATAATGCCCATTTTGATAAGAAAATTTGCATACCAAAAAACATAGATATTAAAGAGCGGGTACAAGTGGTGAGGGACTATATTGCCACCCAGCCCAGCAGAATGGATGAGGCTTTTGCCTCACTTGTTTTTGATGCCCTGTTCCAAAAGTGGCCATGTAAAAATTAGTATCGGACTACCATCCAGTAGCCATTCCACTTCAACCCCATTTGACTGGGACAAGTACACTCACCTTTTTGGTGCTTTATTGCCCGAACTTTGACGGATTGAGAGCTATTGCGAGAATCTCAAGGCAGATTAGATTAAATTCATATTCTTCTTAGCCTTAATAGGATATTAAGCGCTTAACTGAGGATTTTTTAGTCTTGGGTTGCCTATGACGATTCCTTATTTTCTTGTATAGCCACAAATCATGAAGTCATTTATTTGGGTAAATTTCGCTAATGATGATATTATTTTTTCTGAGCTAGCAAGCTATAAATTGAGGCAAAAGTAAGCAAATCCTTTATATAGCAAATCCCACCATATCATTTTTTAGAAAAATCATTTATGAACCAAGAGCAAATCAGTAAGGAAGTCCAGCCTGATAATTCTGGAGCAATCGAAAAAGGCTTGGAATTATTGATATTTAATAGTAGATGGATCTTAACGGTCTTCTACGTAGGCCTAGTGCTTTCCTTGATTATCTTAGCCATCAAGTTTGTGCAGGAATTTTTACATTTTGGTTTGACTTTCTGGAACAGCTCAGAAGCCGAGTTTTTAACTGGTATATTGGCTCTTGTAGATAAGACGCTACTTGCCAATTTATTAATACTGGTGATCTTCTCGGGGTACGAAAACTTTGTATCAGTGATTGGTGCCGCTAAAGATAGTGACGATAGGCCCAGTTGGATGGGTGAAGTCGATTTTGCAGGACTTAAGCTCAAATTAATCGGATCTATTGTTGCCCTGTCTGGTATCAACCTGCTGGCTGCATTTTTAGAAATTTCTACTACCAATAAAAATGATTTGGGTTGGATGATTGCCATTCATCTTGTCTTTGTTGTTACAGGTGTCTTGTTTGCGCTTTCTGAGCGTGTCATGATCCATCACAAAAAATAATTTAAACATTGAGGGATATTAAGGAAGCAGGATGTTTTTTAAGAAATTAGAATTATCTGATGCTCCCTTGATGGCAGCCGCATTGGTTGGTGCCTGTCGAAAAGAGGGTTGGGCTAATGACTTGCAACCTCGATTTCTGGGTGTCTTATTTAAAGAGTTGCTAGGGTACGACTGTGATTTTTTAAGTTTACCTCCCGCTACTGTGCAAGACGTCTGCGATGCTATGCCTGTGAATTTAGTAGCGACATTTCCACCAGTATGCCCTGTACACAATCTGCTTAAACGGGAAGAATTGGTGGATTTAATGCTGGCAGCAGAGATGCTTTGTAATCCTGCGCCACCAGCGCTGTCTCAATCAATTGAATCTTGGGCGAATGAATTAGGTGTTCACAATCAGCGATTATTAGTTGGCAGAGATATAGCCAAAGGTGCTGTTGCAAGAGCGGAAGCTGATTTTTGGCGAAATGCGCTTGGCAAGCAAGATATGGAATCACCAGAATTCCCTGAGACCCTCAAACAGTTTGGAACTAGGGCATATGGTTTAACTCAAGTCGCAGATCCCATAGAAACAGCGCGTTGGGAAGCATTGCAAAACCTTCCCAGTGCTAGTTTTGGGCGACTAGTCTGGGAGTTTTATAAAAAAAGAGGTTTCTTATTCCCTGGTACCTTAGGTGGGGTTAATAAAGCTCTGGCACACCATGATTGGTTACATGTTTTATCTGAAACAGATTCTGATGGCCTAGGTGAAATAGAGGTGTTTGCATTTGCAGCTGCTACGTCAATTTCTCCTGCCTCTACCATGTTGTTTCTAGGGCACCTCAGTATTTTTCAGGCTGGCTTTTTAGTACATGTTATTAAAGGTGTGCAGTATGCTGGCCATGACCTAGAAACCCCCGAAGGACCTAAGCGGGTTGCAGATGCGATTAGACGTGGTAAGGCTTGCAATATTGACTTAATGGTGGGGCTAGACCCATTTGCTTATGCTGATCGTCCCATTACAGAATTGCGTCAATTATGGAATGTCATAGACCGCGCTGCTGATAACCCAAAACCATTCTCAAAATGGGATTAAGCGCTACCCACCCTAGATTTTTTTGCTAAACCACTTTGATTTTTAATTTTTAACCTTACTTCATTGGACT
>Ga0194060_10002020_pt1 | contig 14491 bp, 15 predicted proteins | sample SepL225m_MetaG_FD_163427 | JGI IMG/M metagenome (GOLD analysis project Ga0194060, IMG submission 163427) | Anoxic zone freshwater microbial communities from boreal shield lake in IISD Experimental Lakes Area, Ontario, Canada - Sep2016-L222-5m | ecosystem: Environmental > Aquatic > Freshwater >... | reverse complement strand
ACATAAAATTCGATCACATCAAAATTAGTAAATCCTATCGCCGACTTATTAGACTTTTTCAAATAAGCAAGAATACCCCGCATTAGCTCTTTACCATATCCTTTATTTTTACTATTTACAATAACGCCACCTATGCCATAAATATCAAATAGTTCATTGTTAAATATAACTCCATTCAATGTGAGAAGCTGAGCCTGAGCTAATATATTATGTTCTGAATTTTTGAGCAAAGCAAATACATGATTATCTTTATGTTTTTGATCCATAGGAGGTAATCCCCATTCTCTGTTTTTTGCAATATTTATCTCTTTTTCCTCTTCTAAAGAAAGATCTGTTCCTGATTTTATTTCTATATGAGTAATCATAGTATTAAAGTTGTTTTGAAATATTCAATTGTACTTATGAATATTCCTCGATACAATACGTTATGGATCTACATTTCATCACCAGTAATAAAAATAAAATAATTGAATTAACTCAGTTTCTTAATTATCCTGTAACGTATATCGATCTTGATCTGATAGAAATCCAATCGCTTGATCTTCGTGAAATAGTTGAACACAAAGCGAAAGAAGCATACTCTCAAATTCAAAAACCTGTATTAGTAGATGACGTATCGCTTATATTTCATGCACTCAATTCTCTTCCCGGACCGCTTGTTAAATGGTTTGTAAAATCTATAGAAAATGCTGGCCTTTGTAAATTACTTAATGAAAATGAAGATCGAAAAGCAATCGCAGAAGTTGCATATGGATTTTATGATGGAAAAGAATTTCAATATTGTAATGGAACAATAAATGGATCAATAGCACATTCTCCAAAAGGATTAAATGGATTTGGATGGGATGCTATTTTTATTCCTACAGGATATCAAAAAACGAGAGGCGAGATGAATCCTGAAGAACAAAACAATACTTCTATGCGAAAAATTGCACTTAAAAAACTTCAACTTTATCTTGATTCAAACACAACTATTTAACTTTCGAGTGATAGACACCATCCCAATTTATAGGTTTTTCAATGATATATTGTTCACAGCGCTCGACATATAAATGAGCTGTTCTGTCATCAGGATACTGTTTTACGATCTGCTTAAATTGCTTTAGCGCATCATCAAATTGACCTTTGTGGTAGGTCAAACGAGCCTTTTCAAATAATTCAAGATACCGAGCTTCTTCTTCGTCTGGTTTTCCTAAACCTCTCAACTCATATATTACTATTCCTTTTTCTTTCCCTTTCACAGCTACCGTATCTAGACAACGAGCAAACACCTTATTTTTAACAAGTTCGTATGTTGATTGAGAAATAATGATGGTAGTTCCATAATTTTTATTGATACTCTCTAATCGTGAACCAAGATTTACATTATCACCTAAGAGCGTGTAATCAAATCGCATCTCTGAACCCATATTTCCAACTACCATCTCACCTGTATTTATACCAATACGAACACATAACCCTTCTCCTCCATATGGTTTCCAATCCATACTAATATTTTCTATTTCTTTTTGCATTTCAATTGCAGTTTTACATGCATAAAAAGCATAATCCTTTAAGTCAACAGGTGCATTCCAAAAAGCCATAACCGCATCTCCTATAAACTTATCCACCACTCCTTTATTCTCAAATATTACATGCGTCATTCTTGTAAGATAATTATTGAGAAGCGTTGCCAAAACTTCTGGCTCAGTTTTTTCTGATATTGATGTGAATCCTGCAATGTCTGAGAATAATACAGATATCTCTCTTCTCTCTCCTCCCAATTTTAATTTTTCAGGTTTTGCAAGTATCTCTTGCATTACTGCATCTGAAACATAGTAAGATAATACCCTTTTAATAAATCGCTTATTTTTATTTTCAACATAGTATTTATATATTACTATTATCACATAGACAGAAATAAGTGAAAAAATAGGATAAATTATAGTACGAATTATCCCCTGATCAAATGATGTAATCACATATACAACATAACTAAATAAAATAAATACGAGTGCAAAAATACTATAAAGCACTGGCATAGCAACAACAAGAAGAGCAAATCCAACACTGACTATACCCATTGTAATGATTGAAAGAAAAGATGATTCTTCGATTAAATATCGTTTGTCTAAGATAGTTTGAATGACGTTTGCATGTATCTCAACGCCACTCATCGGAACACCCTCAGAAACTGGCGTGAGCTGATCATCATGGAGATTTGATGCGGTAGAACCAATCAATATAATTTTGCCAGTAAAAATTGATGGGTTTATTTTGCCATTTAGCACATCTGCAAAAGAGTACATTGGATACGTTTGAGGCTTACCAATGTACCTGATTCTCATATAGCCATTTGATGTTGGAATATTTTTAAGTTCTTTTTCATGCGATATATCTTTTTTATTTGCATAATATTTTTTTAATATCTCTATTGAAAAATTCTGAATACTTTTTATACCTTTTGTATCCATCTTAATTGGAGTTACACGTGTTATTCCATCCCTATCAGGAATCATATTCACAATTCCGAGCGAAGATACATTCTGTATTGATGAAATTGGAAAAAGCATATTTGCAATTCCTATTTGATTGTCTTGAATATGAGAGAAAGATACTTCAACTGGAACAACTACCTTATTTGACTCTTTAATAGCCTGCACTAATAGTTCATCACTCTTTTCCGTACTAGATTCAGAAAACGTTACATCAATTCCTATAACGGAGGCGTATGGTTTTATCATCCGTAATAATCGACCGTGGATCTCTCTATCCCATGGCCATCTTCCAATGGACTGAATTGATTCATCATCAATTTTTATTATTACAATATCAGGATGAGGTTTGCGAGGTAAGAATAATTTATCTGATGCAACATCTTGCCAACTCGCAAAAAATTGAGCAAAATACATGACAATCATCACAATAAATACAGATAACCCGCAGAAAAACGCATCAATATATTTTCTGTTCATATTATTCGTATAATTTATCCATTATAACTCAATATGATCGAATCACAGAGTGATTAATAAAAAGAAGATCTCAATCGAAGAAATGATATACTTTTATATATACTCGATCTAATCGAGATGTATTTGATATCTCTCTACTATTATCTATCAAATAGTTATTCAATATCTTGGATGATGAATGATGGGATTTAGTCTCATTATTTTCCTCATCTTGATGTTCTTCGTTATTATGTTCTGATCTGTTATGGGTACCTGTTGGACTTGGCGTTGGTATATGTGTTGGTATATGTGTTGGTATATGTGTTGGAGTAATACTTGGTATATGTGTTGGAGTAATACTTGGTGTATGTGTTGGTAGTCTTGTTGGTGTTACTGAAGGAACTCTTGATGGTGTTACTGTTGGCACTATGGTTGGTTCAGATGTTGGAGCTACTGATGGAGCGATCTCTCTTGTTGGCTCAATTATTGGATTTTCTGTTGGTACTGCTGTTGGAGATAGAACGTCTGTTGGGCTAATTGTAGGCACTATGGTTGGTTCAGATGTTGGAGCTACTGATGGAGCGATCTCTCTTGTTGGCTCAATTATTGGATTTTCTGTTGGTACTGCTGTTGGAGATAGAACGTCTGTTGGGACAGGTGTCTCTATCAATGATGGACTTGGTGTCATTGTTGGTATTACTCGAACTGGCGTGTTAGTGGGAACAATTGTTATTCCCGGTGTTGTTGTTGGCGCTGGAACAGAAGTTGGAATTTGAGTTGGTGTTGGCGTATCACTGATAGGTGTGATTGTAGGATAAGGATTTGACGTAGGTCTGCGGGTAGGAGTAATTCGTCGAACAGGATAACTTGTTGGATGAGATTCCTCAGTTGGGGCTATTTCTTCTTCACTGTTTGATTCATCTGAAGATACAGTATTTTCTGCGAGAACATCGCCATTTGACGGGCTTGAAGAAGGTTTTACTGGTGAGGATTTACTATTTAATATTTTCTGACCAAAGATAGAAACACCTCCAGATAATATAACCATAACTACAACAATAACGATAAGTGATTGTCTCTTTAGCTGATCAATATACATAAAATAATGAATGAATTAGTATGTTAACACGTTCCTTTTTCTACCATATTATAATTCAGACATTACATAATAACAATTGCAAAATTAATTTTATACGTATTAATTACTTATATAAGTGAATGAAGAGCATTCTCTATACGAAGAAGACAGGTATCTTTTCCCAATACTACCATTGTATCATTCAATGGTGGAGAAATTTTTTTACCTGTTATTACAACACGAAGTATCATAAAAAATTCACTATTTTTTATATCATATTTTTTTGCTAAATCAGCCATAGACATACCTATAGTTTCAATGTCCCATTTTTCTAGCACCTTTAATGAGCTATAGATTACATCTAATAATTCTTTTTGATCTCCCAGAGATATTTCGTAAGAATCAGGCTCTTTATAAAAACACTCACATAATGTTTTATATTCGATAAGTTTTTTTATCCGCTCTTTAATCAGTGGTACTGTTGAATTAAGTACATCTATAGAATATATACCATTGAAAAAATTAGAAATTATCGTAACTAATTCTTCATTGCTCATTTTTCGTATATACTCTCCATTCATCCATGTTAATTTAACCACATCAAATGCAGGTCCAACAGGTTTAAAATCTTTAAAGTCAACAACTTTAATAAATTCATTTATATCAAAAATTTCCTTTTCTTCTGGATGAGACCATCCCATAAGAGCAAGAAAATTGAGCATTGCTTCTGGAAGATATCCTTCACTGAGATACCAAGATGCAAACACAGGATTTTTGCGTTTTGATAATTTTGATTTGTCGGGATTACGTAACAAAGGAACATGAGCAATATGAGGAAGTGAGAATCCAAACGCTTTGTATAACAAAATGTGTTTTGGTGTAGAATTGATCCACTCCTCGGCTCGTATTATGTGGGTTATTCCCATCAAATGATCATCAATAACAACAGCGAGATGGTAGGTAGGAAATCCATCAGATTTTAACAATACTTGATCATCAATTTGATTCGTATTTATTGTGATATCTCCTCGTATTTCATCTCTAAATGTAATATCTTGATTTTCTGGAACATTCAAACGAATAACATATGAAACACATTCAGATTGTATTTGTCTTAATATCTCATCCTGATGTTGTATACAGTGTTTATCATATCGTGGAATCTGTTTCGATTTGATTTGAATATTTCGCATTTCCTCAAGTCTTTCTTTGGTACATGTACAATAATATGCAGTTTTGTTTTGGATAAGCCGTTGCACATAAGTCTTATATATTTGAAGTCGTTCAGATTGTCTATATGGTCCATGAGGACCACCATCAATAGGATTTTCATCAGAAACTAATCCAAATTGTTCCAGTGTAGATATAAACTTTTCTTCTGCTCCTTCAACAAATCGTTCTCGATCTGTATCCTCTATCCGAACAATAAATTTTCCACCATGTTTTTTTGCAAATGCATAGTTAATGAGAGCAGTATATAAACTACCTATATGTAAATCATTTCCCGTTGGTGATGGTGCAATTCGTGTACGAACCATAATTTATACCTTTCATTATATAATATTTCATTATGGATGAAGTAGAATTTAAATATTGCCCCGTTTGTTCTAATCTTTTTGAAAAAATATCAACATTTTCACTTCAGTGTAATAAGTGTGGATACCAATATTATGTAAATCCAAAACCTTGTAATGCTGTCATTCTTAAAAATAGTGATGGAAATATATTGTTGGTAAAACGTAAATTTGATCCTTTTAAAGGATCATGGGATCTTCCTGGTGGATTTATAGAGCCTAATGAGTCGATGGAAGACTCAATTCATCGTGAAATCATGGAGGAACTCGGAATCAAAGTAGATAACATTCATTACCTCAAATCCTACTCTGATAGATATTTTTATAAAAGTATTAACTATTTCACAATCGGCTTTGTTTGCACAGGAACAATAAAAAGTTCAAATATAGAGGCAAATGACGATGTTGAAGAAATTCAATTTTTCAATGAAAATGACATTCCATTTGATCAAATCGCATTTCAAAGTGTAAAACAGGCACTTGTTGATTTATTTTCTCTTAACAAGTCTATAAGCTCCAAAGAGAGCAAATAATGCAGGGAGTAAAAATATCACAACATACTTGAGAAAATCATGTTGATTTGGTGGAACATTAGTGATTGGATATATATTTACACTTCTTGCACGAATACCTGTTAATGCACCCCCTGACACCATCTCATTAATTGCATTTAACACTAGATCGAGATTATTTGAATTTCGTGAAAAATATCTATCAAGCACAAATCTTGATGAAGGGATCAATATGATTTTACCACCATTTTTGTTTATAGACTGTGCACCTACCACATATTGTTTATATTCAGATTCAACAGGAGAAATAATATCACGAGGAGATAACTTAAAAGATATATCTTCGTGCCATGAAGTCTTGACTGATTCAATAATATTTTTCGTTTCATATCCCGTTTTTTGATTTACTTGAATTGAGGAAGCCCATGGCAATGTCAATGCGCGGACATTTGCAACATACGGAACATCTTTGGCGAATACATTTGTTCTTATCCAAAATGGATACGGCGATAGAAAAGAAAATAAATCTTGTGATCCAAAGTTTACAACTTCTGCTACAGTAGATAATACCAAATCTTTATTTAACGTTAACCCATAATCACTTAATAGCCCAAATAAATTATGATTTGCATTCTCTGTCATCAAAGAATCTGCTACCCATACACCATCTGCAAATACAATGAGTTGTCCTTTGTTATCCAAATATTTTTTTAACTTATCTATTTCATATTGATCAAAACGTTTTTGATTATCATCAAATACCATAAGAGACTTATATATTTTGGGATCAATTTCTCCTGATGCAGTTGCAAGATCAACAGGTTGAAATGGATATTGTTGTTGTAATATCTGCGTAAGAAAACCTGCAGAAGGTCTTCCTTGTGCTGGATCAACTTTCATATTTATACTTCCAACACTTGCTGATTCTTTCGAAGTCATCTTATATATTGAAGCGGTAACATTGTATTCAAGACTTTCTGCATCTGTAACCTGAGGAATCACTTCTTGCTTTTTTCCATATGAGATAACGGCTCCAAAAAATGAAGTTGAGACTGCAAATTTATCTCCTTCAACTTGCGAAAATTGTATTTCAGGGATACCTGCTTCCCTCACTTCACGCGTAGCATTCTCATCTTTTTTTGGATCAATAATTTGGAGAGATAATTTGCCACGACTTTCTCGACTATACTCATTCATCAAATCAATTACATCTGTACGAATAGGTTGTATACGTGTGGGCAAATCCGAAGAAACATACAGCTTAATATTCACCACGTCATCAAGATTTTTTACTACTTTTTTAGACGCTTTGGAGAGAGTATATGCCTGACCATTTGAAAAATCAAGACGTAATGGTACAAAAGATATAATTAAATTAGCAAATATAAAGAGTCCAATGGTGCAAATATAAATTGCCTGTTTTCCATAGCGTTCAACATGTAATAACTTCAATAAATTTATCTTAGAGATCGGAGGAAATTTTTTCATATTAATCACGTTTTTCGACATTAATAACTGTCAAGAATAGGAACACCGCAGATAAACTTACAAAATAAAATACCGAACGTATATCAACAACACCCTTTACAAAATTTTCAAAATGATTTAACGGACTAATAAATCCAAAAAAATCTTGAATTGATTTTGGAAATATAGTTGCTAAAAAATCAGTAGAAAATGATACAAGTATAAATAGTGTAATAATTGAAGATAAAAATGCCACTACCTGATTTCTTGTAAGGGACGAAAAAAATATACTAATACTAAGAAACGAGGACGCAAAAAATATCGTACCAATATATGCAATCAAAACTTCAGGAATGTATATATTTGCCATAAATTTGAGAGCAAAAGGAATACAAAGAGTTAATCCTATTCCGATTGAATACACAATAACAAGTGATACAAATTTGGCAATTACTATCTGAAATTCCGATATTGGCAATGTTAAAAGTGTCTCTATGGTATTTGTACGTTTTTCTTCTGAAAATATACGCATAGAAATTGCTGGTACAAAAATAAGTATCAGCCATGGAAGAACGCCAAAAAAAGCCCTCATAGATCCAGAGCCTGTTACAAAAACATCTTTCATATAAAGAAAGTTTGCAAATACTGCAAATAACACCAATATGACATATCCGACTGGATTGTTCAAATAATACGAGAGTTCTTTTTTTATAAGTGTTATCATAAATATTGAAACATTATTAAACTACTATTTATTCCTCATCATCAGACATAACAAGTTTTCTAAATAATTTTTCTACCCCACCTTTAGCAGATGGTTTTTTATCATCATAAATTATCTTACCTTTATTAATGATAATCAATCTGTTTGCGATATCTTCAACCTCTGACAATATATGTGTCGAAAAAATAATTGTTTTTTTTCTTGAAAGACTTTTTATGAGATCTCTTATACGTTCCTGCTCTATTGGATCAAGCCCAGATGTGGGTTCATCAAGCACGAGTATTTCAGGATCTCCAATGAGAGCGCTTGCCAATCCCACACGTTGTTTGTATCCTCGTGAAAGCTCCTCAATCTTAGAATTAAGCACATCATTGAGACCAACAGAAATTGCAATCTCTGTATAACCCTGTGCCTTTTTAATATCTGAAACAAACTGCAAATATTCAGAAACTCTCATCTCGACATATAACGGATTATTTTCAGGAAGGTAACCTATTTTTTTTAACACATCTATACGATCATCTATTGGATGCAATCCATCCACTGTAACTTTACCATTTGTAGGAGCCAAATATCCAAGAAGTAATCGCATTGTAGTTGTTTTTCCAGCACCATTAGGCCCAAGAAATCCGATTATTTCTCCTTCTTTTGCTTTGAAAGAAATATCATTTACTGCAACTTTTGTTGAATATTTTTTTGTTACATTTGTAAAATTGATCATAGCGTATTTTATACAATATTCATAAAAAAAATACAAGTATGTAATTTTTTATTTGATACCAATTTTAAAATTATTTTCTACTATATTCCAATTTATATTTTCAAAAAATACATCAATATAACCTGCGCGAGCAGATCCAAAGTCCATAAAATATGCATGCTCATATGTATCAAGGGCTAAAATAGGAGTTGCACCCCATACAAGAAATGAATTTTGAGCATCGCCGATATAATTAAATAATCGTTGTTCACTTTGATTCCATGCAGTCCACACCCAACCACGCGCAGAAATTCCTGTTGCCTTCACATCTTTTTTATAGAAATCGAATGATCCAAAATCTTTTTCAATTTGCTTTAATAAATCACCAGATGGAGATCCTCCTTGACCCCCAAGATGTGAAAAATATAATTCATGATTTACTACTCCACCTGACGCAAATGTTAATTCAACCTTTAATTCACGGATGAGTGAATATGTCTGATTTGCTTTGGAAAAATCCTCTTCTGTAATTCCTGCAAGTTTCTCATTTATTTCGTTATACTTTGTAACATATCCTTGGTATAACTTTAGATGCTCTTCAACTGCTTTTTTTGAGATACCTTTCATAGAAAAAATCTCATCACTGAAAGTATGTGCTATATGTGTAACAATATTCATATTTTTGTTAATAATGGTAATAATAAAACCTCAACTCATTCAATAGTATATGATACTACTCATTTCAACAAAATAGGTATTGATATTTGTGATTGAATGCATTATAATGACTTTGCTCTGGTCATTTAAGCGGTTTGGTACCACCCTTCCACATCCCGAACAAGGTCGTGAAACAAACCAGCGCCGATGATACTCAAGCCAAATCGGCTACTGGGGAAAGTAGGTCGTAGCCAGGGCATTTTTTTTTATCTTATTTTACTTCAAAGTTTCTCCCGTGGATTCTTGAAAAATTACATTCTTAGGAGGTGTAAAAACAGAAGAATCAACTTCTTTTTTTACACATGAAAAATTTTTGATATTTACTAAGCTAGCACTTGCCGATGACTCGTTTAACTTATTTGATCCCTTTGACTGTACAAGTTTTATTATCTCATCTTGAGGTAATAGATCAATCAGACCAAGATATAAACTTAATCCACAAATACGCGTACCAACTTTTGCTTTTTCTTTCCAGCTATATGCACAATCTCCTGAAACAATGATCATGTCAACATCTATTGCAGATTGTATACGTGCAGAAATCTTTTTATTTAATATTAGTGCGCTCATAGAAGAATCCTTCATTATTGATGAACATTCGTATGGTCCATTGAGATCAAAACGAGCTGGTGCTGTAGATTCTGATTGTGTTATTACTATTGAAGGAAGAGGTTTTGCTTGTTTTTGGACTGTTTTTTCAACTTTATCAGACGCAGAAAATACATTCATTAACACAAATATCATCATTATTAAAGGAATCGCTAATATGAGCTTTGAACCTTCAGAAAATAGTGAATCAATTAATGATTGGTTATCCTTTGTCATACTTCATTATATACACATCTATTTATTCATTCAATTCAACAGCATCAGACAACAACTCTATACCTTTAATATCTGCTAACGAGTTGCCCATGATACTTTGAAGGTCGCCGTGCATTCCCAATGTATTATCAATTACCTTACGAATATTTTTTTCCTGTTTTGACCATTTTTGAGCAAACCATCGTTTTTCTTTTTCAATATCATCTTGGATAGTGGTAAATGCCTCAACAATTGCCTCAACCCTATGGGTAAACTCAGTACCTGAAAGATATGAGTACAGCACTTCCATTTTTTCTTTTTTTCCTTCAGAGCTGTTTTTAATAATTGAAACTTCTATAATTTGCGAGCGAAGTAGAGTAGCAACTCCTAAATATGCTTCATAATCACTCACCCACACACCCTCAACACGACCTATATGATTAATGCCTTCGGGAAGAACCTGACTCACTAGAACGGCCCATTCAGCATGTAACACACGTTGGTCGTCTTTAAGTTTAACAACCCATTCATTACTCCATGATTTTGTTCGTTTTGTTTCCCACACAATAGTTCCACATAAAGAACCCATGTTTGATCTTACTTTTTGTACAATATCCGCTCCTCTTACACCTTTTGCAACTGGTTCAATACTATCGTATGGAAATTCCTTTTTAAGTAGAGATTCTAATTCAAGCTCCAAAACTTCACCTTGCATCTGTTGAGAGCCCTGTTCAACTTTTCGTTTATAATCGTCCACCATCTTTAATGCATCCTGAATTTTTTTATCTTTCTCAGCGATTTTTAAATTAAACTCTTCTTCAATACGATTACGAGATTCTTTTCTTATATTGTCCTCAAGCTCTGTTAATTTCTTTTCTGAAATAAGTTTTTCCTCTTCTCTTTCTGTCTTCATCTGTCGAAGTTGTTTCATTATTTCAAGTAATTGATCGTTTAATTTTTCATTTCTTTTTTGTAGTTCTTCTCGTTCCTCATGTGCAGTTTTTTCTGAAAGTTCGAATTCTTTTCGCATGCGCTCTCGTGTTTTTTCTGCTATGTCTTTTTCTTTTAATTCATTCTCATCTTGTAGTTTTTTTGATACTTCTTCCTTCCATTTTCGCGCTTCATTTCGAATTTTTTCACGCTCTCGTTCTTGTTCTTCAACCTTTATCTTCTCCCATTCTTTAATCTTTATTTCAAAACTATTTTTCACAAGTGCAATATCTTTTTCATATTTTTCTTGCATCTCATGAGAAATAGCTTCATTTAATAAAATAGGTTTTTTGCAATGCGGACAAATTATTTGATCTGTCATATAATAAACCTAATCTTTTTTTGTAAGAGAGTTGAGAAACCAACTCACAACCGAAAGAACAAGACTAAAAGCCATCGCGACCCAGAAGTCGCGAACCTGAAAACCCGGAACCAGCCAATCCACTAATAAAACCATCAACGCATTTATCACAAATGTGAATAAGCCAAGTGTGAGAATTGTAAGAGGAAAGGTGATAACCGAAATAATTGGCTTAATTATCATATTTACCACTCCGAGAGAAACAGCTACAATGAGCGCAGACATAAAAGAATCAACCCGAACCATCCCTTGAAGGAGGTAAGAAGCGACAATCACAGCTATTGTGTTTACGAGTAATTTTACGATAATTCCCATTTCACCTATAATAGTATTAAACCATTAGAAAATCAAATCGTCTCACCATCAATCACATCAACTCGATACTTTTCTACAATCTTCATATTTTTAATATTTGCTTTATAAAAAAAATCAGATAGGTCGCCAATAAAAGGAATGAGACCAATTAAAAAATCAATAATGATATGAAAAACCATGCGCCACACCTCTTTTGAAGGAATTTTCATCCCTATCGCAATCCAGATAACATACAATGATATAAATAATGTAATAAGATCTCCTCCGCCTGGAATCAAACCTAATATAGGATCCAGTCCAAATCGAAATCCTAATATACTAAATCTATTATCTAATAATATTGAAAGTGTTTTGGCAATTTTAAGATGTTTTTCCATAGTTAGTATCTCTTATATTTATAGCATTAAGCAATATCCTTTTTTCGTCATAAGGTTCTTCACCATTGCCATAATTCATTGATTGTTCATGACCCTTTCCAGTTGCTATAATCACATCACCTTTTTCCGCAATTTTTATAGCAAATGTAATTGCCTCTTCTCTTCGAGCAAATTGTATTACTATATTTTTTGAACCACAAACATATTTCTCAGGATCGATACGTTCAAACATTTTTGGAATTCCTTTGAGAATTGACTTATTTATTTCAAAAACAGACTCTTTACGCGGATCTTCTGCGGTAAGAATAATTATGTCTGCATATTTTGCAGATTCTTCACCCATAAATGGTCGTTTTGTTTCATCTCGTTCACTCGCTGTTCCAAATACATGAATGAGGCGATTTGATGACAATGATTTTACTACAGGTAATATTTGCTTAAAAGAATGGGGCGTATGGGCAAAATCAACAATAACTGTATAATCATTTTTATAAATAACTTCTTGACGACCTATGGGAGGGTTATATGAAGCAATTGCATTATGAATATCGTTATCAGAAATTCCTAAGTTTTTTGTTGCAACAATTGATGCTAAAATATTCTGTTGATTAAAAACACCTAATAATGGTGTCTCAAATTGAAATGACTCGCACGTATAGTCCGCTAATGAATGAGATACTCCATATGAAATACATTTTGTACCTTTTAATATGGCACTTAATTTTTCGTAAGACACATCTTCTCTATTAATCACACATATATCAGAAGCTAAAAGTAAATGTGATTTAGCTTGCACATATCTATCATATGTTTTATGATAATCAAGATGTTCATGGGTGATATTTGACAAAACGCCAATCTTAAAATGAATTCCAAATGTCCTATTCTGATCAAGCGCATGTGATGTTACTTCTATCACTGCATGAGTGCATCCTGCATCCTTGGCTTTTTTCAAATATGCTTGCAATGAAAATGCTGAAGGTGTAGTAACATGAAATCCTGTATCATGCATCGTATCACCGATATATGCTCCAACCGTTGTAATAAGACAGGTTTTTTTGTTGGCCTTTCGAAGTATTGTATATATTAAACTTGCAGTTGTGGTCTTCCCATCTGTTCCGGTAACTCCAATACAAATCATTTTACTGGATGGAAATCTAAATATTACATTCGCAATAAAGGCTTGGACCAGATGTGCAACGTTTTTTATATGTCGTATCATAAAGAATCTATAATGTCTAATATCTCAGGAAATTGTGAAAATTGTATGCCAGAAGATAAACTAAAATGTCCGTATCCCTTAAATAGTTTTAATTCACCACCCGTATGTTTCATCAGATACTCCGCATGTTCAAGAGGACAATAAGGATCATTATCGGAATGAATATAAACTATTTTTTCCGCATGTTTTTTTATTTTTTCAAAATCAAATTCTTCAGGAAACATATCAGTTAGTGCATCCCACTGCAATGATTTTGGAACTCTATCCTTAAATACACCAATTAATATTCCTGCCTTTATGCGAATATGTTCTGGCATATGTTGAAGAAGGTATAATACCTCAACTGCACCCGAAGAATGACCTATCACTACAGTCCGTTCATCATATAATCGATCAGCATTTTTTAGTAAAAATTCTGTATATTTTCGTGGATCTGGCTTATTAGATCCGGGGAGATCTGGTATCCATACCTTGTGTCGGAAATCCATTTTAGATTTGAACCAAGGAAACCAATTCGATTGAGAATTATCCATTGTGCCATGAAGAACAATTATATTATACATAGTTTAAATTATATCTGATCCGACTTAATCGAGTTGCATGGAATTAAGTGTTACCCAACGCGGAATCAGGTAAGGGTGTTGCATGATATAGCTCTGTTACCGAACTACCTAATTTTTTCTGCTTCATAAGTCGATAAACATTGTCTAATTTTTT
>Ga0194060_10002019_pt1 | contig 14493 bp, 14 predicted proteins | sample SepL225m_MetaG_FD_163427 | JGI IMG/M metagenome (GOLD analysis project Ga0194060, IMG submission 163427) | Anoxic zone freshwater microbial communities from boreal shield lake in IISD Experimental Lakes Area, Ontario, Canada - Sep2016-L222-5m | ecosystem: Environmental > Aquatic > Freshwater >... | reverse complement strand
CTTCCAAGTTGACAAGTTTAAAAATATCTGTACTATCGCACTATGGCACGAAAACCTCGCATACATCTTTCAGGCGGGCTTTACCACGTTATCTTTCGAGGCAATGGCCGGGCAGCCTGTTTTTCTGAATGACGATGCATACGGCATCTCAATCTGGGTGCATATTCTTTTAGGCAAGTTTCTCTACGCCCAACCGCTGCTTTCAGCAGGCGCATAAACGTTTAGAGCAACATCTGGAACAGATGGAAGAAAGCCTTTTCCGTAAAACACGATATGATCTGTCATGCTCGCGCTCCTCTTTTCTGCAAATTAAAAAGGCCGGAGCGCACCCTTACGGGAATCGTCTCCGGCCTCCGATCCTTCCGGTCAGCTATGTCGCTTTAAAACTCTAAATACCGCTGCCGTCAATATGCCCCGCCCTGTTGAGGCGGATTTTCTCATTTTTGTCTACCTGTATGACCCTGCCATCCTGGACAACCAGCGTAACTGTCCCGAAACGGATTGATGTAAGCGCCTCGCGCACCAGTCGTTCAAGATCCCGGCTCCATGGTTCTGGGTTTGTCTGCGACATCAGATACCTTCAAACAGTGCTGTGGAAAGATAGCGCTCTGCTCCGTCAGGCAGTATTACCACAATCGTCTTGCCGGCAAACTCATCAAGCTTGGCTAGTCTGACTGCGGCGGCTACAGCGGCTCCGCACGAGATACCAACCAGAAGTCCCTCTTCTTTGGCGAGTCGTTTTGCATATTCAATAGCATCGTCGCTGGATACCTGCTCGACTCGGTCAACCACAGAAAGGTCAAGAGTGTCGGGGATGAAGCCGGCTCCGATCCCCTGAATTTTATGCGGAGCCGGTTTGATCTCCTGACCGGCCAGTTTCTGGCTGATGACCGGACTCTCCTTCGGTTCGACCGCTACCGAGATAATCTTCTTACCCTTTGTGTTTTTTATGTAGCGCGAAATACCGGTAATCGTGCCACCTGTACCGACACCTGAAACGAGGACGTCGATAGCTCCGTCCGTGTCATTCCAGATTTCCGGCCCGGTGGTCTTTTCGTGAATTTCCGGGTTGGCCGGGTTTTTAAACTGCTGCGGCAGGAAGTATTTCTGTGGTTCGGCGGCCGCGATCTCCTCGGCACGATTGATCGCACCCTTCATACCTTCGGCGCCGGGGGTCAGGATCAGGTTTGCGCCCAGAGCGGCCAGAACGCGACGACGCTCGATACTCATGGTTTCGGGCATGGTCAGGGTCAGTTTGTAACCACGGGCGGCGGCGACATACGCTAAAGCAATGCCGGTGTTGCCGGAGGTCGGCTCGATAATCTCTACGCCAGGCTTTAAAACACCACGTTTTTCGGCATCCCAGATCAGGTTGGCTCCTATGCGGCACTTTACTGAGTAGGCCGGGTTGCGCCCTTCAATCTTGGCGAGGATGGTGGCCTTTGCCCCTTCCGCAATACGATTAAGTTTGATAAGCGGTGTGTTGCCAATGGACTGCGAATTGTCTGCATAAATTCTGCTCATTTTACAATCTCCTTTCATTACATGTATTGTAATGTCTATAGAATTTATAGGCATTAGAGGCAAAAAAATTAAATATTGAAATCCACTACATTATTTCTCTTATTCTGCGCCGCTTCACTCCGTTCAATCATATCTGCCAGTGTAAGCCCGTCAAGCACCTCTGCCAAGACTACGTTCACATCAGCCATAGTAAGGCGAATACCACAGGTCAACTCATCCAGACACTCCTCACATCTTGCGTAGTTTGTTGTGCTGAGACACTGTACCGGCGCAATATCGCCTTCGAGTATCCTGACCACTACACCAAGTTTAATCCTGTTGGGCGGCATCGCCAGAGTGTAACCCCCACCCTTGCCGATTCTACTCAGGAGCAGGCCACCTTTCCGTAAAGACAAAAGAATAAACTCCAGGAACTTTTTGGGAATATTCTCAGCCTTGGCCAGATCAGCAATCAGCACGGGCTGACCGGCGGGTGTCCCGGCAAGATGTATCAGCGCCTTAAAGGCGTATATTGTTTTCTTGGATATCATATCTAGTAAGACTATAGATAAACAAAATAATTTGTTCTGTCAAGAATTATTTTTTACAGAAATATTTTATTGAGCATGGTTCTGCTACAAAAATATATTGCATGAATGATTGCTTCATCGGATTGATTAAGCTACTATTCTCGCATGAAACCTGCCGAAATACATGCCGCCATCCTCATCCTGCGAGAAGAGTACAAAACCTGGAAGACCCCGGCCGTAACAATCGTGGCGCAGTGTGAAGATAGTCCGTACAAGGTTCTGATATCCTGTATCATCTCCCTTCGCACCAAGGATGAGGTAACCGCCCTGGCTTCGGCGCGGCTTTTTAAACGTGCGGGGAGTCCGGCTGAAATGACTGCGCTTTCGGTCAATGAAATAGCCGCATTGATCTATCCTGCCGGATTTTATCGGAACAAGTCGGCGCAGATTTTAGAAATTTCACGCCGCCTTGTGTCGGAATATGGCGGTATAGTTCCGGCGGAGATCGATGAACTGTTAAAATTCAAGGGGGTAGGGCGCAAGACCGCCAATCTTGTCGTAACTCTCGGTTTCGGTAAGCCCGGTATTTGCGTTGATACCCATGTACACCGGATCTGCAACCGATGGGGGTACGTTGCGACTAAAACTCCGGAGGAGACAGAGAGCGCATTGAGGAAAAAACTCCCTGCCGGGCACTGGCTTGAAATCAACGATCTGCTGGTTGCATTCGGGCAGAATCATTGCCATCCGGTGTCACCTCGATGTTCAAGCTGTCGTCTTACACCATTTTGCAGACGACTTGGAGTCATGGTGTCGCGATAATAGAATTGTCAGTGACATTATTTTTGGTTGTTACAAGTCACATAAAACTGATATAAGAGAGTCTATCATCTAAAGCGCAATCTACAGGAGGCATAAAAATGTTACGTAAAATTGGATTCATAGGTTTAGGTACCGTCGGTCGCCACATGGCTGGGAATCTGACCAAAGGGAGTTTTGATCTGACGGTGTTTGATACTGATCAGGCTGCTATGGCTGATCTTGTCGCGCTGGGGGCTCATGCTGCCGGCTCGGCGCAGGAGGCAGCCAAGGGGCGCGACCTTGTCATATCTATTGTTCAGGAAGAGGAAGAGCTTGGCGCCCTCTTTTTCGGTGATAAGGGAATTCTTTTCGGAATAGATGCCGGAACGATCTTTGCGGATATGGGATCACATTCGCTTGATACTACCATGAAGATATCTGAAGAGTGCGCCAAAAAACAGGTGCAGTACCTTGACGCCCCGGCCTGGGGGAGTAAAGATCATGCGACCAACGGTCTTATGACTATAATTGTCGGTGGTGATACATCCCTTGTTGGCAAGTGTCGCGAACCGTTCTCCTTTTTTGCCCTCAACACCATCCATGTCGGTGAAATCGGTGACGCCACAAAGATGAAGTTCATCGTTAACATGGTTCAGGCGGAGCTGGTTCAGGCACTTGCAGAAGGATTGGTGTTCGGTGAAAAGATGGGATTTGGTGCTGAGAAGATACTGGAAGTTCTGGATGCCCGTGGAGTCGCCTCGCCGTTGTTCCATTCAAAGGGTCGCGCAATGGCGCGCGGAGATTTTCCCCGAAGTCTGGCTCTCAAATATGTTCACGAACAGCTCCATGTTGTCATGAACGCCGCCCGTCTGGTTGGCTTGCATCTACCTGCTGCCGAGGCGGCCTACAAGGTTTACGAGCAGGGTGTCGAAGCCGGATATGGTGAAGAGGATTTTTCTGCTGTTATAAAGGTATTGCGCAAGTAGCATTGCTGGCATTGCATGATCTGATAAGTATGGTACAGTTACAGGCGTCCGGTTTATCGGGCGCCTGTTCCGTTTTGTCCCATAAAAAGGAGTGAACAATGAGTTCTATGTTTCATCCCCGTCATGTCTATGTGGCGGCATCCTGGATGGCACCGGTCGGTCGTTATAACGGCAGGGAGAAGGAAAATCTTTCGTTCCTTGGGATGGCCGAGCTTTGCGGTAAGGTGTTTGCGGGGAATCCGGTCCGGCGGCGGGACATCGAGGCGGTAGTTGTCGGAAGTCAGAACCCGGCCGCTTTTTCCGGTGTGGATAACACCGCTGCCAAAATTGCCGGTATTCTGGGGATATCAGGTGCCCGCTCAGTTCTGATAGATACCGCTTCATCGTCCGGGGCATCCGCTTTTGAGAGCGCTTATCTGGAAGTGGCTTCCGGCCGTTTTGACCATGTTCTGGCTATTGGTATTCAGAAGATGAGTGATTCCTCCACCCTTGAATCGACCCGTATCATAGCCGGAGTGATTGATCGTGACGAGTCCGAATTCGGTCTGACCATGCCGGCGTGTGGCGCACTCGTCGCCAGGGCACTGAAGGAGCGCCTTGAGCTGAATGATGAGGAGTGGACCGCCTATTCAGCCCTGCTTACCCAGCGCAGCCAGCGCTTTGCCGCACAAAACCGGGACGCACACCTCAATTTCAAGATCGAGCTTGATGAATATTACCGCCAGATAGTGGACAATAAAAACTATCGCTACTGGGATCCGCTCCGTTACCATGATTTCTGCCCCATGTCTGACGGGATTGCAGCGGTTATTCTGACATCGGAACGCCAGGAAGTTCTGGTGAGTGGTGTTGGGAGCGCGACGGATATACCGACCATTGCTGATCGCAACTATTTTCACTCTTTCCCGGCCACCGTCATTGCGGCCGGCTACGCTTACGGGATGGCCGGTATTAAGGATATCCGTAAGTTATCCGGTAAAATGCACATCAACATGCATGACCCATTCAACGGTTTTGGTCCCATCAATCTTGTGGATCTGGGGGTTATGCCGAAAAGGCACCTGATGGATGCGCTTCTGGATGACACTTTGACCGGTGAAAACGGAATGTTTCCGACAAACCTGACCGGCGGGTTGAAGGGGAGAGGGCATCCACTCGGTGCAACCGGCATGATTCAGATTGTAGAAAACCATCACCTGATCATGGAAAAAGGCTTTGAGGCCGGTTTGTCACACTCTATCGGCGGGCCGATTAACAACAATGTTGTGGCTCTGCTGGAGAGACATGACCACTATCATGCCCGCTCTCACGAACGATTCAAGCCGTGGGGTATGCCGTCACTCGGCAGGCTGAAACCAAAAGGTGTCACCCTGGATGCCCTTCTTGCTTCCGGGTCGCCTGTCGAAGGGGCTTTTGTAACCTCTACAGCCCGTTTCAGTTACAAGACTGGACAACCGGAGGCGGTCATACTGATTGTTGCCTGTCGCCACGAAGGTGCCACTTACAAGTTTCTCTTCGGTATGGACGGCGAACATTATGATGAGGCTGCCGCTTTTGCAACCGGAGATCATCTGTTGATGGAGCGCGTAAATGGTGCAATCATGCTCAACAGTATGCCGGTGCGGAAATTCTATACAAGGACAATAAACGGTCTGGTGGAGCTGGCCGGGAGCGGCTGGAAGAAGCTTACCGGCAAAGGGTAGGGTTGATTTAAAGTCATATGAAGTTGATATGCAGGATGGTGTCAGAGTTTATCAGCCTGTAAATATTTCAGAGGGGTGATGAGGGTTTCGCTGAAGCGGATGCCTCCTCGCCCCTTTCCCATCTCCAACCCATCTTCAATTCCATGAAAATCGGATCCGCCTGTAATAAGCAATCCGAGCTCTATAGCCAGTCGGCGGAGAAACTCCATCTCATTTTCATATACTAGGTTGTTAATAACCTCAATGCCGTCCAGCCCAATGCTCTTAAGATGTGTAATAATCCTTTTAAGTTCCGGATGTTCTCTGGTGATGGTTGTAGGGTGGGCGAGTATTGCGACACCGCCCGTGCGATGTATCTCGCCGATCGCTTCTTCAATCGGCCAGTAGCTTTTGGGGACGTTGCAGGTCACAAGGTAGCGTCTGAAGGCATCTTCAACATTTTCTGCATAGCCCCTCTCGATCAGGGCTCGGGCGATATGCGGGCGACCGATGGAATCTCGTGCATAGACAAGCACTTCCTCCAGATCAATAGCAGCACGCCCCTCTGTAATCAGAAGCCTGTTCAACAGATCAAGCATCTCGCTGTTGCGTTGCTCCCGTCTCTCCCGGAAAGAGTTCAGGCGTTCGAGGAGAACCGGATCGCTATGGTCAATACCGTATCCGAGCAGATGCACATCTTTCCAGCTCTCAAACTGCACTGAAAGCTCGACAGCCGGTATAACTTTGACAGAGAGCGATGAACCTGAAACGATACCCTCTCCGACTCCGGCAACAGAATCATGATCGGCAATCGCTATTACTCCCAAATCCATCCGTTTGGCCATAGTCACAAGTTCTGAAGGGGTGAAGGCACCGTCCGAAAAGCTTGAATGGATGTGGAGATCAATATTCATTGCGTGTAAACCACTGAAATTATTATGTATGCTCCTTGTAAGCCTTGTAGTTGACCACATTTATATCAGCATCTACTGACTTGACCCCTTTGACCGATTCGACAATCTTGATGGCGCTTCTCTTCTCTTCCTCTGAGGTCAGATAACCGCTTACCAGTACCTTCCCCTTTGCGGCAACAATCTTGAATGGCCGGTAATCAAGAGCCGCTGAGTTTAAGAGCGCCATTTCAATCTTCTTCATCAGGATCATGTTGTCAATCAGTTCAATCGCCCCTTTTTCTGACTCTTTAAAAACCGGATCCTTGATAGTAGTTATAATGTTTTCTATGACGGTCTCTTCCGAGAGGCGTGACATATTGAAAGTCAGGTCATAACCCAACGGATCGCTCCAGTTGCGATCGAAATAGAAATGGACAAAACCGCCCCTCTGGTGATCACTGCGACGTATCAGAGAACGGGCAAGATCTGGATCGATCCATTCTCTTTCGGCAAAGCGCTCCACACGCTCCTCGAAGCCGGCGGTAAATCGAAGACGGAGGACATTGCCGCACCCTTTCAGAAGATCCTGGCCGCCTCGTCCGTACAGCACCACATCCCCTTTACGGACAAAATCGAGCAGGATAAGTTCGATCGCAGTAAGAGCAGCAGCACGTTTTCGCTCTTCTGCGGTTATGTATGAAGGGGGTTTCTCATCCACCATCTGCAGCATTTCTGGTGAGATTGCGTATTTGGAGGCGTTGGCGATGATACGGGTACCATCAACCAGGGTATACTTGAGACGTTTTGCCAGCTCTTCTGCTATGCGGTACGCACCGGTACCCATTTCTCGCGAAATAGTAATAACCGCCATTTAAAAAAACCTCCTGTAAAATCTGAAATCGGTTCGCTTATAACATGATATGGCTGCTCGTACAACCGGCTAATGCTTCAATGCTGCAATTTCTCACCCCTGCTGGCTCTTTCTGCGAAGAGGGGGCTATTCAGGAACGACAGAGACAGTAACAGTAACAAGAACTCTGCGATTTGAGTCTCCGGATGATATGTCGAGTGGAATTTGCACAGTTGTTCCTTCGATGCTGACTCCGTTAATTACCAATGAAACGGGAGATGCTTCCACTGCATGAGGATGGGGAGTAACAGCGGATGACGCTGATGGATAAACATCTGCTGTTTCATCTGTCTGATCAGGAACAGATTTTTCGTCGACGGCATCGCTGTTGTCACGACCGCTCTCATTTTCAGTTACACGGTTCAAAACCAGTCGGGATAGTGTTGTCAATGCTTCAAGAACACCCTTTCCGGTTGCTGCAGAGGAAAGAGAGCGTGGAAGAGATTCGAGATCTGTCAAGGAAGCGAGATGTTCAGGATCTGTAAAATCCTGCTCCCTCTCAAACCGGTTAAGCTGGAGTACTGCGGGTGTGTCATTCAGAGAGACCCCATAGACGGAGAGAAAATCCCTTAACTGGAAAATACTCTCCTGGGCGTCTGAAATCCGGGCAGAAGAGTCATCAAGCATTATTATCAAGCCATCCGCCCCTTTAAGTGTCATTCTCCAGGTCGCCGGATTTGTAACCCGCCCGCTCAGGGTGTAAACATGTAAGCGTACTCGATAACCGTCGCGCAGCGGTCCGTCAAAAGGGCTGAAATCGAAAAAGAGCAGATTGTCTGAACCGGCCGGAACTTTTTTCAGCTCTCCCCGCAGCGAGGGCTTGATTCTTGAAAAAATGTACTGAAGCGCCGTACTTTTGCCGCTCCCTGTCGGTCCGAAGTAAACAATTTTAGCGTTGATTTCTTTTTTGGCGTGGTTGACAAGTGCCATTTATTCTCCTCTGGAGGCTACTTTTTCTTGTTCAGCAGGATGCGTTTCGCCATCGTGGAGATGACCGAAGAGATGTTCTTACTCTTGGCAAAAGATGCCAGATCCTTCTCTCCCATAGTGTCCAGGTATCTCATAGCGTTCTGCAGAGGGGTTCGGTTGTTGGTTATCAAGGCTTTCCGAATATTGTAGTTTTTAACCCATTCCCGATTGGCGCATATCAGGCGGATAATTTCATCATTCTGAATACCGGACTTGATCAACGCATGTACCTCTGCCTCGGTGATGCGGGGGTTTTTAATGACACCACTTGAAACCAGTTTGTTGGCGTCCTTGACCAGAATAGAGCGCCACTCCTTGTCACCTGTCAACGCCATCTTGATTTTTTCACCTATTCCCATAGCCTGCGCCATCTTGAACTTACTCTGAAACTCCTCTTCAGACAGATCAGACAGATCAGACAGATCAGACAGATCAGACAGATCAGACAGATCAGACAGATCAGACAGATCAGACAGATCAGACAGATCAGACAGATCAGACAGATCAGACAAGCGGGCATCGCTAATTCTGGACAATGTTTCAAGAACAACCGGATGCGCGTCAAGTGACTCAGCATAAACAGCAATCACATCTTCCGGCAGTAACTCAAGTTGTAAAATAGCAGCAGTTTTTACCAGGCTGTCCGGATCTTTTGACAGGCAGAACAGCAGCGTGACACGCTCGAACGGCGGCAAATCGGCGGCAGCTTCCGACCCTGCCAGCCTTGCTTCAGAGGATGTCCCCGGTCGGAGGTAAACCGCAAGTGACGAGGATATTTTCATTTTTAATTTTTCAGCCATCTAAAGTTCTATTGTTTCGAAATAACAGCCTTTATACCGGCTGTATTCAACTTTTTAAGTGCAGCTTCGGCGGCACTTTTATCGCTGAACGGTCCTACAGACAGACTCTGCGAAGGTATCGCGACATCTGCACGTTTTAGAGAGACCTTGAAGCCTGCAGCACCGAGCCGTTCAATTTCAGAGGCTGCGCGGGCATCAAGCAGATATGACCCGGCATAGAGAGCGTGTTTCCCCCCATGGTCAAGTATAAAGGCGTCCGATGTGTGACGCTTCAGTTTTTCCATCGCAGCCATGGCGTCGGCGCGGTCGGAAAATTCGGAGAGGAACAGACGGTTCATGGCAATTTTTTTGCGGCTGCCCGGAGTGATAACCGGGACAAGCCCCGCTTTACGAAGACGCCCCATATCATTTGACAGTGCATCCTCAAGGACATATATGCCCACCTGTATCGACCAGGTATTCCCGGAATCGGTTGAGCCGCTCTCCACTTTTACCGGTTTTTCAGGTTTTGCAATATTTTTGGGTTTTGGAGGCGACTCTGCGGCCGCTTTTTTTACATCACTTCTCGCAGGCTCTGGTTTTTTCTCGACTACGGTCGGTTTTTTATCTGCGGGTTTGGCTGCAGCGACTTTCTTTGGCTCTTCCTTTGGAGTTACTGGAGTTTTTGGAGTTTTTGGAGTTTTTGGAGTTATTGGAGTTACTGGAGTTTTTGGAGTTACTGGAGTTATTGGAGTTATTGGAGTTATTGGGGGTTGTTTGACTGGAGCTGCCGCATCTTTCTTCGGTTCAGCCGGTTTTGCTTCAGCTTTCCCTGGGCCAGCATCAGTTGGTTGCGGAGGGAGCGGCATTTTAACCATCTGACTCTTTACAGGCGCTTCAACAGGCTTAGGAGTTTCCTGTGGCTTTATTATTCCGGTAAAAAAGTAGAGATATAAAAAAGCGCAGAGCAGGAGGAGAAGCAACAGCAGGATAGCCCTCTGACTCTTTTTTTCGCCTTCCACTTTTGTCTGCAGGTTTTCGGTATCGTCCTTACTGAATTTAATATCCATGTATGACCTCCGTACTAAAGATTGCCGTATTAATCTTTTTTACCGGCCTGAGCCTCTGCGATCACCTTCTGCGAGAGGTGACTCGGAAGCTCTTCATAATGCGAGAATTCCATACTGAACAGGCCACGGTCACTGGTCATCGATTTAAGGTCGTTCGAATATGCAAGTACCTCCGACATCGGTACTACCGACCTTATAATCTGTGAATTCGCCTTCGGTTCAACACCGACAACCTTCCCCCGCCGCGAGTTCAGATCGCCAATGACATCACCCATATTTTCATCCGGCACAGTCACCTTCATATTTACTATCGGCTCAAGCAGAACCGGTTTGCATACCTCCATAGCCTTCTTAAAGGCCATCGAACCGGCAACTTTAAAGGCCATTTCAGATGAGTCCACCGTATGGAACGAACCGTCGTAGAGCGCCACCCTGAAGTCCACCACCGGATAACCGGCCAGGAATCCTTCCACACAGGCCTCCTGTATACCCTTGTCCACAGCCGGGATATACTGGCGAGGGACAACGCCGCCGACAATCTTGTCGTCGAAAATATACCCTTCACCACGTCCGGTCGGAGACATCTCGATCCAGCAATCGCCGTATTGACCACGGCCACCAGACTGTTTTTTGTATTTTCCCTGAACCTTTGCTGATGCACGGATCGTCTCCAGATATGGTACCTTCGGAGTCTTTAACAGCACCTCGACGCCGAATTTGCGCTTCATCTTCTCGACTATAACCTCAAGATGAACCTGCCCCATGCCGGAGATTATGAACTCTTTCGTCTGAGCGTCGCGGTGCGACTCAAGGGTCGGTTCTTCCTCTATCATGCGGTGCAGCGCGTTGTGGATCTTGTCCTCGTCGGCTTTGGTCTTAGGCTCTATCGCATATGATATGACCGGCAGAAGCTGTCTGGCCGGCTCGTATACGATCGGCCTGGCAATATCGCAGAGAGTGTCGCCGGTAATTGTTTCCTTAAGTTTGGCAACCGCGACGATGTCGCCGGCCACGGCCTGCTTGATCGGATGCTGCTTCTTCCCCTCAAGTTCGTAAACCTGGCCGATACGCTCCTCAACCCCCCTGGTGGAGTTGAATATGGTTGAATCTGAATTAAGCACTCCTGAATAGACCCTGAAGATAGTGATTTTGCCGGTATACGGGTCAGATGTAGTTTTGAACACCAGTGCAGAGAAAGGCTCTTTCTCGTTGGGTGCCCGCTCTATCATGTCACCGGTTTTTGGGTGTTTGCCAACCGCTTTGGTGCGATCCGGCGGGGATGGAAGATAGGCACAGACGGCGTCCAGCAGATGCGGCACACCGATGTTGGCGGTGGCGGCACCGCAGAGTACAGCAGTAAATGTATTGCGCATCGTGCCGACCCGCAGACCGTCAATGATCTCCTCCTCGGTCAGCTCTCCGGCATCAAGATATTTTTCCGTCAGGGCATCGTAAGCCTCAGCAACAGTTTCAACCATCTGTTCCCGGAGGCGGGTGGCATCAGCGGCCAAATCGGCAGGAATCGCCCCCTCTTTGAACTTTCCGGAACCGTCCTTAGTGTAGAACCAGGCCTTCATCGTGATCAGGTCAACAAATCCCTCAAAAGCTGCTTCTACGCCAATCGGCAACTGTATAGCCACGCCGCGCGCCCCCAGCGCTTTTTCCATATCATCAATGGCGCGAAAGAAATTTGCCCGTTCGCGATCCAGTTTGTTTACAAAGGCGATCCGGGGGATTTCGAACTCGTTAGCCCAGTTCCAGATCTCTTCAGTCTGGGCTTTGACGCCGGATATGGCGGAGAGAATGACCACCGCACCATCCAGAGCCCGCATGCAGGCGCGGGTATCGGCAATAAAGTTGCCGTAGCCGGGAGTATCAACGATATGTATGGAGTGCCCCTTCCATTCGCAATGATCAAGCGCAGACGTGATTGAAATCTTTCGTTTGATCTCTTCCGGCTCAAAATCCATTGTGGAAGTGCCGTCATCCACGCGACCCAGGCGGTCGATCATCCCTGTGTCAAATAAAATCGCCTCGGCAAGAGATGTCTTGCCGGCACCGCCATGTGCGACGATACCAAGGTTACGGATCTTGCTGGTTTCAAACTGTCCCATAGACTGCCTCCTGAAAGTGTAGTTATCAACGTCTCTGCAAAACTCACAGTGATTTTCAAATGAGCCTGTATATCATAGAGTTGAGGCGAACAACAAATAAAAGTATGAGTTATGTATACAAATCATGTCCGCTTAAAGATCTTCTCCAGTTCCTGCAGCTTTATGACGTGTGATACCGGTCTGCCGTGTGGACAACTTGCGGCAAAGTCGGTCTCGTCCATATTTTTCAGCAGTTCCCCTATCTGACGGTTCTCCAGAGTATGAACACCGCGCACAACAGAGTGGCAGGCTATCCTGGAGAGGAGAGCATCAATTATATTCTGAAAGGCGGCGCTGGTGCCCAGCCTGACAAGGTCTGCCAGAATATCCCGCACCAGGTTAAACACATTTTTTTCTGAGATCAGACGGGGGACGGCGGAGATGATGAGGGTATTGCCGCCAAACGGTTCCAGCTCGAAACCGATGGCGGCCAGTTCATTATGGAAGCGTGAGGCGGCGGCAACCTCACTGAACGACAACTCGACCGTATCCGGAAATAGAGATCTCTGCGATTCAACCCCGCCGGCAAAAAACTGCTCTTTGAGGCGCTGGTAGGCGACCCGCTCGCTGGCAGCGTGCTGGTCTATGATGACAAGTTCAGAGGCTGACTGGCAGAGGATATATTCACTATGGAACTGGCCGATGATTCCAAGAGACGAAAAGTAACCGGCTTCGCCTGAATCCGGATTACCAGAGGTAAAATGGGTATCCGGTTCGGCGGCTCTCGCCCCTTTGTCTGTTGCTGGTGACAAAGACGCTGTAGGTTCCGCTCGATCGCTTGCGGCAGATGGGAGGGTAGGGGAGGCGGGGGATAAATGGCTCTCACGACGTGGCATGTCCAATGAAGCCTGTGCTGCAGCGGCAATCCGTTCCCGGTAGCTCAGACTGGTCTGACTGGTCTGACTGGTCTGACTGGTCTGACTGGCCGCTCTGTTAATCAGCCAGGGTGAGCGGCTCAGCAGCTCCTCCACGGCCCCCTTTATGAAATCATGAACCACGGACTGCCGCCGGAAGCGGACTTCATGCTTGGTCGGGTGGACATTGACATCAACATCCCCCGCCGGAAGCTCTATGAAGAGTGCCACCACCGGATAGCGGCCACGATCGATCACGCCGCGATAGGCGTGCATGATGGCGTGCTGAACAACTTTGTCGCGGACATATCGGCCATTGATGTAGGTGTACATCGTCTGCAGGCCGGAACGGACAAGTGACGGCCCTGAGACAAACCCGCTGACGGAGAGATTATCGTCGTCATGGCACACCTCATAGAGCTGTGCTGAGGTATCCTTGCCGACAACCTGTGACAAACGCCGCTGCAGGTCACTCCGCTGCACCTTCAGAACATCCCTGCCATCGGATATGCATGAAAAGGCCACCGCCGGACGGGAAACCGCCATCTGTGAGACGACATCCGCAACATGACCCGCTTCCGTCTCGGCGCTTTTCATAAATTTGAGGCGAGCCGGTATGTTGAAGAATATCTGTTCGACAGAGATGACCGTCCCCGAAGCCATGCCGCAGGCTCTCACATCCCGCACTCGCCCACCTTCCACGATGATTTCAGTCCCCTCCGTAGCACCAGGCTCACGGGTCGCCAGTGAAAATCGCGATACGGACGCAATCGACGGGAGCGCCTCCCCCCGAAAACCCAGAGTCAGAATCCCGTCCAGGTCATCCTCGTTTCTGATCTTGCTGGTGGCATGCCTCTCCAGCGAGAGGAGGGCGTCATCACGCGACATTCCATGTCCGTTATCCGTGACACGGATAAGACGCCTGCCGCCTGCCGAGATTTCAACAGAGATATCTGTCGCCCCGGCATCAAGGGAGTTCTCGATCAACTCCTTTATGACCGAAGAGGGGCGTTCAACCACCTCACCGGCTGCAATCTTGTTGGTGAGTGTCTCCGGCAGGATGATGATGCGATGTGACATTGACCGCTCCGATTAAAAAAAGAGCGGGAATGCCCGCTCTTTATAAAGTTATAACCCAGATTCTGTGCCTCTGTGATGGATTGAAGGTTTTGTCTACGAAATAAAAACTATTTTTTACCAGCGTCTGTCAAGTCTCCGAAAAAGCTGTCAAAATCGTCAGCGGCAGCACTCCCGGTGCCTGCTGCGTTGTCAGTTGTTGCGGTGGTCGCTGCCGGTGTTTCATCCCAAGAAAAACTATCAAGCTCAAATTCGCCATTGAATGGGGAGTCTCCCTGTGCGGCAG
>Ga0194060_10002017_pt1 | contig 14497 bp, 16 predicted proteins | sample SepL225m_MetaG_FD_163427 | JGI IMG/M metagenome (GOLD analysis project Ga0194060, IMG submission 163427) | Anoxic zone freshwater microbial communities from boreal shield lake in IISD Experimental Lakes Area, Ontario, Canada - Sep2016-L222-5m | ecosystem: Environmental > Aquatic > Freshwater >... | reverse complement strand
CTTACCATCAACATCGCGCCCAACCAGCCCCGCCTGCCAGACCAGGTCGGCTGCCTGCTGGGGTGGAATCAAGATTGCATCGTCAAAGCGGATCTCATCAAAATCGGTGTTAAGGATTTTCCTGAAAGGATCAATCGATTTCACTGGCGCGTAGGTCAGATGGACGATCTGATCCTTATAGCGCTCGGCAAACGTGCGATTGAAGCGCTGCATACCGCCGCCGGGATCGACCAGAATAAGCCGTCCTTTGATACCGCGAGCCTTCAGCATCCACGCAATCATTACCGCGCGTTCGTAAGGAGCCGGCGGGCAACGAAAGTGCGGCGGAGGTACCGTCATCAGCAAATCGCCACCATTGAACCCGGTCAGTTTCTGCTTCAATGCATTCAGTTCGCCAGCCAAAAAGCCGGCCGGGTAGTAGCGGCGCGCCTGATAGGCAGCAGCAGCGTCGTCTCCGAACCATGCGCTGTAGTCGTAGCGAATCCCAGTCGCCAGAATCAGCCAATCGTAAGTCAAAGTACCTCGTGAGGTATGGATGCGCCGCTGATCACGATCAAGCGCAGTGACTTCGGCCTGAATCGATTGATAGCCGTAAGCCAATGCTGGCGCGACATACTCTTGTTGCATCAATGCATCGGCGGTTCGTCCGACCAGCCATTTATTGCTTAGCGGCAGGGAGCGGAAGCTCAATTCCCTGTCGATCAGCACGACATCCAGCTCGGGCGCTAGCTGGCGCAGCCGACGGGCTGCCGCGAGCCCGCCCCAGCCGCCACCGACAATGACGACTCGACGGCCGCTTGCTGACGGCAGAAGCTCCGGCAGTGGCTTGCCGAAGGCTTGTGCGGCGCCCAGTGAGGCCCCCAGCGCACCAACAGCGGCAAGAAAATGGCGGCGCGTGGCGATGGACTAGGCTCCTGCGTCGGAGTTCAGCGGAAGCCGCCGGCGACGATGGCCAGACGAATCCGCTCGGCAATCTCGCTGGCCGGCAGCGTGTAGGCAAACCTGGCGACAAAGCGTCCACGAGTGTCCAGCAGAAACATTCCGGCAGTGTGATTCATCGTGTAGATGTCCGGCCTCGCGCCTGGCTCACCGACCTTCTCGAATTCAACGCGGAAATTTTCCGCCGCACGCCGCACCAGTTCAGGCGACCCGGTCAGGCCAAGAATGCGGGAATCAAAGGCATCTGTGTATGCGTGCAGAATTTCTCCGGTATCCCGTTCCGGGTCCACCGTGACAAAGATCGCCTGCAGGTGCTGAGCCTTGTCGCCTAAAGCGTGCAGGATGTGCTTGAACTCCAGCAGCGTGGTCGGGCATACATCCGAACAGGACACGAAGCCAAAGGTGATGAGTTGATAGCGGCCTCGAAAATCCTCATTCGTGACCGCCCGGCCCTGTGGATCCATCAGCAGATAACGCGTCGAAATGCTGACGGATTCATCCTGTTCGATCAGATGCCCGCTTCCGGCCGAAACCTGGGCGAATGCCGTCAACATATGACAGGCCGAAAACGCCGCAACGGCAACAACGCCAGGCAGACGCACGCTACTTAGGCACGGGGGCGACAACAGGAAGCGTCGCGGAGAGCTGCAACGCCAGGTGGTTGATCTGATCAGTCAGAAGAATGGCATCGGGACAGGGCGTGGAGGAATGTGTCTGCGTCAAATAGGCAGCCTGAGTCGCTTCCTCATAGACAGCTCCAAAACGCGGCGTCTTTGGGGCATGAGCCACCATCAGCGATTTTGCTCGTGCCGCAACCTGTACCTCGGAACATGCCAGCGCCTGGCCGTTCAAGCTGCCCAGTGCTTTGATCGTGGCTAACGCGGCCTCCGCATCGGCCGCAATGGTCATATTGACCGTGCTGAGCGGAGCAACAAACGCCAGCAGGATGATTACAAACTTGCTCGGTTTCACGTCCATTCCCTTCATTGACAGCCTTCGCAAGAGCTGATTGTAGAACAGCGAATGGGCACTCATCGTATTTTAGGCACCGGATCCTGCAGCACGCGATGCGGAGTGGAAAAAGGTGCCAGACGTTCGAGGAAGTCCAGTAATTCGAGTACCGGAGAGATGCGAAAGAAAGTCGCCATCGGAGCTTCCATCCAGATCCGGTCATGAGACTCACCACTACTGGTCAGGCGCAATATGCCGCCGACCGGAGTTGTATCGATCATGGCTTGTAGCGGTGCAGATGCCACCGCCAGTGCCGGCAGCGCGAACCAGGCAACAAGCCACAACCATGGGCAGAAGGCCGGAAATCCATTCCTCATGTCACGAACTGCTTTCCGTCAGCTCGTATGGCTCCAGGGCATGTTCAGAATAATGACAAGCAACAGGCCGTGAGCACTCGCCGCAAGGATGGTCAATTTGAGCGCTGGTGTAAGTTCGGCGGGCTGCCCTGCGCGGGACCAGAGCTGATGCGCGGCAGCGATACTGGAAAGCACGGGCAGCATCGCTATCAACGCGGTCACAGGAAGCTGGTCAAGCAGTACCATGAACAATGGCCAGCCATACGCAAGCGCAGAAATTAGCACATAGCCCCAGCGTGCCCGCGCAACGCCCAGTCGCACCACGAGCGTATTTTTTCCCGCGCCAGCATCTGCCTTCGCGTCCGGAAACTGATTGATGTAGAGCACGTTGGCCACCAGCAGGGCAAAACCCAGACCCGCAGCGATGGGCGTAAAGGAAAAGTGGTGGCGCTGCACGAAGTCGCTGCCGATGACCACCAGCAACCACCCTGCGGTAATGGCGAATTCGCCCAGGCCACGACTCTGCAGTTTCAGCGGTGGCGCTGAATAGGACCAACCGACCACCAGACCGCCCAAACCGATTAGCATCAGTTCCGACCCGCTGACAGCGGTAAGCCATAGTCCCGCAGGAACCACCGCCGCCAGCAGGGAATAGCCGAAAATGCCCGTAGCTCTCAAAGACAGAACGCCGTTCTGGATGAAGCGACTGCCTCCCGTAAAGGGAAACTGGCGTTCCGTATTGCCGCCATCGCAACCGGAAATCGCGTCGTAGTAGTCATTGATGACATTGGCACCGGCATGCGCCACAAGGGCAAAGAAGAGTGTCGCTGTGGCCAGCGCCGGGCCGATCGGAATACCGGAGAACGCGGCGGTAGCAAGGCCCAGCAGACAGCCGACAAATGTCACCGAAAGAAAGGCCGGTCGCGTTGCTGCAAAGTAGCGCAGAAACGGATTTTGCAACGCATCCAGGGTCGGTTCCAGAGGCTTGGACATATATCGCTTCTTTCTAAATCGTTGTCACTTGAACGCCGTCTCGCTGGCGGCATCCAGCTCGGCCTTCGTCATTGCCCCAAGCTTGCTGGCCACGATCTCACCCTGACGGTTGACAACCACAGTGAAGGGCAGGCCGGCCTTGCTGTTGCCCAACGCCTGCAGCAGGGCAATACCCTTGTCCCTGGTCAGCAGCACCGTGTAATTAATGTCATAAGCCTTGGCGAAATCGCGCACTGGCGGCGCGTCGCTCTCCAGACTTACGCCAATGACTTGAATGCCGCGCGCTTCGTATCGTGCCTGAAACTCCACCAGTTCCGGTATCTCGACACGACAGGGCGCACACCATCGCGCCCAGAAATTTACAACCAGGGGCTTGCCCTTGTAGGCAGTGAAGGCCACCGATTTGTTGTCCAGATCGAACAGCGTTGAAGCAAACAGCGGCGCACTCGACAGGTTTCCGGCTGCGGTAGCGAACAGGCTGGTGCAAGCCAACAGCAATGCGGCCAACGATTTCACGGCAGGTCGCCACGGCGGAACAGTTGATAGCCGAGAGTCGCCGCCGCGATCCCGACGATCGTCGGATAGACCAGCGCAAACACCTTGTAGCCGGTCACGCCGAATAGGTCGAGAATGACATAGGCGGAAGGACCAAGCACGATGAGTTGTGGATCGAACAGCGCCAGCGCAGCAGTGCGAAACACTTGCAGAGGATTGGCCAGCGCGATGGTAACCGCAACTTCTGGCGTCACCTTGCCCTGTATCATCACACCGAGCAGGATCAGGTCGAGGAACAGCAGCAGCGTCAGCCAAACGACGAATGCGGCTCCCTGCGCCATGTCGGTACTGCGCGCCAGGGCAGAAATCAGCATGCCGATGCCAAGAAAGCAGGCGGCCATTACCGCCAGCAACGCGGTGTAATAGCCGAACATGCCCCAAGGTACGTCGATGCCACGCACCAGGGCAATCAGCACCGCCAGCAACATGGCGCCAAAGACCGGCATAAAAATCACTGTATAGCGACCGAGAATCTTGCCCCAGAACCAGGCTGCAAGCGAGACCGGCAAGGACAGCAGATACTCATACACGCCAGCCTCGCGGTCACCCGCCACCGAGCGCACAGTGGTGATGAGCACAAAAATCGGCAGGATGGCCATGGTCAGTTGGATATAGGTAACGAGCAAACGCGACAGACCAATGAAGCCCAACACGCGCGACTCGGTCAAACCAAACAAAAACAGCAGGGCGACGATCCCGCCAAAAACCAGGGTGTAGATCTGAAACCAGCGCGCACGCAGGGATTCAACGATATCGAGTTTGGCTGTCAGCCAGAGTTGATTCATATGTGTTTCCTACTTGCCTTTAACGAGAACGTGACTGCTCATCTCGCCAAAATCGAGGGCGCCGGCTTCTGCATAAGCTATGGCGCCATAGTTGTAGCCCATGGGCGAGGTCTTGCCTCCAGCAAAATGCGCCTTGCGGGCATCCAGCCACTTGTCACCGCTGCTGGCGACATCGGCCACCCAGAAGCGGGTGGCGGCCTCTGTCAGCCATGGATAGTCCTGCTGCTTATCGCGCATCCAAATCACCGCGCAACCGATATCGTCAAACTTGAACGCAGTGCTTTTCCCGCCGCCGCGTATCTGCGCGGCAAAGCGGCGATCGGAAATCACCATGCTGCAGCGGCTGCAGGTATCGCGATCCCATTTGATCTCGGCCATGCCGTCGGGCCACGCGCCGGATTGGCCGCAGGCAGTCAGCGCGGCGGCCAGCGGAGACAGCGCGAAACCAGCGGCGATGAAACGGCGCCGGTCCATCAACTCGCCGTCCCGTCAGCGCCGACTTCTACGTCCGTCAACGAAAAATCGCTGATCAACGCCACGTAACGCGATGTCATGCCCATGAACCGCAAGCGGTCGGGACCCGGAACATTGCCCTCCCATTCCAGTCCATTGCCTACATCGAGAAAATTCCAGGCGAGCATCGCCTTGGCAAACGCCGCCTCGGTGCGCTTGATCGAAATGTGACAGGTAAACTGGCCGGACAACGAAACATCATCAGCGACGCGATCATCCAGCACTACTTTGCCCATGTCCATTTCGATGACCCGATTCACCAGAGCCGATACTTCATTCAGTCGATGACTGGAAATCAGCATGGTGACGTCCTCCTGTCGTTCGGCGAGGAGTTCAAAGAATATTTTGCGTGCCTCCGGATCGAGATTGGCTGCTGGTTCATCCATCACCAGCACTTTCGCATCGCGCCCGAGGGCGATCGCTATCAGTAATTTCTGCTTCATGCCGCCGGAGAGTTTGACGAAGGGCCTCGTCAGGATTGGTTTCAGATCCAGACCCAGCCGCAGTGCCAGTCGATGAATGCGAACGGGATCGGTGCCGCAGAGCGCAGCAGAAAAATCGATTAATTGGGCCACCGGCATTTTCAGCGGTGGCGGCAGTTGCGGCACAAAACCGATAGTACCCAACACCGAGGTGCGTTCCTTGCGCGGATCGCGCCCTGCGATGGTGACCTGACCGTCGAAGGTATATTCGCCCAACAAGCAGCGAATCAGTGTGGTCTTGCCGGCGCCGTTGGAACCGATAAGTGCGACACGCTCAGACAGCCCGATTTCTAGGCTAATGTCGTCGAGGACGCGTGTCTTGCGAAAGTCTTTTGTTACATTCGAAAAACGTATCATGGTATTCAGTATTCGCGGTTCATAACAGCCTGGAGAGACCCTTGACGTCGAAGGTGAGCGAACCTGTCGGGCAGGTGTCGACACACAGTCCGCATCGGGTGCAGTCGGGACCGATCGGTATTTCTGTATCCACTGCACGACCCTTGATCACGGTGTCGAGCACGTGAGGCACAAGACAGACCTTGCGACAGTCGCCTTCATGGAAGCAGCCGTCCAGAGTGTATTTGATTCGTACCGGAGAGAAGATGCCAACCACACCATAAGTGAGGCCGATCGGGCAGGCGTAGCGGCACCAGGCACGGCGCGAAAAGAACACCTCGAATACCAGAAGGGCCAGCACCCAAAGCAAGGCCAGTCCCGGTCCGTAAATCAAGGCGCGCGAAAGGATGCCGGTCGGCGAAATGGCTTCAAACACGGTATAGCCGGTGCCTGCAGCGAGGGCGGCAAAAACGATCCAGGAGAGCGTGCGCAGCCGGCGATCGATGTTCTGGTCGGTCAGCAGCTTTTTCCTGACCAGGTAGAGATGGATCTTCTCCGCGCCTTCGGCCAGCAGATGATAGGGACATACCCAGGAACAGAAGGTACGCCCGCCCAACAGCAGCCAGAGCACAAAGACCGTGGCCGTGCCGATTACCAGATTGACGATGATATGCTTGTGCGCCAGCATCACCTGTAGCGCGGAGTTGAGATCAATAAGATGAAAACCGATGAAGCGCGAGGCGGTCAGCGCGCCTTCGAGGATCTGGATGTCGAACCAGAACGAGAAGGTGAACATCAGATTGACGACGATCAGTACCGCCCAGCGCCGATTGCGCCATTTGTTGGCGTGAATGGCATGAGCACGGGCATGAAGCTTCTCCGCAATCAAGTCGCGGTTGCCACGCTTGAAGAGATGAATATTTTGCGCCTCGGGGGCTATCGCCTCCGGCTTTTTTGGTTCGCGGCCGAACATGACCGCGATCTGGTCAAAGAAGCGCTTGCGCAGAATGGAACTCATGTGTTCCACACCTCGCGCGCCTCAATCACGATGCAAGGCTGTTCGACCGGACAAATCATCTCGCATACGCCGCAACCGACGCAGGGCTCATGCACAACCGGCGACTTGCGTCTGGATCCATCAGGCGCAAACACGGTTTCGATCGAAATCGCGCCCTTGACCGGACATTCGCGCACACACAGGTCGCACTCCCCCACATCGTAAGGGTGCTCGGCGACACGGATCGGCTTCCAACGATTGGCCTCCATGTAGCGCATGCGCCCCTTGAACGAAGCGCCCCGCGCCTGCCCCTTGAAGCCCTTGCCCTGGATCGCCAGACAGGACTCCGGTCTGGTCAAACGCGCGACGCCGATGCGCTCGCTCAGATTCAGTGTCGGCTCGGCGTCTTTCTCCTTGGCTTTCAAGATAGGTGCTTTGGCGAGTTTTGCCCCCTTGCGCACCGACAGAAACGCCGGCTTCTTGTAGACCAGCGCACCCGTCGGACAGGCCAGGATGCACTGCACGGCGTCACAGGAGAAATCGCAGGCCTGCTCTCGCGCATCGATATGGGGCACGCCAACACCGATGCCATCGACAAGATCGGCCAACTTGATCGCCTGCACCGGGCAGACCTGCACGCATTGGCCGCACTTGATGCAGGAGGCTAAAAAATCCTTTTCGTCGAGCGCCCCCGGCGGCCGTAAACGTTTTGTCCGGGCATAGATCAGAGGCAGGAAACCGGAAAGTGCAGCGCCCATCACCCCGCCGGTCAGCAATATGGTGCGCAACCAGCGGCGGCGAGCCTGCTGCAGACGTTCGCGCGAAGGAGGAGCGGCGACCACCGAAGAAGTCGGCGCTGGCGACACGGCGTCGGCTGCCATGTCGCCTTCCGGGTATTGCGACTCGCTCATTCTGTCACCCTGGCCCTGATCAATCCCGGCTTGGTAAAGCGCGGCTTGTCATCCTTCAGCGTCATTTCCGGCGATGAGAAAGGTGCCAACCTCTCAAGAAAGTCCAGCAACTCCATAACCGGAGCCGTTTTAAAAAAACGCGCTGCAGGCAATTCGATCCATATTTGATCCGCATAGGCATAGAGTTCATAGGGAGTGTCACCAATACCGTTGTGATCACGATCGAACCCCTGATAATCATCCCAGTAATTTCCCCTCCACTCGTTGAGGCCAGACTTGCCCCGACCGGCTTGCACCACGTTGGTCAGATTGCCTTCAAACATATTGTCGGTGACGATATTGCCACCCAACTCACTGGTCAGCTTTACCCCGATACCGTTATAGGCAAAACGGTTGTTGCGCACCCAAAGCTTGCTGTCGGGCTGAAAGGGGGACAGGTCGGAGCCAATGCCGACAGCACAGTAGATGATCTCGTTGCCTTCGATGACCGCGTTGCTGGCTTCCTTGAAGCCGATCGCCATACCGGCCGCGCCCGTGGCGTGCGAAATCAGATTATTACGCATCACGCCGCCCTCGGTGTACATGAAGTACACGCCCACCGCGTTGTCGTAAAAGTGGTTGTCCTCGACTACATTGTTATTGGCAAACATGAAGTGGATCGAGTAGCGGCTACGCATGCCGACGTTCTTGAGAAAGATGTTGTCGTTCGAATACCAGGCCACCATGTCGCGCGAATCGACTACTTCGTTGCCCTCGATCAAATTGCGGTCGCTGTACCACAGACGCAGGCCATCGCCGCGTACGCCAAGTTCGCGCGGTTTGGAGCGAACCTTGTTGTTGCGAAGGATGCTGTCACTCGACTGTTTGAGGTCGATGCCGAACAGGCAGTTGTCGATCACCAGATTCTCGATCACGTTGCGATGACCTCGAACATCGAGACAGGAATCGTCGGTGTCGTGCGAATCACCGGAGCCGGTCAGATGCAGGCCGCGCAACACGGCGCCATCGGTCTGCAGCGAGAACACGGTGCCCCGATCTCCGGCATCTATGGTCACCTGCCCACCGCCTTCGATGATCAGTGGCCGTGTCATCACAACCGGGCCGGCGTATGTTCCCGGCGGCGGGCGCAGGGTGGAGCCGGCGGGCGTCGCGTCCACCAGATTCTGAAACGGTTTCAAGCCATGGACGCGCTTGTCACGCTCATGCAGCATGTAAGTGGGCTTGGGCCGGTCGACACCGACTCTTGGCGCGGCCGACAAATCGGCTGTAGCGCCAAGAGCGGGTGATTTGTCAACATCGCGATCCGCCGGACGCGCCACCAACAACGATGAGACACCGAGCAGCAAGGCCGGCAGCAACGCCAGCCAGCGTTTGCGGTTCATGGCGGTATCAGCTTGCCGATGACTCACGCATCTGCCTGCGACGCAGCAATACCGCCATCATCAGGCAGCCAAAAACGATCAGCAGCAGTGCATAACCCCAGTATGGATAGGAGAAGGTCGAAAACTGTGCCACCTTGCCCTCGCCAAATACCGTTGGCATGAATGGCTTGACGGTAAAGGCACCCCAGGGATGCATGTTATGGCCGAAGAACCACAGCCAGCCTGCATAGTCGACCACGAAGAACACCGGAAGCAAAGCGGGAACCAGTGCCAGCAACAGCGAAAAGCTGCGGATTTTCCAAACACCCAGCAAAATAATCACCATTGCAATGACAATTCCGGCCATCGACACCTGGGTAGCAAGTATCAGATTCGCTTTCCAGCGCTCCAGTACTTCCGGCTGGTTGAAGAAGGTGCTCGCCTCATGATAATAATGAACAGCAAAGGCATCCAGTTGTTCCATGACGACCTGATCGACCACCATCCACACGGCAACTGCCGTGAAACCTGCAGCCAGAATTTTCAGTTGATTCTTGCGCTGTGTTGCCATGAAACCTATCAGCATAATGGCAAACCAGCCGAAGATGAACTTCGACAAACGTAACTCAACCGGAGAACCAGTGTCGATCGGATACATCCCGACATAGTGGTTGATGGTGTTCATTTCGTGGACGCAATCTAGGCTCTTCGCCTCTTTGTTCACGTCCTTGTCCTTGTCCAAAATTGGATTGTAACGAGGGGTGTTCTCACCCATGTCAGCCTGCAGGGTCTCGCTGCCCATGCGGGTACCTTTCCCGATCGCCGTGCACCCGTTGAACACCCCATTGAAATGAAAGTGGATGCGAATGCCGTCAGGAAAAGCATCCTTGGGGTAGTTCGGCGCCGTCAACGAAACCCACCATATCGGCGAAAAGTAGGCGGCGATCAGCGCCACCAGTGCCACCAGGGTCAACCCGGTGATCAGCATGTTCTGTTTTTTGGGGTCTTGCATTCTGTTCTCTGTTTACTGGGGTACAAACCGGGCGGAAACGTCCCGCGCCCTGGCCTGAGCCAAAGCGCGAGCACCTACCGGGAAAACGCTTATTTCTTCTTGGCGCCCTTCTTGGCAGCAGGTCCTGCCTTGCACATGGAACCGGGCATGGTGAGGCTGGACTGATAGGCCGAAATGGCCACCAGTTGTTTGTCATCATACTTCTTGATGATCTTGACCATATCCGGATTGGCATTGCGGCGCTTTCCGTCACGGATATCCGTCATCTGGCGCAGCAGATACTTGTAGTGTTGACCGGCCAGTACCGGATAAAACTTGTCCTTTACACCCTCACCGTTAGCCTTGTGGCATTCGATGCACTCCTTCTCGTACATTGTCTTGCCATCGGTAATCTGCTTGGCGGCGTCAGGCCCCTCATACTTGCCGTGGTCGACCGGAATGCACAGACTCTCGATGTAGGCCGATACATTGGCCAGTTCCTGAGCGTCGGTCAACTCCTTGGCGAAAGGATACATGGTCGGGTTGTCGCGCAGTCCAGCGCGAATGTCGGCCATCTGCTTGATCAACACGGTGGTGTGCTGGCCCGCCAGTTGCGGAAACGTACCGTCGGGACGGCCGGCACCGGAAGGCAGGTGACAGGCGCCGCAGACCTCGTAGCCCTCCTTGCCCGCCTTGGCAACACCCTTCATCTTCAGAGCTTCGATCTTCTCTCCCTCCTGGGCGTTCCATTGGTAATCCTTGGACTCGATGCCCGCTTTCTTTTCGGGCGGTGGCCCAGCCAGCGCGAATGTGGACGTCAGCGCCATTGAGAGCGCCAGTGTCAGTGCTTTGTACATTTCTGTTTCCTCATCAGTGTGTAAGAACTCTAGCCATGATGGCATATTAGAACTTCAAAGTTCATTGATGCTCGTCAACCGGATGGCATCTCCTGTCGGAAAAACCCGAATAACCCCTGTTATTTTATTTCGGAGAGGTACTTGGCGATCTGCTTGATTTCGTCGTCCGAAACCAGATGCATGACGCCCTTCATTGCTGCAGTATTACCGTTGGCCCGAGCACCGCTCTTGATGTCCCTGATCTGATTTTCGGCATACTTTACGTTCTGCCCAGCCAGTTTTGGATACTCAGGGAGCAACGGCTTCTTGGCGTCCTTGCCGTGACAGGCGACGCAGGTCTTTTCCAGATAGAGGCTCTTGCCGTCGGCCTGGGCCGGTGTGGCAAAGGTAGTGGTTGCCAGAATCGCACTGGCGCTCAGAATCAATCCGTATTTCATGGGTATTCCTTCTCGAAAAGAAAACGGGGGGCAGCGTATATCTGCCCCCCGAGACTTGCCTTGATTAACTCAGCTTACTTGACCTTCTTGGCACCATTCTGTTCAAGGTAGGTCTTGGCGCGCAAACCGAGGTCGGCGGTCTTGACCTGGTATTGCCAGATCTGCTCGGCCCAAAGGTTGGCATTTTCCCAATCCTTCTTGGCGGCAAAGCCTTCATGCTTTTCCTTGAGACCCTTGGTCTTGCCCAACTGGTCGAATGCATCCTCGACCATGGCCACGACATCCGGGAAGTCCTTGTAGTTGACGCTGGTGATGTAGGCCACGACGGAGTCGATGATCGCTTGCGTATCGACGACCTTCTTCACCGTTGCCTTGTAGTCGGCTTCGGTGTAGCTGCCCTTCGCCAGTTCCATCTTGGTCGGCTTCCAGCCCTTCGGCTTGACCAGCAGGTAACCCATCATCTCCAGGTGCAGTGCGGAGCAGAACTCCGTGCAGTAGTAGGGATAGACACCTTCCTTGTCAGCCTTGAACTTGACCGATACCGTCTTGCCCGGTTCCACCGACGCATGAACGTTGAAGGTCGACACGGTGAAGCCATGGGTCTCGTCCTGCGCACGCTCAAGGTTGGTCAGATGGATCGTCACTTCGTCACCGACATCAACTTCGATGGTTTCCGGCGTGATGTGCGAGCGGATCAGAGTACCAAACACTTCGACTTTGTTGCCCTTCTTCACCGTCTTCTCGGCGCCGGCCAGCGTCTTGCTTGGATGCGGCTTGTCGGTACGGCTGTCAGTACCGACCGCGTAGCGCACAGCCGGCTTCAGCTTCTTGGCATCGATGGCTACGGCATAGTGCGGCTCGCCCAGCGGCAGAGGCATGTCATACAGCAACTGCATCTTGTCGCCACTGATGTCGATCAGTTGATGATTCTGCGGATGCAGAGGACCTACCGGCACGAAGCGATCGATCGCCAGCTTGTTCAGCGCAACCAGGTACTTCCCGGCCGGCTTGGTCGAGTCGCCCTCCATGGTCATCAGGTGACCGATGTTGTAATGCACGCTGAGTTTATCCAGCACCTTGCCTTCGCAGTAGTTCCACTTGGCAACCTGCGAATCGACGTACAGCGAGGTGTAGGCGATGCAGGGCTTGCTGTCATATTGAGTATGCAGCGGGCCGAGACCCAGCGCTACCTGCACATGCAGTGCGTCCTTCATGCCGATAACCGGAATCCCGTAGGGATCCTTTGATTCGAACTTTCCGGCCTGGATGGCGGCCTGAATCTTCTCGAAGCTAAATACGGAGACGTGCGTATCAAGCTTGCCAGCAACGATGATCAGCTTGCCATCGGGTGTTACGTCCACCCCGTGCGGGCTCTTCGGTTCAGGGATCAGGAACAGGATGCCCTCCTTGACCAATACCTCGATCGGCAGGACATTGTGGCCGTTGATCTTCTTGGCCTTGCCTGCCTTGACTAGTTCAACCGCCTTCTTCCAGTTGATCACGTGCAGGTAGTCGGTGTCTTTTGCCGAACAACCGGCTTCATACGGTGGACGGCCCTTCTCGATGCCGCCGACGTAGCGCTCTGAACAGAAGGAATTAGTGAACGACCAGCCCTCTGAAGGGCCCTTGCCAGCGTCCGACAGATCCTGCCAGTACGGCGGCAGTTCAAGCGAAAAAGACTCGTTGGTCTGAATGCGGCCTTCCTTGCGGTCGAACTTCCAATAAGTCACGCCGCCACGATACTTCTCGTTCATTTCCTCGAGCGGATAGAACTTCTTGTTCTCGAGCGGCGCCGGATACTGAGCCGCTTCGATCACGTACTCGGTATTGGTAGTAACGAAGGTGCCGCCATGCTCTGACTTGAATACCGGATTGACGACGATCTGCTTGGTTTCGAAATCACGCAGGTCTATCACGGCAATACGTGGATTAGCCTTGTCGTTGATGAAGAGGAACTGGCCGTCGTACTCGCCATTGGTTTCAGAGACTGCCGGGTGGTGGGTATCGCCCCATGTGATGTCCTTGCCATCGATGCGGCCACCGGCCAGCACCTTCTTCGAACTTTCGTCGAAGCCATACCCCTGCCAGGGTTCTGGTGTGAACACGCCGATATATTTCAGAATGCGCATCGATGGGATGCCATAAACGATAACCTGACCCGACTGGCCACCCGAGCTGAACACGACAAAATCGTCGCGCTTGCCGGTCGGCACATAGGTCTTGGCTGCGGCCAGCAGATCTTGCTGACTCAAACCCCGTTCTTTTAGCACATCCTGCAGACTGTCGGCCGACCAGGCTGTGCTCGCCGCCAGCCCTATCCCCGCTGCCAGCAGCAGCGAGGTTGCTTGCTTGTTAAACTGCTTCATGTTTGTGGCTCCCGTTACGGTTGATACTTCGATAGCACTGCTTCCGATGCGTTTAGCTGCCTGATCGCTACTGCGGCAAGTTGTCGCGCATTTAAGCCCGGAACGAGTTGCAGTTACCTTGATTTGAATCAATTTTCCAAGAAGATCAATTTGCAGCGAGGCCCGACCAAAATATTTAGCCAATCACATTGGGTCAGCTTGGCAAGGATCGCCGCGCTGCTTGCGATAGCCATGGGTAGTCATCTTTTATTGCCACTGCTTCTGCCGAAGGCGGACGTGACGGGCTCAGCGGAAGTGGGTTGCGACTTGCAGCGGCGAGTTTGTTCGGCAACATGGCCGGGCGGAGGACGCCTTGAGCTTTCCATCACGCCACGTCCGATACCCTTTCTTATGCCCTTGCGCGTTGAGGTAGCTATCACAGGAGTCAACCCACGAAAAGTCGAAGTGGACTTTGCCGGCGAAAGCATGAACATGGGTTACAACCGAAGCGAGCTTCAGGCCACCAGTTCCGGTCGCCATATCGGCGAAACCTCGCTGCCGGTCTGCGCTTCCGGCAGCATGATCTGGGTGGTAACGGTGATTGTGGAAACCGACCGCCAGCGTATTGCGGTGCCTTATCGATTCGTTGCCGGGCATTAATCTCGTCGCAGACTCATGGGTTGTAGCT
>Ga0194060_10002016_pt1 | contig 14503 bp, 13 predicted proteins | sample SepL225m_MetaG_FD_163427 | JGI IMG/M metagenome (GOLD analysis project Ga0194060, IMG submission 163427) | Anoxic zone freshwater microbial communities from boreal shield lake in IISD Experimental Lakes Area, Ontario, Canada - Sep2016-L222-5m | ecosystem: Environmental > Aquatic > Freshwater >... | reverse complement strand
ATCCTAGAGAATTTGTCGTTTTGGCATGCTAGAGTTCATGGGGATATTCAAAAGACAATCAGGATTTGGGTACTGCTGGGGCCGGCTATACTCGGCCGATTTGGAGGCTCTCGGATCGGCTCATGGTTTATTTAAACCAGCATTCTGGTCTGCTTCCACCGTTTGGTGAGGGGGGGGATGGTGGGGGGTTGTCCATCAAACACCCGAAACCGGATGATGGCTCATCATCCATCTATTTGGCCCTACCCCGGCACGAAGCGTGCTTAAAAGTGATCTTGCCTCGTGTTGCGGTACAGAAGGGTCATCCCCCCCTTAGAGTATGAGATTGACGTTGACTGATCGAATGTCATGTTTTTTTTGAGGCTTTTTTTCTGTTGTTTATTGATGGCCCCAGGACAGCAGGCGCTTGCTGCTCTTCAGCCTGAGAAAAATAAGGATGAAGCGACCCAGCTTCATTGGACACCAAAAGCCCTGACGGAGGGTCAGGTGGTTGCCATTTTCTTTGAGCGCAATCTAGATCTGATGGCATCGCTTTATCAAATTGATGGGGCTGAAGCGCAGGAGTGGATTGCCTCAGCGATTCCGAACCCTTTTGTTTCTTATGGGATTAATGAATTGGGTGGATTTGGCGGCAGCTTTAGTGCTAATCCAGGGACGACTGGGCAGCGGGGCCTCGGGTACAACATTATCATTACCCAGCTCATCGAGACGAATGGCAGGCGTGCCTTGCGGACGGAGAGCAGTCAAATTGGTCGGGAGGCGGTGGAAACGGATTTCAAAGATACGGTTCGCATGCTGATGAACCGTGTTCGAAGGGCTATTTATAACGTTCTTCATGCCCAAAAGGCGTTATCGGTTGCTCATGAAATCGCGCAGCGCTATGAGAAAATCGTTAAGGCTAACGAATTAAGACACTCCGTGGGTGATATTTCCGAGTCTGATCTTGTTCGTGTCGAAGTCGAAGGTTATAAGGCTAAGGCCGAGGTGGATCGTGCCTTGGCGGGCTTGAATGTCAGTCGGACTGAACTGGCCACCTTAATGAACTGGCCTGAAGAAGCGATGCATCTTGAGATGGTGGATGAGTGGCCCCTTGTGCCGGAACGCCTTGAGAAATCGAAGGACACGGCCCTCTTAGATGAAGCCTATGAGGCACGCGCTGATTACAAGGCTCAAATCTTAAGAGCCCAGCAAATGGAGCGCGAGCTTGAGTTGGCCCGTCGCTTGATCGTTCCTGATGTCACCGTTTCTGCAGGTTACGTGCGGGATGCGGGTAACGTCGTGTTGGACTCAGGTATTTTCAATATCAGCGCCCCTATTCCCGTTTTCAATCAGTTTCAAGGTGATATTGGAAAGGCTTTGGCCGGTCTCAATCAGGCGAGGCTTCAACAAGAGCAAGTGCGTAACGCCATTCATCAAGAGGTCATTGCGGCCCATGCGGCCCTTCTGAGCGCCGCAGCCATCGTCGCTCGTTTTGAAAATGAAGTGAATCAGCGTATCCAGAAGGTCAGGGATTCTGCGGAGTTTGCCTATGGGCAGGGCGCCATCGGACTGATTGATCTCCTTGATGCCGAACGAAACTACAAATCGATGACCCTTGATTATTATTCGGCCCTCAAAGATAAGGCGCTGGCCTACGCGGATCTGTTGTCGGCTATCGGTGAGGAACACAGGCATTGATCATGAAAAGTTGCTTCGTCACAGTGCCCGTGGTGGGTCTTTTGAGTTTGTTATGCGTCCTCCTTGGCTGTCAGCCGGAGGCGCCACCCCCCCCCGAGGTGAAGGCGGAGGTGTTGCCGAAGGATGAGGTGTTGCTGTCAGCCGATTCTTCCAAACGGGCCATGATTGTTGAGATGAAGGTTGAGCTGATGTCTGCTCCAGTGATGGAGCCAGTGGCTGGGAAGATCGCCTATGATGAGACTCGAACCGTCAGAATCAGTGCGCCCATCTCTGGCCGCATTGTTTCTGGCATCCCCATGCTGGGGGCTGCGGTCAAGGCAAAAGCGCCATTGATAGAGCTGGATAGCCCCGAGTTTGGCCAGGCCAAGGAAGTCTACGCCAATGCGTTGGCCGATGAGCGACTGGCCGACAGCGCTTGGGCTCGAGCGAAGACGCTTTATGACCACGGTGTTCTCCCGCACAAGCAGTTGCAGGAAGTCGAAAATCAATTAGAGCATGCCAAAGATGACGTCCGTCGGAGCCTGATGCACCTTAAGAATCTCGGAGTCTCCGATAATGAGATTAACAACCGTTATTTGGTCCGATCTCCCATCGCCGGTCTGATTACCGAGCGCCATGTCAATTCTGGAATGGAAGTGCGCCCTGATTTGCAGGAGCCGTTGTTTGTCGTGTCTGATCTTCAGTCGCTGTGGCTACTAATGAGTGTTTTTGAGAAAGATCTGGGCACGCTAAAGCCTGGAACCGAAGTCCTTGTCCATGTTCCAGCTTTTCCCGACCGACCCTTTACGGCAACGGTTGAATATGTTGATAAATTGGTGGATGAAGCCACCCGGACGATCAAGGTTAGAGCGCGTATAGCAAATCTTGATGGCGCCTTATTGCCTGCGATGTATGCCACCGCAGAGGTCCAGGATTCAGCAACCCATCAGGCTATCGTGGTGCCGCTGACTGCGGTATTTACCGAAGGGGAGGGCGATCAGGTTTTCGTCAAGATCGGTGACGGTCACTACAAACAGAGAGATATCACCATCAGGCTTCGCCTCAAAGATCGCGCCGTGATTAGTACGGGGTTGTTGCCGGGTGAAACCATTGTCTCTGAAGGCGCGTTACTCCTCCGGACCGAAGAGGCTAATGAGCAGACGGCGGACGACGGGCCCTCAGTCAAACATTGATGGGGATCGGGCCATGCTCCTATTGATGGTAGCGACTGAATTTAGAGCTATCGCATGATTTCCAAAATACTGGTCTTCTGTCTCCAGCAGCGGCTCATGGTCATAGGGGTGACGCTGGTCATGGTCGTCTTGGGCATCGTCTCTTTTGAACGATTGCCGATTCAGGCATTTCCTGATGTCCAGAATGTGTTCGTGCAAGTGGTGACCCAGTACCCAGGCCAGGCTCCTGAGGAAGTTGAGAAGATTGTCACGCTCCCCATCGAAAAAGAGATGAATGGGCTTCCGCACCTGATCAATATGCGGTCGGTCTCGATTTTTGGATTGTCCGTCGTCACCCTGACCTTTGATGATGAGGCCGAAGATTACTTTTCACGCCAACAGGTCTTGGAGCGGCTCCGCAACGTCGCTCTCCCTTCTGGCTTAAATCCGGTGCTAGGCCCCCTCAGTACGGGGGTCGGCGAGATCTTTCGATACATCATACGAGCGCCCGGAGTTCCTCTGGTGGAGCAGCGAGCCCTTCAGGAGTGGGTCATCGAGCCTCGGCTGCGGGCGGTTCGAGGGGTGGCTGATCTTGTTTCCTTTGGCGGGGGGGTCAAGCAATTTCAAGTCTCGGTCAATCTGGACCGACTGAAGAGCTATGCCCTGCCTATCACGGATGTCTATCAGGCTATCGCGGATAACAATCAGAATACCGGTGGCGGCTATATAGAGCATGGTGATGAGGCCCTGGTCGTTCGAGGGGTCGGTCTTTTAAGTGGTGTTGATGATATTGGCGAGGTGCTCGTCAGTACGCGGGATGGGCTGCCGATCAGGGTTCGCGATCTCGCGGAGGTCACCGTAGGCCCGCAGCCTCGAACGGGTATCGTTGGGTTCAATGATCGCGATGATGTCGTCGAAGGGGTTGTCCTCCTGATTAAAGGACGTGATGCCGTCAGCGTGCTGGGGGAGGTCAAGGAGAGGGTCGCTGATCTGAATGCCCATCGATTGCCTCCCGGCGTAAAAATCGAGCCGATTTATGATCGGACCGAGCTGGTTCAGCATACGGTCATGACCGTCGAGCACAACATGCTAGAGGGGGCGGCGCTGATCCTTCTGATCCTTGTGGTTTTTCTCCGGAGCGCAATGGTGGCGGCCATTGTCACCTTAGTGATTCCTTTATCGCTGCTGTTTGCTTTCATATTGATTGATGCCAAGGGCGTTTCGGCTAACTTGATATCACTTGGGGCCATCGACTTTGGCATCATCGTTGACAGTGCGGTGGTTCTCGTCGAGGCGATTATGGTGAAGATCACTCTCGACATGGCGCGTCAGGAGAATCTCAATCATATGCGGCAGACCATGCTGATGACCGCCGCGGAAATGGGGCGGCCCATCCTATTTTCCAAGGCTATTATCATCACGGCCTTTTTGCCTATTTTCACCTTCCAGCGGGTCGAGGCGAAGATTTTTTCGCCGATGGCCTTTACCCTCTCGTTTGCGTTGATCGGCTCCTTGATCGTCACGCTCACCCTGATCCCTGTCTTATTGAGCTTTCTTTTAGGGCCGCGCCTTGAAGAAAAGCACAATGGATTGGTTCATGCCATGGAGTCCTTTTATCGCCGGACGCTCGAGTGGATCCTTGATCGGCCACGTCGCGTGATTGGTGGTGCGTTGTTGTCGCTCCTCTTATCGCTGGGCCTTCTAGGCGTCATCGGGACCGAATTCATGCCGAAGCTGGATGAGGGGAATATCTGGCTAACGGTGACTTTGCCGACACCGATATCACTGGATAAGGCAAAGGAAATTGAGCAAGGCGTTAGAAAGCGAATAGAGGAATTTCCTGAAGCGCTTTCCGTTCTCACTCAGTTGGGCCGTCCTGAGGATGGTACTGATCCCAAGGGCTTCAATAATCTTGAGATTTTAGTTTCCTTACAGCCCAAAAGTACTTGGCGTTACCCCTCGAAGGATGCGTTGATTGGTGAAATGAATGAGCGGCTTTCGGTGTTTCCGGGCGTACAGCTTAATTTCTCTCAAGTCATTCAAGATAACGTTGAAGAGGCGATTTCCGGTGTCAAGGGGGAGATTGCTGTCAAGATTTTTGGTGATGATCTCAAAGTCCTCCAGGAAAAAGCTGACGAGGTGGTGCATATTCTCAAAACCACACAGGGGGCGACCGACGTTGCCGCCGAACAGCAGGCGGGCCTTGCGCAGGTGGTTATTGAGATTGATCGAGCCCGAATCGCGCGCTATGGCATTAATGTGGCCGATGTCGAGCATGTGATTGAAATGGCGGTGGGTGGTAAGACCGCATCACAGTTGCTTGAAGGCAATCGTCGCTTTGATATTTCGGTTCGGATGCAAAAGCATTTCCGCTCATCGGTTGCCGCGCTGGAAAATCTCGGGGTCAAATCACCGGATGGAAGCCGGATTCCTTTGGCGCAGCTGGCAACCATCAAGGTGGATGTCGGTGCTTCGAGGATCAGTCGGGAGGAAAACAGTCGCCGCATTGCCATCAAGTGTAATTTAAGGGGAAGGGATCAGGGGGGCTTTGTTCAGGAGGCAATGCCGAGGGTTGCGGCAGAGGTTTCCCTGCCCCCGGGCTACCGCGTCGTGTGGAGCGGCCAGTTTGAAAACCAGCAGCGGGCCATGAAGCGACTGGCAGTGATTGTGCCGATCAGTCTCACCCTGATTTTTGTACTCTTATTTTGGGCGTTTCAGTCGGTTCGCCATGCCATGCTGATTGTGATGAATGTCCCCTTTGCCCTGATCGGTGGACTGGTCGCCTTGTGGGTTACCGGAATCAATTTGAGTGTTTCGGCAGCGGTGGGCTTTATTGCTCTGTTTGGTATTGCGGTTCAGAACGGGGTTATTTTGGTGTCGCAGCTCAACGCCTTGGTGCGGGAAGGGCAGCCACTGCATGAGGCCATTGTCTCTGGGGCAACCAGTCGGCTTCGTCCAGTCGTGATGACGGCGCTGATGGCGATGCTGGGCTTGTTTCCTGCCGCGCTTTCCACTAGCGTTGGGTCTGAGACGGCGAAACCTTTTGCCGTGGTCATTATTGGGGGCTTGGTGACGGCGACTTTACTGACGCTGAGCATCCTTCCTCTCCTTTATCGCTACTTCGAGCGCAACGTGAGCAAGAATTCATGAAGGAAATTCGCGCATATCTTCAGCCCTTCGCTTTAGGGAAGGTGGTTCAGTCGCTGCTTGAGATCCCTGACTTTCCGGGCATGACCGTCATGGACTGTGACGGTTTTGGGTGCCGTCAAGTGGAATCAGGCCAATCCTTCAATCCTTTTCTGTCAAAGAAACGGCTGGAAATCATTGCAGAAGACCATATGGTCGACCAGATTGTGGAGGTCATCATCAAGCGAGCCCATTCTGGTCGCCCTGGGGACGGCCGGGTGTTCCTTTTTGAGGTGCTGGAAGATGCAAAGATCAGGACCGGCGAGCGGCGGATCTTTCATTCCACCGATTGAGCCTCGGTGTCGGGCTGCATTGAGAGAGCGGAGTCAGCCGATAAGCCGGGTTCTGTCGAGAGCAGTCATTCATCTGGGACATTCCTCGCGGAACGCCTCGAGCAACCTACCCGGGAGCCGTGCGGACCACACGTGCCAGATAAATCTGGCGGCCCCCCTATTTGGTCTTGCTCCGGACGGGGTTTACCCTGCCACTTCCGTTGCCGGAAGCGCGGTGCGCTCTTACCGCACCATTTCACCCTTACCTTCACGGCAGCAGCCGGGCAGGCGGTATATTTTCTGTGGCACTTTCCGTAGGCTCACGCCCCCCAGGCGTTACCTGGCGTCCTGTCCTGTGGAGCCCGGACTTTCCTCCATTCCGGCCAAGCCGGAACAGCGACTGCCTGGCCAACTCCGCTACCCAGTCTAGAGTACTGGTCTCGCCTTGGCTAGCATCAACCCTTTTAAAGAGGACGAGGAGCCAACGCCGAACAAAAAACCCATAAAAAGGGCCACATATGGCCCTTCTCTTCGTTGAGGAAGCATGACTTTTATGGTTTAATCGGGGTGTTTTTGCTGGAGCATGGGCGCGTGCCTTTGGTGGTGTTGGTTTGGTCCGATGCCCATGGCCATGTTCTCCTGTTTTTCGGTCTTTCGCATTCGGTGCGACGGTGTTCTGGCGAAACAAGATTTTACTGATCCCAAGGCTGGAGGAGCGGTGACATATGGTCATTTGCCCTATCTTGCGTTAGGACAACCAATGGTTTGTGCGTTCCACGGGCTCACTTATGCTAATCAACATTAAAAAAGGACTGGATCTGCCCATTTCGGGAGAACCAGAGCAGGTCATCTACAACAATGCAGGCGCTATCAAGTCAGTGGCCGTTCTGGGGCCAGACTATAGTGGTCTGAAGCCCACCATGAAGGTGGCAGAGGGTGACAAGGTCAGCTTGGGGGACCCTCTGTTTGTCGACAAGGAATGCCCAGAGATTGTCTACACGGCCCCGGGCGCCGGTGTGGTCAAGGCCGTCCATCGCGGTGAGCGCCGGGTTCTCAATTCGGTGGTGATCGAACTGAGCGGGAATGAATCGGTCAAGTTTGAAAGCTTTACGGCCGCCAAGTTGCCTGAGCTGACGCGGGAACAGGTTCAGCAAAACCTTCTGGTGTCGGGACTTTGGACCACGCTTCGGACCCGGCCCTACAGCCGCGTCCCTGCGCCTACCTCAGTGCCACACTCCATCTTCGTTAACGCCATGGACACCAATCCCTTGGCGGCGCGGCCTGAGGTGGTTATTGCCGACCGGCCGAACGATTTCAAAAATGGCTTAACGCTGATTGCGAAGTTGACCGAAGGTCGCGTGTTCGTTTGCAAGTCACCCGTCGCCAAGATTGACCTTCCGACGAATTCTCAAGTTGATGTAGCCACCTTTGAAGGACCTCATCCTGCAGGGCTCGTGGGCACTCATATCCATTTTCTCGACCCCGTGGGCCCCCATAAAACCGTGTGGCACCTTGACTATCAGGCGGTGATGGCCATTGGCAGTCTCTTTACCACGGGAAAACTGAATGTGGAGCGGGTCGTTGCTCTCTCAGGTTCTCAGGTGGTCAGTCCCCGTTTGGTTCGGACCCGGGTGGGTGCAAATCTCACCGACTTGACAAGAAACCAGTTAAAGGCTGGACCAGAGCCTCGGATCATTTCGGGGTCCGTCCTTTTTGGACGCGGCGCGGACGATTGGTCTGATTTCCTTGGGCGCTTCCATCATCAGGTCACTGTGATTGCTGAAAATCGGGTCCGTGAGTTTATGGGATGGGTCGTTCCGACCGGAAAGAAATACTCTTTTCTGAATATCTTATTGAGCAGCCTTCCCGAAGCGCGTGGTAGAAAATTTGCATTTACCACAACCAAATTTGGGAGTCCCCGAGCCATCGTGCCGGTGGGCGTTTTCGAGGATGTGATGCCGCTTGATATTCTTCCTACCCAACTACTTCGTTATCTGATTGTTGGCGACACGGACATGGCTCAAGCTCTGGGTGCCTTGGAGCTCGATGAAGAGGATTTGTCGCTTTGCACGTTTGTAGATCCTGGCAAGCATGATTTCGGTCCGGTGCTCAGGAAGAATCTTACCCAAATCGAGAAGGAGGGCTGATGTCTAGTACCCGCCAATTTTTAGATAAGCTTCACCCCCATTTTTCTAAAGGTGGGAGATTGGAGAAGCTTTATCCTGTTTATGAGATGGTCGATACCTTCCTCTATAGCCCCTCTGATGTCACCTCCGGGGCAACGCATGTCCGTGATGCGGTGGATCTCAAGCGGGTCATGACCTATGTTTGGATTGCGGCCCTGCCTTGCATGTTCATGGCGCTTCTGAATACCGGGTATCAAGCGAATCTTGCGATGGAAACGCTGGGGCTGCAGGAAGTTCCGGGCTGGCGTGGTTGGATTGTGAACCTCTTTGGCCACAATCCTTATAACCCCCTGTCGGATATCGTCCATGGGGCTATGTTCTTTTTCCCGGTTTACATCGTGACCCTGGTGGCCGGCGGCACCTGGGAGGTTCTCTTTGCTGTCGTTCGCAAGCACGATGTCAATGAAGGATTCTTCGTGTCGTCGATTCTCTTTGCGCTGACGTTGCCGCCGAGTACGCCCTTGTGGATGGTGGCCTTGGGCATTTCCTTTGGTGTTGTTATCGGCAAGGAAGTCTTTGGGGGTACCGGCAAGAACTTCTTGAACCCAGCGTTGACGGGACGCGCTTTCCTTTACTTCGCTTATCCTGCGGCCATGTCTGGGGATGCGGTATGGACCGCGGTTGACGGATTTGCTGGGGCAACAGCGTTGGGGCATGCCGCCATTGGTGGGGTGACCGCTATCAGAGAAGCAGGTATTTCCTGGTGGGCTACCTTTGTTGGCTTCGAGCCCGGCTCAATGGGTGAGACCTCGACGCTTGCTTGCCTTTTGGGCGCGGCCTTCCTCATCTACACCCGCATCGCCAACTGGCGAATCATGGTGGGCGTCCTGGTCGGGATGATTGCCACGGCGACCCTTTTTAACGTCGTCGGTAGCAGCACTGATGTGATGTACGCCATGCCTTGGTACTGGCATCTGACCCTTGGCGGCTTTGCTTTTGGTACGGTCTATATGGCGACCGACCCGGTCAGTGCGGCCCATACCAATGCGGGCCGATGGGTCTTTGGTGCCCTGGTCGGCTTTATGACGGTCCTGATTCGTGTCGTCAACCCGGCCTTTCCTGAGGGGATTATGCTGGCGATTCTTTTCTCCAACATTTTTGCGCCACTGATCGATTATGTGGTTATCAAGATCAACATTGCCAAGAGGGTGAAGCGCTATGCCTGATTCCATGGAAAAGAGCTCGGTTGAGCCGGGTTTCAAGGAAAAATTGGCCAGCTACGCAGCCGTCGTTCAGGCTTATGCAGAGCCTTATTTGGCCTTGCCAAACGACAGCTTCAAAAAAACGGTGGCTGTTGCCTTGGCGCTGTGTCTGGTCGGTGCGATCGTGGTGTCAGGATCGGCGGTGATTTTGAGGCCGCTTCAGGCGTGGAACAAATCCAAGGATGAAAAGGTCAATATCCTTGAAGTTGCTGATCTATATCAAAAAGGCATGGACGTCGAGCCGGTGTTCAAGAATATTGAAGTCCGTTTGGTCGATCTTGCGACTGGCGATTACGCTGAGGGAGTGGATGCCAAAAACTACGATCAGTGGAAGGCAGCAAAGGATCCGCTTCAGAGTGAAGCGATTCCAGCCACGAAGGACATTGCCAGCATCAAGCGCAAGCCAAAGTATGCCAAGATTTATCTGGTGAAAGAGGGCAATGAGCTCAAGACCCTGATATTGCCGGTGAATGGTTATGGTCTTTGGTCTACCATGTTTGGCTTTATTGCGCTGGAGGCCGATGCACAAACGGTCGTGGGTATGAATCTTTACGATCAGGCAGAAACCCCGGGGCTTGGAGGTGAAGTGGTCAATCCGAAATGGAAAGCCCTATGGAAAGGCAAGAAGGTTTATAACTTCACCGGAAAAGAATTTCACGAGAGCAATCTCAGCGAAAAGGGTCAGACCATCGAAATCGGTGAAGTCGCCCTGGGTCTCGTTAAAGGGTTTGTAGACCCTGCCAAGTCAGGTTCAGAGTATCAGGTGGATGCATTGGCGGGAGCGACCCTAACCAGTCGTGGCGTCAGTAATTTGGTGCAGTACTGGATGGGTAAAGAAGGTTACGGCGTTTATCTTGCGAAGATTAGAAACCATAGAGGCTGAAGTTATGGAACTGACACAGGAAAATAAGAAAGTTCTGGTCGAACCACTGGTCGAGAACAATCCCATCACCCTGCAGGTTCTCGGAATCTGTTCGGCGCTGGCGGTGACCTCTCAGTTGTCGACGGCCTTGATCATGAGTCTTGCGCTCACCACAGTGACTGCGTTTTCAAGCGCAGGGATCGCCTTCATTCGTAACCATGTGCCGAGCAGCATCCGGATCATTGCCCAGATGGTGATCATTGCTTCTTTGGTGATTGTGGTCGATCAGCTTTTGAAGGCCTTTGCTTATGACGTCAGTAAGCAGCTGTCGGTGTTCGTCGGGTTGATTATCACCAACTGTATCGTGATGGGTCGGGCAGAAGCCTACGCCATGAAAAACCCGCCCTGGGAGAGCTTCCTTGATGGGATCGGCAACGGTCTCGGCTACAGCTTGATTCTGGTCGGTGTGGCCGTGGTGCGTGAATTGCTGGGATCTGGAAAGCTGCTTGGAATCGAGATGTTGCCTCTGGTTAAAGATGGCGGTTGGTATGTTCCAAACGGCCTCCTCTTATTGCCGCCGAGTGCGTTCTTTTTGATTGGTTTGATCATTTGGGGGATCAGGACCTGGAAGCCGAAGCAGGTTGAAAAGGCGGATTTTGAAATTCAGCCCGCACATGGTGTGGTTCATGGGGAGGCCCACTAGCATGGAAGCCTATATCAACTTATTCATTAAGTCCGTGTTCATCGAGAACATGGCGCTGTCCTTCTTTCTGGGCATGTGTACCTTTATCGCGGTGTCGAAAAAAATCGAAACGGCCGTGGGTCTTGGAATTGCCGTGATCATTGTTCAGACGTTGACGGTGCCTGCGAACAACCTCATTTATACCTATTTACTGAAGGAAAACGCCTTAACTTGGGCGGGTGTTCAGGATGTCGATCTCAGTTTCATTGCCTTGATGGCCTGTATCGGTGTTATCGCTGCTATCGTCCAGATTCTCGAGATGGTGTTGGACCGTTTTTTTCCGGCGCTCTACAACGCCCTTGGCATTTTCTTGCCACTGATTACGGTGAACTGCGCGATCTTGGCAGGTAGCCTGTTCATGATCGAGCGCGATTATAACTTCGCAGAAAGCGTCGTTTATGGCGTTGGCAGTGGATTTGGTTGGGCTTTGGCCATCACCGCTATGGCGGGTGTTCGTGAAAAACTGAAGTACAGTGATGTGCCGCCTGGGCTACGTGGCCTTGGCATTACATTTATTACTGCGGGTCTCATGGCTCTGGGCTTCATGGCGTTCTCAGGTATTCAACTTTAAAGGGTTAGGGTAGAACAATGCTCGAAATCATTCTGGGTGTACTGTTTTTCACCTTTATTGTTGTCGCCCTGGTCTTCGTGATCTTGGGAGCCAAATCCAAGCTGGTCGCTGAAGGTAATGTGGATGTTCTCATTAATGATGAGAAAACCATTCACGTGCCGATTGGGTCCAAATTGTTGACGGCCGAATTGTCCCACATTACCAAGCGCGAGGCGGCTTGTGGAGATCGTCTGGCCTGTCAGGTCACGGTCAAGCAGAACATGAAGATCCACGTCGACGAGGAGGTCTTCGGCGTTAAGAAATGGGAGACCACCGTCCGTTCTAATCACAACGTGGCCACCTTCATCAAGGAATTGGTCTTGCAGCTTCCTAAAGGAGAAGCGGTTGATTTCAGGGCGGGTGGCTACATACAGATTGAATGCCCAGCCTATGACGCCAAGTTTCGTGAATTTTCCGTCGAAGAGAAATTCCAGGAAGATTGGGATAAATTCAATATCTGGCAGTATGAGTCGGTCGTTAAGGAGCCATCCATCAGGGCTTACTCGATGGCCAACTATCCTGAAGAAAATGACATCATCATGTTGAATGTCCGGATTGCGACCCCGCCGCCGGGAGAGAAGGGTATACCCCCGGGCATCATGTCGTCCTATATTTTCAATCTAAAGCCGGGCGATAAGGTCACGATTTCGGGTCCCTTTGGTGAGTTCTTTGCTCGCGAAACCAACCATGAAATGGTCTTCGTCGGTGGCGGAGCCGGTATGGCGCCGATGCGGTCCCATATTTTTGACCAGCTGCGCCGCTTGAAGAGTAAGCGGAAGATGACCTTCTGGTACGGTGCAAGAAGTCTTCGTGAAATGTTCTACGTGAATGACTTCGATATGCTGCAGAAAGAAAATTCGAACTTTAAGTGGCACATCGCGCTGTCGGAACCGAAGACGGAAGACAACTGGACAGGCTATACAGGTTTTATTCACAATGTGCTGTTTGAGAACTACCTCAAGGACCATCCTGCCCCAGAGGATTGTGAGTACTACCTTTGTGGGCCGCCGATGATGAATGTCGCGGTGATCAAGATGTTGCTGGATATCGGTGTTGAGCGTGAGAACATCTTGCTGGACGATTTCGGCGGTTGATGGAACGGCTCTTTTAGGGATGCCAGGGGCCTCAAGGCCCCTGCTTTCGTTTTGAGTGGCTTCAGGTTAAGATCAAAAAAAGCCCGGTCTTGATGTTTTTCTAAAGAGGTGGAACCTAGCATGTCACTGTTTATAACGACCTTTTTGATCATCGCTGCGGTCATCGCGATGATGGCGGTGGGTGTTATGTTTGGTCGTGGTGCTATTAAAGGGAGCTGCGGCGGGATTAATGGTGGGTCTTGCCCCTGCGCTGAGAAGTGCGAAAAGCGCAAAAAATACGAACTTGCTCAGGGTGAATCACGCTGAACTTCACTGAATCAGTGATGGGCTGCCGCCTGATGCTTTAAGGAGGCTCGCGGACCTTTGTGACGGGCAACTCGTTCTTCTGGTATGACTTTGAAACCTCTGGGCTTCATCCTGGATCAGATCGTCCCCTTCAGTTTGGCGGGATTCGAACCGATCTTCAGCTGAATCCTATCGACGATCCTGTGGTGCTCTTCGCACAACTGACTCCCGATGTACTCCCGCACCCCGATGCGTGCCTGATGACAGGGATTACCCCTGAAAGCATTGCCGACAGGAGCCTTCGTGAATGCGACTTCATCGATGGCATTCAGCGCGAGTTTTCGCGGCCTCTAACCTGTGTTCTTGGCTACAACAGTCTTCGTTTTGATGATGAAGTCACGCGCTATACCCTGTTCCGTAATCTTATGGATCCTTATTCCAGGGAGTGGCGCCATGGGAATTCAAGGTGGGATATTATCCCCTTAGCAAGGATGACCAGAGCGCTTCGGCCTGAGGGTATAAATTGGCCCAAGGATCCCCTCGGTGTGCCCAGTCTCAGGTTAGATCAATTGACCCGTGCGAATCAGATTTCTCATGAGGCAGCCCATGATGCACTGAGTGATGTCTGGGCGACGATCGGTCTTGCTCGGTTGATCAGATCTCACCAGCCCCGCCTGTTCGACTATCTGTTCGCGCATCGGGGAAAACAGGCGGCCTTGAATCTTTTGGCGCCTGGTCAATGGAGGCCGATGCTCCACGCGTCCACGCGTTACCCCATGGCACAGTCGCAGCTTGGGTTGATCGCCGCTATCGCGCTCCATCCCCATCGATCTAATGTCGTGATCGCCTTTGACCTTTCGTTTCATCCGAAGGTCTTGGCTGAAAAAGCGACCCTATCGGAAGGGATGCCCGGCTCGCGGCAAGCCTTATTGACGATCAAAGTGAACCAATGTCCCGCCCTGGCGCCTCTCTCGGTGTTGAGACCAAAGGATGCCGAACGTTTGGCGATAGATCCTGATTTGTGCCTAAGCCATCTCACATTGCTTCAAGAAGTCGATGTATTGAAGAGTCCTCAGGCTCAAAGCCTCCTTGAACAGGCAACCTCTCGGTCTTCAAAGGATCCTGATCTCTCTCTGTATGAGGGGTTCCTGAAGGATAAGGACCGCCAGAACCTCGATCAGTTTCGGCAGTTACCCCCTGAGGCTATGGGTGCGGCAAGCCTCACCTTTGAGGATC
>Ga0194060_10002012_pt1 | contig 14545 bp, 23 predicted proteins | sample SepL225m_MetaG_FD_163427 | JGI IMG/M metagenome (GOLD analysis project Ga0194060, IMG submission 163427) | Anoxic zone freshwater microbial communities from boreal shield lake in IISD Experimental Lakes Area, Ontario, Canada - Sep2016-L222-5m | ecosystem: Environmental > Aquatic > Freshwater >... | reverse complement strand
AGTCATCACAAACCTCACACCCTGGCTCCGGTCCTCGGTCAACACTGGCAAAGCGCACCCCCTGCCTGCAGCCTCTGTAAGTCACTTTAGCGCCCGGCTGGACGAACAAGCCGGTGGCTTGCTGGTCACCGTGTACGCGCCGGCCGAACCGTACCAGGAGGGCGAGAGGTTTAACGGGGAAACCATGCCGATAGTGACATTCGGCGTCGCTGGCTGCGATGACGATCCGCTATGGAGTCGCCTCGTAGGAGGTGAACCAATGAAGCTTGGGTTACAGCAGCCCAAGGCTCCCTGGTGTGCTGTTTCCCTCCATACCGGTCTCATGCTTTACATGCTTGACGCGGCGTGGATGGGCGATTTTGAACGTTGCGTGGCTTGGGCGTGGTTGGAAATGATGCCAATACCATTTCGAGTTACGAAAGTGCAGGAAGCCGTGAATGCGATGCTGGCTACTGCTGCCAAGGCTGCGCATGACATGAGGCCACAAGTTGTGCAAACGCATTCCTGGCATCCGCAACAAGTTGACACCGCGGTGCGCCTCATGAGCCCCGAGTTTTGTGCGCTGTTGAAGATGAAAGCTGCACTCAACAGGCCCAAATCAGTTATCGAGCGTCAAGCTCAACTTTCAGTTTGAACTAAGAAGGAGTTTCCATGAGCAACACAATCATCATTTCCAACAAGGGGCAAGACATTGCTTCTACAAACTACTGGAATAGCAAGCAGGCCGGCGCTGGTTTGGTATTCCTCACCGCAAATGCGGGCGCACTACGCCTGTTGCTACCGCCAAAGCTCTGCGGATGCCTTGACGAAATGCGAACTGGACGACGGGTTGTGATCGAACCATCGATCCAAAACCCAAAAAGTCATTGGGACTTGATCTTTGACGATGGAACAGATTCGCCATTTTCTATTTCCATTAGCAGCGGTCAAATTGACCGTGGAATGAGTGCCGGCGAAAACGTTCCATTTGCAGTTTGGTCCAAGCGCGGCAAGGAGCTCGAGTTCAAAGCTCAGATTCGGAAGAAGGACGCCAAACTCGGAATCCCCTCTGATGACGCGAACGAGATCAGGAGGATCATGAATCTATGTTTCCGCGGCATGAATCACATGATTCAGGATCGTCCATATCAAAACCCTTTGCCGGAAGAACTTCGTGCATGGCACATCTACCTATCAGATTGTGGGCATTGCATCGTTGGCATTCCCGGTAAAGTTAGTCCCAGTGATGAAGATAGTCTGTTCTTTAGCGGCCCTGTTCTGCCTCCCGTCTCGAGGGATCTCGACGAGATCTTCGCTAAAGGCAAGGAAAGCGCCATCATGCAACTGGCACCAATCAGTGTAAAAACTGTTCTTAGAGGGTACTCTATTCGCAATGGGCTTGTTGTTGCCCACGAAGCCGCCTACCACAATCAACTCGGAATTCTTAATGACGATGATGAGGATGATGACTTCGAGTACTAGGGCGAGATTTGCATTCCAAGACGTTGTCGAATTCGATGCAACGTGACTCTGTTCGTTGGCATTGGCTGCCTCTGTAAAAAGCGGTAAGCCTTTGCCAGGTTCAATAATCGCATATGCGCACCCGCCAAAGTCGCTCACGATAGCGCTAAAACAGCTTGACCATAAAATGAAAAACAGCACAATTGACCCGAATGTCGTTATCGAGCGTTTGTATGTTCCCAACGTTGGCGCCAAGCCCATTCCTGGAGGCAAGGGAATCATCATTGTGGGACTCTTGGCTAAAGACGGGTTTCCGGCAATGCTCTTGATCTGGGACGAAGGAGACGAAAACAGCGGTGCCAGTGCCACAAACTGTATGGCAGCCTTGCTACTGTGGGTGTACAAGAACTGGCCGGATTTCCCCGTGAAAACAAGCATCATGATCCAGCGCGACAGTACCGGATGGTTCAATCGCATCGAAGCTGAGTGGCGCAATTCCATGTCGATAAGTCGCCAAGCAGAGCATATAGTTAACTTCAAACCAATCCGCTGGCCAGGCACGAAGCCCTGTACCCGCCAGGCTCTGCTCGGGATGTTTGGGACTCGCGCAAAGGCTGCGTGGGATCATGTTGAAAATCTACACGCCACTGAAGCCAGGAACGTTATTGGTGATTCGTCAACTAGACAGTGGTCCAAGAAGTAGAGCTTTGAATGAATCAAACTCTAGACTGATCGCTTACTGATCCAGCGCTATCCTGCTCAGATCAGAAGTCATCGTCCTAGCCAAAGTTTCCAGTAAGAAAAGCGCAAATCACAGACTTCGCCTCCTCAGCTGGGAGCTCCTGCTGCACCTGCAACGCCCGCACCGGTAGCTGCAGCTCCTGTGGTTGCTCCCAACCCGAGGGCTCCCAAAGCAGCAGATCCAAAGAATGCAAAGGCGGCCAAGACGTAGTAGAACGCAAACTGAAGCGTTTCGACAAAGAGGCCATGGCGGGCCTTTTCACCTTGGGGTGAACATACTTTGGATTCCATCTCCACCGGTACTTTGTCAACTCCGAAACATGTATTCCTCTCTGGTAACAAATCACCTGGGGCCGTCTTGGTTTGCACAGTGATTCGAAGATTGCTGGATTTACCGTGAAATCGCCGATGGCGCTTTCCGTGTGCGGTTCAGCGTCCGTGGCCAGATGAACCAACCTAGCACCAGTCGTTTACTAAACTCGCCAAACCTCAACCTCTCCCACGCTCGAGTTCTGGTGCAAAATCCCCCGATGGATGCAAGCATTAATGATGTATCGCCACCAACACGGGCTGTGGGACCGAGCGTCAAGGACGAAGTCAAACACTTCACGCTGCGCCTGCCCGCAGCCCCGTATTTTGAGGGCGAGCAAGACGAATCTCTAGGTCTGACCAAGCTGCGATCGATGAGCGAACTTCTGACCGGCAACCGATACACGATTCATGCACTGATCTGCGAAATCATTGACAAGGCAAACGAGCGGGGATACGTCCTGCCGTTCCCGAAACTTTTTACGATCCCGCCCAGAACTAGCATGGAGCGCATCGACATGCGCCTAAGTCAACGTCAGATCGACATCATTGACGAATTGCGATTGTCACTAAAGCCCAGACCAGGCATCATTGACATTCGCGAGTACTACAGCCGAACCGACGTCATGCGCGAGCTCCTAAAATTTGAACTCCAGCGCGTGCAAGATGTTTTCAATTTCCGCTGGCGACGCGTCGTTCATGGACCGTCTGACAAAGAGGATGGTCGATGATCTTCTTGCTAAATTCCCTAAAATTTCTCGACAACCGCCGACAGATGGATGAGTTGGCACAAAAAGTTGGCGTACATACAGTGCTCGTAGAGGTCCCACCCGTACTTCGAGGACTGCAATTGCAATTCTCGTGACTTAGGTAAAAACAAGGTGGCTGTGACCTCGTAGGGCGTTGTTGTTGTACTAACGGCAGTGGCTTTCATCGTGTGTGTCCTTTCATTTGATTTGCGATGATTTTGGGGAAGTTGATCTGGCCGCAGGTGGCATCCAAGCGGCTTCAAAAACGCGGCGCCAGAGCGGCTTTCTGTAAAACAAGCGCTTTGCAGCTTCAAACGCATTGCGCTCGGACTGGAGTGTTGCCGTCTGCTGTGCATGCCGCGCTAGCTGAATAAGTTCTGCTTCCCGCAGCTTGGAATGCTCGGTAAGCAGAGCATGCGCGGCGGCGCGGAGTTTTTGCTCTTGCAGATTTCCTTGGCTTTCCAGCTTCTTTGATATGGCTTCTACAGTGGTCTCCAACAGCTTGACCGTATGTTGAACCACTTTTTGTGTCTCCCTAATCGACAGTTCGCTACGTTCCAGAATAATGTCTGCGCGCAAGTGCATTTCGGCCCCTTGCATCATTGCCATGTGGTAGGCATTGGCCCAGGAGTGCCGAAAGTCCTCCGGTCGAACCGTAAATGGGGGTTTCATGGAAACTCCTCAATACAAAATTGCATTCGCCAGTGGCGTGCTGTTAAAGACGGACGTGAGGTTCCGAGCGGCGCGATGGGACAGGCTGTAAATAAGCATCTGGTTGCCGAGCTCCACCAGTTTTTGTTCGTCCCCCCGGTGCTGTTCGCGCAGTGCACGAAAGTCGGGGTTCTCTCGGACGACGTCAAAAACCGTGCGCTTGGAACCCTTCAGCATGTCGAAGATCGGTGAGAACAAGACCGCCTGCGATGCGAAGCAAAAACCGTCGCGCTGGGCTGCCTGTGACAGCGGCCCGAATTCCGCATCAAACAGGTCGATGTCGCTGACGGCCATTGCAATGACAACCAGGCTCGAAGGAGGCACTCCCATGTCGAGCAACATCTTTATCGTCATCAAAGTATCGATTCTCTCTTTGCTCCCAGCACGCACGGGAATGCAGAAGAAATTGATCTGCTGACGAGTCAGCGTGAGATCGTCGAAATGTTTGAACATTTGTTTGCAGTTGCTCGCACCTATATCGAGAATGAAGCTCTGGCTGAGGTCCGTATTCATTTGAGCGGCCAATGGATAAAACGCCTTGGCTCCGATACTCAAATCCGCCTGTGCAGCCCCGGAAGCGTTCCAGTCTTCGATTTCAATCAATACCGGGCTCGGCAATAGTGGCATCAGCATGTGGGACGCAACAGTCGTTTTGCCCTGGACTCCTGCCATGCTTGTGACAGCTACATTGATATTCATAAGACACACTCGACTTTCTGGCGCATGGCCACTGCTTTGAAATGGGTTACTCAACATCGCGGCTGCGACCTCGAACGGCGTACGCCCGGGCTAAGCTGCCCTGGCCTGATCGAAGAACGCGCTCTTCGAGATCTATCTGCTCCTTCAGACTCAGGACGGGTTGTGTCGGCTGCGTGGAAGAAGCAAGGGTTATTGGAGCGTTGGTAACGGCACCAACAGCGACAGAACTGCTACTTGGCGCGCCCCTCGTGGGGGCCACGACACTCATTCGCTCTTCAATCTTCTTGCACTTGCGCAGAAACCAGGAACGCAGGGATGGCATGGCAATTGCGATTCCACGCTCCCGCACCCAAGCCGCGACGGTGCGGTAACTTTGCCCTTCGTCGGCCAGTTTCTGGAAAATCTCGTTTCGGATTGGATCCAACCTAGATGCCATGTTTTAACCTTAATTGCTTTATTACTGTAGCGTGTTATGTATTCATGTGCGTACTGTATTAATGTTCTTTGTGTGAACTACGTCATACTTTTGGAAGGTTTTTGATGCCATTGGCCTGTTCTGCCGACAATTCGTTCTGAGATTGCCTGGCGATTGCCTGGTTCAAGACACTAATCGCCTATCAATGTCACATAAATATGTATTATTGTTGGGCTGTTTTAATGTACACTTTACGAAGCGTATGACCACTTACTTCGTTTTCGGAGCGTTAAATCATGGCAGACAGTCATCCATTGGCTTTTCAACATCCACCGCACGGTCAGTTCCTGCGGGTTGAAAAGTATGCAATTCGCGCTCCCGTCGGGAAGCAGGGAGGGAACAATGTCGACAAAGTCGCTCTGGAAGCAGTCCGTGCGGAAGGTCACTGCCCCCATGTCGCCGCCCCACTTGCGCCAATTATTCGGTACGGAGTGGACCCCATTGAAGCTGCGCGATTGGCAAAACTATGGGCGGGGCGTCGACGTGGCAACTATTTGCACAAGGCTTCGCACACGACAAAGACCCGTAAGCTGAGGGATGACCAACCATGCGCACTGGTTGGGGTAATCACTGTACCTGCTGAGTGGCAGATCGACCAGCGTTGGAGCGATTTCACGGCTGCGTGCCTGGAGTGGTTACTCGAGAAATACGGATCCGACAGATTGACTTCGTTGGTCGAGCATCATGACGAGCGCTGTCTTCACTTACATTTTTGGATTATTCCGCGGATGTCGGACGCGTTTAGCTCAGTGCACGATGGCGAACTCGCGATCGATTTTGTGGGTAGGAAGGCGCCAAAGATCATCCGGGACGCCGCCTACCGCAAAGCCATGGCCGAGCTGCTGGATGATTTTCACCGTCGGGTTGGGAGCCGCTTTGGCTTAATGCGGGAAACCGTCCGTTCTCGTCGGAAAACTCGCCAAGAGTGGCTTCGAGACAAGTTCCTTGATGAACAGCGTGAAAAGCAAATCCAACGACGCATTGATGATGCGGTTGCAAAAGCAGTAGCCGACACCAAAGTTTTACCTTCAACTCCCACTCCATTGGTGACGTCGGTGCACCCAATTGCAGTGCAGCAAAACAGCGGAACGGATCCATCAACAACTGTCGCCTACAAACGATTTGTGTTTCCTGTAAAAGCCAGAATCATTGGTGAAAAGGGCCAACTAAGAGACATTCACATCGAGGCCGCGCACAATGTGGACACGACGTTCGAACGAGAGCGCTGCGCCTAAGGTCTCCAACTTTAACCAATACAACCTCGCTGACTGCATCTACAAACGCCGAACGGGCCTCTGTCTCTCCGTTCACCCTACCCAATGGACTCCCATCGCACCAACCGATCGATGACCAACGGCTTAGACACCGCATCGAGCGAACCCAGCGAAGATGGAATTGAACGATTTGTCGGTCCCAACGGCCGCCGTTATTCGCTCTGGGTCCAAAGGGATCTCTTTGGCACGCTGATCATCATGCGTGAGTGGTCTGGCGCATCGTTAGTTCGCGGCGGATCAAAAATGACAAACGTGAGCAACGAAGTGGAATCGCACAAGCTCCTCAATCGAATTCGCAAACTGCGGCATAACCATGGATATGTGCGGGTTCGACGATTTGAGGACATTCGCGCCGGCCACAACTGTCAGGCATAGGCGCCAATCCGAGCGCGATGAGAGTCCTTTCGGCATCGCCGCACTACACGACTATGGACTCTTTACTACCCCTAACAGCAATTGGACTAGCACTGATAATCCAAAACGCTATCAAGGTGCTTCCAAAATGCTTACACCGGCGGCGCAACGGTGAGAGGAGCTACCAAATGGCTTACAAACGTCTAAACTTGCGGGACCACCATCTGCGCCAACTCAAACCGATTGCCAATTAGTTCCAGAGAACGGGAGGAAAGACAACTCCTCCCAGGCGCTCACTTGGATAACGATGGCGCTTAACCCTATGCCATAAAAGCGCTCATTGCTCCAACCTCAAGTTCACCTCGCTCCACTCGACGGGCCAAACTGAGCTTTGAGCCCTTCCGATTGATTTGAAGCTGGAGGCGACGATTGGCTTTCTCGCCTCCGTCAACTAGAGATGCCTTTACCTGTACCAACTTGGTGGTGTTGTACTCCACGTTTAACACAAGGCTTTTGACCGATGTATATCCCATCCGATACGCCACTTCGTCCATCGCTACATCAGGTGACACGGCTCTAACGAAATCTTGACTTGCCAATCTGGCAACTAATCTCCCGCAGACGGCAGGCTTTTCATATTCTACGGCCCTACCGTCAAAACTTGTGCTCGCGATCGCACGAGACGCCAATTCAATCGTCTCGACCCTCACATAGTACCTCGGCGCAGAGAACATGAACGAAGGATGCGCAGCATACCAGGCGCCCAGAAGTAACTTCTTGAATGTGACCGCACATAGATCGCCATATTGAATATGGTAATCACAAAGTCCTCGAAATACATCTTCGCTCTGGGGATGTGTTTCGCTAAGGGGGTTCTCCCGCCACTCTGCCGTCGCAGAGCACACCCGTGCTGAAAAGTTGCTGTAATAGTGAAGCCCGTGATCTACAAATTCTTCCTCCGAAGTCATTGGGGAAATAGCCCCAGACAACAGTCCTTTAACAATATCGTCCGGATCCGATGCCATGCTTGATGTGGGAGTGCTGTTTGCCGTTGCCAATGCTATGAATCGCCGCTCGTAAGTCATTACTTTATCTCCTAAAATGATCAATAGTTTCTGCATATACATTCCAGGATTGGTTATATATTGTGGCGAATGATAGAGATTCTCCGAGTTGAGTCAATCGACTGATTCAAGCAAAGACCACCGTTTTCTGTCTTCCTTTCCCGATTTTTCTTTTATTGCGTTTTGTCACATATATACATTGCAACCTGCTATACCAACATTGGTTGTTTGCGGCGCGATTCCTACCAAGTGAATAGACATCAAATATCGGAATTAAATGAGTTCGTGAGATAGACTTTCTCGAGAGGGTTTAATACGTTTTCCTGCTGCACACATTTGTGTCGGCTCGCTCAATTCTTTTTCCGCAAAGTCTTGAAATGCGGTACTTTTTCACAAATGGCGAGGCATGTTCGCAATTCAGCGTCGATGAATCAATGACTTAACTTGGGTGATGCTTCATTGAGTTTCTATAAGTGGACGGCTCTTACGACCATTGGCAAACACCAAAGCATTCATCTACAACAGTTCTCGAAAGACTACTTCGGGTAATTGCAGATTGACGCTTATTCGGGCTACGACACCTTACTCAAGTCCGGTGGCATCATGGCCATTGGCTGTATGGCTCACGCAAGACGGCATCTCTTCGAGGTGGCCCGCCAATGCTCCAAACCGCAAGGATTTGTGTCCCGGGCGTTAGCCTTGACTACCAAGCTCTAGGAGATTAAATCCCATATCAAAGACCACCCACCTGACAAGAAGCTGCTGATCCAACAAGCCCAGTCGCGCCCGCTGCTCGATCAGTCCCAACTGGATTGTTTGTCATGTGCGCATTGATGTACTCAGCGAATTGGGGCCAGCCATTGGCTCTGACTTGCAGCAACGAACTCGGATGTATATGTTCGGAAAGTACGCCGCGCTGCGTATCTGGAGATATCAAAATCATCGGGCATAGTGTCCACGGTCGGCGATGCCCCAAACTCAGTTGCAGGTCTGAGTCGGTGGTCATAAAGATTATGCTCCGCTTCTTCAACTACGATGGCGAAGAACTTCCGTGGTGAGTATTGTGAAATTTCAAGGTCCATATTGGTTTCCAGCCAAGACGTATGGTTGGGGATGGGGACTGCCAATGACTTGGCAGGGGTGGCTGGTATTGGCGACCTACACCGTATTGATGATCGCCAGCAGTCTCCTGTTTCCACCTGACTCTGACCACAATGCGTTTATTCTCAGCGTAGCAACACTGAGCGCAGTACTGGTCATTGTGTGCTGGCTCACAGGTGAACCACCGCGTTGGCGATGGGGAAGAGATGAATAGGCGATATTCAGACGTGAAGATCGTTCGATCCATCGAATGCGGCCTAGCCAATGAAATTTTGAGGAATCTGCATGAGCGATGAAAAATCGGGTATCCGTAATTCGTGATTGAAACCGCTTGAAAAATTGATTTTCAGTAATGATTGCTCTGAGTTGATTTTCAGCTTGAGACCAATGGGAACGCAGCAGGATCCCTAATCGAATCTACTGACAGATCAACATCAAGTTGAGGCCAGTAGAGATGATTGTCTGAAGGGCGTTCAACTGACAGGAGTTCTTCAATGGTCGCTTTCTTGAACCAAGGAAAGTTCTCGTAAGCGAGAAACAACTCCTCGCTGCCGAGCAGCACCCAAAACCCGTGTTGCGAGATGTTTGTAACTTCAACGTCCGAAGTGAGAATTCCAGGCATTCTTGATCTCCTCGATGTGTGACTCGATTATGGATTTGGCATCTCGCAACTGCTGAGCATTCAGACCGGCTGACATCGCCAATGAGACATCTGGAGTAAGCCAGAATTTCGCTTCCCCATCTGGATGCGTAACGTGGATATGGATTCGCTCTTCTTCCCGCGAGAAGAAAAAGAACCGAAACTTTCCATCACGAACGACTGTAGGCGCCATCAAATTTCCCCAGCCTGAATCATTTGGGTTAGGAGTTCTATCGACGCACCAAGGTTCTTGCTTCCTGGCGGTTCATCGTCGGAAAAGCATACCTGCGGCGGCAATGATTGAACAGTCGTTGTAGGCGGATCAGATCGTAACGCTAGGTTCTCGCTAAACCTAATCTCCATGTTTTTTTCGTTATCGCGAATCCGTTGGAACGTGGGACGCACAATCTTGTAAGCATGGGCACCATGGGAGTACAGGATCTTGGCTCGCAGAGCTTCAAAGCTATAACCACGCCCCAGTCGGTTCATCACACGAATCAGGTTGTTCAATGACTCGGTATATGCGTTGGTTACAGGGTGGATGAAGTAGTTCAGTATCCATGGATGCCAGTTTGTCCATGCACGCACCAAGTCATGGAAAGCATCCTCCATATCTGGTGGTATTGATTGCTTCCACTGGTGAAATCGCTCTACAGCTTGTGGGACGCTGGAGGACTTCTCGTAGATCCCATAGAAGTCTTCCTTGAGCCTGTGGGCTGCTCCCAGAGCAGGATGCTTCTCTACCCATTTCGCAAGGAGGACTTGCTCATCTTCCCCCAGATCGTGCTCTCGCTTGAGAAGCACGTACCGGTCATGCATCAGACCACGGCGCTCATTGGGAGCAAGTTGCCTGCGAAACGACTTACGAACCTTCTCCAGTGACTCATTGGCCATGCGAACCACATGAAACTTGTCGATCACAATGGTCGCTTGAGGGAGTTCCTCCAGTACTGCTTCGCGATACGGGACCCACATGTCCATTGCAACGTATTGGATATTTTCTTTCCCAGCAAGATGACGCAAGTATTGAACGATGGCCTCTTTGCTTCTGTTTGGTAGCAATTCGACAATGGTGTTGTCGGCAACGTTGGCAATCACGCCTCTTGGCTTGATGAGGAAGATCTCGTCAATCCCCATCCAATTGGGCGTCTCAAATTGAACCTTCGCCGACAGATCTGCTACATAGTCCTTGAATATTTGGCGAACAGTACCTTCAGTGACTCCGACCTCTTCGGCGATGCTTGTGAATGTTCGCTTGACCGCCTGCTCGCCAATCCAGCGAACGAGGCGATCGGTCATCAACCGCTTGTCATCGACATCCGGAAGTGGTTCGTAAAAGGTTACACCGCAGGACTTGCAGCGAAACCTTCTGGTTTCAACGTAAAGTCCTACCCGCTTCCCATGCATGGGCAGATCCTTGATCATCTGCTCACGCCGGCCAAATCCATCTAGCCTCTCGTGGTTGCAATGAATGCAGGAGCCTGGCGAATGTGTAGTACTTGCCTTGATGTGGTAGTCGTGTGCGTTCTCGAACAGTGACGCTACCGTATAGGTCGGCAGATTAAGGATGTTGACGGGCATGACAACGGATCAGCCACGTGGATGTGACGTTCCAGACCTTCCATCACCTCCACAAGCGTCCGCTGCGACTTCTGAAATTTGCGGGTGCTCTTGCGAACAGTCCCCATAAGCTTGCTTGTATGCCTCCAGCATGAATGCACGACTCATGAGTGTGTCTCCCTGTTCGTAGTACACCAATGTCGCATCTATGTAGTCTGCGATCGCAGCTACTGGGAATAAAACTGGCGCCAGATTGTTTGCCATAAGCACTGCATTCTGGAAGACTCTCGATGTGCGTTTGTTTCCGTCTTCAAAATACTGCAAGTAAGAGAGGTTTGTCGATGCGTAAATGGCCTTGGCAAAGGGGTCTTCGATTTTGCTCAACTCCGTGAACAAAATAGGCAGTTCCTTGCCTAATAGGTTGGCACCTGACAGTGGCACATAGCTACTACCGCCAATCATTGTCCCTTTAGTTGTTCTAGCTTTACCAAGCTCATCATTCGGCAAAAGTCCTTGCATTAATATGGAGTGATACTTAAGAAATTCGGTCTGAGGGTTTGTTAGTACCCAGTGGGCGTTTTCCAGAATGTAGTCATAGGCCGTACGCAAGTTCATGATCATGACTGCATCTGTGTACCGCTTGTCATTAGCAGTCTTGCCAATTTTTAACAAACTGATTGTGTCGGCCCTGGAGTAAGTGTTGCCTTCGATTTGTGCGGAAGTGAACACAAAATCGATTGCACTTTCTTCCTTCCAGCGTGCGCTACTGGTGAGCTGTTCTAATGGTGACGCTGCTGCAATTTCATGCAGGCATTTCAGTTCTTCATTTGAAAAAATATCGTGATTGAAGAGTCGTGATGGCTGGTAGTGAGTTTGCATGAAAGCACTTAACCTCGCTGAACGGACGAGCCGCTTCTGCACCGGCATGGGACTTCGTTGCATCTTTCGCACACTTCAGAAGCGTCCGCTGCGACTTCTGAACTCACTGACTCTTCTTTGTTGATATATGCCTCTATTAGCGCCGTAGCACGTGCAAGGAACGTATTTGCATCAGCAATTGCCTTGTCCACAACTTCTTGCGAAAGTGGATCATCGTCATCTTCTTGAAAATTTGGATATCTGTATTTTGTCGCATAGTCAGTGAGCTGTTCAGCGATGACTTCCAGGTCATTCAGATCATCACCAAACTTGCCAAACTTATCGATCAACAAGCCAATATCGTGCTGTTTCGGTGGCGATTCCCCGTGAAGAACTAGCAGCGCCTTTGTAGCTTTCTCTGCTGCTTGCTGGCAGTGATACAAAGCTGCCTCCCACTGCGGGTTAGGCGGCGTTGCCAATTTCTGGGCCGACTCGAAGTCTTTGGAAGCAATGCGAATCCACGCTAATAGTGTTGCCTTATGACTAGCCATATATGACTACGCCTTGTTGATTTGCAACATATTGAATAGTGCCATTTTGATTCTTTGCTTCCTCGAAAACTGCTTGTTTCGATAAGATGAAATCAAAGGCCATGTTCTTCCCCAAAGCCTTCAGAGCTTTCCGAATTGCCAGTCGGACTTTTACGGTTGCATCGCTACCTACTTGCTGATCATTACCAACCACCGCAATGATGTCCACATCACTTTCTGATGTTGCATTTCCGGTCGCGTACGACCCGAAGATCATGATCTTTAAAGGATGGCATGAATCGACCACACTTTGTCGAATACAGTCGGAAACTTGTTGATCGAGTGCCAGCATTCGGTCAGTGTAGCCTTTTGATCGATGAATGTCAATCATTAAATCCGATTTCATTCGATAACTACTTTTCTCGGTTTCAATCACGAATTACGGATACCCGAAAAATCTTGCCCGGTTTGCGCTGAGACGATCAAGTCGGCAGCCATCAAATGTCGTTTTTGCAATACCGACTTGTTGGCATTCGCAGCGGCCAAAGAAGTGGAAACGGAACAGGTGCTATTCGCTGGGCACCCAGCGACCATCTTCTCCGCATGGCAGTGGTTGGCCGTGGTCGTCACACTGGGAATAGCGTATCTCTACTTTTGGTTACAGAGCTTGTCGACTACCTACGAGGTGACAACACAAAGAGTAAGGATTGAGCGAGGTATCCTGTCCAAGTCCAAGGAAAGCTTCGAGCTTTTTCGGATTGACCATTTTGACCTTCTCAAGCCGATTGGTATGCGCTTGCTTGGACATTGCCATCTGCAACTACGGTCAACCGATACCAACTTTTCGACGGTCACGATTTTGGCGATTCCTGATTTGGAGGTTCTGGCTGAGAAACTTCGGGAATGTTCCTTGCGAGAGCGCACCAGAAGGCGCGTAACCACACTGGTGCAAGCATGAGGAGGGTAGCAATGCGAACCGCTGTTCTTGTCTTCTTGGCAAGTTTGATGGTCGGATGCGGTGGCGGCTCAGACACCATCGCCTATGAACAAGCAATTGATCTGGCGAATGCAAAGGAGATGGAAGCAAGGTTACTTGGGGTGGACTCCCCTTGCGAGCAAGCTTCCCAGTGCTCCACACTTGAATTTACCGATCCTAAAGACCCCTGCGGGATGTGGTACTTCAAGCCATACTCCCTGGTGTCGGCAACGGCAAGGGCGGCAAAATCTGCATCGGACCAACAGCGTGAACTTGCAGCCAAGGCACGTGAACTTTCCTCCCAACCCAATGTAGCTTGCATCGCGATCATCAAAGTGCCGCCGGTCCTTGCCTGCGTAGCATCCAGATGTGTGCCGGTCTTGTAATGCCTATCAAGAGGTGTACAAAATGACATCCAACAAGAGCATTTCAGGACTTGTGCGCCGTAACAGTGACTTTCTGCAATGCGACCGCGTTGGCTGAAGCACTCTGCTGGGAGAACGCATTTTGTGCGACATTGTCAAAGCCTACCAGCATGGTTCCGTGAACGATAGCGGTCATTGCTACGGCGACGGTGATAGCGGCGATGCGGATGGTGTAGGAAGCGGTCATTTCAATCTCCAATTCAAGGCCACAGCGGCCGGTTGAAGAGAATGTAGTTGTGCCGGACAACACCTGCACTGCCAAAGCGATGAACTGCGCTCTGGTGCGAGGAATGGCCGAAATCGCGCGACGAATCGAAAGTGATTCTTGCGTGTCTAACAGGGAAACTTGATTTACCAAGTCAGTGTTAAGGTCTCGCCATGAAAACACAGATCGATCACCTGGTAGTCGTTGCACACACTCTGGAGCAGGGAGTTCAGTGGTGCAAGGAAAAAATGGGCGTTACCCCCGGCCCGGGCGGTGAACATGAGAGATTTGGAACACACAACCGATTGTTCAAGATTGCTACGCCGGCAAATCCCTTTGCGTACTTGGGGTTCCACGCCCAAATCCGCGAAATCTTTCACTTGTGTTTTCCATGCTCAAAAACGGGTCTTAAATCTGCAGCATGGTGCTAATGA
>Ga0194060_10002010_pt1 | contig 14556 bp, 9 predicted proteins | sample SepL225m_MetaG_FD_163427 | JGI IMG/M metagenome (GOLD analysis project Ga0194060, IMG submission 163427) | Anoxic zone freshwater microbial communities from boreal shield lake in IISD Experimental Lakes Area, Ontario, Canada - Sep2016-L222-5m | ecosystem: Environmental > Aquatic > Freshwater >... | reverse complement strand
ACTCTTATCCGTGATTGGGTTGGTTTATCTCGTGCTGCAGTTTGATTAAATTGTTTTATTGCGTTTAAACTAAGCCGATATGCTCTCAAAATCGAACTTCATGGCGTATTTTCGGTGTACTTGCGAGCTTTGGCTTATCAAACAGCGGCCGGATTTGGCGCCACCGGTTGATGCAGCTCTGCAGCGAGTATTTGATCAGGGAAATATTGTTGATGCCTGGGCACAAAAGTTATTTCCAGATGCAGTGAATGTGAACGGGTTTGGAGCGGATGGCGCCGAGAAAACCAAGAAAGCTATCGCAAAAGGCGCGAAAGCTTTGTTGCAACCGACTTTTATCGCCGGCAAAATCAACTGCCGCGCGGATATTTTGGTGCGCAATAGCGATGATTCTTGGGACTTATACGAGGTCAAAAGCTCGACGAAGCCCGCCGATGAGCACACCTGGGACATGGCTTTTCAGCGCGCCTGTATTGAAGACGCCGGCATCAAATTGCGCCGGACTTATTTAGTTCACATAAGTAATAAATACGTGTGCAGCGGCGCGATCGAGCCGGAAAAGCTCTTCACACAGGTAAATCTCACAAAACAGGTTTTGGACACGCTGCCGTTCGTGCGCAAGGAAATCCCGCGTTCGCTTGAGGTTTTGGGTTGGGGTCATGAGCCGTGGGAAAAACTGCTTAAGATGTGCACGGATCCGGAGAAATGCGAGTTTTTGCAGTGCTATGCGCCGCATATCGCGTCGGAGCAGGTTTATGCGATTGCGACATCGCTTCCGAAAGATAGATTGTGCGCGTATTTGAAGCGTGGGATTTTGAAGCCCGAGCAAGTGCCAGCGGATTTACTCGCGGAACTTGATCCGAAGGATTATCTTTCGAAAAAGCATACGAAGCCGGTTATTAAGATTGATAAGAAAGCGATTGCGCGCGAACTTGGTGCTTTGGAATACCCGCTCTACTTTTTGGACTACGAAACGTATTTTCCGGCGATTCCGATGTTTGATGGTTACCGACCGTATCAGCAATGCGTTTTTCAATATTCTTTGCATGTGCTGGAGTCTTTTGATGCGCCGCTGAAGCATTACGAATTTCTGGCGGATACATTTGCGGATCCGGCTTCGGAGGTTTGCGCGTCGCTCGCTCGGAATATCGGACCGAAGGGGAACGTGGTTTCGTGGAATATGCAGTTTGAGGCTTCGCGCAACTCGGAACTCGCGGAGATGGTGCCTTCTCGCGCCGCGTTTTTGGCGGATGTAAACGAGCGGATGTATGACTTGATGATGATTGTGAAAAAGGGTTATTACGTCGACTCACGGTTTGAGGGGATCGCTTCGCTTAAAAAAGTGCTGCCGGTTATGTGCCCTGAGCTTTCATACGACGCGCTCGCTATTCACGAGGGCGGCACGGCATCGGCTAGTTGGGCTGTGTTGACTGACCCAGCGATCGGCGCGAGGGAAAAGGCTCAACTGCGGGCAGATATGTTGGACTATTGTGGGCTTGACACGTTCGCGATGGTGGAGATTTTTCGGCGGTTTTCTGGTACTCTTTCGAAGTGATTCTAGGCTCGAGGTTGGGTTTTGAGAGATTTTCCGTGAATTTAAAATATTTGAAGAGATTGCTGCCAATAACGATTATGAATTTGCCAAAGATTATCGACAACCAGAGAAAAAACTTTTTGGACATTTTCCGTGACTTAGCGCAGGAGCACGAGGAGCTTTCTATCGCATCGGGGTACTGGGATATCGAAGGCACGCTATTGTTGATTGAAGATCTGGCTAAAATGAGGAAAGTTCGGTTGCTGCTTGGGCGGGAGCCGCTTCTTAAGCGAGATAATGTAGGCAACATATCGGTTCCTGAAGTTGATTACCCCGATCAAGACTTTTTCCATGACCTTGAAAGAATCGGTCCTCGTCCCGAATTGAAAGAAACGGTAGTGAGGATTAAGGAAATGATTGACTCTGGTCAGCTCGAAGTTCGGGTGTATCGGAAAGCGTTCCTTCACGCCAAGTGTTATATTTTTGGTGGCTACCAGTCTGATCAAGCGGTGGGCATAATTGGTTCGTCGAACTTTACAAAAAATGGACTGACGCAAAATACTGAGCTTAATGCGTTGGAATCCGATCTTCGAGTCGTCCTTTCAAGGCCACTAACTGAGTCGCAGGAAGTCGGACATCTATTTTGGTTTGATGAGCTTTGGAATGACGAAACAACTGAACATTGGGACGGAAAATTTGTAGAGATTCTTGGCGAATCTCCAATTGGTGATGAGCTTTTTAGTCCATACGAGATGTACATAAAGACCCTTTTTGAGATTTATCATGAGGAGTTGGAGGATGAAGCGGTTCAATCTACGATTCGTGGAGCGCATGAGTTGATGGATTTTCAAAAAAAGAACGTACAGGCGCTCTTGCGGCGCATCAACAAGCACAGAGTTGCAATGCTGTCTGACTCAGTTGGTTTAGGAAAAACCTATACTGCGATCGAAGTGATGAAGCAGTACCTTGATGGAAGCGAGGGAAAAATGCGCGTGGAAGTTATTTGTCCAAAATCGCTCAAAAAACAATGGACGCAAGAGCTGCTCACGCAGGGCGTGATGAACTTTGAACCTCGGGTTTTTCAGAATAAGGGAGCGATTGAAGAGGCGCAGAAACTCGACCGTATCGCGAGCGTCTCACTTTTCGTTATTGATGAATCGCACAACCTGCGACGTACTTCTGGCCAGCGATACGAACAGCTTCTTGCATGGATGCGACAAAATCCAAAGGCGCACGTTTTACTGCTTACGGCGACCCCAATCAACAATCAATTAAGCGATATCACAAATCAGATTCTCTTGGGAGCGCGTGGCGACCAGGATGTTTTCAAAATTCCGCTTGTGGATCATAAAACTAAGCAAACGAGCATGGTGAGCTTTTACCAAGCGATCCAAAATCTTGAAAAAAAGATTCGTCAGGATGTCACGAGGGGCGGAACAATCGATTATGACTATGTTCGACAGACGATGATGCCCATCATCCGCCATTTTGTCGTTCGACGTACTCGCCAAGGCATTGAGAAAGAATATGGTTTTCTCACGCTCGACGGAAAGAAGATGAGTTTTCCAGCTTCTGTGCCCGAAAACCAAAAATACGATTTTCATCCCGATGCTCGAAAAAAGATTCTCGCACTGGAATCCGGTTTCCTTCCTCTGGAAAAGATATATGCAGCAACCCCTGAGGCGATTTTTAACGACTGCAAAAGTCTACTACATCCACTTGATCAGCTCGATAATGTAAAGGAGTTCAAAAGCACCGAGGAACTTGCGAGTGAATCGCCAATGTATTTTATTTATCAGATGGTGCTCATGTTGGGATTTATTCCATATCGATGGAGAATCTATCAGACAAAGTTTTACGGTAAAACGCCTGAGCAGATCAAGGCGCTGAAGCTCGGTTCGGAGGAGGGGCGTGATTTACAGCTCCAGATGGGAATGTACGGAATTTTGCGTACCATATTTTTGAAGCGAATGGAATCTTCTATTTTCGCCTTCCGAACATCACTTGAGGCATACGATCGTAAGTTAGATATGTTTCAGGCCGGCGTAGCAAAGGATAAAATTGTGAGCTTAAAGGACATGGACGCACTCGAACAGATGTTGGCCGAAGAAGATGAAGATATTGAACACGATGATGCTGTGGAGGCGGATGATAAATTGATTCTTGATACAATCGGCGCTAATAACTATGCAGCCCAAGAGCTTGGTGCGGACATGGGGAAGGAGCGCTTGATCATTAAGCATCTTCTGCGGCAGCTCGCTATCGTAGAAGCCGACGATACTAAGCTTCGTTCGTTCATAGAGTTGCTTGAAAAATTACGGAAAGAAAATGTTGCGGGAGGCAAGGTTTTGGTGTTCTCGTACTTTGCGGATACCATCAAATATCTTGAAAAGAACTTGCCCGAATTCACCAAACTTATCACTAAAGAGAACTCCGCTTTCGTTTCCTCTAAAAACCGCGAGAGTGCAGATGACCTCGCGGCGCGTTTTTCCCCGAATTCTAAAAATCACACAATCGGTACGGGCGAACACGAACTTCAGTATCTTTTTTCCACGGACGTGCTCTCTGAAGGTCAAAATTTGCAGGATTGCGGTGTGATCGTGAACTACGACCTTCATTGGAATCCAGTGCGTATGATTCAACGCAATGGTCGTGTGAATCGTCTTGGTTCGACGCATAGCACGGTCTATGTGTACAACATGAGTCCAGAAGAAAAGCTCGAAGGCTATTTGCGGCTTGTTGGCCGCTTGCAGAGCAAGATTGAATTGATCCGATTCACGATCGGCACGGATCAATCGGTACTTACCGAATTACCAAACCCGATTGAGTACACGGATAGTCTCGAGGATGTATATAGCGAAGATTCCGAGGTTCGAAAAGCTGCATTCACGAAGCTGGAATCGAGCGCGGACTTTTTACTTTCTGAAGATGAATACATTTTCGACCTTAAGAAGTTCGATAAGAATCCAGAAAATTCAGAAGGGTATAAGCAACATATCTATAATCTTCCAAGGGGAAAGTGGGGAGTTTTGCCGAGCCGGAAACACATCGGAAGTGATCGTCCGGATGTGCTCGCTTGCGCGCGACTGCTTGATCGGGGTAATCCAATCGGCATGCAATTTGCCCAGATGGAAAAAACTGGTGAGCGGTTTGCGGCGGTGACGGCGTTGCAAGCGCTGGAATGGATTAGAGCGACTTCGGAAGACGGCTCTCATGATAAAGACCAGATTTCCATAGACCGTGCCCGGATCGCTGAGATTACTGCGAGGAATATTGGTGCGTACCACGACGAAGATGAGCCGGGCGCTCCAGTTGGCCAGCAAACAGAAATTCTACGCACGTTGTATGAGTTACAATATTCCGCCGAAGATATCCAGTCGGTGCAGGCTGGCTTCGGTACTCGAAATGTGATTGATGATGGTAAGATGCGGAAACTCACAAGAGACATTATAAAGGCACGCCGAGAAAATATGCCCTACCATGAGAAACTGAAGGAGATCATCGTTCTAGCTAAACTCACGAATTCCGAGATTCGACCGGTCATGACTCCTGATACTGTTGAGGGAATCCTCTATTATGCCAAGGACAACAAATAATATTCCAGTAAAGTTAAAACTGCTTCAGGAGGCTCTCTTGAAGTTGTCTGCCGAGCCATCATTTGCTCATGCTCTTGAGGTGACGAATGCAATCTCGGGTCTTTTTGGTGTTGCGGCAGATACTTCTCCAAAGCCTTTTAATGATTCAAAGGGAAAGATCCGTGATCATGCGGGTTGGTTTATGGAGGCGGCTGGGTTTAGTGATCGTCGCGCCTGCTACAAGGTTGCTGAAGGGAATGGCAAAAATCTTGATTTTAAGTTGTATTGGGTACAAAAAACCTCCAAACGCATCATTTCAGCCGTCGTTGCATTGACTCCAAACTTTGAGGATGAACCATTTTTTGCGCATGAGCCGATTGGTGTTGACATTATCGTTCCAAAAGAGGCAGATCGTGTCGTTCTCGTGCTTTCTAACAAATACGCAATCCGTACCCTCGAGTTACACGGAGCGTTAACCGTCACCCAACAAGAGATTCTCGCAAAATGGGAAGGTCCTTTTGATTTTACAAAAAAAGCTGAAGTTCACGGGATGATCTGGCAGAGTTTTGACCTGCAACCGCTCAATAAAAAGTTCTATCAGGAAATTGCTGGATTCTTCGCGGAGCTCGTGGAGCATGTGTCGACAAAAGAAATTTTTGATAAGAAACATGCGCGGCTCTTTGCAAACCGCCTTATTGGTCGTTTAATCTTCTGCTGGTTCCTGCGGCGAAAGGGAATTATTGCTGATGCTCATAAATATTTTGAGACCGAAAGCATAGCCTCGTCAGAATACTACCGCGCAAAACTCGAAAAACTTTTTTTTCAGGTCTTAAATACCCCATTAGAAGATCGTGAGCGCCAATCCGGCGTCAAACGTGATCTTTTTGGTAAAGTTGAAACACCAAAACACTTGTTCTCAACGGATACAGAGACACCATATCTGAACGGCGGGCTTTTTGAGCCACGCCCAACGGATCACTTCGGTGAAACGAAGATTAATTTTCCGAAAGATTATTTTGATCGTTTTTTTGCGGCTCTCAATCAATATAATTTTACGACAGACGAAAGCACGAGTACGTTTCAGCAAGTCGCCATCGATCCGGAGATGTTAGGGCGCATTTTTGAGAACTTACTTGCCGAGCAGACGGATGAAGCTGGCGAGCAGGCGCGCAAGGCGAAAGGTGCATTTTACACCCCGCGTGAAATTGTAGACTACATGTGCCGCGAGAGCATGCGCGCGTATTTGGAGGGGAAGTTGCCGGATGATAATAAGCGCTCCCATATACTTGAGTTGCTTTTGGACAAAAAAGAGCACGAGTTTGATAACCGTAATTATCGAGAAGACCTTACACCCTATAAGAAATATCTGATTGACGCGCTGGATGATGCGAAGATCCTCGACCCCGCCTGCGGTTCCGGTGCCTTTCCGATGGGTATGTTGCAGCTCATGCTTTCAATATATGAGCGCCTTGAAACGCGCTTTGATGTCTATAAAACCAAGCTCGCGATTATAAAAAATAACCTCTACGGCGTCGACATCGAGCCGATGGCAATAGATATTGCCCGCCTCCGAGCATGGCTTTCCATCTTAGTTGATGAAGAACTAAATCCAAAAGCAAAAAACATGGGCATCGAACCGTTGCCGAACTTGGATTTCAAGTTCGTGTGTGCGAATACGTTGTTACCTCTTCAAACAGGAAAGAGCGCAGTCATGCTTGGTGATAATTCTACTCATCTCGCTAAAGAGATACAGGCTATTCGAGACGAATATTTTAAAACGGAAAGCATTACTAAAAAGAAAAGATTGAAAGCAGACTTCTTGTCTTTGCAACAACAGCAGGAAGGTCTATTCGGGTCGTCGGAAAAAACTAAACAGTTGAAAACCTATTTACCATTTGATAGTGAAAATTCGTGTCAGTTTTTTGACGCTGAGTTCATGTTTGGTGTGAAAGGTTTTAATATTGTAATCGGCAATCCGCCGTATGTAAGCATCTGGAAGATAGATGACCTATTAAAAAAGTATTTCGAGAAGAACTATTTAAGTGCGAATGGACATTATGATTTATACATAATCTTTTATGAGCGCGGACTCAATCTGCTTAAGGATGGAGGCGTTCTGTCTTATATAACAAGCAACAAATGGATGGCTCAATCATATGGCCAGGGAATTAGAAATATTTTTTTGGGCTATAAAATAATAAGTCTAATCGATTTCTCTGCATATAGAGTTTTCAAGTCAGCAATGGTTGATACTCAAATTACATTGATACAAAAAATTCAACAGCGGCATGACTATGACTTAAATATCTATTTTCATGAAAGTGGGGATGTTCCAAGACTTGATGAACTGAAAATGACCCAAATAAATACGAAATTCTTTAAGCTTAATGAAGAGAGAAACTTTAAGATCAGTCTGTCTGTAGATAAAATCAAGCTGTTAAAGAAGATTCAGTCGTTATCTATAGTAATGGACGATATTTTATATATTTCAAAAGGTGCAGAACTTCATAGTACTGTGAACCAGATAAAGAAAGAAGAATATATCAGGGATCAGTTTTCGCCCGGGCTCAAGATGTATATTGAGGGAAAATATTTCGATCGATACTCAATAAATGAAATTAAGTACTTAAGTTACGAGCCAGAGAAGCACAAAGCTCCTGTTTTTCCAGAACTTTTTGAGGCTGAAAAGATTATAGTAAAAAACATAGTCGGCAGATCTGGAATACAGGCGGTGTTGGATACTAATGGGCTTTATAATAATGACGCACTCATAAACGCCGTTCCATATTACATCCTAAGAGGATTGAAATATCGTCAGTTGAAATCCGTATTTACTGATGAAAAAATATCAAATTCGAGAAAGTACAGTCTTAGATACATGCTCGGAGTTTTAAACTGTAGGGTGTCCTCGTGGTATTTTGCAGAGCTGTTTGCGAATGGTTTGCACTTTTACCCTAGGCACTTACGAGAGGTGCGGGTTCCAATAATAGATTCACCACTACAAAAAGAGATTTCCACTCAGATTGAATTGATTGTTGACCAGATTATAGTTATGAAACAATCCAATTCTAAAGCCGATACTGATATCCTTGAAAATCAGATCGATCATATGGTTTATGAACTCTACGGCTTTACTCCTGCAGAAATAGAAATCATCGAGAATAAAAAACACTTTATGAAAATAAATGAATTGTTTCGTGTTGGAGACGTCGCACATACGCTCAAGGGTGCGTCGGATTTTCTAGATAGGGATAATTGTCAGATTGTTAATATTACCAAAGAGAGCGAGTCGATCGTTCTTCACTTAAAGAGAGAATCTGACGGTGAAGAGGGCAAATCATATTTAAGAGTACGCGAGGAATTTAATAGTATCGAATGTCAATTGCTTGATGCTGTCTTTGGACTAAAAAGTGCTCTCGGGCTCACGCTGAATCAGCTCGCAGAATTAGAAACGGGTGTTAATTTAGAAAAATCTAACGGACGTTTGAGTATAGTGCAAACAACTTTATGACGAGATACAGATTCTTTTCTGTTTTTAAGGAGAATCCTGATGGGACGCTTACGCCTCTACGGGCGATTAATGTGAACGGGGTTATAGTCGGCCCCGGAGTCTCTTTTGGCTCCGGCGTTGCTCTCGGCGGTGTCAATTTTCAGGAATATAAAAATCTTGATATCGCAGGAGAGGATCAGGGGAGCGTTTTGGTTATAAAAGGCTTTTATCAATCAGGCGTATGATTACAAGTACCTCTGATCCGAACTTGCCCTCAAACACACCACCGACAATTCCTCTCACCGAGGCAGCACTTAAGTCTCTCGCAATAGAAGTTACAGCCATTAGGGTAGATATTAAAGAGCAACAGGGCGAAAATCGAAACGTAGTTTACGCGGTATTGTTTGCAGCGTTTCTAATCCTGGTTACAGTTGCGGTTGAGGTTATCTTCTTTCACACGCGATCTACTAATGAAGTGAACGATACATGGTCGAAGTATTTCGAAGAAATGACGCAGGTAAGAAAAAGTCAAGCTGAAACCGAGCTTCGGCTTCAACAACAAATTGATGGACTGAAGCCGTATCGGCGCACTCGTTGATATTTATGGATGCGAGGCATTGTCGCCGGATAAGAATCTGTCAAATTCATGATTATGTTATGGCAAATGATTTGCCAAGCCCCCAATTCCCCCGTATACTCTCCAAGTAAGAAGTAAAAAAGAGATGTAGTTCGCGCATAAAGTCATGCGAACCTCGACTCATTCCCACAGCTTTGCGCCATAAACGCAGGCTCGTGGGTAGGCAACCAGGGAAATCTGCTGGAAACCATAAATGAGACCGAGACTGATCACTTAAGTGGTTGGGAGATTTCATCCGGGGCATTCATGTGCCATCGGGTCAAATCTCTTGGCCACTTTTTGCGTTCCTCCAAACGTCGAACGGGTCGGCTAAACATCTTCCCGTGGAAGAACATTGGTCTTAATAATCGCGTAAAATCAAATATATGGCATTTATCGTAGAAACGTGGGATGAAACTGTTCAGAATCCAAGAGAGACTCCGATAAAATCACATAGGCGTTGTTTCGATTGTCACTATAATGTCTGGAACGAGCTTTTGAGGCTGGGGCGGGAGAATGGTTGGAAATCAGCCGGAACTCTTCCGGGGAGAAGTTCGTGGGATGAGTGGGCGAGAGTCGGCAGATATGAAAATGATTACGATCCGATAGACTATAAATATACAAAGAGCATCTTTGCTGACGACGCCAAAAACTGGGCTGATGCTCTGGAACGAATGCTTATCGAATTGCCTGGTGATATTGAAAGCTCGGCCAAAACCAAAATGCCGATATTGCTCGTCGAAGGAATGACTGAAGGTGGATTCGTTTCGGCAAACAGGGGAATCTCTGTGGAGTTGATAAAGGAATTCATTATTTTTCTTCGCGGGGGAGGCTTTGGGTTTACTTTTGATAACTAAAGTGACTGGATCCCTCGGCTTCGGGATGACAACGTGATGGCAGGGATGACAACGATCATCATAACCGTGAAAACATGGCTTAAAAACCATGCTTTTCACGTTTATGTGGACAAAACCGTGAAAATCGTGTATAATCCTGGTATATGGCTAAAACACTCAATGTATTTGGTAAAATCAATTCTTTGCGCGAAAGATACTATAAAGCAGCTCAAGGAAAAGATGCTTTGATTAAGCTTATTTCTGAAGCCGAGGTGGCGGAGCAGGTCTATAACTCAAATGCCATCGAGAATAGTACACTGACGCTTGAAGAAACTGAAAAGATTCTTCTTCAAGTCGACTTGGATAGATACATCACTGAACGTGAGATTTTTGAAGCCAAGAATCTGGCGCGCGTTGTTTCGTATATAGATGTTCGGGCTAAAGAACAGGAGTTGACGCTCGATGTGATGCTTTTTTTGCACAAAATGCTGATTTCGAATATTCGCGATGATGTTGCCGGAAGATTCAGAAAAGATGATGAGTTTGTACGTGTCGGAAGTCATATTGCTCCAAATCCGAAAGAAATTACTGAGCGTCTCCAAAAAATGCTGATCGAATACGGGGCTTCGAGCCACGAAAGCATCATTAAACGTATCGCCAGGCTGCATCTGACTTTTGAGTATACGCATCCGTTTGTTGACGGAAATGGTCGAATAGGTCGGGTGCTGAATAACTATTTATTGATTCGTGAAGGTTTTGTGCCCGTGAATATCAAGTTTATTGATAGGAGCAAATATTACGAAGCGTTCAGAGAATTTGATACGAAAGGCGCGACCGTTATTATGGAAGAAATGGTGGGGAAGGCGCTCACGAGTAGCTACCATAAACGGTTAGCGTATTTAGAAGGAAAAAAAATTATGACACTCGCCGAACACGCAAAGATGAGCGGAATCTCACATTCAAGTTTGATCAATAAAGCTAAAAGACAAACCATCGAGGCATTCCTTGAAAAGAATGTTTGGAAAATTGGCGTCTAAAGAAAAACCAGATAAAAAACATCGCCCGGGGCCAAGCGCCGCGGGCGATTCGTATCTTGTCACGAGCTACATCAATCTTTATTCTCTTCCGGCGGCTGTTTGAGAGCCGCAATCCTGTTTTCCAGACTGTCGGCCTCAATCTCGCGGAAGATATCTTCATCCTCCAGAATCCTCTCCAGATCCTCGAACTCGAGGAGCGGCAGCTCTGAACCCTTCTTGCCTTCCGCCATGATGAGGCGCATCGCTTCACGGCCCTCAGCATCCGAACCGTCGAGCTTTGCGTTTTGGCGATTTTCGTACAGCTCGTAGAGTCGCTCTAGGCTTGAGTAGCTCATCATCCTGCTCATGCGGTTGAGTGAGCCAAGAAAACGGTTGAGTCTGTCGGCCGTGCGCTCGTACAGCTCATCGCTCTGCCTCGCGAGTCCCATTTCTCTGACTTCGGAAAACATCAGGAATTGTTCGCGCTGTCTTTCAAACTCAGCAATCGCGAGAAGCATCCGCTTGGCCCGGACGTACGCCGGGTTGCTTTCGATCCGCGCTTGCGATTTCCGTCGGGCGTCTTCCCGATTCTTCTTTGTCGCACGTGTAAGAATCGTGTGAAGTGCGTACCACATAGAGACGATGACGACTCCGGAGAATCCATGACGCAGCATAGCTTCTATGTCGGCTGGTGACTTCACAAGGCCGGCGATGATTAGAAGAGCGATGGTGATGAAGCTGCTTGCGTACATCAGCTTCTTCATGGTGGCGCTAAACCTGGGCCAGAATTCCGGAGCGTAACGTGCAGCGTCAGCGGGTCTTTCTTCTATCTGTCGAATCCACTGCCTTATATCGTCAGCGATTGTGTAATCCCGGAACTCCTTGAGTTGTTCAAGTGCTTGCGTTCTCTGCATGGCGGAACTCCTTTGTTTGTGAATCCATGGCGGAGATTAGCGCAATTATTGGTATTAGTCAATGCCATGATTGGGGCGCTTTCGTGATCCACACTGCTCATGATATAGTCTCCCCATGAACCCGATTTCTACTCAAAAAGACCCGTTACACGGCAAAACCCTGCTCATGATCCTCGAATATCTCGTGGAGCATTTTGGCTTTGAAGAGCTGGGTAGAAAAATCAAAATCAAGTGTTTCACCACGAACCCGAGCATCAAATCGAGTCTCGTGTTTTTGCGCAAAACGCCGTGGGCTCGCGCCAAAGTTGAGGACCTCTATCTTATCGCAATAAACAACAAAAAAGGGGAGTGTTTGCCGGAACTGCTACAACTATAACCACATTTCAAGATCCCTCGGCTTCGGGATGACAGCAGGGTGCTCGGGGTAACGACGGGGAGACCCATGATGACAGCGGGGGGGCTTCGGGATGACGACGGCGAGGTCCAGGATGACAGCATAGGAGGGCTCGGGGTGACAGCTAAGAGGTAGAGTGTATATCCACAGTATTTCTTTGCATCAAAAATAGACAGCGATATAATTATCTTCGTGTTGAGGGGGTGGAAAATATTTTCCAGCTCTTATTTGTGTTTTTTCAAACAAATATATGCAACACATCAAAATATCACTTTTCAAGGGCAAAGAAATCAGAAAAACTATTCATCAAAACGAATGGTGGTTTGTGATCGTTGATATTGTGGCGGCGCTGACAGACTCGGTTCAACCCGAGGGATATCTGAAAGACATGCGACGGCGTGATCCGGAACTTTCTAAAGGGTGGGGGCAAATTGCCACCCCCCTTGATATTCAAACCGTCGGGGGCGCGCAAAAAATAAATTGTGCCAATACCGAAAGTGTCTTCCGTCTTATTCAATCCATTCACTCCCCGAAAGCCGAGCCTTTCAAACGTTGGCTCGCTAAAGTCGGCTATGAACGCGTCCAGGAAATCGAGGATCCGGAACTGGCTACCAAGCGCACCCGTGCTTTGTATCAACTCAAAGGATATAGCGAGGGTTGGATTGAAAAGCGCCTCCGCGGTATCGCGATTCGTGAAGAACTGACTGATGAATGGAAGAACCGTGGCGCGGAGGAAGATCGCGACTTTGAGATTCTGACGGCTGAGATTTCAAAAGCGACTTTCGGCGTCACACCAAGCGAATATAAGGATTTGAAAGGTTTGAAACGCGAAAGCCTGCGGGATCACATGAATGATTTAGAGCTGATTTTTAATATGCTCGGAGAGCGCGCCACGACCGAAATTCATCGCGTCGAGGATTCAAAAGGCGTATCAAAGCTCAAAGATGATGCGCTGGTTGGCGGCGAAATTGCCGGCGGTGCGCGCAAAAAGCTTGAAGCTCGACTCGGCAGATCCATCGTCACTGCACATAATTTTTTAAAACAGTCAGAAAACAAAAAACTTAATACGCGAAAATAAATCATTGCGCATCTTCGTTTAATAAAAAACCAGCCGTACGGTCACGCCGTTTGGCTGGGGTTTGAATCAGGACCTTGTTCAGAATCGTCGTTCTCGGCCTCGGGTTCCTCAACTGGCATCCGACTCACCGCATACTCGAAGAACTTCTTCTTGCGCGGGAGGCGGTCTTCCTCGTCCGCGCGTCGGAGCTGGAATTCGTAGGTTTCGCGGGCCTCTTCAGACAGATCAGGGTCCTCAAGGTATTTCACGAGCCTATCGCGGAGCGGCTTGATATCCGCAAGCGTAATCGGAGGCTCTGGTGCGGGTGGCGAATTCTTGTTCGCGAGCGCCTGAGCTTCTTCCTCCTGACGGCGTCGTCGCTCTTCAAGCTTGCGTTCGCGTTCGGCGAGTGCAGCTGCTTGAACCGCGGCCGAGTCGACCGGTTCCGGAAGCTTTTTGGTTTCGTTCACCGGAGCGAGCGGTTTTTTCGTACGCCTCGCGATATCGCGCCAAATCACGATGATGACCGTGAGTATGATAGCGAGGCTTGCAATCCAGCTAAGCACAGATGTCTCTTCCTGTCCGTCCACGCTACCGATTTGAATCGGAGAAGTGTTGTACAGAACAGTTCTAAGCGCTGGCCCATCATTCAGCTTGGGGCCTTCAATCAGCGTCGAAACCACGTCCTGAGCAATCGCGCCTTCACGTTCATTTGTCATCGGCAGGCGAATATAGGCGACGAGCGGCAGCGAATCTCTATGCGAAGCCGCTTCGAGCGTGTCCTGTGAAGAATTGTTTTCGTGTACCGTGATGATGATCGATCGGCGCGCGTCATCGTGGTCAAGGGCAATCAGAAGCTCAGCTGTGCCTCCGTCGGAAGGATTGTTTTCTAAATCGGCTAGAAGCTCTTCCGGGCTTTCATAGCCGACAAAGGCGTGACTTTCACCCGGCAAGAATCTTCCGAAATACCCGCCGATTGCAACCGGAGCTTGGTCCAGGATTTCATCGACGTGGTTTTTGTACTTTTTGCGGGCGACGAGAAGGCTAACGCCTTTTTTCTCCGTGAACCTGATGGTTCTGCCGTTGAAGACGTTGAAGGGCGAGCCAAAAGCTCTCCAGGCATCGTC
>Ga0194060_10002008_pt1 | contig 14567 bp, 7 predicted proteins | sample SepL225m_MetaG_FD_163427 | JGI IMG/M metagenome (GOLD analysis project Ga0194060, IMG submission 163427) | Anoxic zone freshwater microbial communities from boreal shield lake in IISD Experimental Lakes Area, Ontario, Canada - Sep2016-L222-5m | ecosystem: Environmental > Aquatic > Freshwater >... | reverse complement strand
GAATATACCTTCTCTAATCAACACAAGATCCATGCCGCACTTGAGGACAGAGGTAACTTCGTTTGGAAAGAAATAGATCGAATAATACGAAGCTTCAACCCCGATGTAATCGGCGTAACAACAATGACCAGCAAGTACCCCATGGCCCTTCGCATCGCAGAGATGGCAAAATTGATCAACCGGGACATCCGGGTGGTGATCGGGGGGCATCACTCATCCATATTCGGCCCAAAACTGGTGAGCAACGAGAACATTGATTTTGCCGTTATCGGCGAGGGAGAAATGACCTTTCTGGAACTGATAAACAGGTTATGCGATGCCCGCCCCGATTTCTCTCGCATCAATGGCTTGGTCTATAAAGAGGGGGGGCGTATCATCACCAACAGTCCCAGAGAGCTGTTGAGCAATCTGGATGTCCTTCCCATAGCGGACCGCGATCTGATGATCAACGAGGGGTATGTTTCGGAAAACAACATTATGGCAAGTCGAGGATGCCCGTTCAATTGCAGCTATTGCGGTGCCCAGGTCATTTGGAAGCGCAAGGTGCGGCACAGAAGCGTGCCGAACATCATCCGGGAGATCGAGTACTTATTCCAACGTGGACCGTCACGCAATATAAACTTTTGGGACGACACCTTTACCGGAGACCGGCGCTATGTCGCTGAGCTGACAACCGCGCTTAAAAAGTTCAAAGGCCTCACGTTCAGTTGCATCACCCGGCTCGACGTTATTGACCGTGAAACGCTGGATCAGCTCAAGGCGGCGGGCTGCACCATCATCCTCTTCGGCATAGAATCGGGGAATAACAAGATTCTGCGGAAGATTGACAAGAAAATGACTCGTGAGATGATCCAGCAGAAAACTGCATTGCTCAATGCCGCTGGAATTCCTTGGCTGGGATTCTTTATAATGGGATATCCGGGTGAAACAAAGGAGCAGATTCTGGAAACGCTGGCATTTATGAAGGGCTTGAATCCAAGTTATGCGGAGATCAATATATTCAACCCGCTGCCCGGGACAAAGATATGGGATGAGTTGGAGACCCAAGGACGAGTCAGTAGCGATCTGGATTTTTCACAACACTCACAGTCAAGCACAGAAAACTTTTTTACCGGCGGGAGCATGACAAGGCAGGAATTTAAGGAGCTTGCATTATTCATGGCCAGGGAATTCGACGCTCACAACAGGAGCCGCAATGGAAAATAACATATCTGAACATAATCTCGCGAAGATCCAGCGCAATATTGAGGCGGGTAACATCTATCTCGACAGTTATCCGGCTCAGGTACACTTTTTGATGATAGACAAGTGTAACGTGAAGTGCATCATGTGCGGAGGGGATTATTTCAAAAGCAAAAGTGGCAGAATGATCACCCTCGAAAAGTTCAAGACCATGGCCGCAAACCTGAAGCTCGAAAACGCCAAGGCGATCGTTCTTGCCGGAGCTGGCGACCCCCTGCTGAACAAAGACCTTATGCCGATTATCAAGTTTGTAAAGAATACCTATCCGCATATCACCATCTCTGTTACAACAAACGGCCTCGCCCTTTCAGCTACGCTTGCCGGACTCTTACTAGAAAGTGAGGTTGCCCAGGTAAACATTTCGATAAACTCAGCGACGCGCGCTTCTTACAAGCGGATTATGCAGATAGACGGATTCGATGCCGTCTGCAAAAACGCCAAGGCGTTCATAGAACAGAGAAACAGGACCCGCAGGCCGGTTGCGTTGCAGTTCTCTGCCGCCATAAACCGGCTGAACATTGAAGAACTGCCTCGTCTGGTTGAATTGGGTAAAGAGATCGGCATCAATAGCATCAATCTCTTCTATACCCGCTTTTATCCGGAACTGATCCGCCATTTGAACATTGATAACCCTGCGGACCGTCTTGAAAATGATGCATCACTGTTCTTTCATCAACAGCTCTCCGATGAAATGGTATTAAAAGCCAAAATGCTGGCTCGGCAATATGGCATTAGCATTACTCATGAACCACTTTTCGGGGATCACGCGCCTCCCTGCGCCTGCACTTGGCCAATGACCCAGCTTATGGTGGGCTTTGACGGAGAGATATACCCATGTGGCGGATCGGAGGTACACTTCAGGGAAAAGGTTGAGAAAGGAACCTACGATTTCGGGAATGCTGTCCAGGGGCCAATTGACATGTTCTGGAATAGCGAGTTATACCGATCATTGCGGATCTCGTCGCGGCAGGGTAATTCCTGTGTGATCCCGGAATGTCATTGTTGCGCGAATACCATCAGTCCTAATGATATCAGGTCGCATATCATGCAATGGGATGGCGAGACTGAAACCGAGAGCGGTCAGCAGCCTTCGACGGCCGCTTGTGACTCAAAGCCCGGACTTGCATTGACGGAACCGCCCCTTGTGTCCGTGATCGTGCCCACCTATAACAGGCCTGATCAGCTTATTACCGCCATGAAGAGCATCCTTGCCCAGACATACAAGAACATAGAAGTAATCGTGGTAAACGACTGCGGGGCTGATGTCGAGAAGATGGTTTCGTCCACGAACAAGAACAACATGATCACCTACGTAAAACATGGCAGCAACCGGGGACTTGCGGCGGCGAGAAACACCGGCATCAAGGTGGCACGGGGCAAGTATATAGCCTATCTTGACGATGACGACCTTTTCTATCCTAACCATGTGGAGACATTAGTCAACTTTCTGGAGACAAGCGAGTACAAGGTTGCCTATACGGATGCCTATCGTGCCCATCAGGAAAAGAAAAATGGTGAATACGTTGTCTCAAAGAGGGACGTCCCTTACTCATTCGATTTCGATTATGACAAGATCCTGACGACCAATTTCGTCCCCGTTCTCTGTTTCATGCATGAGCGTTCATGTGTGGAGGAGGCGGGCTTTTTTGATGAATTTCTGAAGAGGTTAGAAGACTGGGATATGTGGATACGTATGTCCAGAAAGTTCGAATTTGCCCACATCAAGGAACTGACTTGCGAATTTGCCTGGAGGACCGACGGCACTACCATGACAAGTGGGCAGATGCAGGAATTTGTCGAAGCGCGAAGTATGATAAGCAGAAAATATAGCATTACGCAGCCACATAACGCTACGCCGGTAAAGTTTGCCAACATGCCGAAACAATCTCTCACATCAATTGTGATCCTAACCTTTAACGAGATAAAACACACCAAGGAGTGCATTGAAAGCATCAAAAAGCATACCCCTGAGCCGCATGAGGTCATATTTGTTGATAATGCCTCAACCGATGGAACCGTGAAGTGGCTAAAAAAAGTGGTCCGAGAAAATTCCCATTACAAGCTCATCGAAAATAATAAGAATCTAGGCTTTGCCAAGGGATGCAACCAAGGAATTATGGCATCATCAGGTGAATATATCCTACTCCTGAACAATGACGTGATCGTTTCTAATGAGTGGCTTAAGGGCATGCTGGAAGTTTTGAACAGCGCACCCGACATTGGCTTTGTAGGCCCAATGACGAACAATATAGCGGATCGTCAAAAGGTTACGCACGTAAAATATTCGTCTCTCTCTGAATTTGACGGCTATGCTTCTCAATTCAGGGAGATGCACCGTTACAGGAGAGTTCCAGCACGACGTGTCATAGGGTTCTGCATGGTCTCCAAGCGTTCTCTCTTGGAGCAGATCGGCGTCTTGGATGAACGCTTTGGCATTGGGACGTTTGAGGATGATGACTTATGCATACGGTCAAGTCTTGCCGGGTATCGCAATGTCATTGCTGGCGATATTTTTATTCACCACTACGGTAGCCGAAGCTTTATCGGAAACGGCATCAACGCAGATTCTGCGGTAATTAATAACTCAAACTTGTTCAAAGATAAATGGTCTCTTGACCAAAATACACCTCTGGGGCTTAAGCTGGCTACTCATAAAGTGCACCACCTATCCTCAGGCGAGTATTCACTGGGAAATCTTGATAAGGCAATACATTATCTTATTGATGGCATCAAGTATGCCCCCGATGAAAGCATGCTCTATTGGCAACTCGCAGAAATGCTTATAGATAACAAGCTCTTCCAGGACGCACTGGAAGCTCTTACTGCCATGCCGTTCAAAGATAGAATGGAACTCCGAAGTATCGAGCTGCAGGGATACTGCAAAGAAGGGCTTGGTCTTTTGGAAGAAGCACGTGAAGATGCGCAACGGGCACTATCTTTGCGGCCAACATCGCCGTATGCCTTAAATCTAATGGGCGTATTGGCCTATAAGCAAGGCGATACAGAAGCGGCCCAGGATTTTTTTCTCCGGGCTATAGCTGCCGATCCATCCTACGGAGAGCCATATACGAATTTGGGTGTCATGAAATGGACAGCGGATCAGCATGAAGCCGGTTTCAAAATGCTTGAAAAGGGTTTTATACTGTCACCTGAAGTGCCTGATTGTGTCTCACTCTACCACAGCGCAATAAAGGAATATGGCTGCCTTGAACGCTCTGTGAGCCTATTTCTTGAAACACAGGATCTTTATCCTCGCAACAAGCAGATTAAACTTCTTCTGATTGATCTTCTGATTCAGCAGGAACACTTTTCAGATGCAATGCAAGAAATTGAAGATGCGTTTATAAAATTCAGCATTGATGACGGACTTATGGCGGCAGCACTTGCGGTTCGGGAAAAGATCGGTGCCATGCGAATTGGGCAACAATCAGGAACCGACCCATTGATCTCACTGTGCATGATTACAAAGAATGCCGAAAGCTGTCTTCCAATCTGCCTTCGGTCCATAAAACCGCTGGTCAATGAGATGATCATCGTGGATACCGGTTCCACAGACAGAACCAAAGAAATGGGTCGCGTCTTTGGCGCTCAGGTATTTGACCATATCCGTGTAAAGGATTTTTTTACGGCAATAAACCATGCCATATCGAAAGCATCGGGAGACTGGATCTTCATCCTCAATGCCGATGAAGTTATTCCCCCCCATGATCGCACGCGGTTCAAAACGCTCACGGTTAAAAATCCACCTTGCCCTGCGGCGTACTCATTCACAACAGTTAATGGAAAACTCTTCGATCAGGACGAGTTTTATCGCATAGGAGGCAATGGATATATAACTAATGCAAAAACCGAAAACCACGAGGTGTCACGTAACATTATCCGGCTCTTTACCCGAGACAGCGGGGTTTCATATGCAGGTGAAATTCAAGCCTTCCTCGAATCCCGTGTTCAAAAACTCGGATCAACATATCAAGAGTCTAATATTCGAATATATCAATTCTATTTACCGGGGGAAAGCCACCTGCAAGCACCTGCCGATATCGAAAATCAAGCTTTTGAAAAGAAAGCTGCTCCTAGCGAACCAAAGAAATTCATTTCAAGTCTCATATCCATCATCATCCTAACTTTTAACGAACTCAAATACACGAGAGAATGCATTGAAAGCATCAGGAAGCACACCCCTGAGCCGCATGAGATCATTTTCGTTGACAATGCGTCTACGGACGGCACAGTAAAATGGCTGAGAAAAATTTGTCAAGAAAATCCAAATTACAAATTTATCGAAAATAAGAAGAATCTGGGGTTTGCCAAAGGCTGCAACCAGGGAATTGAAGCATCTTCCGCTGAATATATCTTGCTGCTAAATAACGACGTAATCGTTACCGAAAACTGGCTTTCCGGGATGCTCGAATGCCTTAACAGCGCTTCGGATACAGGGTTCGTCGGTCCCATGGCGAACAACGTCAGCGGCCCTCAAAAAGTTTTGGACTCAGACTACAAGACAATTTCCCGGTTGATTGAATTTGCAAAGTCATTTAGGGAAAGATACCGACATCGCCGTATCTCTTGCAGGAGAATCGTCGGTTTCTGCATGCTATTCAGGCGGGCGCTGGTTGATAAGATCGGCCTGCTCGACGAGACTTTCGGAACGGGCAATTTTGAGGACGACGACTACTGCCTGCGGGCAACTCTGGCGGGTTGCCGAAACCTGATTGCCGGGGACGTATTCATTCACCATTACGGCAGCCGCAGCTTTATTGGGAACAGAATTGACTACGGTTCGCAAATGTCCGGGAATATCAAGATATTCGACGAGAAGTGGACTGGGATTGATATTAATACACCACTCGGCCAAAAAGTTGTCGCCTTCAATTTCATCGAAAAAGCGGACGTATTGAGTCAGCAAGGCAAGTTAGACGAGGCGATTGCCATGTTTATCTCGGGGATCAAGTATGCGCCGTATGAAAAGGCCGTTTATTATCGTCTGGCCGAGATACTGCTTGACGCCAAGCTCTATAAAGACGCCCTTGAGGCCGTTCAGGGCATGCCCCAGGAGATGAGGGATGACTTAAAGCGTCTGGAGATCATTGCCTATTGCGAAGAAGTACCTGAAGAGGCCGGGCAGTTGGCCGACCGCATTCTGGCAGTTGATAAAGACTATGCCGCGGCTTTAAATCTCAAGGGGATCATTGCCTACAAACAGGGTGATAACGCTGCTGCTGCGGATTTCTTTGGAAAAGCGATTACCTCCGACCCCGGTTATGGTGAGCCCTACACGAATCTCGGCATTCTGAAATGGGACGCAGACAAGAAAGAGGCGGCGTTGGATCGGTTGGAAAAGGGGTTTATCCTGTCGCCAACTCTGAAGGACAATATCACCTTGTACCATACGGCAATTACGGAACTGGCGCAATTTGCCAGGGCGGAACAGTTATTTAAAGACGCAAAAGAACTTCATTCTGATAATAAGCGGATACTCTTTTTCCTGATAGATATTCTTATCCAGCAGGGAAAGTTTGATGTGGCAATGCACGAAATTGAGCGGGCCATGCTGAACATGGGCAGCAACGAAGGCATGCTCGCAGCAGCGCTCGAAATCCGCGCAAAAGTTGGCATAAAAGAAATTGATAAAGCGGCAAAAAATAAAGGCTCGTTATCCCTGTGCATGATCGTAAAGAATGAAGAACAGCACCTGACACGTTGCCTCCTGAGCGCCACACCGGCGGTTGATGAGATGATCGTGGTGGATACGGGGTCAACGGACAAGACAACGGATATCGCCCGGGTATTCGGCGCCAGGGTGTTCGATTTCCCGTGGACGAACGATTTTTCTGAAGCCAGAAATTACTCTTTGTCCAAGGCTTCCGGTGATTGGGTCCTTGTCTTGGATGCCGATGAGGTGATTTCTCCCTTAGACTATGCTGCAATTGAGAAAATCGTGAAAAAGAAACCCGCAAAGCCGGCTGCCTACGCCCTGAACACCAGAAACTATACCAACGAGGTCAATTCAAAAGGCTGGATTGCCAATGACCGGAAATATCTCCGGGAGGAAGCCGGGACAGGCTGGTTCCCCAGCGCCAAGGTCAGGCTTTTTGTCAATGACCAGCGGATTCAATTCCAAAACCCCGTGCATGAGTTTGTCGAGGAATCCCTGAAAAAGGCCCGCATCGAGGTTAGAAACTCCGACATCCCGATTCATCATTATGGCAGATTCGACAGGGACAAGATCATGGCCAAGGGGAGGGAATATTTTCTTCTGGGGAAGAAGAAGATCGAGGAGATGAAAGGCGATATCCAGGCGCTGAAGGAACTTGCCATCCAGGCGTCAGAACTGGACGAATATGTTACCGCTGTGGAGCTATGGAAAAAAGTTATTGAACTCAACCGTAACGATGTCATAGCTTTCCTGAACATTGGATATGCGTATATGAAACTGAATCAATATGAGGAGGCCTTTTTCCCTTGCTGCAGAGCGATGGAACTGGACCCGACCATGAAGGAGGCTGCCTTGAATTATGCGGGGTGCGAATTCATTATCGGGGATGTTAAAAAAACCATATCGGTTCTTGAAACACTGCTGCAAAAGGAGCCTGATTATCCGCCGGCAGTGGCACTGCTCGCAGCCGCGTATTATGTTGATGGGCAGAAGGAGGAGGGATTGAGACTCATAGAGAAACTTCGCAAAAAAATGTTTTGTTGTACTGACCTCTTCGATGAGCAGACTAGGGCATTTATGTCGCAGGGAAGGTACGATCAAGCCCTTTCATTGCTTGAAGCTGCCGTCAAAACCGGGAATGTCAACAATGACACCCAGGCACTGCTTGCGGAGTGCTACAGCAAAAAAACTACGTGCCTGAAGTAATTGCAACAGTCCACCGTTTGTCATTCCGAACACATTTGCTACGCTCAGAGAGCTTTGAAAAACTGCCAATATTGTCATTTCGACCGGAGGGAGAAATCTGTGACTATGTGCAAACCATGCATGCCTACCGAAGATTTGAAAATATGAATGATATTATGTCGTCAGCCTTGCAATATCACCGGCAGGGTGATCTGCAATCTGCGGAACAGCTATACAGGGAAATCCTGAATATCCAGCCCGATAATGCCGATGCCCTGAATCTTCTCGGTATGATCGCGTTTCAGTCAAAAAAATATGAGCAGGCCATCCAATATTACCAAAAGGCCTTGAGCTATTACAATGACCATGCCGGCATATTCAATAATATGGGGAATGCTTTTAAACTTAAGGGTGATACAGCCGAAGCCATCGCCTCCTTTCAGAAAGCGATCAGTCTGAAACCAGAGTTCAGCGAGGCTTACTATAACCTGGGATGTATCTTCAATAAAGAAGGTGGCCATGACGAGGCTATTGTCTATTATCAAGCGGCGCTACGTTATAATCCTGATCTCGCCGAGGCCCATTATAACATGGGAGTTGCCTTTCAGGAAAAGGGGGCGGATGACGAGGCCATTGCCTGTTATCAGGCGGCTCTGCGAATCAGTCCCGGTTTGGCTGAACCTAATATAAATCTTGGCATGGCCCTGCAAAAAAAGGGAGAGATTGAAGCAGCCAGAAAATGCTACCAAAAGGCGATCCAGATCAATCCTAGCAGTGCGGATGCCTGGAATAATCTTGGCAGTCTCTGGAAAACGAAACGACGCTTCGATGAGGCCTACGACTGTTATCAGAAGGCAATTGGTTTCAGCCCTGGTTTGGCCGAAGCACACTGGAACCTGGCGGTACTGCAGCTTGCGCAAGGGAATTATGAAGGGACCTGGAAAGAATACGAATGGCGCACCAAGGTCAAAGGGTTGGAAGGGCTACAAAATAAGTTTGAGCAGCCCCGGTGGCGCGGTGAAGACATTACCGGGCGCACCATCCTCATCCATGCGGAGCAGGGGATTGGCGACACCATCCACTTTATCAGGTATATTCAGTTGGTGGCCCAGCGTGGCGCAAAGGTAATTGTTGAGGCACAGCCAGAGCTGGCCACGCTGCTGTATCGTGTAGAGGGCGTCCATGATTTCATTCCCCGTGGCAATCCCTTGCCGATGTTTGATGTGCAAGGACCCCTTTTAAGTCTCCCTCTTGTCTTCGGGACAACAGTCGGAACGATTCCGGGGAAGATGCCCTATATCACCATTGAGTCGGCCTTGTTGCAGCAATGGCACAATAGAGTTGGCGCCGCCGGTCAAGGCAAGGTCCGCGTTGGGTTGGTGTGGGCAGGGAGTCCTCGGCACGAAGCCGATAAGAAACGATCCATTTCCCTCGCGGCATTTTCAAGTTTTGCCCGGATTCGTGATGTTGAGTTCTTCAGTCTTCAGAAGGGCATCGCCGCAGCAGAGGCGAAAAATCCACCAGTGGAAATGAAGCTGGTTGATTTTTCAGGAGAACTCCATGATTTTGCCGACACTGCCGCCCTGATAGCCAACCTCGATCTGATTATTTCGGTGGACACGGCCGTTGCCCATCTCGCGGGTGCCCTCGGGAAACCGGTCTGGAACCTGTTGCCCTATACGCCTGACTGGCGCTGGATGTTAGACAGGGACGACAGCCCCTGGTATCCGTCCATGAAACTGTTTCGCCAGCCATCCGAGGGTGATTGGGAAAGAGTCATTAGCCTTGTGCAGGACGAATTGAAAAAGTTTACCGCTGATCACATCAGTGGAGTGGATTCGGGGGGGGATCCACCTTTATCCGATGCATCGCGCCGCCAAACGTTCCATGATGATAAAATTTCATACCTGTGAAAGAAACTCAGGATATATTTTCATGGTTGCGGAAAAATATCAAATCCCCCCTTCTCTAAATGGAGACATGATCATTCCCAGCATTGACATTAAATCATCATTGTTAATGAGGATGATTTATGCGATATCGTATCCATGATCAGTGACAACAAATATGTTATTCGTCAGTTCGTTGAAAGAACTCTGCCCGTTTGCAAACCCCGGGATCTGATTCTTCCCACCGGTTGTACAGTCCTGGATTTTATACCAAAATGACGGATTGCTTCTCCTGTTGTCCTGTGCTATGTTCTGTACAACAATATTTGGGAGGTGTTTTGTATGAACGCGCTAACTTACACCAATACTCGGCAACATTTTGCCGATGTGATGCGCCAGGTAAATGATGACCACGAACCGGTGGTGGTAACAAGCCAGCGAGGCAAGCCTGTGGTTATTATTTCGCTCGAAGATTACCAAAGTTTGGAAGAGACTGCGTATTTGTTAAGGAACCCTACCGGTGCCAAGCGCTTGCTTGAATCTGTTGAAGAGTTGCGCAAGGGTGGCGGTTTGGTGAAAAAGCTGTCAGATGACGATTAAGTTTTCAACCAAAGGGTGGGAAGATTATCTGTACTGGCAAGCTACCGACCGCGCAATGCTCAAAAGAATCAATCGGCTGATTAAGGATATTGAACGGGAATCATTTGCCGGTATTGGCAAACCGGAGCCGCTGAAGCACCAGTTGTCCGGCTTCTGGTCGCGCCGCATAGACTCTCAACATCGCTTGATATATACCGTTTGTGATGACACTCTGTCGGTTGCTCAATGCCGAGATCATTATTGAGATGCAGGGTGGATTAGCGGAGCGTAATCCACCTTTCAATATTCGGTGCGTTACGTTGCGCAAACGCACCGTACATCCTATGCGGCCGGTCGTCTTGCTGAGATTTTAAGTTAAATGAATTAGTTAGGCGCGTTACGCCCATCGCCAGGCTCAGGGCTAACGCACCCTACATTATCAGCATGCATTCAGGAAAGATTATTGCGGTGCCGGCGTCGCGCTGAGGCCCGCGGCCAGATTCAGGTTGAGATTGATTAGAACGGTCAGCTTTTCCGGTTCCGGGAAGCACATGACTTCTTTAGTCCGCTTATCAACAAACAGGCTCAGGGTTAACAGATCTTGCCGCAGCTGCCTTGGCAGGGGATTGCCTTCACGGGTTATTTCTGCCTGGTATATACTCCACAATAGCATATTACGCCTCAGCGCCTCAAACAGTTTATCAATTTTTCCCCTCTCCGGACTTTCCCAGTTCTTCTGACATTCCCGAAGCTTTAGCGCGGACTGAGTAAGCGCGTGGGCATCAATCTCCCTCTCGGTCATTTTTGTCTTCTGAACGTTTTTATATGCCTGCATTTGCTGCGCTGCGTACATTCCTGATTACCTCCTGTTCATAAGCAATTAACTTGCGTGTCAGCTTGAGCGCCTGATAATATCGCCTGTTTAATACTTCTTCACTGATTTCCTGCAACACTGGTCCTCTGCTGGGGGCCGCCTCCGCTACATCCTTCACCAATTCCCAGAATGTCTTGTGATGTTCCGTTAGGTTCTCCTGATCCACATACATGAGTTGGATTGAAAAATAGATGCGCTTGCAGGGGGAATCAGCCTCATGCAGGCTCATAATGTCCTTCCCGCGAAGGATGGGCACATTGTTTTCGATAAAAAGTTCACTCTTGGCGCTGCCGTTGGTGATCACGGCGCCGCCGATAATCAGCTTTTCATGCGGTTTGATGGTTATTGTCAGCGCCACTGGCAACTCCGATACTGATGAAAAATTTTGACTCTTGTCATTTCGAGGAGCGTTAGCGACGAGAAATCTGAATGGCCAAGATTTCTCCTTACAGTCGAAATTACAATATTTAAGATCTCGTGTTAAGAAAACTGGAGGGGATTCTTCCCCTCCAGTTTTACCCGGTTATCCCGCTTACGCGAACAGTCTCAGAACCGACTGAGATGCCTGCGCTGACAGGCTCAAGGCCGTAGTGCTCAAGGCCTGCCTGGTCTGCAGCATGAGCATGTTAGCCCCCTCCTCGTTGGTGTCGGCTGCGGTCAGGTTATCCGCACCTTTGGTAAGTAGATTCAACTTTTCAGTCGAGAAGGTCTGCTGGAGACTGATAACACTGATGGCTGAAGACAGCTTTGACGCCTCCGTCTTCAGTTTGGCAACACCTTTATCCATATTGGTAATGTCAAACTTGATATCGGTCCCAAGTGCCCACTTAACGTTGCTACCCGTAGTAGGCGTAACGGTAGCTTTTGCAAAGCCTGTGGTATTTACGCCCAGGTCACTGGCATACGCATTGAACCCCTTTACGGAAATGGAACCGCCTTCAAAACTGACCCCCAGGGTATCCTTGGTCAGGAGGTTGTTTCCCTTGTATCCTGCGGTGCCGGCCAGGGTGTCTATCTGTGCCAGAAGCCCCTCATACTGAGTCGCAAGAAGGCCGCGTTCAGTGGTGATAGTTGATTCAACGGTAATACTTGCGCTGCCCGTTACATAAGTTGCATCGCTGATTGTCTTGTCCAGTGCTGTGGACTGGATGGTAATCCTGGTACCGTTGTATAGCGCCTTTACGTTCCCGGCATTTCCTTGGTCAGTAGTCGAATTGATCTTTGCCGCAAGATTGGCAACGATCTCTTCAGCCGAAAGTGCGACACCATCGGCGTCCTTTACCACAAAGTAGTTCATGCCGGTAGTAGCATCAGCAGCGCAATTTACGGCAGTATAGACTGAAGTGCCAATGGTAACCACCTGATTAGCTGTTGCAGAGGTCAATGTAAAGCTCAACTGGTTCGGGTTTGCCGCGAGTGCGGACTGTGCAAGCGACCTTGCCGCCTCAATCAGCCCTTGAATTCCCTTGATACCGGAGTTGGCGGCCTGAATGGTCTGAATGCCTTCCGCCATTTGGTCTTTATACTGAGTGATTTCCGCTGCACGGGACAAGTGCCCCTGGGCCGCAAAGAAGTTGATTGGGTTATCGAGCGGGGTGTTCACCTTTTTGCCCGATGCCAGGCGTTCCTGCGTACGATCGAGGAGCGCCACAGTGCTCTGTAGTTGCACTAGGTTGTTCCGCATGCCTGAAGTCAATGCGATATCATTGATAGCCATGGTTTGTTTCTCCTTTTCTAAGGTTTTTCCCCGGCAATTCTTGCCGGATTTTTTGTTGCGCCGTCTTAAGCGGCTTTCTTTATTTTTTCTTTCCCGTCATGATTAGTTCTACGCCGTTATCCACCCCCTTCCGTCCTGCCTGTATTTTTATCCGTCCTCTGACACTCTTATCGGATGAATTGTCATAAAGCTTTAGCAGGTTTTATCCGAGAACTTTAATTTTCACATACTGCCGTTCATCCTGAGCCTGTCGTAGGATGCAAGCAACTTTTCGCGTATCGTTTATACATAAAAGTGAGTGGTTGGCTGCAAAGTCGATTAACCGGATCGAGGCTCGCACAAATTTCCGACGAGTTCGTGGGATGCTGAGGAACAGCCTCTTCTACTAGAAGGTGATTAGGAACAGGCATCTAATTGATGGTGTGACAAGGTGAGGGAGCATTGCGTTCTTTCTGCGGACCGCCCCTCTGTTTCGGGCATACGCGCAGGTCTGTATCATTTTCAAGTCCAAATTTACGAGGAGCTGCTGATTGCATCAGCCTTCCCGTTAACCCTTTTCGTTGAAGATCATTCCTACCAATTCGCTCATTTTTTCCTGCAGGGCCTGCATCTCTTTGGGTGGAATTTCACGGACGACATCTCCCGTTTGCTTATCTACAACCTTAACGGCGATATTTTTACCATGCTCTCCGTAAAGTGAATATTGGAGACTGACATTCATACTGTCAAGATGGCTTTGCATTTCATCAACCATTTTCTTTACCTGGACGGGGCTAACATCGCCATTGCCGCCTTGCGGCTTGGAAGACTGGGCGGATTCCGTCGTCCTTCCGGGAGCAACCGCCGTTATTGAATCGCTGTTCCCAGCGCCGACAATATCCACAGCACGGATATTCATTTCTCACACCTCCTCATTTTTTTACCTCTTTGATACCAATATCGGCATTTTGGAGTAAAACTTTAGGGATTTTGTCATTGCAGGAAATTCAGGAGGCTTCCCTGAGTTATCTTGGCAGCCGCGGTGTAGGAAGCATTGAGCGCCAATGCCTGCATTTGAATCTCCATAGCCAATTGGCTGGTATCGGCGTCTTCCGTCTTGCCAAGCATGTTTACTACTCGGTCTTTCAGATAAGTCAGGTGAGTATCGGAGAATGCGAGATTGCTCAACATCACGCTTGTTTTGGTAATATTGTCTTGAGCCTGCTGATGCACCTGCTGACCGGCCGCCTGAAAACTTGCAAGCGCTGCGGAAACGTCAGTGTCAGAGCTGCTAAGATTCCGGAGAACCGCATTCAGATTATCGAACGCTTCGAACAGGGCTACGCCACCCTTCGCTGAAGGCGGAAACACGGCGTTGCCGGCGATGTTATAGCCGGTTGTAGAATCTTGCCCGATGTTCATGAGCAGGGCGCCGCTGTCTCCCTG